>Ga0182739_1002080_pt1 | contig 19195 bp, 15 predicted proteins | sample eDN5th30CBELigBY_FD_128873 | JGI IMG/M metagenome (GOLD analysis project Ga0182739, IMG submission 128873) | Enriched backyard soil microbial communities from Emeryville, California, USA - eDNA 5th pass 30_C BE-Lig BY (version 2) (version 2) | ecosystem: Environmental > Terrestrial > Soil >...
CATATTTCGTAATTTCATCAACGTACTCACCTGAGTAAAGATACTTTTCTAACGAACCTTTGTACAATCCATCATCATATTCTTGTTCTGATTGCGCTTCTACAAATTTCAATAAGCTACCATCTAACCTTTGCAGAATTACATCTATATTTTTTTGTTTTAAATTTTCACTTAAATATTGTTCTATTTGTTCGTCTGTTAATGTAAAATCATCATCAACCATGAGAACAACTTGTGTTTTTTGTACCGAACCAATATCTAAAAAGGACACACTAGGTGCTTTATTATCTACCAGTACAGTTTTAATTTCATCGTCATCTTTTCTCATAGAGGGTTCATAAAATTCTTCAATAGTAGGTTGCCCGAATTCTTCAATCCCTTCTAGTTTAATTTGATACTTCCCAACCTCTTTTACATCGAATTGGACACTTTCTTTATCTTTTGAATTAGGTATTTCAATCCAAGAGGAATTTGTAAAATCGCCGTCATTCTCTGAATTAAAGCGATAATACCATTTTCGTTCACCAATATTATCTCCATCTTTACTGTATGAAGCATCTTCTAGCATAATAGTAGCAATATTTTCATTTTCCGGATTTCGATAGATTGGTGACTCATTTGTAAAATCGACAACTGGTTCTATATCCGGTTCAATGTTAATTGTTTTCTCATACCATTCGGAGGTTACTCCTTTTTCATTAGTAACTCTAACACTAACTTTATATTGACCACTCGCATTAAATAGTACATTCAGTATTTTCTTATCAGTATTTTGAACAATATGGATACCATCCTTTGACTGCCCATCTAATGGTTCTATCTTCCATTCTGTTAAGCTATGATCAAGTGCAAAATCTCCCCAATTTGAACCAACAGAATTGGATGAGTCCAATATCACTTTACGATTTTCTTTTAAACTACCACTTTCAATAAAATGCGCGGTCGGATAATTAGGTAATACCTTTACCTTTTCGGTAATTGTATCTGTATATCCTAAATTATCTGTAACAGTTAATGTTACTTCGTACTCCCCTTTTTCTTCAAACATTAGTTCACCTTTTGAACCGGTAATAGTTTTAGAGGGTTCACTTACTGACCAATCATATGTTACGATGCTACCATTTAAACTTGATGAACCTTCTCCTATAATCGGGAACTTTTCATACATATATACTTCAGTTGGCATTGAAATGTCTGCAACTGGCTTATGTGGTTTAAACGTTACAGTTGTTGAAGTGGATAACGGTACTCCATGCGATGCAGGTCCATCATAATAAGCATGAACTTGAACAACTTCATCTTTTACACCTTTATAAATACCTGGAAAAATTTCTTCCACAGCATCTGCGGGCTCAAAAGTAAATTTTAAATTTGGATCATATGAATTAATATCTACAGGTTCTTCACCAGGTTTGGTCGATAGCACCTTTACTTTTGGTAGATACCTATCTGTATTGACATATAATTCTGCGTCTTTAGGTTCAATATCCAAATCTAATTTATAAACATTCAGTACAGCAGTTGCTTTTTTATTTTTATATTGTTCATCTTCATAGGTTGCTGTAATCGTTGTCTTTCCTTCTTTTAAACCTTTCATGTAGTATGACGTATATTCACCATCCGTATCTTCCATTTTGATAGCTTCCATTGATGCTACGCTTGAATTTGATTGTGTAACTTCTAATCCAACATCACCATTCATTGCTTCTAATCTGGATTTGTTTGTCCAATCTTTATAAACCACGAAGTGTTCACCATCTTCTGACCCCACATAAACATCACTTTCATTCGGTCGTATAACTAAATCAAAGTCAGGAGGTATTTCAATTGGTACCTTCCAAACAGCAGTGGCAGCATCCCAAATATCACTCGACGGGTGTTTTACGACTACTCCAGCACGTACATAGGGATCACTTTTTGGTCTAAAAGTAAAGTTCACCAATACCGTTGAATCTTCCCAATCCAATCTACTATTTATTACACTAGCTTTTTTATACTTTTGGAACTTCGGATGGTCTAGTTTAGTTTCACTAAAACGAGGTGTTATCCCATCCATATCAGATAACACTGCATCACCAAAAAACCACATAGGTGCAGTACCCGAAGAATTGGTTATTCTACTATTCTGAGCTGATACCCATAAACTGATTGTCATTTCTTCATCGGCTTCATATTGTTCCTTTGTAACTGTAACTGATTCTGGTAATGGCTCTATTTCAAATTGTAAATCAGCAGAGACGCCTGATTCAATTTCATCAGTAATCCTTACAGTATGAGTTGCTGTATCAGTGTTTCCTTTATTATCTTTAATTTCAAGGAGGTATGTAACGACTGCTCCACCACTTGAATTATTATCAAAGCGCTCTAAAATTGACGAATCCATACCTCTATAATTAAACTTGGATAATTCAACTCTTTTGCCATTCACAAGTTCATACCATTTCCACTCGGTTATTTTCCCTGTTGAAGTAGAGCTAGTTCCATCTAATTCATACGAATCATCTTCTTCCACTTCAAAGGGGCCTTTGATCACAGCATTAATGGAATCATTTCCTCCACTGGTGCCATCATAATAATGCTCTAAAAAAACGGTGACATTATTTTCATAGTAAAGAAAACCTAAGTCTCCTGTTTTCGGGTTAGAGAATTCCTTTCTGGAGTCAAATTGATATTTACGATAGTCGCTAACGGATTGCCCACTCTTAACATCAAATCTAAGACCACTAGCTACTAATCTGTCATACATTTCTTGACCTTGTTCCGCAATTATCTTGTCTTTAAACATCGAAACGGGATAGGTAACTCCTTCAAATCCATCTTGGGTAGAATATTCACCATCTGGAGCTACCGGCCACCAATTTGTCTCTTTCCCATCATAGATTGTGGTTGCTGCAGCGTTATATCGAAACAACACCGCCGACCATCCCGTGTGATTACTTGGCCTATTTTTTATCCAATTAGCAACGGTACTGTATTGGTCTTTTGAATTAATTCTTATACTATCCCCTACGGGGTCAGGTAATTGATATTCAAGATAAACATAGGCAGCTTCTGCCTTATCATTCCCTATCCAATAAAAGCTTGAAATTAAAAGGATAGAAAGCAAAAAAATTGATACTAGTTTTTTTCTCTTCTGCATGTCATCCCACCTTTTTACTAGATCAAGTTAAATATGAACTTATCTTTGTTAAGCACTCTTCCCGAATTATTTGCTCATGTCTACACCAACTTCCATAAAAAAAACACCCTGCCAAAAGATAGCTATCGCTATCAACTTGGCAGGGTGTTCCTGTTATCTTTATTATTAAATTTTCCTATAATAATCATAACATCTATATTTTTATTTTTAAACTACTGACATAAATAAAATTGATTGTTGGTTCTTACTCACCTAATGTATGTTGTGGGTGCAATTGTTGTTTTTACTAACCCTTCTTTAAAACTATAAAAAACAGTATAATGCCCACCGTTATATACTTCCCCTGTCTTCACAACTTGATTAATGACATTAACAAGTTCTTCATAACTAATTCTCATATGTTTACTACTTTCATTCTCCAACATCTCTTCTAGCGTGCTATTTAATGATAAATAGAAACTATTATCAAGCGTAAAAGTTCTAAATGTAGTATGACGCTGGGAAATGGCAAGTTCCTTTTGTTTTGCAGTTTGTGTTTCTAATAATTCACTTGCGTTTGTAACACCTTTTGGTAATGGGACTTCTTTTCTATCCATTCCTACAATTTCAATTATTGGTTTACTATTTTCTATAGGTTCTTCTATTGGCTCTTTAATATTCGTTTCAATTGGCTTGGCAATAAAATTAGGATCTAAATTTTCTGCACGATTCATAAAAAGCGCATAATGTACTCTTGTTAAAGGTTCATTCGGTTTGAACGTACCATCCTCATATCCAGCTGCTATTCCATTGGAGTACAATGCTTTTACATAAGCCTCGTATTCAGTACCTTCTACGTCATTGAATGTATAATCTGCTTTTACTTTTAAGTTATAGGCTGTAGCAATAATCTTCGCCATCTCTCCGCGTGTTAGGGCTTTGCTCGGATTGAAGTTACCTTTTGCATCGGGTTGAATTAAATTAGCTGTTTGAAGTCTTTGAATCGCTTCATAATAAATATGGTTTGAAGGAATATCTTGAAATTCTTTAAGTTGAATAGTGCTTTGCAATTTTACAGCATTATTAATTAATAGTGCTGCATGTTGGCGACTAATCGTTTCATTCGGTTTGAAAGTACCATCCGCATATCCGCTGATAATACCCTCTTTTGCCATATCATGAATCATTGTGTAATACGTGTGAGTTTTTGGCACATCCTTAAATGTTTTGCTGTAAGTAGCAGCATCCGTTGGGATGGGTGCAACAATTGCAGGTGTCATAACACTTACTGCTAAAGCTGAAAGTAATAGTTTGTTAGTTTTCATGGTTAATATCCTCCTAATTCGTCTTCAATTATCATACTGTTATAATAACATTTAATTTTAGACAAAACAAACTTTTACTCTTCTAAAGTATGGATACCATGCTCAATTACATCTGGTTGTTCTGGCCTTTCTACATATAATTGTAAGAACTTAAGCCGATAATTCGGTTTTCCAGCGTTGATAGATACAACAACAGAGGGACCTAAAAGCCAAGTAGTGAATGTTTCACCAAAATGGGTAAACCTATACTCTTTTGGAAAAGCCTCTAAATCATCTGCAGGGTTAACTAAATAGGTTTTATAATTCGAATAATCAATATATGTAATTTGCTTTTCTATATTAGGTGTATTAATCCAGTAATTTGGAGCTTGCGGTGTGAACGTATTATTTAAATTCAGATGTCGTTGAAGTGTGAAATCCGCAGCTTTATTACCTTCCACTTGATTGAAATGAAGATAACCATCTGCATACTCTTCTAAAGTTTTATATTGTGCTGCAGAAGCAGCCACTTCTTCTGACACACTTTTTAAACGAATACGTTGCTCTTTGTATTGATCAAGGTCACCAATCATCAAAAGAATCGTAATCATAAGGAGCGACATACTTAATCCCAAAATCATTTCTTTCATAAGCCACTACCCCTTACAAATTTTTTCTGATGCAACACTACCTTGAAGTGGATACCAATACATATTTTCAGCATCTGTAATTCCTAAAAAACTCGCACCGATAATCACATTCTTAATTGGAATAGCAATTTTATAATGAATCTGATTACTTTCGGAAAAACCTTGGCGAGTACAAACTTGCGTTTCTGTTAACTCAAGAACTCGAACTTCTGATTTAGAAATAGTTGTTTGGTCTTCAATAGCTTCTAACATGTCATCTTTAATATCTGGAGTAAAATACCCTTCCATTCGAGCATGTTGAGCCGCATTCTCTATAGCCAATGCAAAACCCGAGCGATTCGTTTCCATTTGTTGCTCATTCACAAACTGTCCTAGTCCCATAAAGAAAAAGATTAATATAAAAGCACTAACAATATAGCTTTGCATTGAGGTTATTCTCCCTTCTAAAAAATAAGCCAAGCAAACGATGTGCTTGACTTATTATAAAAGAACTATGATTTGTCCAATTATTATGGAGTATATGGGTTTGTTAAAGTTGCCCCTTCATATGTTGATTGAGCAGTATCTAAATTACTATCTGTTTCTGTCATTCCGTCATTCGAGAAACTTAGGAATAAACCTAAAAATACAGCAACTACTATAAGTACTCCTAGAATAACCGATCCAAAATTTACAATTGTATCTTTCACTGAGAAAACTCCTTCTAATTTTTTATTTCAATGGCCTAAGACCAATTGATTAATTTTTTACTAGTATAAGATTGCAATAAAATGCTAATAGATTACGGTGTATATGGGTTTGTTAAAGTTGCCCCTTCATATGTTGATTGAGCAGTATCTAAATTACTATCTGTTTCCGTCATTCCGTCGTTAGAAAAACTTAAGAAAAGACCTAAAAATACTGCAACAACAATCAGTACACCTAAAATAACTGAACCAAAATTTACAATAGTATCTTTCAATGTAAAATCTCCTTTGTATTAATATTTTTATCTATCTTAATGCACTCTAAGGATTAGAATTAATTGAATCATAAATTTCTACATAGCGATTATTAACTGCTTCGCCTGTCTTCTGTGCTTGATCTCTCATTAACCCTAGAACAAGGGCTACAACAATCAAAACAGCTAATATTACACTCCCAAATTTAACTATCATCTCATGCATGATTGCTCCCCCTCCCTATTACATATTAAAGGCATTGTTTGCCATATCAATAACATCGACAACGAAGCCAACTATAATAAAATCAATCATGATTGCGAAACAAGTTGTCACAACTAATGTGAAGACTATATTAGACTTTGCTTCATCAGACTTAGTACGTTCCGTTTCGCGTTGTGCGCGGAAAATATCTTGAAACGTTTTAAACTGAGAGTCTAATTCTTCTGGTGGTAATGAATCCAGTTTTTCAAATAGCTGAGCTAATTTTGTTGCCTCATTCGTGCCAATTGCACGTTCAAAGTATTTAACAGCTTGGTCTTGGTCCCCAGAAATCCAATAACTCAGGAACTTCTGGAAGATTGGCTTTGTTTTATTGGTATATCTAATAACCTCTTCAAAAATCTCTGTCGATGAAGGTGCATTCGTTCCATAAATTTTAAAAGTATTTCTTAGTTGAGAGACTAATAGATATAGCTCTGTGTTATATTGTTTTCTCTTCGAGCTTTGAATGTTATTGAGTAAACGTATAATTGGAGGTTTACTTCCCAAAACTCGTGTTTGAGGATCTGTAAAGAAGTACAATGCAAGCAAAGCAACCACAAGAAGCAATTTGCTCGTATCAATTCCAGCTAAGCCGATAGAAGCTAGACTATAAATTCCAATTATTACGAAAAAGGTTATACGAGCAACCTCATAATGATAAAGCGAAAACGGTAGGTCTAATTCACGCATTAATTTTTCAACTTCCGAGTTCATTAACTTCTGTCGTTGCTGCATTCCAAGTCGGTTTAATTTATGTAACCGTTGTTTTGTATAAATCACGGTTCGTTCGGTACTAAATAGGAAACAAACGAAAGCCGTAATCATTAATAGGAATATAATTATCGGTAATAGATTCAAGTGATAGACTCCCCTCATTCCCTAGAAATCATTTTTATTTTTTAGGAAGTACATATAAATAATCCAAGAAACAATTACTAGTAATACTGTCGGAAGAAATATCTTTAATCCTATCGGATTTATAAACTGGTATTCTATAAACTTATCAACTGTAAACCCTGAATAGCCAAAGATGAAGTAAATGCCTGTCAAAGCCATAATTGGAATCAAACCATATAGCATAAAACCAGTTTGAATATTAATCTGGCGCTTTTTTTCCTTCAATTTTTCTAAGTCTTTCAAGTCTTTTTGAATATCAAGTAATCCTTCTGTGATATCTTCCCCTTTTACTAGCGAAAGTTTGAACAAATTGGCTAATTGTTTTGACCAACTAGTGTCAAATGTAAAAATCATTTGTTCAAGTGCAACATCATAATCTCTTAATGACGTAACATTACGAATACGATAAATTAATTGTTGTAACATTTTTTTAGAATACGGTGATTTCTCATTTAATGAACTAAACGTAAATTCCATTGCTGTTACAAGATCGTTATGTTGAATGCGGTAGTTATTTGTAAGCTCAGTAATAAAATTTAATCCTTCATATGAAATTTTGACGCGATTCATATAAATTCGTATATTCAAGAACACAATTGACAAAACTGGAATAAACAAACTACCGACGATTGCGAAAATTAGTGGGTAGATTTTAAATAACATAAAGAAAACAATAATCCAAACCGATAAGACTAGAGCTAAAAAACTATAAGCAGCTCCTAGCGTTCCGCGATTAATCGCTACTTCTAATAACTGCGCTATCTCTTGAATAAAAGGATTACTATCTTCTACCTCTCTTCGCTTAATTCTCCGCGCTCGAATCTGTAAACCATTTAGAACAGGTACAAAGACTGGGAGCAACACAAACCATAAACCTATGAGATAAATCAATAAGGCGATGTATGGGATTATCGCATCTAAATTGGACATATGACTGTAACCTCCTTAGGAACCAACCAATTTACTAAATGGTGATACCTTAATTGGATTGATTTTCATCGGATACAGTTCAGCGAGTCGTTTCAATTCTTCTTCAAACTGATAGAATTGGTCGATACTAACCCGCATACCATCTTCGCGAGTTTTATCTGATAGAGTTGCATGATATGTCCATTCCTCAGATTCACGGTCAAAATGACAGATTGTATTTGTTTTAACCTCTAAACTGTCTTGGTCAAATTGCAATTCATGAATCCCCATTAGCCGTTTTACTCGAGCATCCCGACTATCAGATGCCATTTCAAATAAGAAATTGAAGTTTTCAGCAAACTGGATCATGTATGCCCAAATGCTACCGCCATATATGTTGACGACCTCTTGTGCTGCATCGTAGCAAAAATTATATGGCTTACTTGTATGGAACGTACCTTTTGTTCGGCGTGTCCCTTTTTTCGTTAACATCAACATCAAGCGTAAGGCCCGTCCATCACGCGCTTCACCTTGTAACAAATAATCGGCATCCGACCTCATAAGTGGCTTGACTAACTTTTCAAGCTTTTCATCATCTGCAATCAATTGCATGATTGGGGAATCTGGCATCATCTTATGTAAGGGAATTTCAGGGTCTGTTTCAATCAAAACACCTTCAAGCGTTGGATCTTCATACATTTGATAGGTTGATAGAAAACCTGTTTTACCAGAACGTACAGGTCCTAGAATGACAGAGTTATAACCACACGGAACCATAAATTTTAATAAGTTAATAGATTCCTTATCAATAGTCTGTAGGTCTGCAAGTTTTTCGAAACTATAATCGTCCAATGTATATCTTCGGAAAACGATAACCCCTTCACCACTTGCTTTTTTGTGGTTATTGAAAATCTCAATACGTGTACCATCCACCATATAAATTTCTTGATAATCCGTATTTTCTTTCTGCGTTTTATCATTAATTAACAAGCGACGTTTTAAAGTTTTAAAGCGCTCAGCTGAAATTGTTTGTGGTTTTAAAGTCGTTTTACCATTTTCCATAAAGTAGATTCTGGGTTGAATGATCTTACATGAAGAAGATTCTCCGTTTTTAATCCATTCCCAAATCCCTGCAAAGCCCCAGACTTCATGGAAAACAGCTTCGACTAGATTGTCGTACCAGGATGGAAACTGAACATATGATTTATTCTCCTTTTTTAAATACAGGTTGATTTTGGAGTAATAAAAGTTAACTGCTTCTTCTTTCCCTAACAGTGCATCTTGTAATCGGTTGATGTTATCCGATAACGTATCACTGTCTACTTTTAGTTCAAATTCTTCGAAATGATTGTGAATCTGTTTGCAAAGCAAATCGAAATCTTCAAAGCTTTCAGCATGAACAAATTCTTGGTTACGTTTAACAGCATTGGTTTCAATATTGCTTGGTTTTTCTTGTTGCTGTTCTATGCCCATAAATTGTGCAAGTGAATTATTTAGCATGTGCAGCACCACCTACTTTGGAAGAATTGAAGAATCGTTTGAAGAACGATTGTTTTTCAGCGACTACCTCATTACGTGTACCGCTCTTAATTGCAATCAACTCTGCAATTGGTATCACTGATTCGGCAAAGTTAGTATCGATATGGTGTAATGCGTTGTAAGCATTTTCTGCTGATAACCCATGATAAGAATTTGGTATTTTTCCAACGATTACACACTCATGGTCTTTTAATCGTGCTGTAGAATCTATTGCTTCATCAAACTCGGTTAGAATGTATTGGAAAGATGAATGCGTTAAATTCATTTTTGGATGTACAGATAGAATTTGTTTAATCGTCTGATCAAATTGCTTGTAGTAACTTTCCGAATGCTTCATAACCACAAATCGATTATGTACCTGTATTAATGCAGATAAGATCAGCATGTTATATACGTCCCCGCCTCCATCAATAAGTACCAGGTATTCATCTTGCTTTCTTAATACTTCTAAAAAGTAGTTAATATCTTCAATGCTATACAATTGCGACTGCACCATATCACGTGCACCAGCGATAAATTGGTAGTTTTGAACTTTTTCACTCTCTTTATAGATTTCATTGAATGTCACCACTCGTGATGAAATGGATGCTCGTAAATGGTCAATTGTTGATTTACTAAATTCTAAGAAGGTATCATTTGGTCTTCCAGTTAAGGAAATGACTAATACCTTCTTGGAAGAAATATTCGACAATTGGTTAGCAACCGCATGTACGATTGAAGTAGTACCCGCTTTTCTGTCACTTCCAAAGAACAAAAACAGCCTATTGCTATTTGCGTTATCAGGATAAAGGATCTTCTTCACTGATTCATATAAATCCTCATTTGCTTCTAGAGGAACAATACGATTTGCTCGGCAAAGAGCTTCCGTTTCTTTCGAACTTTCTTCAATGACATAAAACACATAACGATAATCTTTAAATGCTTCTTTCTTATCCATCAATTCGTGAATCTTTACTGCCTTTTCCGTAACCACGACTGCATCCCCTTCAAAGAAGGAAAGTAGTTTTAGGTTTTGATGTTGTTCACATTGGAACAAGGTATTATCCTCAAAGGATTTCACATAAAAAGGTGACGACTCAATAAATAAGATTTTCATAAGTAGTACCCCCTTTTCTTAGGTTTTTCTCAAAATTAATTTCCTGTTGGTTGCTCAGTTGATTTCTGAGTTGTTTTTTCCTCAACCGTAGTTTCTTCTTGAACCTCTGTTTCCTCAACGTTTGTTGATTCTTCAGTAGTTGCTTGTTCTTGCATAGTTGGATTTGATTGGTTATCCGTATTTTTATTTTGTTCTTCTGCTTTTAAATCATCTTCTGCTGCCATGTTAATTGCCGTATCATCGTTCGTGTACATGATAATTAGTTTGGCACCCAATTTGATTTGTTGCTCTAACGCTTCAAATTCATCTGGAGTCGTAATTATTTCAATGTTTGAAATGGCAGCTGAGCCATCCATACGATCAACTGCAGAAGTTGTTAATACTTCTTTGTTGGCACTATCACGAGCAAATGCGACTGTTGTGCTAAATAGTTCTGTTAATTCACCACCGCCAGCTTCCACTTTTTCTACTGGACCGCCAATGCTACCGTAATAAGAGTTATATGAAACGGGTACTTTCGTTTCTTCACCGTTTTGCTCTTGTGATGAAGCAACCGTTGTTGTTGATTGTTGTAACTCTTTCATAATTTCGGAATTGTACGTTGCTGCATAAACGATAATGTTATCTCCGCGTCGGAGTGTACTTGGAATACTGATTGTCCAGTCAACTGGAATTTGAGCAACGTATTCACCATTTTTTAATACTAGTTCTGTTTCGTTGAAGAAGTTATCATGTAACATCGTGTTTTTTGGAATGAAATGTGTTGCAGCTTTCCCGATTATGTCTTCTGGATGTAGAATTGCACTTTCGTTCACAATCGCTTTTTCCATTCCAATGTACGCAACATTATCTTTCGTAATAATTTGGCCTTGAAGAGTATCTTCTGTCAGTACAACTACATTTTGGTAGTTGATCAGTTCTCTACCGCCTAACCACTCATACCAAACGAATGCCCCTAATGAAACTACAATTAGGAATACACCAACTAGTGATAGAGTCTGTTGCTTTTTCTTTTGTTTCATCCTTCCACATCTCTCCTTTTAAAGCAAAAAACCCCCATGAAAATATAATGCGGTCATACGCATTATTAATTTCCATGAGGGTTGTCCTCTTTTGAATATTATTAAGTTATTTAAGTTACCTAAAGTATAAATCAGTGAATAAATAAAAGTCAATGAATAATTTTCCAATTTGGATGCCAATTGCACCAGTTACTTATTGGTCAAAAGAACCACCGCTTTTTAGTTTTTCCTTTCTTTGCTACAAAAAATCTATTAAGCAACTGTTCAATTCGAGTTGTCTCTTCACTTGTTAAATCATATAGACTCTCCAATACAGGGAACGCTAATGCGTTTTGCACCGCAAACTCTTTCTTAAATCTTTTTACGATATCTTCATCACTTGTGGGCAGTAGGAATGTGTAATCCTCCAACGCATATGGGTCTTGCTGTTGAAGTCGATCAACCAGATACCATTTCCAATTTTGGTTAGGAATAATCATTAACCGTATGGGTGCCCGTTTATATTCGGAGATGAATGTATGTGTATCACTTAATAACCCCATATCTAGCACAACATAATCATATTGATTGATTATTGCATGGACTTGTAAGCCCATTCGGTATTTATAATGCATTATCCCCTCACATTCAAAAGAGTCGGCATCAAATAACAAATCAAATGAGTTTTCATAAAACGCATGGAGTCTCTCAAATCCCATAGATTGATTCAGTTCAATAATGGCCACTCGTTTACTAAGGGACTTTAAGTACTTAGCAATCGAGATTGACGTTGATGTTACACCGCTGTTTCCAGTTAATGCAGCAACCGCAACAACGACTGGACCAAATGTAACGAGTTCACGTCCTTGCAGTAAGTTTTCTGGTTCTTGATTTGAGACAGTTGTACTTACATTCTCCTTTTCATCTTTGTTAGTTGATTGTTCTTTAGCTTGGGATTTTGACCTTGTTCTCCGTTCTGTACGTGATGGCCGAGGTTCCGCGCTTGACTGAATAGGAGTAGTCGTTAATGGCTCTACTTGATTAGCTAAAGATTCAACGACATCCTTCTGGTCTTTCACTTCAGGTACCGATTCTTCGTTGATTACTAGGTCTTGTATAAGATGGTCTAATTCGCTTGGTTCATCTGGAAGAGAAGAATGGTTAAGTAATTCCTCTATTGGGTCAATGGTTGTAGCAGCTGTTTCCTCTGCCACTACCGGTTCCACATTCTTTTTGGGTGAAGTTGTCTCTACTGGTTTCTCTTTAGAACCATTCTCATCATGTTTACTACTCTTTTGTTTGAATGGTGTCCATTTACCTAAGACTTTGCCGAGAAGACCCGTTTCCCCCTCTACTTCTGGTGAGTGGGGTAATGCCTCCCCCCTTTCTCTTTCTTCCAAAGATGATTCCTGAGTAGCAGTATCCTCCTCCTCATAATCCATCTGCAATTGCTGCAGGTTAACATCAGCACGATTAAACTTTTGAACATTACTGAATTTTGGTGGAGAGGATAGCTGTTTAAGAAATGCATCCGTACTGAATGTTTCAGCGTGAAAAATATCGTGAATCCCTAACCCAACAATATTCCCTAAGAATTGGTCGTTACGGTCACGGATACAGACATATACAATCCTTACTTCTTGGTCAAACTTTAAACGGATAAACTGCAAAATCTCTAACATTTCGGCATCACGTTCTTCGGGAGTGATTTTATCTCCCGGTAAAAATTTATCGTGGACAATCAAAATATCTGGACGTACTTGAGCAACCATCTCGAATAAGAATCGTCGATGCAGCACTTGATCATAAAGCACATCAAAAGACTGTTCACTACCAACTAATACTTTTCGTAGCAAAGACGAAAGATTCTCTTCTCCTATCGCTAATAAAACCGAAGTCATTTTATCCATTAGTGATAACTCCTTTAAACAAACTGATAATAAAAAACACCCCACACATTGGTAAAAATAACAAAGTGTGGGGTGTTCCCATTCGCATATATGTATTTATTTATCTTCATTCGTTCCGTATTATGTTCGAAAAATGATGGAGTAGATGATTAGATTTAAAGTTGATTACGAACGAATGATACTTGTGTTTAATATTTTAAAGTTAGTCTAATAAAACGTCAATATATTTAAAGCTTAAGCATAACTAAGCAAAAAGAAAGAGCCGACTTTTCCGAGCCAACTCTTTCAAACGTCAAAAAATACTTCGAAAAGTATGGTTCTCTGTGATTGCTCACGGAGTTGCTATTAGATTAGCATATGTATTTTTAATCTGCAACTAGCATAAATTATTAGAAATTTTGTTTTGAAGATTACCAGTTGATATTCAAATTTTAAGACACCCTTATATTATTATATATAATTTATAGATTAATAGATTTATTTATTACTATATTGTCCCAAGCAGAAAGCGTTGATATTACTGGACTTCGAGGCTCTTAAACTAACATTTAGCTCCAAAACCGCTAACAAATAGCTCCTTTTCGGCTAACATTTGTCACCTTTCTAGCTAACAAATGGCTCCTTTTCCACTAACGTTTGACTCTGTGGATAAGTTTATCATCCTAACAAATGGCTCCCTAGTTCCAAAAAATGAAAACTAACAAATGGCTCCCTTTTTTGAATCTAAACTAACAAAAAAACCCCTTTTACTGTCCTTATCCTAACAAATGGCTCCCTTATGCGATTTTCAGTAATATTTTGCCCTTATTTTTGATTTTTAAACTAACAAATGGCTCCCTTTACTCCATATACCCCGAGGTAATATATTAACACAACTACCAAAAACTAGTGATATTGCGGTTTTAAGGGGGGGTTTATGTAGAAAAAACACAACAAAAATACTAGATAAATTTAGTAAAAATGTAAACTAACATTAAAGATGATGTGTTAATATGGAAAAGGGAGTAATTTGTTAGTTTAAACGGTTAGGATGATGAAAACTATGCGAAAAAATGAAAAAGTAAGCTATGTCACAAATGATACAACCATTCGAAAAAGTAACGAATTATCACTAAGTAAATTACAAAACGGATTATCTTTACAACAAGTTCAATTACTGTCTTATTGTATTTATTCCACTCAGCAAAAGAACAAAACATCATTTCATAAAGCAGATTTCGAGAAGTTTTTTGGGATTAAAAAGTATCGCACGAAGGATGCTTTTGATGATGCGAAAGCACTTTTAAACCTTAGCTTAGCTTTTGCTGATCTTAAAAACGATAATTTTAAGTTTCGTAATGTCTTTCAAGAAATTGATTATACAAAAGGCTTGTTTGAGTTTACTTGGACAAATATCCTCCTTCCACATATCTTAGAATTACAACGGAATTTTGTTCTCCTAGATTTAATGACAACTTCTAAGTTTACTAGTAGCTACACATGGAAAATGTACGAATACTTAAAAGCAAAACATGGGTATTGGAATCTAAAGTTTACGAAAGATGAAATCTATAAATTATTTGCAGTCGAAGACGTCAAATCGTATCAAGGTAATACCACAATGTTTAAGAAACGAGTTTTAAATCCTGTTATTGAGGAATTAAACGAATTAACTGAGTATGTCGTTCAATGCGAGGAAATCAAAGAGGGCCGAAAAGTAGTTGGCTTTCAGCTTTTATGGTCTATAGGAAATGTAGTTAAGTTAGCTAGTAAAAAACAAATTGATGAATTGCAGCTCTATATCACTACCATGCTTGATGATATGGACGTTATTTTTGATTTATCAACCGCAAAGCGAAATGAAGCACTTGATCTTTTAGATGCTGTTAGAAAGATTAGTGAAAATGTAAATTATAGTTTAGAAGAAGCGAAAGTTGATGGGTTACGAACCCTATTAAAACAGTACATGAAAAAGTTTCAGGAGATATGTATAAGTGAAGATGTTCAACAGAAGAGACCTGAATTTTACAATTGGTTGGAAGAACGCGAAGATTCATAAAAATACATAAGTTATTCATATTTTTTAACGAGTTTTACTAAAATACTCTAAAATTAAGGGGCGTACTTTGCTCCTTTTTTAATGCCCAACGCAATAACTAAACACAGTAAATAAGTTGTCTATGGAACCTGTAAAGAAAATCCCCAATTCCAATTAAGGAAAAGGGGATCATTTATTATTCTTTTATTTTATATCCACCTAGTATCTTTGGCTCTGCAACTGTCTTTCCATAAGTATCTACAAAATAAACACTAGCAGAGTCACTTATTCCTCCATTTTCAATTATTACTTCAACTGTAGAACCTACCTCTTCAGCAAAACGTTCTTTTTCATGTTCAGCAGAGTAATACCAAGAATCACTTATAACAACATTAACTAACTTCCAATCATCGTCATTGTACCTTGGTGAAATATCAACTATTATCCCATTACTAACACTAATAACTTCAGTTATTGCTTCTGTTAACTGTTCAGCTTTTTTCTCTTTTACTGCAGCTTCACTAGGATAGGCAATAGTTACATTTTCAATTGTTCCATTTTTACCATTTTGATGATGTTCTGTAGCTAAAGCACCTGTCATTTTTTCTCCAAATTGTCCGTAAATAGCTTTAATACTATCAGGTTGTGGGTGGTCATCTAGGTTAAACCTGAACAAAGCCATAGCTGCTACTTCACCTGGTTCCCATTTACTAACATCAAAAGTGTGTTCAATTACCCCACTTTTTATTGCTAAGAATTCGCTTACGATATTAAAGTTTACATCCATTACCGAAACTTCAAAAATCCCACCGTCAGGTACATTAGATGAAATACTAACATGTATTTTTCCTTCTTCTGCTTTTAATTTCATTTCACCTTTAAAATCTAAAATAGCTTTTTCCTCGGCTTCTGCTTTTTTCTTAGCTTCAGCTGCCTTCTCTTCTTCCTTCTTTTTCTTATCATCTGGAGTTTCAGCAGATGTTGTGACTGCTTCAGTTTCAGACTTTACTTCTTCAGTAGAATCACTCTCTTCAAAGTTTACTACCATAAGAAAAAAGATACCAAATACTACTGAGAGTACGATATTAGTAGCTTTTTTAAAATGTCCGTACTTAAATATTAAGAAAATACCAACAGGTGCAAAAAAGATTAGTAATAAGATAGCAAACCATTTTTTCTGAAAAAACTTATTAGAAATTTTCATATTTCCCCCTAATTTAATTAGTATTATTTACCTATACTATACTATAAGGTAGAATTTATTTGTAATAAATTTCAAAATTATGTATCACGGTAATGATCTACTATCCAACTTTATTAGACTACAATTACCTGCAAAAAAAGAATATAGATAGAAAAAGACATACGCACCTTCAAGGACGTATGTCTTTTAATGTTTTTCTCTATGATTGGTTCGGTAGCAATAACGGTACATGAATGCGTTTAAGCTGCCCTTCCTCTTTTAGTGGCTGAGCAAAAGCGCTGGCTAACTTATCGTCGGTTTCCATCCATTCATCAATTACAAACCAAATAGGGAAAGGAAAACTCGTTAATTTTAACTGCATATGTAAACGTTTGGCCATCTGAACAGTCCCTACCGATAACACCACTACTTGCGCGGCATTCTTTTTCAGTCCGTCTATCCAAATGAAACCATCTTTTTCATACAGCTCGCGATAAGTACGTAATCGTGTGCGAATATGTTCCATATAGCGTTGCGCACTTTGAGCACGCTCAAATATCATTTGAATGTCCTTTTGCTGCTGCTGTGCATTCCCAGGATAGTTCCATACGGCAACCGCTAAAGGTTTACGATAAATCGCATTTCCCCCAATACGCGGATGCCAAACCCAATTGCGAAGCTTTCCAGTATAAGCTCCGAGACAACGGACCTCATTCATTGAAACGTATCGCTGAACAGCTACAGGACTTTCTCGCCACGTTTCAGGGCTTACAAAGGGCATGTCAGTGTAGTAGTGATTTAATAACTTTACGCCCCCTATCCCTAAAGTAAAGGGCGCAGGGCGTTTTTCTTGTTCTCCTTCATCTTCAATAAACGATAAGCGACACACATGTCTTTCAACAAGGCCGTATTTTGCTAAACCGCGCAAGAGCTTACTTGTGTGGGAAGTGCCGAATTTCTCACTATACTTTTTCATATACCTACGAAGTTGATTCTCGTTAGCACAAAGAGCATCCGCTACCACTTTTAACACTCGCATACCATCTTCCGAAATAATGCCACGGTTAAAGTACTCAATTCCTTGTTCTACACGTGTAATCGGTTGGTAATCATCTGGCGCAACAATACGGTCTGAGAAATTAGGGTGATCCCAAAATGGAACGGTTACGCCATCTTCAGCATAGAAAATCTGAGCACTAGGCGCTTGTTTTTCGTTTCTTCTGTGGATATTAGTCATACAAGAATGAACCTAAGTCCTTACGTTTCTTTCCATTAGGGTATCCCGTAATGACAACGCGGCCACGTCTTTTATCAAAATCAATTGATTTTAATCGACATGTCACAATATCGTTGATAGAAGGTTTATCTACACTGCGCGGTACTTCCCCTTTAAGTTCCGCGTTATTATCAAATTTCACATATACCCCATGTACAGGGTGAATATCACTGATTTTCCCAGCAATTGTATCTCCAACTTTAACTGTTTTAAAGTAATCGAATGGATCTGGTATCGCTTGTTTACGAGAAACACGAAGAATTTGTTTTTCTCGGTCCATTAAGACAATGCGAACTTTTACTGTTTCCCCTTCTTGTGCATCGACAGCCTCACGTTCGTTCCAAGTCCATTCTGTACGATACATGTACGCTAATTGACCATCAATTAATAAAAACACCATTCCTTTTTGAACGTTGTAGTGAACAACAGTAGCCTCAAATGTTTGATTTAGAACCTGTTCATTAGAAAGTGATTCAATGCTGTGCCAAAACTCTTGCTTCAATTGATTTAATGCTTCTGTTCCAGATAGAACCGCAATTTGATTGTTTAAATCAATTCCTTTAATGATGAACGGTTCACGGCGACCAACATAACGCTCATAAGAACGAGTTGAAAGCTCCATTTCTCGGAAGTCGTTAACCGGGCAGTACCCAATCACATTATTCGGTAATACTACTTGGTAAACTGCTACGCTTTCCGTAACAGGATGTTTACTATTCCCTTTAAAGACTGGCATACTTCTTTCTGTATAACTACGAATGACTCCGTAAACCACTTCGTGATTACGATAATGCTCCGCTAAATCCGCTAATTCATGATCATCGTGCCATGATTTTGTTAATTCATTAATGTCCATGGATTTCCCTCCAACTATTAGGTTTTATTTATAGCACCATACACAAATATGGGAATGCTTTACTAAAAAAGTAGCTACAACGAGCAGCTACTCATATAAAAAAAGGGGGGTGCGATTGTCATACGAGCAACCATCTTATTTACCGGATATTAATAGCAATTTTAGGTTTTTATTTGGTTACAACACCAGATTTGTTAGGATTTTTGTATAGCATTTATGAAAACACTACACAAA
>Ga0182739_1002082_pt1 | contig 19189 bp, 14 predicted proteins | sample eDN5th30CBELigBY_FD_128873 | JGI IMG/M metagenome (GOLD analysis project Ga0182739, IMG submission 128873) | Enriched backyard soil microbial communities from Emeryville, California, USA - eDNA 5th pass 30_C BE-Lig BY (version 2) (version 2) | ecosystem: Environmental > Terrestrial > Soil >...
CAACGACCTCTTATCGCCGCCCGTGGCAATGGCCCGCCGCCAGTTGCGGCAATGGCCCGGCAGCGTCGGTCTGGTCACTGAGTCCGACTACGCGGGCTCGGCCATCCTGAGCTTACGCGACGCGCTGTCTCGGGAACCAGGCGTCTTTGTGCAAACGGCCGCCGGCCAGCAATCGGCCAAACTGTCGATCCGGGGGTCGGGGCTGGCTTCGCCGCTGGGGGTGCGCGGGCTTGCGCTATTGCGCGACGGCTTGCCGCTGACGCAGGCCGACGGCGCGGTCGACCCTTCGTATGCCGATCCCTTCAATGCCCGCTATATCGAAATCTACCGCGGGGCAAATGCCCTGCAGTATGGTGCGGCCACGCTAGGGGGCGCGATCAACATCGTTTCGCCCACGGGTCATTCACATCCCGGGCTCGAAACCCGCCTCCAGGGCGGCTCGGATGGGTACTTGCAAACGCAGGCACGGGCGGGCCAAGTTTTCAGCAATGGCATGGACGCCTTCGCCTCGATCAGCCGTTATCAGACCAACGGCTCCGCCGAGCATGCGCATCAGGACGCCACGCGCTTCTACGGCAATCTGGGGTTTCGCCCGGGCGCGCGCTCGGAAGGACGCCTCCATCTCGACATAGCCGATATGGATCAGGAGATCGTCGCCCCATTGACCCTGGCCCAATTGCAAGGCAACGCCGGACTGGACGACCCGCCGCCGCGATGGCCCGATCACCGTATCAAGACGCACCCCCACGTGCGGCTGGCCTATCAGCATACCTTTAGCTATGGCGAGGCCGACCGCGTGAGCTTGGGCGCACACTATATCGATACGACGTTTGACCTGTTCGGCACGGTCGTCCCGATCTACTACAGGGCGAAAGACTACGGCATTTCCGTCAGGGGCGAAATCAACCGTGAACTGAGCGGACGCCAAAACCAGTTTGTCTGGGGCGCGAATCTTGCACAGGGGCGTAACCGCAGCGACACCTTCGGTCCCTTCGTCCTGCCAGGCGGCCGCGTGCTGGATCCATCGACCCGGCAATACGAAGACATCCATGCGTCGGCCGAAACAGCGCAACTCTACGTGCAGAACACGTTCTACGTGACGCCGGCCGTTTCCGTCATGACCGGCGTGCAGGCGGTGATCGCGAAGCGACATCGACGCATCGATGCCCTGGCGAATCCACGCACTCCGCTGGGCCCGTTGCCCCACTTCAAGGACGTCGACTATACCGAGCGCTACACAGGCGTAAGTCCGAAGCTGGGGATACTTTGGCAAGCGACGGAAAGCATACAGTTGTATGGCAACATCAGCCGCAGCTATGAGCCACCGACGGGTATCGAATTCTATAACTCACGTGGCACAACCGCCGCGCAGCGAGGCGCGACGCTTGAAGTCGGCTCACGAGGCTCCAGCCCATGGGCCGATTGGGAGATTGCCGTGTTCCATAGCCGCATCAAGGACGAACTTGTGCAAATACCGAAAGTCGGTCTCGCGGGTATCGAGGGATATGAAGGCGGCAATGTCCCCGACACGGTTCACTCGGGCGTGGAACTGCGATTGGACGGAAAAATCCCGCCGTTGAGCCTCCCCGGATCCATCAACTGGGGGCTAAGCTACACATTCAGCCGTTTCCGATACGTCGACAATCCCGTCTTCGGCAACAACCGCCTGCCCGTAATCCCCGTGCACTTCGGGCGAGCGGAACTGACCTATCGGCACCCGTCGGGCGTCTATGCAGGGCCAGACGTAGAATTCGCATCTAGCGTTTATGCTGACCAGGCCAATACGCTGAAGGCGCCGGGCTACGGCATCGTGAATTTCACGCTCGGTTATGCCCGGCCGTCTGCCAATTACCGCGTCTTCGTCAGCGTGCGCAACATCGCGGACAAGCGCTATGCCGCGTCCACCGAGTATCTGGCGGTTGCCCAACCGAATGAAGCCGCTTTCAACCCCGGCATGCGCCGCTCGGTGTTTGTCGGAGCCGAGATACTATGGTGAGGCGATTCGCCTTGATGCTTTGGCTGGGCTTGGCTTTGCTGATGCCCACTCACGTTGTCGAGGCCAGCCACGCGCTCGATGCTTCGAAAAAGAGCCACCGTGTTGAGGGCGCACTCCTTTTCCAGGACGTTTCGGAAAAAATGAGTGTCGAGCAAGTCGCCGCCGTTGGAGAAGGCCCGCACGGCTTCATGACCATCGATCAGGTAAAGGACCGCACGCATTTGTCGCCCCTTCCTTGGTGGATCAAGATTCGGCTTCACAACGCCGACGGCACGCGTCGATCGCTAAGGCTGATCCTCAATCCCGGCGCCGTTTTTCTTTCCACGGATTTCTACACGGAACGCGATGGCACATGGCGGCCCGTGGAGCCCGCACAAACAGCCGCAGCGGCAGACGGGCCAACCGCCGAACGATTCCGCGCGATCGCTGTCACGCTAGACCCGGGCGAAAGCCGAAGCTTCCTGATCCGGACGATAGGCGTGGCTCCGACTCACTTGGTGCCCTACCTCTATTCAGAGACATTGTTTCGCGACTATCTGGAACGCAGTGTCCTGTGGGACGGCCTGCTGTTCGGCGGCTTGCTGGCCTTGGCATGGACGGCTTTCATGCTGGCGCTATTCTCGCGCAGCAGCGCATTCTTGCTGCTGGGCCTGCTGTCATTCGTGACGCTGCTGGCCGAGGCCACGCGACGCGGCTATGCCCAGCTTTACATGTTCCACGGCGCGGTAGACTGGGACTTTCGTAGCCTTTTTGTGTTTGGAAATCTGACCACGCTGATCTTCATACTGTTTGTAATGGAAATTGCGCGGGTCGAGAAAATACGCCTTCCCCTGCGCAGAATCTTGATCGCGTGGGCGATCTACGCCGTCGCGCAGGTCCTGATGTCGACCTTTGGCGATGTGTACCGCGCGCACTGGATCTCGAGCAACATCAAGCCCTTCTTCAGCCTCACGTTGCTGATGGTCGCCATCATCCTTATCAAAGAGCATGCGCCAACGCGCAAACTAATGCTGGCGGTGGCCGTATTCTCGGTCGCGCAAGCCGGGCTGACCGTCCTGGAGCGACAGGGCATTTTGCCGGAGTACATCGACAGTCTTTCGATGGCTACCGTCCGCATGAATCCCATCATTGCACTGACCGGGTTTTTCATCAACTTGACCGTCTTGTCGGCCTGGGTCGCCCATGTCGGGCTACAGCGCAAGGATGCCTTGCAGACCATATCGCGCCTGCAAGCCGAAGAAAACCAGCGCCTGACCGAAAAAGTGGCCCAGCAAACGGAAGCCCTTAACAAGGCGCTGAAATACGCCGGCGAGAAAAACCGGCAGCAGACACAGATCGTGGGCTATGTCAGCCATGACCTTCGTGCTCCGCTTGCCACAGTCACGGGCTACCTGAAAATACTGCAGCAGACCGCGCTGAAAGAACAGAAGCCGCATCTGGATGCCATCGCGCGCAGCGTCGACTATCAACTCACCTTGATCGACGAGATCCTCAACTATACGACCGCCGAACTCAAACCGCTATCGCTGCGGCCCATTCCCACAGCCCTTGCCGCCTATCTGGACGAAATCACTCAGCACGCGACGGTGCTCAGCCAGCAGCAAGGCAATCAGTTCGTCGTTTCTACGTCGCATCGCCTTCCCAAGACGGTTTGGCTGGACGGCCATCGCCTGCGGCAGGTCCTGCTTAATCTCCTGTCGAACGCCGCGAAGTTCACGCGTAGCGGAACCATTCGCCTGGATATACGGGCCGTCAAAAGAGAGAACGACTGGCGATTGCACTTCATCGTCAGCGACTCCGGAATCGGCATAGACGACTCGGGGCAAGCGTATATTTTCGAAGCTTTCAAGCAAGGAGAGCCGAGTTCAGCCGGAGTCGGACTGGGTCTCTATATTGCGCAGAGCATATTGCGCGGCATGGACAGCGAACTTTGCGTGGACAGCGCGCAGGGTCACGGTTCAGCGTTCAGCTTTGAAATCAGCGTACCGACGGCAGACAACCAGACGATCCACTGGACGGCGCCCGCCACCCTCCCTTTCAAGCCGGGGTCGGCACATGTCGTCGAGAGCGATCTCGAGCGCGTGAGTTTCTTGAATGGCGACGCAACGGCGGCCATCCCGCCCGCACACGACCGCACGGAACTGGCCATCATGGCGCGGGACGGGCACTTAACCGATATCGAGCAGTGGCTGCAATCCATGTCTGCCCGCCACCCCCTATGCAGCGCCTACTTCGGCGAGGTGCGCGACGCCCTTGCCCGCCTGGACTTCCTGGCCATCGAGCGTCTCGCCCTGGCCCAGCCCGAAAAGAATCCGATACAAGCCTGACCACCGCAAAGTAGTATGCTGCGTCGAATGCCCGGAAACCCTTGGCGCTACTCGAGCCTTCCATGCAGCAAACACTTAAGCTCGTCGATCTCATCGCCCTCGGATTCATGACCTTTGCACTCTTTCTGGGTGCGGGCAACATCATTTTTCCGCCCATGGTGGGGCACTTGGCAGGTGAGCAGTTCTGGTTGTCGGCGCTTGGTTTCCTCCTGACCGGGGTCGGGCTGCCGCTGTTGACCATCGTGGCACTGGCTCGCGTAGGCGGCGGCATGGATGCGCTGACATCCCCCCTGGGGCGAGTCGCCGGTACCTTGCTCGGCATCATCGTGTATGTCGCGATCGGACCCGCGTTCGCGACGCCGCGCACCGCAACGGTTTCGTTTGAAGTCGGCTTCGCACCCTTCGTCGGAAACGGCGCACTGCCGTTGCTTGTCTATTCGGTCGTCTACTTCGGCGTCGTCATCGTGATTTCGCTTTTCCCGGGCCGGCTCATCGACAATGTCGGCAAGATGATCACGCCGGCGCTGATAGTCGCACTGTGCATACTGGGCGGCGCGGCCGTGCTGCTACCGGTGGGGTCGCCGACGGCAGGCAGCGAACTGTATCGCCAAGCAGCCTTGTCGGAGGGCTTCCTGCAAGGCTATCAAACAATGGACGCATTGGGTGCCCTGGTGTTTGGCATCGTGATCATCAATGCCATTCGGGACAGGGGAGTGACCGACCACCGGCTGACGACCCGCTACGCCATTACGGCGGCCCTCATCGCAGCGATCGGCCTCGCGCTGGTCTATCTTTCCCTCATCTATCTGGGCGCCACCAGCGGCAGCCTGGCGCCCGGTGCCGATACCGGCGTACCGATACTGACGCAATTCGTGCATCACACCTTCGGCCTCGGCGGCAACGTGCTGCTGGCCGTCGTGATCTCGCTCGCCTGCCTGACCACGGCCGTGGGCCTCATCAGCGCCTGCGGCGAGTACTTCAGCGCGCTCTTGCCTGTGTCGTACCGCACAGTGGTCATTGTCTTCGGCCTGTTCAGCATGGCAGTGTCCAATCAAGGCCTCGCCCAGTTGATCGCCGTCGCGGTGCCGGTTCTGGTGGGCATTTACCCTGTTGCCATCGCGCTCGTCGCACTGGGACTCATGGCCGGATGGTGGAAGTCGCCTTCATGTGTCTTCGTGCCAACGATGCTCGTGGCTGCCGTCCTGGGCATCCTGGACGGCCTGGATGCCGCCGGGTTTGGTGCCCTGGTGCCCGAATGGACCCAGGCCCTGCCCGGCGCACGATTCGGGCTGGGGTGGCTGGTACCGGTCGCTGCGACCATGGCCGCAGCCGCCATCGCGGACCGCCTTGCCACGCGCCGATAGCATCCGCCCGATAAAATGGGCATTTCCGGGTCCAAGTAGAACAGGCATGACATATCACATACCCGATGGGTTTTCATTGTGGTCTCCCAGCAGTCCCTTCATGAAACACATCGCCACGCTGGGCGACGTCTACCTGCGCGAATCAGACGGCACGATGGCGCTGACGGTTACGCAGGCACACTCCAATATGCACGGCATTGCGCATGGCGGGCTTTCGGCCACGTTGGTCGACTGCGCGCTGGGTTCTGCGGTCGCCCGGCAATCGGGAAAATCGGTCGTAACCGTGCAGATGTCGCTGGACTACATGAACGCCGTGCAAATCGGCGATTGGCTCGAGGCCCATGTAACCATCGACAAACAAGGCAGGCGGCTGATCTATGCGAGTTGCCTGTTGAAGGCCGGAGACCGCGTCAAGCTGAAAGCCAGCGCGGTGTTCGCCGTGGTTGGGGACTCTGGACCGGTATCGGATGGCTGACTCCAAGCCGGAGTCGCCCCCGTATGGCCCATCGATCAATCAGGCATTCGTAGACAAAAGTGATGACAATATCGTATACTTTCACTCACGATGGAAATGATCATATTTTGGGGACACGGACATGGCTAAGAGCGAAGGACAGGCAGTTGCAAAAGCCGAAGCGTCGGCCGCAAGCCCCAGCATGGAAAAAATCGTCGACATCCTGCACAAGCGCATTGTCAACCAAGATCTCCCCCCCGGCTCGAAACTCAGCGAAGCAGTACTTACGGCAGAGTTCGACGTATCGCGTCCCCGCATACGGGAAGCATTCGGGGTACTCGAGGACCGGGGCCTTATCGAACGCATCCCCAATCGGGGCGCTGTGGTCACCCGCCTGGAAGCAGACGAAATATTCGCCTTGTTCGAAGTGCGCGAGGTGCTGGAAGCGCTGGCCGCGCGGCTCGCTACCGAGAAATCGGATCCGGCTTCATGGTCGGACCTGGTGAAGCTTTTTGGCAGGCCCGCTCAGGATGCCCTCGAGCGCGGAGACCTGGACTTCTACGTCGACTGCGTGAATCAATTCAGGGAAAGAACGCTGGCTGCCGCAGATAATAAAATACTCGCCGATCAATTGGGTGGCCTTTACGACCGCACCCGTGTTCTGATCCGACGCCTGATGCTGGTTCCAGGGCGTGCCCAAGAAGGGCTGAAGCAGCATCAGGAAATACTGAAAGCCATGTCGGCAGGCGATGCAGAACTGGCGGAACGCCTGAAACGTGCCAATATCCGCAGCTCGCGCGCCAGCTTTGTCAGCTATCAAAAGTACGTTCTGTAAGGCGGTTCTCAGATCAGCGTAAGGTGCCCGTCATTGCGGCTGGATGCCTGCTTCCGCGCCCACCTTCTTCCACAAGACCAGTTCATCCTTGAGCGTATTCTTGAAGTCCTGTGCGCTGCTTTCCTTCAAGGTCAATCCTCCGGCTCCGGTTAGTCTCTTTCGTACTTCGGGATCCTTCATCACCGCATTGATCTCGGCATTCAGCTTCTTCACGAGCTCTTGCGGAGTGCCAGCGGGAGCCATCACACCAAAAAACAAGCTGCGGTTGTATTCAGGCACGCCCGCTTCAGCGAACGTGGGGACGTCAGGCATCAGCGAGGAGCGTTCCGAACCCGATATGGCCAGTCCTTTGGCACGCTTGGACTGCACGACCGGTGCCGCAAGCAGCAAGGTCTCCATCATGGCGTCGATCTGATTTCCGAGCAACGCAGAACTGGCCTGACCGTTGCCTTTGTAGGGAATGTGAACAAGATTTGTGCCCGTGACACTGGAGAAGGCTTGCATGGCCATATGCGTGGAGCCACCCACCCCCGAACTGCCGAAGTTCACTACACCGGGATGCTTTTTCGCGTAGTCCACAAATTCTTTCACGCTGCTCACCGGCAAATTGCTGGATGCCATAAGGACGGTCGGCAAATAGCCGATCAATGCCACCGGTTCCAGACCCGAAAGTACGTCTGCCGCATTCTTGTAAACCACCGGGTTCACCGCGATGGCACTGGATACGGTAAGCAAGGTATAGCCATCCGGCGCGGCCCGAACCGTATCGTTGGCCGCAATCGAGCCGCCGGCACCGACCTTGTTCTCGACCACGACAGGCTGGCCGAGGCGCTTCGCCAGGCCATCCGCTATGACGCGTCCGACGATGTCGGTGGCACTGCCAGCGGAAAATCCGATATACATCTTGATCGGCTTGGACGGGTAGTCGGATGCCGCTCCGGCGGGCAATCCCACCACGCATAGGCTTGCCGCCAACGCGATCTTCTTCATCATTCCAAACATCATTGCCTCCATCATATTATTCAGAGTCGTTAGCCGCCGGGATTGGCGGCGCTGATGTGTTGCCTGGTACTGAATCGAACGAGACGCGACTGTACGTTCAGGCGGTCTCGGCCTTCCTCTTCATGAAGTACTTCTCTACAAACCCCGTCGTCACCTCGCCCGACCTGAACCGACCGTCGATGAGTACCGCCCTAAGAAAGTCGGCATTGGTTCCGGGGCCTTCGACGAGCAACTGGCTCAGCGCTGTACCGAGCCGGTCAATGGCCTGATCGCGATGGCCCCCGTGTGCCACCACCTTGGCGATCATCGGGTCGTAGAACGTGGTGATTCGGTCGCCAACGCGCACACCGGTATCGATGCGCAGGTCGGGCCCCGACTCCGGCCATGTAAGCGCCGTAATGACGCCAGGCGCCGGCAAAAAATTCCGCTCCGGACGCTCGGCATACAAGCGGCATTCAACGGCGTGCCCCTTGAGCGAGACCTGATCCTGATGCATCGGCTCCAGTCGGCCCAGCGCGTGAAGAATCTGCGATGCGACGATATCGATGCCTGTCACCATCTCGGTGGCAGGATGCTCAACTTGAATACGCGTATTCATTTCCAGAAAATAAGCCGTGTCCCGATCGCAGTCGTAGATGAACTCCACTGTGCCGGCACCGCTATACTGCTGGGCCGATGCAAGCGCAACCGCCGACTTATGCAAGAGGCTTCGTATGGCGTCGGGAATATGGGGAGCAGGCGCTTCCTCAATAATCTTCTGAAAGCGACGCTGAACCGAGCACTCGCGATCATGCAGATGGATGGCCGTGCCATCACCCCACCCGAACACCTGGACCTCGATGTGCCGGGCATTGGGCACGAAACGCTCCAGGTACACGCCCGCATCGCCGAAGGCCTTGCTCGCCATCGACTGCGTCGACGCAACGACCGGCGCCAAGTCTTCCAGTCGGTCGACCTGCCGCATGCCAATGCCGCCGCCGCCGGCAGCCGCTTTGACTAACAAGGGGAAACCGACCTCTTGTGCGGCGTCGGCCAAACCATCGGCCGCATCCGGATAGAATCTTGCGCTGCCCGGCAACACAGGGACGCCTGCCTTTCGCGCGATGTCGCGAGCGCGTTCTTTGTCACCCATGTCAGTGATGCACTGTGCCGACGGTCCCACCCACACCAGGCCCGCCCGCTTCACCGCGTCGGCGAACTGTGCATTCTCGGACAGGAAACCGTATCCAGGATGGATGGCACTGGCAGCCGTGCTGCGCGCGGCGTCGAGGATGACATCCGCTTTCAGATAGCTTTCGCGCGCCTCCGAAGGTCCGATCGGGACGGCTTCGTCAGCGAGCCCGACGTGTCGCGCATCGCGGTCTGCTTCGGAGTACACCGCAACAGTTTTCATGCCAAGCCGCTTGCAGCTTTCAACGATGCGGCACGCAATTTCGCCGCGATTGGCAATCAGTATTTTTTCTGCCATGTAATGTCCCCTCCTCAGGTCGTCGGAGCGCCACGTTTAAAAGACAGGTTGCGTTGCAGCCTTCATGGCTGAACGCCGTAACGGGCCTTGAGGCCGACATCCGCGCGCAGCCTTTTCTCGGCCAGTGCAATGAACTCGCACAGCACGGGGCGGGTCTCGCGAGGATCGATAATTTCTTCCACAGCGAACGCCTCGGCGGTACGGTACGGCGACGCGTACGGCTTGAGCTCTGCCTCGATCTCGCGCTCACGAGCAGCGGGGTCTGGCGCGGCCATGATGTCTTTCCGGAAAGCCGCCGCCACCCCGCCTTCAACAGGCAGTGATCCCCATTCCGCGGACGGCCACGCAAGCTTCATATCGATATCGTTCTTGTTACAAGTAGCCATACCGGCCATGCCATAGCACTTGCGAATCACGAGCGTGATGGTCGGCACCTTGAGCTTGCCCGCGACGCACACCGCACGCATGCCTTCACGCAGCGTGCCCTCCTGCTCGGCCTTGAGGCCGACCATGAACCCCGGCACGTCAACAAAGAAAACCAATGGAATATGAAACGTGTCGCACAACTCCATGAAATGGATTTGCTTGCGTGCCGAGTGCACGTCCATTGCGCCGCCATAAACCATGGGATTGTTCGCGATGATGCCGACGGGCCGTCCCCCGAGGCGCGCCAGCATCGTAATGACCGACTTGCCATAGGTTGGCTGGATCTCGAAGCAGGATCCCTCGTCGCATACCATGCGCACCAAGCGATTCATGTTGTACGCTTGTGTGCGCTTTTCGGGAACGATTGTCGCCAATCGCTCGTCGCGCCGGTCGACAGGGTCCGTCGACTCTGTAATGGGCGGGTGTTCCCAGACATTGCTGGGCATGAAGCTGAGAAACTTTCGGATCTGTTCGAACGCCTCTTCTTCGGACTCCGCGGAATTGTGAATGGTCCCCGCCTGGTCCACAGCGACTTTGGCGCCGCCCAGATCGTTTTTGTCGATGGTCTGGCCCAGCGACCTTTTCACCACCGGTGGACCCGCCGCAAAGACTTGGCTCGTATCGCGCACCATCACCGAAAAATGAGAAAGGATCGCTCGCCCCGCTGGTCCGCCCGCCGCCGTTCCCAAGACGGCCGAGACGACTGGAACTTCTCCCAACAGTTCGACTGAACGCTCGAAGCCATGGACTCCCGGAAATACGCTGTGGCCTCGACGCTTCAGCGACGTTACGCTACCGCCGGCGCCGTCGATCAAATTAACGAGAGGAATCCGGTAGTGGTGCGCAAAGTCTTCAATGAAACCGCCCTGCCCCCCTTTGCGCCGCGCGCTGCCAAACGTCGTGCCGCCACGTACGGTGAAATCTTCTCCACCCACGGCCACCGGCCGCCCGTCGATTTTTGCAAGCCCCGCTACGTAAGGGGCAGGCGTCACCGATACGAGGTGGTTATCCTTGTCATAGACCCCGGTCCCGGCCAGCGTTCCGACCTCGCGGAAGCTAGATCCGTCGACAAGCTGGCCGATACGCTCGCGCACAGTCAAGCGTCCCGCTTGATGCTGACGCTCAATGGCGGCCGTGCCGCCCATCTGCAGCGCCGCCTGCCGCCGATACGTCAGTTCGGAAAAACGTTCGTCGTCTTGAGAATTTGACATAGCTACGATCCCGACTGAATCTTTCATGACTCCACCACACACAGGGGTTGGTCCTCGTCAACACTGTTGCCGACTTCAACATTGAAGGAGGCAATAACGCCCGCAGCGTCAGACTCGACGGGAATCTCCATCTTCATCGACTCCAGGACCATGATGACGTCGCCCGCTTCGACCTTGTCGCCAACGGCACGTTCGATTTTCCAAACTGTTCCCGTTACCGGCGAAACGATTTCAACTGCTGACATATGCGTGTTCTCCTTTCACTTCTATATTTCGCCTGCCTCGACGCGGGCTTCTGAGTCGCGATCGGCGCCGCTTATGGCGACGTCGACATTTCTATAGATGACCTGCGCCTCGGCCAGCGCTTCCACCTCTTGTTCAGTAAGACCGAGCAACTCTATCAAGACGGACTCGGTATCCTGGCCGATATCGCGCCCGGCCCACCGTACGGAACCGGGCGTCCCTGATAAGCGCGGCACCACATTCGCCATCGCCACTGGGCCCAGTTGAGGATCTTCGGGCGCGACGATCATTTCGCGAGCGCGATAATGAGGGTCCGCGAATATATCTTCCATATTGAAGATGCGGGACGCCGGCACCCCTGCCTGGTCCAGGATCGTCTCGAGTTCCACGAGTGCCTTGGAGCGGGTCCATTCCTCGACGATCGCGTCCATGGCATCTTCATTTCTGGAGCGGTCCGTCGGCGTCGCATAGCGTGCGTCGTCGAGGAGTTCCGGCTTTTCCATAGCCACCGCAAGACGTTTGAAAATGCTTTGCGATCCCGCCGTGATGTGAATGTAGCGGCCGTCACCCGTCGCATACAGGGAGTTGGGCGTATGGCCAGGAAGCCGCGAGCCGCAACGTGTCGCGATCAGGCCAAGCTGCTGGTAAGCGGGAATATGCGGCTCCATGAAGCTGAACGCTGTCTCGTAAAGCGCCGAGTCCACTACTTGGCCCCGACCCGTGCGGGTGCGCTCAAGGATGGCCATGACGGCGCCAAAGGCCCCATAAAGTCCGGTGATGTAATCGGTCATTGAGACAGCTACGCGGGCTGGCGGCCTGTCCGGGTCTCCCGTCACTTCACGCAGGCCGCTGAATGCTTCACAGACCACGCCATACCCCGGACGCTGACTGTAGGGACCATCCTGGCCATATCCACTGATGCGAACCAAGACCAGCCCGGGATTCACCGCCGACAGGTCGTCATACCCCATGCCCCAACGCTCCAGCGTCCCCGGCCGGAAATTCTCGATGACAATGTCCGCATCGAGGCAGAGCCGCCTTGCGATGTCGCGACCTTGCTCCTTCCGAAGATCCACCGAAACGATGCGCTTGTTCCTGAGTATGGAAGCACCGTACAGCGAGCGACCGTCCTTTTGGCTGCCCATGGAGCGAACCGCATCGCCCTCTTCTTGCTCGACCTTGATGACGTCCGCACCAAAATCCGCCATGAGACGCGCACAAAACGGGCCCGCGACGGTCGATCCAAGCTCAATGACTCGATAGCCCGATAGTGGCCCGCTACGTGGGCGGAGGGTGTCGTCCTTCTTACCTGGCATTACGTTTCCGTCCTTCCTTGAGACGCTTTTCTTACAGCGTGTGCGAACTAGTATACATATTCATTTTTTATTATGTCAACGGAATTGTATTCATTTTGGTATCCGTTTGTTCCGTTCGAAAAAACCGGAGTTGAATACGGAAAAGTGGAGGTCGCGCCCGGTCTTGCCGCTACATACGAAAGATTCGAACGCCGCGTTCGAAGATTTAAACTGGCCGCCAGGCCTGTGCCTTCGTAGACTGTGCCCTATCTGAAAGAGGTATCAATGATAGATAGAGCATTGGAGGGCTTGCGGGTCGTCGACCTGTCGCGCATTTTGGCGGGCCCGTGGTGTACCCAGAATCTGGCTGACCTGGGAGCAGAGGTGATCAAGATCGAACGCCCCGGGACGGGTGACGATACCCGGCGCTGGGGGCCTCCGTTCATGACGTCCACCGATGGTAGCGAACAGACATCGGCCTACTTCATGTGCTGCAACCGCAACAAGAAGTCGGTGTGCCTTGATTTCAAGCGCGAAGAGGACCGGGAAAAGCTGCTGTCGCTGCTGAAGACAGCTGACGTGGTGGTCGAGAACTACCGCGTGGGCACATTGAAACAGTATGGCCTCGACTATGACAGTATCCGCGCCATGAATCCAGCCATCGTATACCTGTCCATTACCGGTTACGGGCAAGATGGACCCAAGGCAGACCGCCCGGGTTATGACTACATTTTCCAAGGGCTTGGCGGTCTCATGAGCTACACCGGGCACGCCGACGGCACACCGGGCGCGGGCCCGCTGCGGGCCGGGGTAGCGGTGGTGGACGTCACCACCGGCATGTACGCGACATCGGCCGTCCTGGCCGCGTTGTTCCAGCGCGACCGCACGGGCCGCGGCGCCTACCTCGACATCGCCCTTCTCGATGTGGCGGTGGCCATGAATGCCAACCAGGGCGCCAACTTCCTGGTGTCCGGCAGCACGCCGGAACGCACGGGCAACGCCCATCCGAATCTGGCGCCTTACGAGGTTTTCCAGGCGTCCGATGGCTATTTCATCCTGGCGGTGGGGAACGATGAACAATTCTCCCGCCTTTGCCAGTTGATCGGGCAACCCGGCCTCGCGCAGGACCCGCGGTTCCGCACCAATGCGAGCCGGCTTGGCAACCTGCAAGCCTTGCGTGCCCTCCTCGCCACGGTCTTTCTCGATGCGCCGCGCGAGCATTGGGGCAGCCGACTGCAGGCCGAGGGCATTTCATGGGGCACGGTCAACAGCCTGAGCGACGTCTTCAGCGACGAACAGGTCATGCATCGGCAAATGTTGCGCACGGCGCACCATCCCGCTTATGGCGACATGCCGGTCGTACGCAATCCCATGCTGTCCGATCCGGCATCGCGCGCCGCAGAGGTCCATCCCGTTCCACGGCTGGGCGAGCACACGCAGGAAGTCCTGGCGTCGACCTCGGCGCCCTGAGCGGGACGGCCTGATCTCAAACGCTGAACCACCGCCTTCACAGAACCGTCAACATCACTCAAGCTATAAATCCAAACAGGAGCACACTTCATGTTCAACAAACTCAGTACCTATACCTTGCTCGGCGCACTCAGCCTGACGCCTGCCGCTGTCCTGGCCGCTTACCCCGAGAAGCCGGTTCAATTGATCGTGCCGTTCGCTCCCGGCGGCACCACCGACCTGATGGCCCGCGTCGTTGCGCCCAAACTCGGCGAAGCCCTGGGCCAGACCGTAGTCGTCATCAACAAGCCGGGCGCGGGCGGCGCACTGGGCAGCTCTTATGCTGCACGTGAAAAGGCTGACGGCTACACGATCGTCATGGCGGTGGAAAGCTCGCATGCCGTCAACCCCAGTGTCCAGAAAAAGCCCAGCTACGATCCGGTCAAGGACTTTGCGCCGATCAGCAATCTGGCGAATGTGCTTGGCGTGCTGGATGTCAAGGCCGACTCCGACATCAAGACCTTCGATGAGTTGGTCGCCAAGCTGAAGCAGAATCCGGGCGATCTGGCCTACGGCTCCTCGGGCAACGGCGGTTACAGCCACTTATTCGGCCAGCGTTTCCTGACTGTCACGAAGACCGACATGCTGCACGTCCCTTACAAGGGCCTGGGGCCTGCCATGGTGGACCTGCTGGCCGGGCAAATCCAGGTCGTGTTCGACAACCTGCCATCGTCCGTCGGCCAGATCGAGGCCGGCAATGTGCGTGCGCTCGCCGTGGCCGCTCCCGAGCGCGTAAAGAGCATGCCCGACGTGCCGACCTACGCCGAAGTCGGCTACCCGCAGCTCAACACGCCTTCATGGTTCGGCCTTGCCGCGCCTGCCAATGTCCCGGAAGATATTCTCGAGACCCTGAACCAGGCCGTGAAGAAGACACTGGAGCATCCTGAGGTCATCGCGCAAATCGAAAAGCAGGGCGCCGTACCGGACTACACCACCCGCGCCGAATTTGCCGAGATGATCAAATCATCGAACCAGCAATGGCAAGACGTGGTGAAAGCCATCAATTTCGAAAAGCTGTAGTCGTTTCAGGCCGGATAAGGAAGACAGGAATGGATTTCGAAAACACGCACGCCACGCTGACCGTCACGCCTACTGGCGTCGGCACGCTCACCATCCGCGACGCGGGCAGCCTCAATATCCTGGGCACGCCCGTTATCGAGGACCTGATCACGGCGCTCGATCATGTCGCCCGCTCTCCCGCGATACGCGTACTGGTCATGCGCGGCCAGGGCGACAAGGCTTTCGTGGCGGGCGCCGACATCAAAGAGATGGTCGCGCTGGACCAAGCGAGCGCCGCCGTCTTCATCGAGAAGCTGCGCCAGTTGTGTGATGGCGTGCGGCTATTGTCGATTCCTGTCATCGCCCGCATACCCGGATGGACGCTCGGTGGCGGCCTCGAATTCGCGCTCGCCTGCGACCTGCGCATCGGATCGACGTCGGCGCGCCTCGGTATGCCCGAAGTCCAGGTCGGCATCCCGTCCATCATTCATGCTGCGCTCATGCCGCGTCTCATCGGCAAGTCCCGTGCAACGTGGATGCTGCTGACCGGAGAGGTGGCAGATGCTGAGCAAGCCCTCGCGTGGGGTCTGCTTGACCGGGTTGTTGAACCCTCCGAACTCGACGCCGAGGTCACGCGCGTCGCCGACGGCCTGGCGGGCCTGGGCACACAAGTGCTCGCGCAACAAAAGCGCCTGCTGCGCGAATGGGAAGACGAACCCGTGGAAACGTCCATCCGCAACGGCGTGGACGAATTCGCACAGGCCTTCACGACGGGCGAGCCTCAGCGCTACATGGGTAAATTCGTGGAAGAAAAGGCCCGGCGCGCCGCGGCGAAGTAGCGCGCTTGTTCCCCGCCGTGTCCGGCGGTATGCTTGGCCCCTTTTCAAGAAGGGCCAGCGGCGGGTGGACACATGAGATACGAACTGAAGGACCTGCGCCTGTTCAAGGCCATCGTCGACGCCCAGAACCTGTCTGCAGGTGCGGCAGCCATGCACATGACGGCGTCGTCGGCCAGCTATCGCCTGAAGAACCTGGAGTACGCGGTGGGCAGTTCGCTGTTCGACCGCACCCCAAGAGGCATGAAACTGACAGCCGCCGGCGAAGTGCTGCTGCGCCATACGCGCAAGCTGATGGCCAACGTCGACATCATGCACAACGAGTTGCGCGATTACTCGAGCCACCTGAAGGGCAGCATCCGCTTGCTGGCCAACAGCAGCGCCCTGAATGGCTTCATCATCCCTAGCCTGGCTTCCTTCCTCGTCACGAACACGACCATCAACATAGACCTGCGGGAACAGGAAAGCCTGTCCATACCCGGCATGATCCAGGCGGGCGACGCCGACATCGGCGTGCTGGCGGGCAGCGATCCCTTACGATTTGACGGCCTGATTTCCGAACTGTACGCCGTCGACCGGCTGGTCTGCGTCGTCGCCAACGATCATCCTTTGTCAGGGCAGGCATCCGTCACGTTGCGCGAGATGCTGTCCTACGACCTGGTGTCCGTCGACCGCAAGAGCAGCAACTTCGCCTTTCTCGACGCCCAGATCAAGCACGAGGGATACGCCTTCAATGCCCGCGTGCATGTGCAAGACTTCAACTCAGTGCTCTACCTGGTGGAAGCCGGCGTTGGACTGGCCGTCGTACCCGCCAGCGTTGCACGCAACAAAGTGATGGAAGGCCGCATACAGTCGCTCTCCATCGCCGAGCCCTGGTCCGTCCGCCACCTGTACCTCGTCACGCAAAAAGAACCGGTTCAAAAGGAACTGGTGCAGGAATTTGCCCGGATCCTGCTGCAGGACCCCGCTGTCGTCGCGGCACGTGCGGTATCCGGTAACGTGGAGTGACGATATAGGCTTGCGAACCGAATGAGCGGCGCTGGGACCTTAAACCTTTAAGGTTACGTACAGGTACATATTATGCTGCCCTCCGGCGAATCTTTTACCGCCAGGACAGAAAATGCGTACCGGAAAAAAAGGCGTCGACCCCAAGAAGCTTGCCTACCAGGATGCCGGGTCGAGCACCAGACTCCATCAAACCCTCGAGACCGTCGCACTGTCCCGACGACGATTTGTACAAGCGGCCTTGGCATTGCCGGTTCTTTTGGGCCTGCCCGCGTTCGGTAGCGAAGACACAAAACCAGCCGGCATGGCGCGCACTTTTTTCTCGCTGTCGGAATATCGTTTCATCGAAGCCGCCACCGCGCGATTGATCCCCGGCAGCAGCGAAGACCCCGGTGCCCTCGAAGCCAACGTGCCGTTTTTTATTGATCTTCAGTTGGCCGGCCCTTACGGACGGGCCGACCGCCTCTATATGGAAGGCCCATGGAAGCACGGGACCGAGCAGCAGGGCTATCAACTGAAGGAAACGCCCGCGCAGCTTTACCGCAAGGCAATCGCGGGCATCGACGAATATTGCCGCAGGCAATTCGATGGAAAGGCGTACGCCGAACTGTCGCCGGCGCAGCAAGACAAGATCCTGCATGACCTGGACGAAGACAAGATCCCGCTTGAGAACGTTCCGGCGACCGCCTTTTTTTCAATGCTATGGCAGAACACACAAGAGGGCTTCTTATCCGATCCGATGTATGGGGGAAACCGCGATTTCGCGGGCTGGAAACTGATCGGTTTTCCTGGCCCCCGCTACAACTATGTCGACGAGATCACGCAGTATGGAAAACCCTATCCCGCGCCGCCTGTCGGCATCCTGGGTCGGGATGGCACGCGTGTCTCCACCGACGTTTGAAGAAATGCAAAGGAACCCACGATGGCAACGAGACTGAAGCCGGTCGATGTGGTGCTGGTTGGATTCGGATGGACGGCATCGATCATCGCCCAAGAACTGACGGATGAAGGTTTGCAGGTACTGGCCCTGGAGCGCGGGACGGATCGGGCGACTGTTCCCGACTTCGCTACTACGCATATTCAGGATGAACTGCGGTATGCCGTCCGCGATGGCCTCTTTCAGGCCCCCGTCCGGGAGACCCTCAGCTTTCGCAACACGTCCGATCAAGTCGCCCTGCCCATGCGGCAATTGGGATCGTTCAGGCCGGGCGCCGGTGTGGGTGGTGCAGGCGTGCACTGGAATGGCCAGACGTGGCGCTTCCTGCCCGATGACTTTGTATTGCGTTCGCATACGGAGGAACGCTACGGAGCCGGGTTCATCCCCGAAGACCTCACCATACAGGACTGGGGTGTGACCTACGATGAACTGGAGCCCTACTATGACCGCTTTGAATACCTGTGCGGTATCTCGGGCGCCGCCGGCAACGTCGCGGGCCAACGGCGCCAGGAGGGCAACCCGTTCGAAGGCCAACGCCGGCGCGACTACCCGTTGCCACCTCTGGAGCGGAGCGCAGGCACGGTAATGTTCGACAAGGCCGCCAAGGAACTGGGCTACCACCCCTTTCCCGCGCCCGCCGCCAATGCATCGCGCCCCTACAAGAATCCGCTGGGCGTACAGATGGGACAGTGCACCTACTGCGGGTTCTGCGAATGGTTCGGCTGCGGCAATTACTCGAAGGCATCACCGCAATCGACCATCCTCCCCGTCTTGCTCAAGAAAGACAATTTCTCCTATCGCACAGGTTGCGATGTGACGCGCGTCCTGCTGGACCATACCGGCAAGAAGGCCAAGGGCGTCATGTATCGAGACCTCGCTGGCGGCGAGTTCGAGCAGCCTGCCGACCTCGTCATCCTGTGCGCATTCGCGCATCACAACGTGCACCTGCTGCTCCTCTCGGGGATAGGCCGGCCCTACGATCCGGCATCGAATACGGGCGTGGTCGGCCGCAATTACGCCTATCAGGTGAACGGGGCCAGCACCTCCGTCTACTACGAGGACCGGGAATTCAATCTGGCGATGGGCGCCGGAGCGCTGGGCAGCAGCCTTGACGATTTTAACGGGGACAACTTCGATCACAGCGACTTGAAGTTTATCCACGGAGCGAACATCCGGTTTACGCAGACCGGGCTGCGCCCGATCCAATATCAGCCCGCTTCGGCCGACACGCCCAGATGGGGCCAGGCGTTCAAGCAGGAGACGATCCATAACGCCAACCGTA
>Ga0182739_1002084_pt1 | contig 19186 bp, 10 predicted proteins | sample eDN5th30CBELigBY_FD_128873 | JGI IMG/M metagenome (GOLD analysis project Ga0182739, IMG submission 128873) | Enriched backyard soil microbial communities from Emeryville, California, USA - eDNA 5th pass 30_C BE-Lig BY (version 2) (version 2) | ecosystem: Environmental > Terrestrial > Soil >...
CGACCATCACTGCCGTTGCCGATGGTGATCTGATTGCCACCATTGCCGTGGAAGTCCAACAATTCGAATCGAACCGGCCTGTCAATTTTCCGAATCAGATCGTCCCGATTCTCACAAAATATGGCTGTAATGGAGGTGGTTGTCACGGGGCAGCAGCGGGCCAGAATGGATTTAATCTGTCGCTCCTGGGATTTGAGCCAGCAGAAGATTATGAGCATCTGGTGAAGGAATCTCGTGGTCGCCGGATATCGTTGGCCGCCCCGGCAGAAAGCCTGCTGCTCAAAAAAGCGACGGGGGCGGTGCCTCATGGGGGTGGTGCCCGGATGGAACTGGGATCGCCGGAGTATCTGCTGTTTCGTCGCTGGATTTCTGAAGGAGCCCGGCAGGGTGATGCAGAGGCAGCCCGCATCACGGGCATTGAAGTCTTTCCGCAGTCGCGCGTGATGGGGCAAAATGCCGATCAGCAACTGCTCGTCATTGCCACCTACCAGGATGGCTCAACAGCAGATGTGACGTCCACAGCCGTCTATGAGGCCAATGTTCCCGAAATGGCCGCGGTCACGCGCCGCGGTCTGGTCACCACAACCGAGGAACCGGGTGACGTCGGCATCATGGTCCGTTATCAGTCGCATGTGGCTGTCTTTCGGGCCACAATTCCGCTGGGAATGCCGGTGGAATCGTTACCCCCTGCCAGAAATTTCATTGATGAACTGGTCTTTCGCAAACTGAAACTGCTGGGGCTGCCGCCGTCTGCAGTGTGTGATGACTCCACTTTCCTAAGGCGGGTGACGCTGGATCTGGCAGGCCGGTTGCCGACGGAAGAAGAAGCCAGAGAATTTCTGGCCAGCAAAGATTCTTCCAGACGGGATCTCCTGATCGACCGACTGCTGGAATCCAATGACTATGCCAGCTTTTTTACAAATAAATGGTCCACGCTACTGCGAAACCAGCGTACGGAGCAATTCCGGGAGCAGTCCAAGGCCGGGACTTATCTGTTCCACAACTGGATTCGTCAGGCACTGCAGGAAAACCGTCCTTATGACCTCTTCGTGCGACAAATCCTGACGGCGTCCGGAGAAGCTTCCGAGAACCCGGCAGTGCTGTGGTATCGGTCCGAAAAGGATGCGACCAGTCAGGTGGAAGATGTGACCCAACTGTTTCTGGGTCAGCGTATTCAATGCGCCAAGTGCCATCATCACCCCTTCGAACGCTGGAGTCAGGCAGACTATTACCGACTGGCTGCATTTTTTTCCCAGGTGGGCCGAAAGCCGGGGGCGGTGAAAACGGATGACCGCATCTACCACAAGGCGGGTTTGGCCGTTTCCACACATCCCCGCACCGGTGAAAAGCTGACCCCCAGCGGGTTGGGACAGACACCGCTGACCCTGGCTCCAGAGATTGACCCCCGGGTGGAACTGGTGAACTGGATGACTTCACCGGAAAATCCGTATTTTGCCAAGGCACTGGTGAATCGTTATTGGAAGCACTTTTTTGGACGAGGGCTGGTCGACCCGGAAGACGACATGCGGGCGACAAATCCGCCGGTGAATCCAGAACTATTGGCGGCCTTGGAAAAGGAGTTTATTTCCAGCAAATTTGACATGAAACAACTGATTCGCACCATCTGCCAATCCACAACTTATCAACTCAGCTCAATTCCAAACGCCTATAACCAGGACGATCGACAAAACTTTTCCCGGTTCTATCCACGGCGTCTGAATGCGGAAGTCTTGCTGGACGCCGTCGACATGGTGACCGGATCGGCCAGTCGGTTCAGCGGAATGCCTGCCGGAGCACGAGCAGTGGATCTTCCGGATTCAAACTTTCCCTCTTATTTTCTGACAGTTTTCGGGCGTCCCAAAGGGGAAAGTGTCTGCGAATGCGAACGGGGAAGCGATTCCAACCTGGCACAAAGCCTGCATCTGATCAACTCGCCGGAGCTCAGCGGCAAGATCTCGAATGGAACTGGGAATGCCCTGCGTCTGGCCAAGGCGAAAGAGATGCCGGTGCCGGAAAAAATTCGTGAATTATATCTGTTGGCCTATAGTCGCGAGCCCAGCGCGGATGAGGTCACCGTCATTACTGAGTATCTGAATCAGAAGGCCCTGCCGGATGGTTCGGAGAACAAGCAGGTGTATGAAGACCTCGTCTGGAGCTTGATTAACACCAAAGAATTCCTGTTTAACCATTAGAGCGTTTTAGTCAATCTCGTCGCGGACTTGCCTCGCGGCATTCAGTCTTTCATCAAGTGAAACCTTTTCGACGCGGGCACATGAGAGACCAAACTGGTCTCGCCCTGTCAGGGCTTGGATTTGGGGAACGTGATCGCGAAACGTCCTTTGTTTTTAGACTTTGCGTTTCGGACCGCCCTCATTTTTAAAGTTGATGAAGCACGAATCTTTTCCTTCTTGCAGCCAGATTCTTTCCATAGCGTCTCCTGCCCGTTTCCTCACCTCCTTTCCCCCTGTTCCTTCGACAAAAAGGTTTCGCGAGTGACACAAAGATTATGCTGGTTGGGAATCTGGATGATTTGTTTCTCTCCGGAACTTTCGGCAGCGGTCTTGCCCAATGCCCGGCTGACATCCATTTTCCCGGCAGGCTGCCAGCAGGGAACGGAGGTCAAAGTCACGGTGACCGGGATCGACCTGACAGACCCGGTTGGGCTGATGTTTTCGCATCCCGGGATCACTGCAGTGCCGCAGACCCTTCCGCAGCGATCTTTTGAGACGGAAGCTGAGGTGGTTCCGAATCAGTTTCTGGTCCGTGTGGCGTCAGACGTTCCGGTCGGCGGCTATGAGGTGCGGGTCCTGGGGCGAAATGGACTTTCTTCGTCCCGGCTCTTTCAGGTGAGCGATCTTCCCGAATTTGAGTGCGACGCGCGCAATACCACTCTGGCCACTGCCATGAATGTCAAACCCAATTCCATCGTGAATTGTTCCGGCACCAGTGGCGATGCTGCATTTTACTATGCTCTTGAAGGCCGCGCCGGTCAGCGGGTGCTCATTCATTGCGAATCGACGAGTATCGATTCACAAATGGTGGCGATGCTGGAGTTGTTGGGACCGGATGGAAATCCTCAGGCCTTTGGCCGCACCACCATGCTGCGCGAGCCGCTCATCGACTTCACTCCACCCACGGATGGCCGCTACGTGTTGAAGGTTTTCGAAGCAACTTACCGGGCCGGGAAAACATGCTTTTATCGGCTGGAATTCAGCGATCGTCCGTATGTCGATTTCATCTGGCCCCCCAGCGGAGTTCCCGGCAGCACGGGAACCTATACGCTGTTTGGTCACAATCTTCCCGGAGGAATCCCTGCCCAGACGCTTGACCCGAAGTTTGGATTGGAGGAACTTTCCGTTCAAATCACGTTGCCGCAACAGGGCAAGTCCATCTGCGTGACGAATGCGAGCACGACTCGAAGTCTGGCGGAGATCGAATCCATCGGCTTCGAATACCGTCTGTTGAGCGATCGGCTGCCCTCTCGTCCAGCCTGGATTTCTGCTGCGATGGCTCCCGTTGTCATGGCTCAGCAGACACTGCAGCAATCCGGCAAGGCCCAGCCGGTGACTCTGCCCTGCGAAATCGTGGGACAATTTTACCCATCCGCCACGGGAGATCAGTTCGCCTTCCAGGGAGTGCGAGGAGAGACATACTGCCTGCAGGTTTATTCTGAAACACTCCATCTCCCGACAGACCCGGTCCTGGTCGTGTCCCGAGTGGAACGGGATGCCGCAGGACAGGAAACCTTGAAAATTGTCAAAGAAGCAGACGATCCCGAAACACTCTTTCACACGCCGCCATTCAATCAGAACTCTCATGATCCCGATCTGCAGTTCACCGCCGATGCCGATGCGGAATACCGGGTGCAGGTGCGGGACCTCTATGCCGGGGCGAATTCCCATCCGCGCAATCGGTATCGGCTGGCGATCCGGAAATCGGCAGAGGATTTCCGCCTGCTGGTGGCCACCAAAGAGCTGGGAGAGCCCACTTCTCAGCAGGACCCGCAACGGGCCATCACTCCATTGCTTCGGCGGGGCGGCTGCCAGTTGCTGGCGGTCCAGGCCTATCGGCAAGGGGGATTTTCCGGCCCCATTACACTCTCCGTGGAAGGACTTCCTGCTGGAGTCACCTGTTCTTCCCTCGTGATGACACCGGGACAATCGCAAGCCACGCTGATCCTCGTGGCCGCAGAAGATACCCCGGCCTGGCAAGGGACAATTCGCGTAAAAGGGGTGGCCCGGATTGAGGACCGAAATGTTGAACACTATGCTGCGGGAGCGGCTGTCATCTGGGACAAAAATAACTCCGCGGAGCTGGCGAGTGCCCGTGTCACCTCCGATCTGGCATTGGCTGTGATTCCGGAGACGATTCCTCTCAGCGTGTTGCCGTCCGAGGAAAAGATCTGGGAAACATGTCCGGCCGACAAACTTTCGTTGACGGCTCGCTTTGACCGCCATCTTCCCACGTCCGGCAATCTGAAACTCCAGGTTTGCGGATTGCCTACGACTCTTTATCCCCTCAATCGTATTCCGGCAGCGATTCTTGACCCGCAAGTGGCCCAGGGAACCGTCGTCCTGGCGGTCAATCCGAAGATGCCTCCGGGCGATTATCCCTGCTATCTGCAGGTGCAGACCCGTACATCCTATGCCCGCAATCCGGAAGCGGTACAGGTGGCGCAACGCAAACAGGCCGAACTCGAATCGCACATCAGCCAGTTGAAACAGACGATTCAGGAAAAGCAGGCAGCACAGGACGCAGCCACACAGACGCTGACGGAATTGACTTCGGCAACTGCGGATTCCTCCCAGTCAACAGCCATTGAGGCGGCCAAAGTGGCTCAGACACAAGCGGCTGCCAACCTGAAAAAGACGATGGAGCAGTTGCAGACCGCTCAGGCCCTGTTGCCGAACTTCACCAAACGAGTGGCAGATCTGGAGAAGGCAGCCAAACCAGTCGAGATCGAACTGTTCGTCGTCAGCCCGCCACTGATCGTACGGGTGCATGATCTGCCAGCCAAACTGACACTGCCCGCCCGGGTGACGGTGAAAGCCGGAAGTGAAATCGAAATCCCCATTGCATTAGAACGCTTGTTCGAGTTTCGCGAAGCAGTCAAATTTGAAATCAAAAGCCCTGCCGGGGTGAATGGACTGACAGCCACCCCGATCAGCATCTCTCCCACGGAACAAGCTGGGAAAGTCATGGTGAAGACCACCAACGAAACACCGGCTGGAGAGTATTCATTCACACTTGTTCCCAAACTGACCTATCAGGGCCAGGGGCTGCAGGGAGAATATCCAGTGACTGTTGAAGTCCAATGATGCCAGAGTGTCTTCATCCCGTATCGGCTGCGGCGCGTGACTGACTGGGAATGCTGGTGTCTTCAAGATCAGATGCTCACTGTTCCGCATTCACCGGACGGATTGTGCGTGGCCCCATTGTGCGTGGCCCCATTGTCCGGGCCGTCTTTCAGTGGTTCAGCAGCCTTTGGCGGCACAGTCAGTTCTGTTCGTACGTTTTCCAATAGACTGCAAAAGCAACTTGCTCTCAATCATTGATCATTCTCTATGTCAGGCGCCGGGCCAGTTGACCAACGGCCTGGCAGAATCCCGGCACCAGAGCTGCCATGGCCGCATAGTCCAGCGTCTCCGGGGTATCGGTCGGTTGATGATAGTGTGGATTTCTCAGGAAACTGGTGTCGGTCAACATTAAGGCGGGATATCCCTGGTCCCAGAAATTGGAATGATCGGAAAGGCGGATTTCTCGAATCTTCTCAGGCAGAGGTATCGTGAATAATGGAAACCGCGTCCCCCTTTTGAAGCCGAAACGAAATTTCAGCAGCAACCACCAGGACCGTGGATTTGCGACGGCTGCCAGGAAATTGCCTTGCTTGGGAAATACCCAGTGCAGCCATTTGGGGATTCCATCCGGCAATTGCTGGCTGCCTGCTCCAGAGACGAAATAGCCCACCATTTCCAGGCAGAGCATGCCGATGAGACGTTCATTTTGCTCCCGGCATCTGCGAGCGTGGACCTGGCTGCCCATTTCACCCAGATGAAAATGAGGAGCTTCTTCGCAGGGAAAGAAGATCAGCCGGACGGTCTTCCGGAACGTCTCGCGGCTCAAAAGACGAGCGATCTCCAACAGCACGGCCACTGCTGAGGCATTGTCATCCGCGCCCGGGGTGGTGGAAACGGTGTCGTAATGTGCTCCGACAATCAAGACCTGATCGGGATACCGAGTTCCGCGATGTTCGACGATCAGGTTGGAAACAGGATGTTCTCCGGCGGCGTAGGTTTCTTTTTGAACCTGATAGCCATATCCGATCAACTCCTGTTCGATCCATTCTGCCGTGACGGCAATGGTCTGGGGGAGCCTGAGATGCCGTGGGCCAATTTCCCCCGCCAGCCAATCAACCGTTTTTCGCAACCGAGTTGCGATTTCCGTGGCTGGCTCGGACTGAAACAATGTCAGCCTCCCATTGCTCTTTTGGAAGATCGGTCGTTCAGAATCTGTCTGAGAGTCGATCCGGAAAGGTCAATTTGTGCTGCGATCGGCTTGTTTGCATTCTGAGCTTCGTCAGCCTGCATCGGCTTCCCTGCCAGAACACAAATCGCTCGATCTCGCCTGCAAAGCACCTTTCCGGACAGACTCTGGATTCATCGATTGTATTCTTCTTCAAATCAAGCAAATGCGGTCCAACGTCAGGCTGTTGCTTCCACCTGCGGGGGAGCAACAGTGGTCTCCAGGACTTCTTGCGGGGCTTTACTGAAAGCGGCGTCCAGCAGCAGTTCCTGCTCGCGACGATGGGCCTTGTTGGAACCGGTTGCGGGGCTGGCCGAACGTGGCCGGCTGATCCGCTCGATCTGAAACTTCTTCAGAAATTTGTCGCCAAAACGAGCCCGAATATAGGGCCACGCCCCCATGTTGGAAGGTTCGTCCTGCACCCAGGCAAAGGGGGTGGTCTCAGGGAGTTCGGCAAAGAATTTCTTCAGTGAGTTTGATGGGAACGGATAGAGTTCTTCGATCCGGACAATCATCACTCCCTTGTAATTTCCTTCGCGTCGACGCTCAATCAGGTCGTAATAAATCTTACCGCTGCAGACCATGACCTGTTTGACTTCGCTGAAGTCTTCGAACATGGGGTCGGGGATGAATCTCTGGAATTTTCCGGTCGCCAGTTCTTCCAGCGTGGAAGTGCATTCCTTATGCCGCAATAGGCTTTTAGGTGTCATGATGACCAGGGGTTTCTTCCACTTCCGCAACAGTTGCCGACGAAGCAGATGAAACATTTGGGCGGGTGTGGTGGGTTGACAAACCTGCATGTTATCTTCTGCCGAGATGGCCAGATAGCGTTCCAGGCGGGCGCTGGAATGTTCTGGTCCCTGCCCTTCAAATCCATGAGGCAGCATCATGATCAAACCGCTCAGGCGGTTCCACTTATCTTCCGCACTGGAGATGAACTGATCGATGATCACCTGGGCGGCGTTGCTAAAATCTCCAAACTGGGCTTCCCAGATGACCAGTCCTTCCGGGCAGTCGAGGCTGTACCCATATTCGAATCCCAGCACACCTGCTTCGGACAGGGTGCTGTTGAAGATACGGACGAGGCTGGGATCGGTGGAGACATTCTGGAATGTATTGAACGGCTCTCCGGTTTCAAAATCGTATAAAAAGGCATGGCGATGGCTGAATGTTCCGCGTCGAACATCTTGTCCGCTCATGCGCAGCGGGCGGCCTTGTGCCACGGCACTCCCGAACGCCACTGCTTCGGCGGCTCCCCAGTCCAGCGGTTCTTCACCATCGGCCATATGGCGGCGCTGTCCCAGCAGGCGTTCGATCTTGGGATGTGGAGTAAAACCTTCTGGAAGGGTGGTGAGTCGATAGAGAATGTCATGCACGGTTTCGACTGGGATGCCCGTGACCGGGTGATCGGCCTCCGAGGCTGACCCGCCGATATGGCCGGACCAGACGCCGCCCCATTGCTCCAGGCAGCGGATATAATTATCGCGCCGGGCTTCTGTCAGTTCGCTTTCCAGCTTCTGTCGACGCTCTTCCACCAGCGTTTCGGCTTCTTCCCGGGTCACTTCCCGGAGGCTTTCCAGCCGTTCGAGGTAACCGGAATAGACATTGGGTCGCTGGCGGATCTCGCGGTACATCACGGGCTGAGTGAAAGCCGGTTCGTCTCCTTCATTATGACCGCGACGACGATAACAATACATATCGATCACCGCATCCCGCTGGAAACGCTTGCGGAAATCCAGTGCCAGATGCAGAACCTGGGCCACTGCTTCGGGGTCTTCTCCATTCACGTGGAAGATCGGGATTTGCAACATCTTGGCGATGTCTGTCGCGTACTGCGTGGAACGGGCCTCTTCCGGGGCGGTGGTGAAACCGATCTGGTTATTGACGATCACATGAATCGTTCCCCCGACGGAATATCCTTCCAGTTCGCTGAGATTGAGCGTTTCCTGAATGATTCCTTCGCCCGCAAAGGCGGCGTCCCCGTGAATCAACAAGCAGGCGCCATGTTCCCGGCGAAAATCCTGAAAACGATCCATCTTGGCGCGGACGCGCCCCATGGCAACGGTATTCACAAACTCCAGATGTGATGGATTAAAGCACAAGGACAGATGAACCTTGTTTCCCTTGGATGTGTTCCAGTCCCAGCTGTACCCCAGATGATATTTCACATCTCCGCGGCCGGTATAGAGTTGTGGATCGGCGTCGTCAAATTCGCGGAAGATGGTACGGGGATTCTTGCCCATGATATTGGCCAGCACGTTTAACCGGCCGCGATGCGCCATCCCGATAATGACTTCCTTTGTCCCTTCGTTTCCCAGCTTTTCAATCGCCATGTCCAGCAAGGGGATCAGGCTTTCCGCCCCTTCCAGCGAAAAGCTTTTCGCTCCAACGAACTTGCGGGCCAGAAATTCTTCAAACACCACGGCATCGGCCAGGCGTTTGAGAATACGAAACTGCTCCTGCCGGGCCAGACGAATCCGGTTGCCGGTCTCTTCCATGCGTTGGGCCAGCCAAAGCCGAACTTGCAGGCTGTCGATGTGCATGAACTGGGCACCAATCGATCGGCAATAGGTCTGCTTGAGCCAGTTGAGAATTCCTCGCAATGTGCGGGTTTCCGGTCCTCCCACCCAGGAGGTCGAGAGTTCTTTATCGAAATCGGACTCGGAGAAACCGTAAAACGCGGGGTCCAGTTCCGGCGGACTGGGACGCTGGGTGCCCAGTGGATCGACTGCAGCCAGCATGTGGCCGCGCACGCGAAAGTTTCGAATCAGCTGATCGAGCCGTTCCTGTGCGGCAGCCACTTCGATCTGGGTCCCTTGTTCCTGCAACAATGGCCGCAAAGGAGCCTGGGATGGAACCGGACTGGGCGGATCGAAGATGCTGCGGGTGGGAAAGGGACTCTCACCGGTCCAGGTGGAATCGATCCGCATGTCTCCATTTTTCATGTTGTCAAAATACTGCCTCCATTCGGCGGAGACGCTGCCCGGCTGCTCAAGATATCGGGCATAAAGACCTTCCACGAATTCCAGGTTTTGGCTGGACAACGGAACCGATTCAACCGACACAGCTTTCACTCCAATACTTCGAAGCGACGAACTTGGTAAATATTCCACATCAAGGGGCCAACCGTGTTCGGTGGCACCTCCCCATCACATTTTCCACAATATCGATATGCACATCACCGTGAACAATACCATACCGCGAACAATACCATCGACCAAAAGGGAATGCTCGCCAATGCGGATGGATGATCAACATCTGCGCCATCTCATTCCAGTTGTCGCAATTCCATTCCACGAGACTTAACGGTTAAAACCGACCTCATTCTTCATCCAGGAAAGAAGAAATGCCGAAGTAGTTTTCATCAGGTTGATTTTATCGTGAAAACGAGAATTCGGCGAAACAACTTTCTCGATCCTGATAATTCAAACTTTTATCTCAGGTCAATGATAACATGCCTCAACAGACCAGCGACTCCCGACGGCTGCGCGGAATCTTCACTCCCAATCTGGTCCCGCTCGATTCCCGGGGGGAAATCCATGAAAGCGAGCTGCGCCGATACGTGGACTGGCTGATCGATCGTGGCGTGCATGGTCTGTACCCTAACGGATCGACCGGAGAGTTTACCCGGTTTACCGCCGAAGAACGACGCCGAATTGCGACAATCATTGTCGACCAGGTGCACGGACGTGTTCCCATTCTGGCAGGGGCTGCCGAAGCGAACGTTCGTGAAACCCTTGCCGCCTGTGAATTCTACGCCAGTTTGGGAATTCGTGCAGTGGCGATTGTGGCTCCCTTCTATTACAAGTTGAGCCCTGCCAGCGTGTATGCCTATTTTCGAGAAATCGCCCGCAACACTCCGATCGATGTGACGCTGTATAACATCCCAATGTTTGCCAGCCCGATCGACGTCCCCACGCTTCAGAAGCTGAGCGAAGAATTCGATCGTATTATTGCGATCAAGGATTCTTCCGGCGACCTGTCGCAGATGATCCGCATGATTCAGGCTGTCCGTCCCAATCGGCCGGATTTCAGCTTCCTGACAGGTTGGGACTCTGCACTGATGCCCATGCTGCTGGTGGGCTGTGACGGCGGCACCAATGCCAGCAGCGGCGTCGTCCCGGAAGTCACCCGCAAACTGTATGATCTCACGATTGCTCACCGTATCGAAGAGGCTCAGGTTGTCCAGTACGATCTGGTTAAAATTTTCGACACCATGATCTTTCAGGCAGAATTTCCCGAAGGATTCCGAGCGGCCGTCAACTTGCGTGGCTTCCAGATGGGTTGCGGACGGCAACCTCTGTCCGACAGTCAACTGGTCGATCTGGACGTGTTGACGAAAACCTTGCAGTGCCTGCTCTGGGAACATGGTTTTACGGATCAACCGGTCGGTGGCTGTCCATTGCCAGGAGGATCTGCGTCTCCGGGAGGAGATGTGAATCAGATCGTGCGGAGCGTGGTGGGCGAACTCAAACGTCGCGGGCTGATCGAATAGAGCGTTTTAGTCAATCTTGCGGCGCACTTGCCTCGCGGCATTCAGTCTTTCATCAAGTGAAACCTTTTTGACGCGGACACATGAGAGACAAAAATGCTCTCGTGCCCTGTCAGGGCTTGGATTGAGGGTACGTGATCGCGAAACGTCCTCCGTTGTCGGACTTTGCGTTAAGGCCTGTCCGAATTTTTAAAATTGACGAAGCACTAGAGCATACAGTCAGAAAATCGGGAATGAGACTTTCAGGCTGTTCGCTTTCAGATTGACTGCGAGCTGATAAGATCAACCTTCGTTCATCAATCGATCTTTCGATGCGATATGCTGTTCAAAAGATCAGGTTCAGTTCAACAGGTTCTGTTTAACAAGTGCAGTTTTTAACAGGGGGTTGCCCGGAACGATGCCCACCGTCACATTCACAAACCTGAAAAAGAAGATTGAAGTTCCCGCCGGCTCGAATCTGCGGACGGAAGCGCTCAAACAGGGCATTCCCATGCATCCGGGACCTCGGCGCTATCTCAACTGTATGGGAAACGGGTTTTGTGCCAGTTGCCGCGTCTGCATTAAATCCGGTGGAGAACATCTGCAACGGAAACAGTGGTGGGAGAAAATTCTGGTCTGGCTGAACCCGGAATGGCTGTTTGCCCGGATTGGTCACGAACAGGATCTCACTCTGGCCTGTCAGACCAAAGTGCTGGGCGACTGTGATGTGGAATCGACTCCCCCGTTGAATCTGTATGGCGAGAACTTCTACTCGTAACGATCTGGTTTCCGGCTCTCAAGTTCCATCGGAATTCAGCAATTTCGCGGGGGGCACCATGGAGGCGATTTGCTGAAAGGCGATCAGGAGTTTGGCTTCCATTTCTGCGGCACTGGTGCCTCCGGGGATGTTCAGATTGATTCCTCCCCCCATCCACGCAATGGCTTTGAGTAATTCGGTATCGGCATCTGACCCCACGCCGATGGTGTGAATCACATAACCTTTGTCAACTGCTGCTTTGGCCTGCATCAGGACGTATGTCGACTGTGTGTTTGACGAGGAGAAATCTTTTCGTCCGTCTCCGTCATAATCAAACATCGTATCCCAGTTCCAGCTGCCCGGCAATTTTCCGGACTCACCCCGGTCCATGGCATTACTGTTTCCATCGGTCATCAACACAATTGTGGGCTGAGATCCCGGCCGCGACTTGGTATCCAGCAACGAAATTCCATCCCCCACTCCACCCCCCATATTGGTGGCTGCTGAATAGTAATTCGCCATCTTAAATTTCATCAGGTTGTTGACTGCTTCATAATCATTTGTCAGCGGATTGGATGAAATATTCACATAGGGGATATCCGGATCGTTTTCATTAACAATCATTTCGATCCGATGATCTGTGTCATAACTGATCATGCCGATGCGGTCGTCGAATGATAAGTTTTTCAAAAAATTGCATAACTGTTCATGTCCGGATTTAATTGCACTGAACGGATAATGCCGGGCCTTGCAGAGCTTGGGAGTATCAGAGTGAGCGGAATTTGATCGTAACGTATAATTCACGAAACAGAGCCCGCCATACATTTCCCGGTAGCCTCGAGCAATGATCTGTTCGTCATTGCGGCAATGGGAAACAAAGCTGTTCCAGCTTCCCCCCGGGAACGGGTAACTTGATGTCAGTCCGAATGCGGTTTTGACGTTATTGTCCGTATCTTCATAGGTTTTGGTTTGCGTCTGGCTTCCACTGGTTTTTTTCGAAGTAATTGTCACGGTGGAAATGTCACGGCTTCCGTTGACGGTCGCTGACAATGTCGTTCCGGAATAGTTTTTGGTGAGTGTCGATCCATTTGTATATTTCAGGACCACTTTGGAAATGGCTGTCGATGAAGTGACAAAGCAGCTGTCGTACATGAATTTGCAGGATGTTTTCACTCCACTGTCTGTTCCGGTGAGTGTCAGGTATTGCGGTTCAAAAACCAGGCTGCCGATGCGGGGTGGCGCCAGATCGTTCCAGAGCAGCCGCATATTTGCAATCACCTGGGCATCGCTCATGCGTGTGCTCTGCTCAGCAGCCAATGGGAAATGGCTGTCGAAGTTCATGGATCGCGAGAAGTCATGGACAATTGCAATGTCCCGGGCCTGAACGTAGGAGACTGCTTCCACCTTTAACTGGGCGTATTTCGTCCCGATTGCTCCCCCGAAAAAGAGTCGTAACTTGCCGTCTCCCTTGGACGGATCTGATCCTGTCCGCCGCGCAGTCACTTTCACGGTGTTTGCGGGAGAGGCCCCCCAGGTGGTGGACCATGTTTTGCTGGATGCGTTGTATTTTCTCTGGCCAAACTCCACGTCCAGGTTGGGATCGACATACACGCCACTCAGTCCCGCCACATAGTTCGCCGTTTGTCGGGCCGAACTCAGGGCGTAAGCAGTGGGGTCTTGAGTATCGGGAGGAGCGACCGAGACTGCGTGCGTAATTTCCTGTGCCGCTGCCAAGGCGGCAGCGTCGACGCCGTTCTGCATCCGGGTCTTCTGAACCTGAATATACCCCACGTCCACGCTCAATGCCGTGGCGGCCAGCAATCCGATCAGCAGGAATGCGGATAAAACCAGAATACTCCCAGCACGCGAAGGGGCCTTTCCGGCTCCGGAGACTTCTTCATTCAGCAACGGGCGAAGGATACGCATAATAAGTTACCTGATTGTCGGTCATGATTTGACATGAGACACATGAAATCATTGGCGGGGACTGTTTTGTTTGCTTCAGGCTTCTGTCACAGTTCAAAGGGCCGCATCAGTTTGAGAGTGATGCAGTTCGTCCAAGTCGAAAAACGACAGACGCGGTCAACTTTTTATTTTTTAAGATCCGTGGGAGGAATCCCACATCGCTATATGGAACGGTGGCTGTGATACGATAATATTTCAAATAATTATCAGGGTTCTGGAAGTCGAACGGAGCCCCTTGACTGCTCCCGTCGGCGTGCAGAATCGTGACGAGGACTTTTGATCCATCCAGGCCGCTGGCGGTCAGAATATTTTGAATGTCCTTCGTCACCTTCTGGTTGATGGTCGAGCCCTTGGGGATTTGCGAAGTCAGATCGCTGGCAGCCTCACGTCCTCCCTGACGCACCGCAGAGGCCAGACGCTCAGAGACATCCAGCCCCCGGGACATCTCCGCAATTCCCAGCAAAATGGTCATGAAGACAGGCAGCACAACCGCCAGTTCAACGGTCGCGGTTCCTTTGCGCCACAGATCGTGATGTGGAGTTGATAATCGGAGATGTCGTCGATGAAACATTGCCTGATGCCCTGGCCAGAAGACTCGCAAGTCGTTGTTTTGCTAGACCGGTTTGGTCTTTCATGTGCCCGCGTCAAAATGGTTGCACTTGATGGAAGTTTCTATGCCGCGAGCCAGAACCCGGACAATGCAGGGTGAACGCGCTCTAAACCGGCGAATCAGCAGAAATAGAAACGGCGATCATTCAGAACTATTCATGCCGCATCACAGCCTGTGCTTTTAATGTGGCATTTTTGATCCAGAATGGTGGCAGAAGTGCCACGCTGTTATAGGGGACAGTGATACGTATAATAAACATCTGCTGTTTCTGTGCAGAAGTCAGCTCCAGATCCTGCAGCCCGTCGTAGTTAATTTTTTTTGGATCGACACTGGTCGTGTCGAAGGTGCTTCCGTCTTTAACAACGATTCTGGCGTTGGAGGCTCGGAAGGCGGAACTGATGATCTCCTGGGCTTTGGCTTTCGCCTGTGCTGTTGTCACACCGTCTGTGGAGCCGTATCGGGCCGCCCGCTTGGCGGCAGCGTTCATGGTGTTCATCACCATATAGGCGTGTCCAAACTCCATGATCCCCGCCAGGAACAAGCCAAACAGGGAACAGACCAGCGCGTTCTCCACCAGCACAACTCCGCCACGAGAGTCTGGCTGTTGTTTCCAATTGTGAATGGAACGGTGGCGATGCATGATCTGGAGTTGCAGGGGGTTTTGGGGATTTCGAGAGGAATCTACGCACTCAGGAAAACCATAGGTTGAAAAGCAAACACGCAATTCAATTTCTTCAGAAAATTCACAAAGCGCTCTTTCCTGGCGACATTTTTTGTGAAATGACTCATTCCTGCATCATCCGCCAATTCGGTCGTAACGATTTTATGGATCATGTCCAATGGAAAACTCACTCGATGAAGCAGATTCCTTCACAAGATCCGCTACAATGTAGAGGCCCCGTTTCCCGTGCAGAGGGAGTGTGCTCAATGCCGCTGACTCGCTGGTTTCCACTGTTTTATTTCTGTTGCACGATATTTCTGGCGCCAAATGCCGGTCGTGCAGAGGAACTGGCCGAATGCCAGGAACTCTGGCGACATGGGAAATATGCGGAATGTATCGAGCGGACGAGACCGCTTTCGTCCGGAGGGCATCCTCAGGCAGACCGTTTTGGAGAACTCAAAGCCCGCGCCGAAGCGGCCACGGGTCAATATGAAGCGGCCTGCGAAACGCTGAAAGAGGCGATTCGCCAAAACCCCTTCAATATCTGGAATCGCTGGCTGCTGATCGAATTGGCTCCCTATTCCGGAAACGACTGGGCAGCCGTCACTCAACGCCGCCAACTGGAATCAATAATTACCGGCCGCACTGGTCAGTTCATGCAGGATTCCGCCAACCTTGTCATTCTGGCGCGGTTCGCATTGGATCGTCACGCAGATCCCAAACAGGTTCAGGACGTCCTGTTGAAGAAAGCCAGAGATGCGGACCCTCTCAATATCGATCCGCATTTACTCGCTGGAGAATTGGCATTGGAAAAACGGGATTTCGCCCTGGCAGCCGAAGCCTATCGCAAAGCCCTGACGCTGGACCGGCAACATCCCGATGCCTTGTTCGGACTGGCTCGTGCATTGGCGGGCTCCGACCCGCAGACTTCAGCAGAATTGCTGCAGCAAGTCCTTTCTATCAACCCCCGACACGCGGACGCTTTACTCCATCAGGCCGAAACACTGATTCATGCAGAACAGTATCCAACAGCCCTGAACACTTTGAATGAGGTCATTGCCGTCAATCCGCTGCACCCGGAAGCCCTGGCATTGCAGTCCGCCATTCACTTTCTGCAAGGCAACGCAGCCGAAGCGGAATCTCTACGCAATAAAGCCCTGTCGACCTGGAACGCAAATCCTCGTGTCGATTTCCTGATCGGGCGCACGCTGTCACAAAAATACCGATTTGAAGCAGGTGCCCAGTCCCAGCGGCGAGCCCTGGAGTTTCAGGGAAATTATCTTCCCTCCATCAAGCAACTGGCTCAGGATCTGCTGCGACTGGGGCAGGAACGAGAAGGCTGGCAACTGGCAGATGCCGCCTTTCACCGAGATCAATACGACGTGGCCAGCTACAACCTGATTACGCTCCGCGATGAACTGGAAAAATTTGCCACGCTGGAACGGAATGGTTTGCTGGTGCGCATGGAACAGCAGGAAGCGGCCATCTATGGCGAGCGCGTGCTGGATCTGCTGACCGAAGCCCGGGAAGTACTTTGCCAGAAGTATGAAGTGGAATTGTCGAAGACGATCCTGGTGGAGATTTTTCCCAAGCCGGCAGATTTTGCGGTGCGTACTTTTGGACTTCCCGGAGCAGGAGGCTATCTGGGGGTCTGTTTTGGAGACGTGATTACCGCCCGCAGCCCCGGCATGCCGGACGCACAACCGGTGAACTGGGAATCGGTCTTGTGGCACGAATTCACACATGTCATCACGCTGAATAAAACACACAATCGCATGCCGCGATGGCTGAGCGAAGGGATTTCGGTCTATGAAGAACGACAGCGAAATCCGATCTGGGGGGAGCACATGACCCCCGTTTATCGCGACATGATTCTGAAAGGTGAACTGACTCCCGTCAGCAAATTGAGCGGGGCCTTTCTGGCCCCTCAGTCGCCCCGGCATCTGATGTTTGCTTATTACGAGAGCTCGCTCGTCACGGAATATCTCATCGAAAACTATGGACAGGCTGCCCTGCTGGCCATCCTGGATGATCTGGCACTGGGAATGGACATTAATACCGCGATCTCGCGGCATTCTGTTCCGATGCCGCAATTGGAAGATGAATTTGCAGCCTATGCCAGGCGCTTGAGCTTGCTGTACGGCTGGTCTGTCGACTGGACTCCTCCCGACTTTGCCAGCATCCTGAAAACAGAGGACCCAGCAGACCAGTTACTGGACTGGGCTCGGAAACACCCTCGAAATTACCCTGGATTGAAGACCTGCGGCGCGTTGCTGGTCAAATTGAAACAGCCCGAGCAGGCGGCTCGTTTGTTCCAACTCGCCATCGATCTCTTTCCATACGAAACCGGGACAGATTCTGCATTGGCACAACTGGCCGAACTGCAATATCAACTGGGCGATCATGCTGGTGAACAGGATTCGCTCGCTCAGCTGGCACGCATGGATGATGAAGCAGCCAGTTCTCTCCTGAGGTTGATCGAAATTGAAATCGCAAAGCAGAACTGGGAGAACGTTCAGCGCTACGCCAACGATCTGATTGCCATTAAGCCGCTGATTCCGCAACCCTATGTTGGTCTGGCCCAGTCCGCCGAGCAACGTCAGGATCATCGACTGGCGATTCAGGCTTTGAACACGCTGTTGAAATTTACCCCTGTAGACCGCGCGGATGTGCATTATCGACTTGCCATTCAACACCAGCAGACTCAGGAAATTTCCACAGCCAAACGCCATGTTCTGCAGTCTCTGGAAGATGCTCCCCGTTATCGTGCCGCTTTGAAATTGTTACTCGAACTTCAGCAGCAGCCCTCGACTTCTCGTTCCCCGCCGGTGACACCGGAACCGGAAGACATACGAAACGAAGTTTCGGAAACAGACAGCAAATGACTGTGGCTTGTACGCGTCGTGGCAATGAGAAAGCGTGTGCATTGCTGAAATGCACCTGATCGTTCTATGCTGATATTGTGAACTATCTTACACATGGCATCCGATATCTTGACCGGCCCTATTTTCTCATCGGTTCGGCGATTCCCGATTTATTGAGCGTCGTCAACCGGAGGTCCCGTGTCCGTCGGCGCGTGATTGAAGAACGACTGGATTCACTCCTGGCGGAGGATCGCGAACTGGCGTTGGGGATGAGACAACATCTGATCGATGACCAGTGGTTTCACAGCACTCCCGGTTTCTATGCCACAACTGGAGAATTGAGTCGCCTGTTTCGACAAGCGCTTGGTCTGGATGAGGAATGGAATTGCGGATTTCTCGGCCATATCGTTACCGAACTGCTCATCGATGCCTGTTTGAGTGAAGATCATCCCGGCAGCCTGAATGCCTATTACGCCGCCTTTGCACAGGGAGATTCGCAACGAGTTGAAATGATCGTCACCAGCCTGGCAACACAACCTCCGGGTGAGCTTGTGCGATTTATCGAGCTCTTTCTTCAAGAACGTTTTCTGGAAGACTACGCAAACAATGAACGTCTGCTTTTTCGACTGAATCAAGTCATGCGCCGCGTCGGCACCCGGCAGTTGCCGGAAAAGGTGCTGGACGTGTTGCAGGCTGGCCGGGGACTCATCCGACGACATTTGCATGAACTTCTCCCCGCGGAGAATTTCTCCTGGAATTCCGGACGAAACAGCGAGGCGCGTCCAGTCGTGGCAGAGGGAAAGGGATTTCAGGTCTAATTTGCTTGAACTCCGGAATGCAGAATCTGGCGATAGTATTCCGCTGTTTTCTGCAAACCAGTCTGGAGTGAAATGCGAGGTTCCCAGTTCAAAAGCGTGCGTGCCTTGGTGATTTCCGGACAGCGGCGGCGGGGATCGTCCTGCGGCAAGGGTTGGCGTTTGAGTGCGGAACGTGAACCCGTCACTGCGAGAACGGCTTCGGCCAGTTCAATCATGGTGTTTTCAATGGGATTGCCCAGATTGATGGGACCGATTTCCCGGTCCTGATTCATCATTTTGATGAAGCCCTCGATCAGGTCATCCACGTAACAGAATGAGCGTGTCTGGCTGCCATCACCGTAGATCGTCAGGTCCTCGCCTCGTAAGGCTTGCATCAGGAAGTTTGAGACCACTCGGCCATCGTGCGGGTCCATGCGCGGACCGTAGGTATTGAAAATTCGGACAATCCGCACATCGACACCGTGCGCCAGGTGATAGTTCATACATAATGATTCCGCGACCCGCTTCCCTTCGTCATA
>Ga0182739_1002085_pt1 | contig 19159 bp, 17 predicted proteins | sample eDN5th30CBELigBY_FD_128873 | JGI IMG/M metagenome (GOLD analysis project Ga0182739, IMG submission 128873) | Enriched backyard soil microbial communities from Emeryville, California, USA - eDNA 5th pass 30_C BE-Lig BY (version 2) (version 2) | ecosystem: Environmental > Terrestrial > Soil >...
GAAGGCGTTCAAGAAGCCGCCATCCTGGTTCCACAGCAAGCTGTTAACCGAGATACCCGAGGTGTCCCGACTGTGTGGGTGGTAAATCCAGATAACAGCGTGGAGCTCCGAGAAGTGGAAACCCTCCGCACGATTGGCAATGCATGGCTGATCGACAAGGGGGTTGGCGATGGCGAGAGGGTCATTACCGAGGGTGTGCAGCGGGTTCGCAGCGGCATAACAGTCAGCGCGGTCGAAGCCAAAAACGTAAATCTGGCAGCTGAGTTTGCCGTCAAAACCCAAGCCTCGGCTAATTAAGGAGGCCTGCCATGTCTCGTTTCTTTATTGATAGGCCGATTTTTGCCTGGGTACTGGCGATCGTTGCGATGCTTGCCGGTACGTTGTCATTGATCAAGATGCCGATCAGCCAGTACCCAAACATCGCGGCCCCCGCCGTTTCCATTCAAGTCAGCTATCCAGGCGCATCGGCTCAAACCGTTCAGGATACGGTTGTTCAGGTCATTGAACAGCAACTCAGCGGGATGGACGGCTTCCGCTACATGTCCGCTGAAAGTGCGTCCGATGGCAGCATGACAATCATCGTCACCTTTGAGCAAGGTACCGATCCAGACATTGCCCAGGTTCAGGTGCAGAACAAGCTGCAGCTGGCTACTCCGCGCCTTCCCGAAGAGGTACAGCGCCAGGGCCTTCGTGTCGTTAAGTACCAGATGAACTTCTTCCTGGTACTCAGTCTTGTTGATCGTTCGGGCAAATTGGATGACTTCGATCTCGGCAATCTGATCGCCTCCCAGTTGCAGGATCCGATCTCCCGTATTCCAGGTGTGGGTGATTTTCAGCTGTTCGGATCGCCGTACGCCATGCGAATCTGGCTCGACCCAGCGAAGCTCAATAGCTATCAGTTGACGCCGGGAGATGTCGCTACGGCAATCCGTGAGCAGAACGTCCAGGTTTCATCCGGGCAATTGGGCGGGCTACCGACTCGCTCGGGGGTACAGCTCAACGCCACGGTGCTCGGCAAAACGCGCATGACCACCCCGGCACAGTTCGACGAAATACTCGTGAAGGTCAATCCGGACGGCTCTCAGGTTCGAGTGAAGGATCTTGGCAGTGCCGAACTCGGCGCCGATAGCTTCGCAATTTCTGCTAAATACAAAGAGCTTCCGTCAGCGAGCCTGGCCCTGCGCTTGTCTTCGGGCGGTAATCTGCTGGAAACCGTGGATGCGGTGAAGGCGTTGATGGAACAACAGAAAGCTTACCTGCCGGAGGGTGTCGAAGTCGTTTACCCGTACGACACGACACCTGTGGTGAACGCTTCGATCGAATCGGTCGTACATACGATTTTCGAGGCGGTGGTACTGGTATTTCTGGTGATGTACCTGTTCCTGCAAAGTTTCCGGGCAACCCTTATTCCGACCCTGGCGGTTCCAGTGGTGCTGTTGGCGACTTTTGCGTTGTTGCCTTACTTCGGCCTCAGCATCAACGTATTGACAATGTATGCCATGGTCCTTGCGATCGGTTTGTTGGTCGATGATGCCATTGTTGTTGTTGAGAACGTCGAACGTCTCATGCACGAAGAAGGCTTATCACCGCTGGATGCTACACGAAAGTCGATGGGGCAGATCTCCGGTGCGTTGGTGGGAATTGGCATGGTGCTCTCCGCCGTATTTATCCCTATGGCCTTCTTCGGTGGCTCTGCAGGCATCATCTACAAGCAGTTCGCGATCACCATCGTTGTCTGCATGGGCTTGTCGATTCTTGTCGCCATGATATTCACCCCTGCCCTGTGCGTGACCATCCTCAAAGCACCGCAGGGTGATGGCCACCATGTCAAGAAAGGCTTCTTCGCCTGGTTCAACCGCATGTTCGACCGTGGCACCCTGCGATTCGAGCGTGGTGTCGGAGCGATGCTCAAGCATCGTGGCCGATATCTCCTGGCCTTTACCCTGATTACAGTGGGGACCGGGTATTTGTTTACGCAGATTCCGAAAGCCTTCCTGCCCAATGAAGACCAGGGTCTGATGATGGTCGAAGTTCGTATGCCGGCGAACGCCTCCGCTGAGCGAACCGAAGCAGTGCTTGATGAAGTACGCAACTACCTGCTCAACGAGGAAGGTGGATCGGTCCAGCACGTTCTGACGGTCAACGGTTTCAACTTTGCAGGAAGGGGCCAGAACTCTGGCTTGGCGTTGATTACGCTCAAGGATTGGTCTGCACGTCACAAGGCTGGCCATGATGTGTTCAGTATCGCTCAACGCGCTAACCACCATTTCGCCGGCATCAAGGATGCAAATGTTATGGCATTTGTTCCACCATCAATCCTGGAGATGGGCAATGCGATGGGCTTCAACCTTTATCTACAGGACAATCTCGGCTTGGGTCACGAAGCACTAATGACCGCACGTGATCAATTCCTGCAGTTGGCCAACCAGCACCCCGCGCTTCGCGCAGTCCGCCCCAATGGCAAAGATGACGAGCCACAATTCCAGGTAAATATTGATGATGAGAAAGCTCGAGCACTGCAGGTGAGCATCGCGTCGATCAATGAAACGATGTCTGCAGCTTGGGGCTCGATGTACGTAAACGATTTCATCGATCGCGGCCGTGTCAAGCGCGTTTATATACAAGGCGAAGACTCTTCACGCATTTCGCCAGAAGACTTCGATAAATGGTACGTACGTAACAGCCTGAACCAGATGGTGCCCTTCTCGGCCTTTGCCAAAGGTGAGTGGGTTCACGGATCACCAAAACTGGAACGTTACGGTGGTATTTCTGCAGTGAATATTCTAGGGGAGCCGGCACCAGGTTACAGCACTGGTGACGCCATGCTTGCTATTGCCGAGATCATGCAGCAGCTTCCTAACGGTATTGGTTTGAGCTACACCGGGTTGTCTTACGAGGAAATTCAGACAGGCAACCAGGCGCCGATGCTCTATGCATTGACCGTAATGATGGTGTTCCTGTGCCTTGCCGCTCTGTACGAAAGCTGGTCAGTCCCCGTATCGGTCATGCTGGTGGTACCACTGGGTATCCTGGGTGCTGTAGTGGCGACCCAGGCCAGGGACCTGACCGCAGATGTGTATTTCCAGATCGGCCTCATGACCACCGTTGGCTTGTCCGCCAAGAACGCGATCCTGATCGTGGAGTTCGCCAAAGAACTTTATGAGAAGCAAGGCTATCCGCTCGTGAAAGCCGCCATTGAAGCCTCGAAACTCAGGTTGCGGCCCATTCTGATGACTTCCCTGGCATTCACATTTGGTGTGTTGCCCATGGCTATTTCCTCAGGCGCAGGTTCTGGTAGCCAACACTCCATCGCGACCGGCGTCGTGGGCGGGATGATCACGGCCACACTCCTTGCGGTGTTCTTCGTACCCATGTTCTTCGTGGTGGTGATCAAGTTGTTCGAGGGCATGAAAAAACGCAACCCGAGCGCGGTGAAAGGAGACCAGTATGAAGCTTAAGACACTGCCTGTTGTTCTAGGGCTTGTGCTCAGCGGTTGCAGCCTGATACCCGACTATCAGCGCCCCGCCCCTCCCATTGACGCAAACTGGCCGCAGGGCAACGCCTACCGCAGCCCCTCCTCGGCTCAAAGCCAGCGTACGAAACTGCCGGCAGTTGAGCATTTCTTCAACGACCCTGCGTTGATTCGCCTGCTTGGAACTGCGCTGGACAACAACCGCGATCTCAAGATCGCGGCGAAGAATGTGGAAGCTTACCGAGCCCTCTACCGGATTCAGCGAGCAGAGCGGTTCCCCTCGGTAGACCTCGCCGGTTCCGGTGACCGCCGACGCTTGCCTGATGATCTGTCCTCCACTGGCGAATCGGGTATCGAAAGCCAGTATCAGGTTGGTCTCTCGACTGCATACGAGCTCGATCTTTTCGGTCGGATAGCGAGCTTGTCGACTCAAGCATTGGAGCAGTATCTAGCGACCGAAGAGGCGCAGCGCAGTGTTCATATCACCCTGGTTGGCGATGTCGCAACCACTTACTTCCTGTGGCGTACCGACCAAGCCTTGCTGCAGTTAACTGAGGCAAGCCTGGCCAGCTACATCGAAAGCCTGTCCATGATTGAAGCGACAGCTGGTGCAGGTACAGCCTCGGAGCTGGATGTGCGTCAGGCCCGCACCTTGGTCAATCAGGCGACCGCCAAAAAGGCGCTGTACACTCGCCGCATTGCCGAAGACGTGAACGCCCTGCAACTGCTGTTGGGCAGCCAGTTGCCAACGAACCTGCCCGAAGCCGCGCCATTGACCATGAGCGTCATCGCTCAGGTACCGAAAGGCCTGCCCGCTGACCTTTTGCTCCAACGCCCGGACATACGCGCAGCCGAACATCAACTACTAGCGGCCAACGCCAACATTGGCGCAGCTCGTGCGGCTTTCTTCCCGCGGATCAGCCTGACCGCCACGGCCGGCAACTCAAGCAGTGACTTGGATGGTCTGTTCAAGAGTGGCTCGGAGAGTTGGAGCTTTGTGCCGCAGATCAGTGTGCCGATCTTCAACGCTGGGCAGCTCAGGGCCAGCTTGAACTACGCGGAAATACAAAAGGACGTCAGCATCGCACGCTACGAAAAAAGTATCCAAACCGCTTTCCGCGAAGTGGCTGATGGTTTGGCTGCCCGCGGAACGTACGGCGAACAGGTCAACGCGCAACAACAACTGGTAGGCAACTACCAGGCGTACTTCCAGCTGGCACAGCAACGCTACGATCAGGGTGTGGACAGTTACCTGACCGTCCTGGATGCGCAACGGGAGCTCTTCGCTGCGCAGCAGCAGTTGCTCAATGACCAGCTTGAGCAGATCACCAGCGAAGTGCAGCTCTTCAAAGCCCTGGGCGGCGGCTGGACATCTCCGTCATCCTGAGCAACCGAAATAGTCATAACTTGAAACGATAGCTTTCCTCTGCCGTGTCCAGGATGCGTCGGTGGAGGGAAGCTTATCGAACGGCCGATTGCGCAGTGTGCAGGTTTGGAGGTCTATCAATGCAAATCGACGAAAAAGTACTCTTGGGCGCGGACATCCAGCACCTGATCACGTTTTTGGTGGTGCACCGAGAAGGCAGCGTAAGCCGCGCAGCTGCTTGTCTAGGCGTCAAGCAACCTGCGGTGAGTAACATTTTGGCTAAATTGAGAGAGCGTTTCGATGATGAGCTTTTTTCAAGAAAGGACCGTTGGCGCCCCACCCAGAAGGCGGAACACCTGGCGCAAATGCTGACACCTGGCTTCGCATGCCTGCAGCAGGTGATCGTGGCGCTATCAGGGCAGCGCGGAAACCTGGACAGCCCATTGCCCTAACGCAATCAGCGACGACCGATGGCTTTCTCGACATTCTCTTTCGTGCTCAGCAAAGCACGCTTAAATTCATCGACGCGCTTTATCAGCCTTGCCCCGGGGGCGACAATAGCGATTGCAAACGGCCCCATGTAGGTTTCGACCACCACGGCGAGAGAGCTCATGCCCTCTAGGTATTCGCCAGCATCGTAGCCAATACCCGATTGACGAATTTCCTTCAGTTGTTCAAGCAGAGTGGGTCGACTCACGGTTTCGTCAGTAAAACGGCTAAAGGTACTCGGGAGCTGTTTTTTCATTTGCTCCTCAGTCATGTGCGCCAATAGGCATTTGCCGCTGGCAGTCGCGTATGCAGGCGCACTGATGCCAATTGGAAAAACTACGCGCAATTCGCGCTCGGCCACCATGCGATCAATCACATAGGTCTTGCCATCGTTGATCGAGGCCAGGCAAACCGACTCGTTAACCTGTTCACAGAGCGTAGAGAGATGGCCTTTGACAGCGGAAATGATGTCTGTTTGAGTTCGGCTTACCAATTGGCCAAACGCAGGCCCCAGGTGATAGCCCCCCGCAGGCCCTAATGGTTCGACAAGGTATTGGCCAACCAACGCGTTGATGATCCGCTGAACCGTTGAGCGTGGCAGGTTCACTTCTTGAGCAATTGCCGAGAGGCTCAAACCCTCAGGGTTGTTTCCAAGCGCCCGCATGATTTCACCTGCGCGGGCTATGACTTGAATGCCGGTAACTTTATTGGACTCACCGGTGTCCATGTCTTTTGCCATCAAAATCTCCTCATGACCACCTGGGTCAAGGTGGCACTGTCTGCGCGCCACTCTAAAGAGCCTTTGCCAATCAAGCCAGTTTTTCGTCCCGCCCGCTTTGCTACAGGCACTGCAGGAACCATGGAATGCTGATTGGGTAGCGGTCTGAGCACGCTGCTTCAGACCGCACCGGCTTAATGCTGACCTACAGCGTCAAGCCTAAGATTGCGTTACCAAGCAGTGGTACCGCCATCAACGCGAATGTCGGCGCCGGTGATGAACGAACTCTCGTCGGATGCCAGGAACAGGGCGGTAGCTGCAACTTCCTCCGGTTTACCCATCCGTCCCAGCATAACTTTACCCACCATGGCTTGGTTCCACTCAGGGTCTTGCAGAAGCGGGATGGTCTGCTTGGACTCAATCAGGCCGGGAGAAACGCTGTTAGCCCGCAGACCGTGGAGCCTTCCTTCCATGGCGAGTTGACGCGTCATCGACAAGATCGCCCCTTTTGCCGCGGAGTGGGCCACGCCGGGCAGCATGCGGTAGGTTGACCACGCAGAGACTGAAGCGGTGTTGACGATCGAAGCCCCTGGACGTTTGATCAACTCAGGCCAGGCGGCTCGCACCAAGTGAAACACCAGGTTAAGTTCCTGATCGATGGTCTTGTGCCAATCTTCATCCGAGATTTCATCAACCCAGCCGAAGTAAGCCATGGCAGCGTTGTTGAAAAGCACATCGATCCGGCCATAGGTCGCAACCGCCAGATCCACAAGCTGCTTGCACATAACAGGCTGGGTCAAATCGCAGTGATTCAGTGAAACCATCTCCCCCCCGGCAGCCCTGACCAACTCTACCGTCTCATTCGCAGATTCAGGGTAGAGGTCACAACCTACGACCTTTGCTCCCTCCTTCGCGAACAACAACGCCGCTGCGCGGCCCATTGCTCCGCCCGTGCCTGTGATTACGCAGACTTTATCCTGCAGTCGATTAGCCATCAGATTTTCCTCTATCTCGAAAGGAGAAAAGTGCACCCGCATAGGCGCAGTACAGGTACGTCAGCGCTGGGTCGCACATCGCGACATGTATCGCGATGCGGAATAGTGTACCATCTTACGATCTAAAGAAAGCAAGCGCTGATATCGGTCCCTGAGCGGAAGCAGTTCATCCTTGCAGCCCTTTGAAGCGAGTAGCGCAGAGGGGTGGTGCCAGCCGGTTCAAATACGCCGGCCGGGCTCACCACCCTAGTCATGATCCATTGGCACAGCGGGCTCAGCCGCTACTGAGTGGGTCGATCATCGATTTATAGTTCACAGCCAAGAGATGATTTTCATGCATATCGTTATCGTTGGAGGCGGCGCAGGTGGCCTGGAACTGGCCACGGGTCTTGGTCGTCGATTCCGTCGCAGTAAAACGTCAAGGTGACCCTGATTGACGCCAAAACCACCCATGTCTGGAAACCGCTACTGCATGAGGTCGCGGCGGGGTCGTTGAATACTTCCGAGCACGAAGTCAACTATGTAGCCCAGGCCAACTGGAACCATTTCGCCTTTCAGCTCGGTCGCCTTGCAGGGATAGATCGGGGCAGGAAGAACATCCAGCTGGACGCTCCCACACCGGTGCTCTGATTGCAGCGGACCTCATGGTGTGGGCAGCTGGGGTGCGTGGACCCGAACTTTTACAAAATTTCGGCGGCTTGGAGTGCAATCGGTCCAACCAGTTGGTGGTGCGGCCGACCTTGCAAACGACAATGGATGACTCGATATACGCCATAGGCGACTGTGCAGCGTGTTCTCTAGGCGAGAACTTGGGCAATGTCCCGCCTCAAGCTCAATCAGCCCATCAACAAGCCTCGTTGTTGGTGAAGAGCTTTACTGAGCAAGTTCGCGGTGCTCCCCCCCTCGCCTACCGTCATAAGGATCACGGTTCACTGGTTTCTTTGTCCCACTTCACGGCGGTAGGCCATCTTATGGGCTCTGTTCTGCGTAACATGAATGTGGAGGAACGGCTCGCCCGCTGGATCTATTCATCCCTTTACAGATTGCACCAGGTGGCTCTATTTGGATGGACGCGCACGGCACTAAGAATCTTGAGTGAACGCCTGGCCCGTTCAACTCGGACACGTCTCAAACTTCATTGATAGAGGCGCCGTCCGCCCATTGTGAGAGGGCCTGTTTGATTTGGAGGCATCATCTTGATGCCTCCAAATCCTCCGGCGCTGGACGCTTACTGGATGCCAGCTCCCAATGCAGGGAACACATCACTGAACAACAGGCCAATCAACTGTTGTCCGATTGGTGTTGACCAATCTTTGCCGATTTCTGCCATCAACGTATTGGTAGCGGTGAGTACAACCCCAGCATCATGCATTCTCTGCCTGGCGAATTCCTCAGATAGCAGGCTTGGCGATCCTGACGCATCCATCACCGCTTGCACTGCAAAGCCTTCTTGCGCAGCATCGATCGCTGGGAAGATGAGACAGACATCAGTGGTTACGCCTGCCATGATCAGGTTCTTGCGCCCAGTGGCCAATACCGCCTTGTGAAAGTCGGAATATTCCCAGGCATTGACCACGCCTGGACGTTTGACCCTCGCCGCGTACGCATCGGGTAGCACCTGAGCGATTTCCGGCAATATCGGGCCCTGAGCCTGATCTTCCTGACTGGAAGTGATGACTACCGGCATATTGAGAATTTTCGCCATTTTTGCCAATGCGATCGATTGTTTGGCGGCAAGATCACTGTCTATGTTCTTGATCAGTTGCATCGTACCGACCTGATGATCGATGAGCAGCAATGCGGCGTTATCTGCGGTGAATCGTACGACAGCCATAGATCAGATCCTCGTTGGGTGGGGTCAAACTAAGGGTAGCGGAGGGCCACTGAAAAGCACGGCCTGGGCACTACCATGCGGCGCCTTGAATATGACCGGCTGGGGCTTCTCTTGTGCCGTGAAAACCGGGACCTTTAGGACCTCACGATCGAAGAGTTGTCCATCGATTTCCACCGTACCGGATATCGGCAACACGAACATGCAATGCCCCTCAGTCACGGGCACGCGTAACTCCGCGCCTGCGTCGAGGTTGATGTCGAGCATCGTTACTTCGGTAGGAGGGTCCAATGGAGAGCGCACGCCATCGTATTGCCCTAGCGGTACCCTGATAATCGCTCCCGGCTTGTTCACCACCGGCACAGCCTGTGCTTCGAGTATCAAAGGAAAGGGAGCAATGCCTTGCATGGACTGCGCAAGGGCTACAAAAATTTGTAGACCATGGACCGTTTTCCCGGATTGCGCCGGTACTTCCTCATGCGTCACACCGCGCCCGGCTGTAGTCCAATGCAGCCCGCCGGGGCTGATAATGTTTTGTGTACCGATGGAATCCCTGTTTGCCATTCCCGTTTCGGAATCGCCAAGCAGGTATGAGAGTGCGGAAATACCGGCGTGATGGTGCGGAGCAAAAGTGGGTGCGGTCATCCAGTAGTGATCAACCCCGATGAAGGGTGAAATCAGATGCTGATCTGTTCGCAGCCCGTACCCATGGAAGTGAGCACCAACCTTGGCGCGCTGAACTGGGACAATGACTTTAGACATGTGTGCAACCTCTGGATCGGGCCTCAGGCATGAGCTTCAGCATAGGGTGCAAAAAAGCGCTGCAACGCGCCAAGCAGTGCATCCGGTTGCTCCTCTGCAGGGTAATGACCACACTCCGGAATGACGACGGACTCGACATTGGACGCCACTGTACGCAGCTCTGCCTCAACACTGTCGCCGCAGGCAAGTGCGCCGGAAAACGCAAGCACCGGCAGCGTCAAACGCGTTGCCATGCGCTCGCGGTTTTGCGGGATCGACTGATCAATGGCACGGTAATAGTCAAAGCTTGCTCTCAGCGCTTCTGGATCACGCTTGAGCAGCGCTATGTAATGGTCAACGGCGTAACGGGGCACGGCGTCAGGCGAACCGGCCTTGGTAGCGAACTGATGGCCGAAATAGATCTCCTCACGCCCTCTGACCAGCAGCTCGTTGACGCTGTGTGCCCGATTGAAATTGAAATGCCAAAGAAAATCGCTCAACCAGCGTTGATCGGGGAGTAAAGGTGGTGAAGGTGAGATCCCTGGTATGAGCGCTTCACCCAATGCAATGCGTTCGATACGTCCGGGTTGGTCGTGCGCCATGGCATAGCCCGTCCACATGCCGATATCGTGACCGACCATGGCGAATGACGCGTGTCCAAGAGCATCCATGAGTGCAAACATGTCTTGGGCGAGGGTCGTGGAGTCATATCCCTGCAAAGGCTTACCTGAAAGCCCGACACCACGCGGATCGACGGCGATTACCGTGTAATGGCGCGCCAAGGGCAACATCAGATAACGCCATGCAAACCAGCTCTGCGGCCAACCACCGAGCAGTAACAAAGGCCTGCCTTGGCCGCCTATGACGGCATGCAAGTCTACACCGTTGGCAGGCACCTTATAGCTTTCAAATACCTCGGTAAAACCCGCAGCCAACGCTGGGGCATCGTGTACGGATCCAAATCCCGATAGTGTCGTCAAATGTTCCGATTGCAGCATCCGAGTTCATCCCATTCATTCAATCGAATGACGTTAGGAGTGATGCGCGGGAATGACCAGTGATGAAATCACCAAAGGCCGTTGCGACTATGCACCAATCCCTGATCGCGCCCCCTGCGCAACTGAGTCTTCGCTGAACACTGTCGAGATCAACCGCCGTAGCCATACACTGCGTGGCGCCTCATGATAGCGAGCATGCCAATACTGCTTCAGGTCGTACCGCGGGATCGCCAGTGGCGGCTCTACCGTTCGTACATTGGGATGGTGCGTATACATATTCGCAACTGTTCGCGGTAAAACGACGATCAGGTCCGACTGCTCAATGATCGAGGGCACACTCATGTAGTGAGATGTCTGCAGCACGATATTGCGGTGAACGCCGCTCTTGCCCAAGTGGGCTTCGTACATCTCCTGGCGACGACTACCGTCTCGTACCTGCAGATGCTCCAACTTGCTGAACGTGTCAAGCGTAAGGTGTTCACCCACCAAGGGATGGTCGAGTCGTACCAGGCAGACCAAGTCGTGTGAAAACAGCCGCTGCTGGTAAATGTTCGGCGTAATCAAATCGGGGAAATAGCCCAACAAGGCATCGACCCGCCCTTCATGAAGGCTCTCCACAAGCTCATCGGGTGCGAGGCTGATGGTACGTATCCGGGCTTTGGGTGCAAGCTGTCGCAAGCGCTGGAACAACGCAGGCAGGAACACTACTTCCCCTACTTCGCTCAGGCAGAAAACGAACTCCTGGTCGCTGGTAGAAGGATCGAAGCTGGGGCCGCTGAGAATATCACGGTCGATTATCTCGATGACTTCACGCGTATGTTCAATGATGCCTTGCGCCCTGGGAGTGGCCTCCATCGCATTGCCAGAGCGAATGAACAGTGGGTCACCCAAGGAATGACGCAAACGGGCCAGCGCAGCGCTTGCCGCCGGCTGACTCATGCCAAGACGCTTGGCAGCTGTGGTTACGTTGCCGGTTTCATACACGGCGAGCAAGACGCGCAGCAAATTAAGGTCGGTTCGCATAGGTATAACCAAAGCGGATAGTTTGAATAAATAGAATTAGCTTCCTTTATTTAAAACGCTTGGCGACGATCCCGTCTACACAAAAAACAAAAATATGGACGGTACCCATGAACGCTGCGCCCATACGAATTGGCGAGATCATCGATAACGCCAAGATTTCGCCTTATCAGATCGCAATCCTGTTGGGGTCATGCCGAGATAAAGGAAAATTAGGACATAGGGGTCCTATCCTATTGATATAAAAAGAATTCTATTTGGTCTGTTTGTCTCGCCTGCCTCATGCTCGTAAGCGTCTATGCTGATCTATTTACATGGGGGCTGAGCGATGGCGGCTTTGGAGAGAACGGCATATCCACGACTAGCAACTACCCTCAGTGCTAAGGATTTACACCGCAACTATTCGCTTTCCGCAGGAGAGCTTGACTGGATTTCCAGGGCAGCTCGTAGCCCTGCCCTTTCCCTTGGGCTGGCAGTCCAGCTCAAGGTATTCCAAGAGCTCCATTACTTTCCTCCCCTAGAAGAGATACCTCCAGAAATTACTGATCACATCAGGAATACCCTCGGTTTTGGCCCTCGTATCACTTCCCGCTACACCAACCCGCGTACTTTTTATAGGCATCAGGCGGCCATTCGTGAGTACCTCCAGATCAAGGCTTTCTATGGTAGTGAAGCGCTCACCATAGCTCTCCACCTTGCGCACGAATCTGCCGAGGTACTCGACCAGCGGGCGGATATCATCAATGTGCTGATCGGCGAGTTGCTGCAGCGCAGCTACGAACTCCCAGCCTATTCCACCCTCAATGACGCTGCTGAGGATGCCTTAGTTGCAATGCAGGAGCGGCTATTCAATCTCGTTGTGACCAGGGCGCCAATTGAGGCGGTCTACAAACTGAAAGAACTGCTCGAAACGGATTTCGGGCGACGCCAAAGTGACTTCAACGCCCTCAAACAGGCACCCAAGAAACCATCCCGCAAACACTTGGATGTGCTGATAGATCACATGGCTTGGCTCGAGAGCTTTGGGAATCTAGATGTCATTTTTGATGGAATCGTCGATACCAAAATCCGCCACTTCGCTGCCCAAGCTGCGGCGTCGGACGTCGCCGAGCTTAAGGACTGTTCGCTGCCGAAGCGTTACACGCTGATGCTTGCCCTGATATATCGGATGCGCGTACGGACTCGCGATCACCTAGCCGAGATGTTCATCCGGCGAATCTCTACGATTCACAAACGCGCCAAGGAAGAACTGGAGCACATCCAAGCACGGCAACGTCAGAAACTGGAGCAACTGGCGGCCACCCTGGACGGTGTGGTGCAGATTTTGGTTCATGAACCGGATGACCAAGAGGCAGGCAGCCTGATTCGGGAATACCTCTCCCCCGACGGCAACCTGGAACGGTTGCGCGAAACCTGTGCCGAAGTCCAGGCTACCGGCGGTAATAACTACCTGCCGTTGATCTGGAAGCATTTCAGGTCCCATCGCTCGCTGTTGTTCCGTCTCAGCCACCTTCTCCAACTGGAGCCCACGACTCAGGATAGGTCGCTGGTTCAGGCACTTCAACTGATACAGGACAGCGAGAATTTGCACCGCGAGTGGATCGACGAGCACGTCGACTTGTCGTTTGCGTCGGAGCGCTGGGTCAAGGTCGTTCGTCGTCCTGCCAGTGAGGGGCCACCGACCAACCGGCGCTATCTGGAAGTTTGCGTATTCTCCTACCTGGCCAACGAACTGCGATCCGGTGACATGTGCGTACAAGGGTCGGAATCCTTCGCCGACTATCGCAAGCAGTTGCTACCCTGGGAGGAATGTCTCCAGCGACTCCCGGCCTACTGCGAAAAAATGGAACTGCCTGGCACGGCAAAGGAGTTTGTTGCCTCCCTCAAGACCCAGTTGGAGGAAACCGCGCAGCAACTGGATGACAAGTTCCCCTCTTGCCGAGGGGACGTATCGATCAACGAAGCCGGCGAACCGGTATTGCGCCGAGTGACGGCGCGCGACATCCCGCCATCGGCCATCTCGCTACAGACGGCCCTCATGCAACGCATGCCGGCCAGGCACGTACTCGACATCATGGCCAACATCGAGCACTGGATTCAGTTCACTCGACATTTCGGGCCGATGTCCGGCAACGAGCCAAAGCTCAAAGAACCTGCCGAGCGCTACCTGATGACGATCTTCGCCATGGGTTGCAACCTCGGCCCCAGCCAGGCCGCGCGGCATCTGGCCGGTAATGTCACCCCGCACATGCTTTCCTATACCAATCGCCGTCACCTCTCGCTGGAGAAACTGGACAAGGCTAACCGCGAGCTGGTGGAACTCTACCTGCAGCTCGATCTGCCCAAACTCTGGGGCGATGGCAAGGCGGTGGCTGCGGACGGCACCCAGTTCGACTTCTATGACGATAACCTGCTGGCCGGCTACCACTTCCGCTACCGCAAGATGGGAGCCGTGGCCTATCGGCATGTGGCCAACAACTACATCGCTGTATTCCAGCACTTCATCCCCCCGGGCATCTGGGAGGCAATTTATGTAATCGAGGGGCTGCTCAAGGCCGATCTCAGCGTCGAAGCTGATACGGTGTATTCCGATACCCAGGGCCAGTCGGCCACGGTGTTCGCCTTCACTCATCTGCTTGGCATCAACCTCATGCCACGCATCCGCAATTGGCGCGACCTGGTGATGTGCCGGCCGGATCGCGGCGCTGCGTATAAGCATATCAACCGCCTGTTCGCCGACACCGCCGACTGGCACCTGATTGAAACCCATTGGCAGGATTTGATGCAGGTCGCGCTATCGATCCAGGCGGGCAAAATCTCCTCGCCTATGTTGCTGCGAAAACTCGGTTCCTACAGCCGGCGTAACAAGCTCTACCACGCGGCACAGGCACTGGGCAGCGTGATCCGTACGATCTTCCTGCTCAACTGGATCGGCAGTCGCGAGTTGCGCCAGGAGGTTACCGCGAACACCAACAAGATCGAGTCCTACAACGGATTCTCCAAGTGGTTGTCCTTCGGCGGCGACGTGATCGCCGAGAACGATCCGGACGAGCAACAGAAGCGACTGCGCTACAACGACATGGTGGCCTCGTCGGTGATCCTGCAGAACACTGTGGACATGATGCGGATCCTGCAGAAATTGGCTCGCGAGGGCTGGCAGTTCTCCGATGAGGATGTGTCCTTCCTCAGCCCCTACCTGACCAGCAACGTCAAGCGTTTCGGCGAGTTCAACCTCAAGCTCAACCGGCCGCCGGAGCCCTGGATCAAAGACTCGGTGTTCCAGCAGGCAGCCGGGTCCATCCGCACTGGCAAGCTCGGTACTGCGGAAACCGAGGAGATGACCTGATGAACATTCCTCCTGCGTCATTTCGCGTCACGCCCTACGGCGAGGTAGATGCCGAGGCGCTGGAGCGTTTGCATGACGTCTACGACACCACCCAGTTGCTGTGTCTAGTCGATGGGCTGGATCTGCTGCTTAAGGATATGAACAACATCGGCGGCCTCAGGGATGGCCTCCTGCGGGTACATGCCATGGCGAAAACGGTGCTCGATGGTGCGGCACTATCGGTGTCTGTGACGGAAGGCGGCAGTATCTGGGAGGAAGCCGAGTCGCTTGATGAGGATCTGGTGGAACTGGGCAATTGGCTGGCCAGCGTCAGAGCTCAACTGAGGCCTTTGATTGAACTCATGCCGGCCGATCCTCATTAACCAACTAGTCGCCAGCAACACCGAGCAAGCTACTGGCTTCTGAACGGCTCAACAAGTTGACCCACATAGCCTGTCGGATAGTTCCGGTCACGCAGTCCTACTTCGGCGCTGCCGGGCTTGCTTGCGCTGTCATAGAAGGTTCCAAGCAACTGATCCCACACCAGCAAGAACTCACCGAAATTGACCTGAGCATCCTCGAAGTCGCGTTTGTGATGCCAGCGGTGTGTTTCTGCAACACCGATGACGCGCCGTAGCCAGCCCAACGAGTAGTCCAGATTTGAGTGTTGAAAGGCCAAATGTACCGTCAGGATGCCGAACCAGGTGGCCACGAGTGCAGAAGGAGTGCCCATCGAAAAGAGCACGAGCAGCCCAGGCCCTGCCATGATAGCGGCATGCAACGGGTGCCGGCGCTCGCCGTTCATCCAGTAGAGCCGCTCAGCGCTGTGATGTGGCTCATGCAAACGCCACAGCCATGGAACCTGATGGCTGAAGCGGTGCATGGCGTACAAACTAAGGTCCAGCACGGCGGCGACAATGACTAGCTGAGCCCACAGCGGTAAATCTGTTGGGAAGACACGGAACTCTGCGGACACCCAATCGCCCAGCCGGGCCAGCACGGTCGCCGTAAACTGGATCACAGACAGGTTCACGACCATATGGATGATATCGGTAAGGGTATCCTGGTGGTCCTCCAACCAGTCGCCCCGGAAAGGCTGCACGCGTTCCAGCAACGCCACCAGCAGAATCCCTAGGGCGGCAATGATCGGCGTGCTGGGCCAATACGGAATACCCGTGTAGAGCAACCAGATCATCCAGGCTGCGGCCCCGCCAAAGATTGCTGGGTAGCTGAGCCAGCGGATCATGAACCTGAGTGAATTGCCCATCGTGAAGCCCTCCCTAAGATGACTCCACTTTGTGCCAATTACCTGTGCTGGCGCTTGAACGAAAAAGCTGAATTCAGCCTTTCAGACTGACATGACCCAAGGCAGACGACGGGTCGAGGCCAAACAGTTCGCGGAAGGTGCGGGAAAAGTGGGCCGCATCGGCGAATCCGGCAGCGTGGGCGGCCGCAGTCAGGTTGGCGCCGCTGGCGATATGCTGGAGCGCTATGACCAGGCGATTCCATTTCCGGTAGCTGCGCAGCGGCAGGCCGGTCTGTTCGACGAACCAATGTGAGAATCGGGTAGGCGACAGATGAACGCGCTTTGCCAACGCCTGCCTGCCACTAATCGGCTCTTTTAACGCAGCGAGGACCGATTGCAGTCGCGGATCGGAGGCCGGCGGAGTCGTAAGGTTGAGAGCAAGGCGCACCATTTCCCGAATTTGCTGGGCTGACGGATCGGAGCTGCTCAGCAATTTTCGCAGCGATGCTGTATCGCCCATCTGAATCGGAGTGATGCCCTCCCCGATGTTATCGGGAAGTGCTCGCGCCTCATCGGACAGCGCGTCGAGGTAGATCGACAACACTTCGTCAGCTTCGATCTGATGGGCCACCCCTGCCCTGATGCAGATGGCCCTTGCCGTCACCGACGAGGATGTACACTTCACCGTCAAGCGGCCGTTCAAGCTGACGGTAATTTGATGCGCCATGTGGCCATGCCAATCTTGGCTACCCGCCTGCCCCAGAAAAATGCCCAGCCCGGGTGAAATCCAGGCTCTGCCATGCCAGCCGATACCCTGCGTTGCGTTCATTCAGCGGCACCTCAGGGTTCCACATCCAGCTGCATTTTGTGCACTAATGAGCTTTATAGCTAATTATAGAGTGATTATAGAATCCTCTTTGGCCTGAACTCTATCGCTTGCTCGATTGAAATCTCACCCGCTACAAAATCAGCTCCCCCTTTGAGATTAGACACTCTATTTGATCCAAATCAACGAAGTGCTGTTATCGTCAAAAGGAGCGCTCATGCCTCGAGGCAATCTGCTATAGTCGCCCTATAGCCCCGCTTGGTGAATTGCTGTGCGTCGGATTGGATTGATCCTGGTAATGATTGCTAGCCTCGTGCTGCCGACCTTCGGCGGTATGGCTTTCAGCATGCCGGCACAACCTTGCCCGATGCAGAGCGCCGATCATCAGGGCCATGCAACGGCCGATGCTCCGTGCTGCGAGCAAATGGACACGTCTGATGGGGTGGCCAATAAGTCTCCCTGCAAATCCGGCCAGGAATGCAAGACCGGAGGACTTCTCCAGACCAATGTGATCAAGAGCATATCCCCTCTTCCCTCACGCCCCGAAATATTGCTGACACAGTCGGTGATTAAGCGAGAGCCAGCAGGACTCTGGCGCCCTCCTCGTTTCGTCTAATGCAGTGATCATCCCGCGCCTTACAGTCAGGCGCATCGTCGCGGCCACGTTTCGTAGCTGCGACCTCGATCAATCGCATTGGAGGCGAAAGCATGTCCGCTTTCCTTTTTCCACGCCGTGGCTATCTCGGTGTGTTGGCTGCCGCATTCTGGGCAGCTCCCTGGCTTGCCGCGCAGGCGCAGCCCCTAACCTTCGAACGAGCCCAAGCTCTGGCCGAGCAGAGTGCCCCTGAGAACCTCGCGCGCCAGGCGCAGGTGGCTTCGGCACAACAGGCTGTAGGGCCCGCAGACGCCCTGCCCGATCCCAAGCTGATTCTAGGCATCGACAACCTGCCGATCGAAGGCCCTGACCGTTACACACTTAATCGTGACTCCATGACCATGCGCCGCATTGGGCTCATGCAGGAAGTCCCCAACAGTGACAAGCGTCAGGCTCGGCGCCAGGTGGCCGAGGCTTCAGTTGTCCGAGCCGAGGCCGAGCAGCGTGCCATGCAGTTGGAGATCAAGCGCCAGACAGCAGTGAGCTGGCTGGACGTGTACTACGCCGAACGCAGTGTTGGCCTCTTCGATCAACTGGACCGTCAGATCGAGATGCTCCGCTCGACCGTGCAATCGCTGATTGCCGGCGGTAGTGCTCAGCCTGGCGAGCTGTTGCAGGCCGACCAGGAAGCTTTGGCGTTACAAGATCGGCGAGATGAACTGAATCGCGATGTGGCAGTAGCTCGTGCCAAGCTGCGCCGCTGGATAGGCAACGAGGCTGACCAGCCTTTGCAAGGAGGTGTTCCCAATCTGAACCTGGTGGTACCGCACCTGCAGCAACGCATTGCCTCACACCCTGAGTTGCGCGCTGCCTCCGCCCGAGTCGGCGAGGCTAGCGCCGAGCTGAACGAGGCCATCGCCGAGAAGACCCCCGACTGGGGTGTTGAGTTTGCCTACAACAATCGCGACAACCAATTCGGCGATATGGTGATGGTGCAATTTACCTTCGACCTGCCGTTGTTCGTAGGCACACGTCAGGGGCCCAAGATCAACGCCAGACAACAAAGCGTGTCGCAGATGGAAGCCGAGCAGGAAGCATTACTGCGCGCCCATCAGGCTGAGCTGGAAGGCGGTATTGCCGAGCTTGAGCAACTGCGCAGGACCTTGTCACGCACCGAAAAAACCTTGATCCCGCTTGCAAGCAAACGTGCCGATCTCGAACTTGCCGCTTACCAGGCCGGCAACAGCCAGCTGACATCCGTCCTCACCGCCCAGCGCGACCTGATCGAGGCTCAGCTACGGCAGATTGAACAGCAGCGCAAGCTGAGCCAGCTCTCCGCAAGCCTGTACTACGCCTATGTGGAGGGACTGAAATGAAGATATCGGCATTTGGTTTTGCGGTCGCCTTGCTGGCCGTGGGCATTGGCGCGGCGGGCGGTGGCTACTGGCTGGCCCAGCGGCAAGCCAAACACGAGATCCTGCCTAGCTCCGCACCGACGGACGAGCGCAAGGTGCTCTATTGGTACGACCCGATGCA
>Ga0182739_1002087_pt1 | contig 19146 bp, 24 predicted proteins | sample eDN5th30CBELigBY_FD_128873 | JGI IMG/M metagenome (GOLD analysis project Ga0182739, IMG submission 128873) | Enriched backyard soil microbial communities from Emeryville, California, USA - eDNA 5th pass 30_C BE-Lig BY (version 2) (version 2) | ecosystem: Environmental > Terrestrial > Soil >...
AACATAACGCGGGGTGGAGCAGCCCGGTAGCTCGTCAGGCTCATAACCTGAAGGCCGCAGGTTCAAATCCTGCCCCCGCAACCAAATCAAAAGCCCCGTCAGCAGAAATGCTGCGGGGCTTTTGGCGTTGTCCACGCCAGACCCCAGCCGAACACAGCCTCGATATCGGTATTCGACCGTTCTCCCGCCTTGCGCCTTGCGACCATCTCCTTGTTCACCCTGTCCTAGATCGAGGGGACCTGCTCTGTCGAAAGCAGGTTGTCGGGGATGGCATCGAGGGCGCACTATTCGAGCTTCTGGCGGGCAGTCGTCTTGGAGTTCGTGCAGACGATATTGCCGAGGTGATCAATGGGCAGCTTCTTCTGGCGGTTCGTGCAGCCATAGCGGTCCTTGGCCATAACGGCGTAGGAACCGGCGCAATGGGCGTATTCGAGAAGGCCGCTCAGCACATATTGCGGGCGATGCGTCCGGTTCAGCCGATTCGTCGTCATGTGGCTGAAGCTTGCCTCGACCTCCAACTGGCGGCGGCTTGACTCTTGTCTACAGTTCGTCGCCGACGATCCATTCACTCTGGTCGTTGAGCCGGACCTCACGGCTCTCGGTCTCCGGGTTTTTGTCGAAGCGGCGACGGTTATAGACGATGCGGCCGATGTAGGTCTCGTTGTTCAAAATGCCGGCGCTGCGGTCGCGATGGCCGCGGATTGCCGTGTCGCGCCATTTGGCGCCCTTGGGGCCGGGCCGGTTGAGGTCCACGGCGAGTTCCTTTGGTGAGCGGCCGACATATTGCTGAGAAATTCAGCGGAGGATCTCGGCTTCCTCCTCGTTGATCTCGTGCAGGCCCGGCACGCGGTCGCCCTTGGCATCGTATTCGAGTTTGATGCGGTAGCCGTAAGCGATGCCGCCGGCGGCCTTGCCCTTTCGCACGGTCGTCTTCATGTCTTTTCTTGTGCGGTAGCGGGTCTGCTCGATCATGTCGTGCGAGATGATGGAGCGCAGGCCGAGCTCGATGTCGGCGACGGCGGCCTTGGCCTGCCTGGCGATCCGTGGAGTAGCGGGCGTAAAAAAGAACGTTCTTCGGCATGGGCAGACTTGAAAAATAGATGGAACAGGGACGCGGGCGAGGGGCCTGCACGCACGGCGGGTCAGGCCACAGGCATAACATCTCTCTGTGTGGCCCGGAGTCCCTGCTCGAAGAGTTCGGGCGTACGGTACAGCCGGCGCATCGAAACGCGGTCGGTGAGAATGCCGTCGTATCTGCCCGTGCGTCGCAGCGCCTCCATGACGAACGGCATGTCGAAGGCAATCCAGAAATAGAGGTGGTCGCGCGGACCCAACACCGCGCTTGACCTCTGACCCCATCCTGGGCGGCGCTCGATGCATTATGTCATATATTGGATTCTAAATTAGTGAGTTTGATTGTGGAGCGCTAGGCCGCCCTCGGGTAGTACGTCCCCGATTGGTTGCCTCGGATATGCTCCAGAGTCTATTGTCCAACCGATAGGATTGGAGGGTTCTTACCGGAATAGGCCGACGGTTCCTTTCAAGAGCACTTGCCAATGCCCGCATCCGTGGAAGCGCTGCGCAGTAGGTTTACGGCCTTGCCGCGATCTCGTAGCTTTCGTCGATCCGGCTACATAGCTCTTCGGCGGTGACCGAACCATCGAGCCGTGCCGTCACCCAGTGTTTCTTGTTCATGTGGTATCCAGGGAAATAGCTGTCGCCGTCGATGATGTTGCTCAGGTATTCCGGTTTCACCCTGAAGTCGATGATCTCGATCTCGTCGTCTCCGCCAAGCCCGATCTTGTTTGCTTTGACGACCAGGAGCGCGGCGTACCATCTTCCGTTGTCCTGTCGCCGGAAAACCGCGTTGTAGGGGAATTTCGCCCAAAGAAACTGCAACTCATCCCGGTGGGTATCGCGAACATGCTGGATAAGGCGCTTTGCGATCTCGCTCCTGAATATCTCATGGTCGAAACAGGCTTCGACGATCCGAGAGAGGACATTTTCGTATTCCCGGCTGAGTTCGAGGTCGTCTTCGCCCTTGCCTTCCGGGGCCTTGTGGAGCGAGTGAGGTTCCTTCGTATGTGCATCGATCAAATGCGCGGTCACCCCGCCCGCTGGCGTAATGGTGATCGTCATTTCATACCGGCCACCGGAGACGTATGTGGAATAGGCGTATTTTCCGCGCCTCCTGACGAAGCCGAAGGGGATGAGGCGGCTGGTGTCGACCCTCTTGTTTCGGAAAATAGATTCCATGCCGGTCATAGGATTCTCCAATCGGATACGCACACGATTTGCGCATCAATGCCGCGCTGGCGCGATGATCCATCCGATGCGCACAAACCCTTTGCCACCGAGCGCCACCTCGCGAATTGCTAAACGGTCCTCGGCCGGCAGGGTGTGCCGAGGGCGCATTCGAGCGCTTCGCGATCCCATTTGCCGAGATCGGCTGCCGCCTCATAGGTGCTCTGCAGGAACGCCATCAGTGTCGCTTCCGGGTCGGGGGCCATGCGCACGGCATCATAGGGCAGCAGGAACTCGCCGAAGTCCTGCGAGAAGAACGCCTCGCGTGGTTGGACGGATGCGGCGGAAAAGCCTTCCGGGCCTGGATAGGCATAGGAATAGAAGGCCGGGTAGTCGATCACCCCGCCGCCCGGCCAGAAGCCGGCGCTGCTCACCTCATGCGAATAGGCTTCGCGGGTCACTGTATCGGACAGGCGCGGAATGCCGCCTGGATGCAGCGGCGCGCGCCGGCCGGAAAAGCGCGTCATGGCGAGATCGAAGCCGCCCCAGAAGAAATGCACCGGGCTGACCTTGCCGAGGAAACCGGTGCGGAATCGCGAAAACACCGCCTGCGTCGACAAGAGGATGCGCCAGAAACGGTTGGCATACAGAGGATCGTAGGCGGTATGGACATTGTCCCGGTCGAAAACGATACCGTCGGGTATCTCGCAGGGCAGCGTATCGATCGGCGTGCCGAGCCCGAGTTCGGTCAATGCTTCCATCACCTCGCCGTAGAATTCCGCCACCGGCTTCGGCGCGAGCATCACCTGGCGCAGATGGTCGTCGCTGGTTCTGATCCAAAGCACATGGTCGATGAAATCGAAATCAATCTGAAAGGCCCGCGCGCCGGCCTGCATGGGCGAGGTGGTCAGGCCGCGCGCCGTCACATAGAGCGCGACCTGCCAGGAATGGTTCAGCCAGGGCTCGCGCATGAGCCTGATCTTGCCGACGATCTGCGTCCACAGATGCAGCGTCTCATAGGTCGGCCTCCATGCCGCATAGGGCAGTTCGGGCCAGCGTTCCATTTGCAGGGCAGAAGACATGCCTTTCTCCCGTTGCTTTCGAACTCGGAAGACCGGCTGGATGGCTGCCGGCCGATCACTGCCGACGTCTTTGGACTATTGGCGGTATATAGGGGACCGTCTGCAATATGAAAGCGAAGCTGCCAGACGATCAAGCCGGCCTTGAAACCCTTAAGGGAAACACTGCCATGCTCTGCAAATTACAGATCCTGAACCTGGTTGACGCCTGTCATGTGCTTGGCCGTGCTTACTGAACGCGGGTACCCAGGCCGTCATCCGAGGCCAGTATGGCTTTCACGTAATCCGGCCTGAGCGGAATCCGGCGCGCGGGTTTGCCCGTCGCATCCAGGAAAGCCCCAGCGATGGCAGGTGCAGCGAGGGCGTTGGCGGTTTCGGAGCCCGTGCCGAACACGCCGAGTTCCGGCCGCGACACGATAACCACTTTAACCTCGGGTATTTCCGACATGGTCAAGATGGGATAGCTGCTCCAATCCTCCGAAGTGATGCCGCTTTCATCAAAGGTGACTTCCTCATGCAGGGCGATGCTTGTTCCCATTAAACCGCCCGCCTGCACTTGGCGTTTAAGCTGAAGCGGATTCACGACAACGCCGGGTTCGACAATGATTGTCAGTCGCTCGACCCGTACTTCACCCGTGTCCGGCCTAACCGCGATATGTGCTGCGCAAGCCCAATATCCCTGCTCGCGGACGATCATGGACACACCTTGGCCGCGCAGCAGTCCGTCACCGTCTGCCTTTTGTGAGGACGATGCCGCTCGGGTGACCCACCCGCTTTCCTCCCGCAACCTGGTCAACACCCCCTTGAAGCGGTCATCGCTCACGTGATCAAGCCGGAACTGGAGAGGATCGGCACCTGCCAGCGCTGCGGCTTCCGTCACGGCGACCTCGCGCGGGAAGTTTTGCTGGAACTGGATAGGTGTCCGCATACTATGGTCACGCAGCCCGAGGTTGATCGGAGATTCCCGCTGTCCGATCTGGAAGGCGCCGTGGCCTGTTACCGCCACGTTTGGCACGGTGTCATAGGCCCAGGGGTCCGACATGATCATCTTGTTGTTGGAAATCGGGACCGGGTTTGTCGGGCTTGGCGGGTCTATGACCGGCAGCCCAGCCAGAATCGCACTTATCAGGCGGTCATCCTGCATCGGCGGACCTTTGTGGTCGGCCCGATAGGACGCCATCCGACCATGGTCGTCCAACCCGATTGAAACGTCAGTATACATGGGTGAAGACTGGGTCGACCATTTCATGTCGTCATCTCGCATCCACTGCAAGCGCACAGGGCGGCCAAGTTCCTGAGAAAGCAAGACGGCCCCGTCCTCCGAACCGGCGTTGCCGCCGTTGGACCGGCCGAAATGGCTGGGTCCCGGATAGGTGCGGATCACCACCGCCTCTTCGGGCCTGCTCAGCATCCTGGCAATGGAGTACCGCAAGAAACCCGGATTCTGGCTGTGTGTGTGAAGTGTCACCGAACCGTCTGGCCGAACGTCCGCCAGGGAAACTGTCGGCCCGATGGGAGCATGCTTGAGGAAAGGCGTGAAATAGGTACCTGAATGGGTCTTGGCGACGGCGATGGCAACATCGCCCTTGTTCTCTTTTCCCGGCGTTCCGGATACTTCGTCCCACTTCACCTCCTGGCGCAGATGATCAAGCAGTTGTCCGGAAGGCGGCAATCCCTTCCATTCGCTCCACTGGGTATCGTCGGCGATCTGTACGGCCGCTTGCACGGCCTCCCACTCGCTTTCCGAAACGACCGCGACGAAGTTGCCAATGACGACGACCTGCGCCTTGGGGAACTGGCTTCTGTCGACTTTACCCACGGCAACCAGCGTCGAGCCAAGCGTTGCAGGATGGACGGCGCGGGCGTGCAGCATTCCCGGTAGCTTGACATCTCCCACCCACACGGTCTCGCCCGCAATCTTGGGTCGGATCGAGGGGTTCTTATAGGGCTTCCCCACGACCCTATAGGCGCCGATGGGTTTGAGGGGCGGGTCGCCGAGGACCTCAACGCCGCCAAAATCGGTTTGATTTCCCTTCACGGGAATTGTGAGCCGAAGATCCTGGCCAGCCACCAGTTCTCCGTAGGTCGCCGACATGCCTCCACCCGAGATCACCCCATCGGCGACCGAAATCTGATTGCGCGGGACGCCGAACTTCTGGCTAGCCAGCTCAAACACGGCCTCACGGGTGTACGCCGCAGCCTTGCGCAGGTTCGACAGCCCCATGCTCATCAGGGCGAACGTTCCGCCGCCGTCGGGTGTGACATCAGTGTCGCCGGAGACCACCGTGGTGATCGCCTCGAATGCTATCCCCAGTTCGTCAGCCACAACCTGGGGATACGCGGTATAGATCGTGCTCTGTCCAAGATCGCTCTTTCCGGTACGGATCAGCACGGTGTTGTCCGCGTGTATCTCGATCCAGGAGGTGGACCGGGCGGGATCCAATGCCGCGGCCCTGCCGCCGGGCGCTGCCCATGCAGGAACGCTGAAGGAAACGACCAGCGCGCCGCCTGCTGCGAGAAAACCGCGCCGACTCAACGCTGCCTTGCCTATCGTCATTTCCCCGGGCCTAGTCATGGCGTGCTCCCTCGGACATGAGCTGAGCGGCACGATGCACCCCGTCCAGAATTGCAGCATAGCTGGCGCAGCGGCAGAGGTGGGGTGACGGGCCGGAATCCGTCAGGGCCGCCTTGATCTCCGCATCGGTTGGCTTCGGGTTTTGATCAAGCAACTCCGTGACTTTGATCATCATGCCGAACTGACAGATCCCGCACTGCGGCACCTGCTCTTCAATCCAGGCTTCTTGAACCGGGTGCAATGTCCGGGCTGTCTGGTCGAAGGAGAGGTTACGCTGCTTCGCCCAACGGGCCGCCAAACCTTCTACGGTCGTGACTTCCCTGTCTGCGACCGAATCGACAGGCGTTACGCATGAACGGATCTCCTCGCCATCCAACAGCACCGAGCACGCACCGCACTGCGCCAGCCCGCAGCCGAACTTGGGCGACATCACATTCAGTTCGTTACGCAGAACGTACAAAAGGGGCGTGTCGGGCGGTGATTGAACCGTCCGCATCTCGCCATTGACCATGATACGGATCACCGCTTCCTCCACGTCAATATGAAATTTACATCGCTTCCCACCGTTCGACCGATCGCCGGTGCCGCCCGGATGACGAAGGAAGATCCATCCGGGTAAAACGGTGTCGCCTCGCGCTATGCGCACACACCCGGGTTATTCCCGCTCGCGGCGCGAATTGCCGCAATGCGGGATGGTTTCCTTAGCCTGTTGGACTGCTTGCCCGGAACTCGTCGGTCTCTCGGCGTGCCGTTCGAAATGCTTCCGATCAAAGTTACGGCTTCTATATTTATAAAAAAAGCCATACAAAATTGAATATTCTATTCAGGAGAATTGAAATGCGGTCACCCGGAATTCCAAGCCTGGACCAGCTTCTGGTCCTGTTGGCCGTGGTCGAGGCTGGAAGTTTGACTGGCGCCGCAAAGCGTCTTCAGCGGGCCACCTCGGCTATCAGCTACGCTGTCGACACGCTGGAGAAACAACTGGGTATTTCCCTATTTGACCGCGGAACGACGCGAAGGCCGAGACTTACGCGGGAAGGAGAGGCGGTCGTTGCCGAGGCCAAAGCCGTTATACACCGGGTCGATACCTTGCGCTCCCGTGTGCGGGGCCTCCTCGACGGCCTCGAATCCGAGCTATTGCTTGTGGTCGACTGCATGTATCCGAGCGATCAGCTGCTGGCGGTGCTGCACGACTTCCATGCGGCATTCCCAACCGTCCCTCTGCGGCTTTCGGTGCAAGCACCCGACGGTGTCGAACGGGTCGTCCGCAACGGCGATCCGTGGATTGGCGTTGGAGGCGTGCTCCATATCGACATGACCGGCCTGAAGCGGGTTCAGATCGGCGCAGTGCAGATTATTCCCGTCGCCGCTCCGGATCACCCCCTGGCGCTGGCTGACAACAAGTCGCCTTCCTCCGCTTCGGACCATGTTCAGCTTGTTCTCTCCGATCAGCCCACACCCGGACCACGTGACGTCGGCGTTGTCAGCCTGACGAATTGGCGCGTTGGTGACATGACATTGAAGCATAAGCTTCTCGTCGCCGGACTGGGCTGGGGCGGAATGCCGGAGCCGGCCGTTCGCGCTGATCTGCAGGCGGGAAGGTTGGTGCGACTGGACCTGCATGATTGGCGCGGCGGAGCCTACGAGATGCAGGTGGCGTACAAGACCGAAACGCCGCCTGGTCCTGCCGGCCGGTGGCTGATCGAGCGTCTGGTGCTCTCGTCGCCGGCGTACGACAGTCGATCTTAGCGCAATCCGGCCACGGCCAGAGACACAGCACGGCTGCGTCAATGCTCGATCCGTTCAGCCGCGGGGAGGGTGCGAGGATAATGCCCTGCGAGCGAAAGCGCGGCAATACCTGCCCGAGCGAAAGCCTCCAGGTATGAATCATCGCTATGATGTGAATAGGCACCCACATTGGTTTCGATCCAGCGACCTTCGTCTCCCGACCACATCACGATAGGGAAGTCATGCACCGGGTCTGCACCTGCCATCTGCCGAATGATCTCGTGAGTTGCGATGGGCGTTGCCGCCAGCGTCAAAGATACTGCGGTAGAAGAGATTTCCATGGTGGATTCCTCCTGATTAGCGCATGGAATGGCCGTAAGGGTCGATCAATCCGCGTGGGTGAGGTCCTCACCCACGCTAGGACTGGATCGCATGACGGTAAGAGAGATGATCGGTTCACTCTGTCTTGATCTTGGCTGCCGCGCGTTCCGCCCAGCGGCCATGGAAAACGACGGAACTGCGAGTGGCCAAGGTGAGGGCGATGAGACCGCCAGCGAGACCGATGTTCTTCAAAAGTGCAATCGGGTCGCCCAAATGGGACACCAAGCCCGTTGCGATGCACCACAAGGCGAAAAGCGTGGCGACAATTCCGGTCCGGTACCCGGCCAGCAAGGCGGCCCCGCCGGCAATTTCGCCCGCGCCGATGAGATAGACCATCAAATGCGGGGCCGGCAGACCCAGTTGTGCGAAGAATCCTGCCGTCTGCGCGGCAAATATGAATTTCATGGCGCCGCTGACCAGAAACAGAATTGACATCAGCGTACGGGACAAGAGTAACGGGATGTTTTGCATGATACGAATTCCTTCTTGTTTGAAGTGAGTTACCTTCCACAGTTCCTCGAACACTCTGAGGCGAGACGCAGGTCTTCCGACATGCGTCCTTGCCCGAGTGGTGCGGAATGCGGCAGTCTAAGCGGCGGCCAGGTGCGATAGCGCCATGTCCCTCAGGACGGCATTTTCCATGTTCGTCTCATCGAGGCGCGCGGCCACGATGTCGCCGATTGAAAGCACGCCCACGAGATTCCGGCCGTCGACGACGGGGACATGACGCATCCGCGACAGGGTCATCATCGTCATGACATTGTGGATCTTCTCGTCAGGCCGCACCTGGGGAAGATCCGTGATCATGATGTCCCGGCTGAAGAGCTGCATCGCTGCCGATCCATGCTTGTTCAGCGCGGCGACGATTTCGCGCTCGGAAATGATCCCGGCGACGCTCCCGTCGATCCGGACAATGACGACGGCGCCGATATTTTCAGCGCGCATCAGGTTGGCGATTTCGCTGACCGGGGTCGTGGGAGGACGGCTGATGATCCGTCCGGCCTTGCGGCGAAGTATCTGGTCCAGGGACATTGCTGCTACTCCTTCGTTTGCTTGGGTTTCAAGTTCTTTTGAAGGATGTACGCCGTTTCCTATTACTTGATTAGATGGGGAAGATGGATGTCACTTGCTCATGGATGGAAAGATCGGGTTTCGAAGATGTAGCTGGACGAGACCGGCCTCTTCATCGCGTTGACGCGATATGGAAGCTTTTCCGAGGCGGGCGACGGCACGGCATTTCTCCCGATATGGCCGGCAGGCGTATCGAACCGGCATCAGGCGTCCGGCCATGCAATGATCGACACGCCGTCCGACGCTGACCGGTGCGGGACACGATCTGCTCGACCGCCGCGCGACTGCCGTGGAGACGATCTGGTAGGCCAATCAGGCATCCGCTTTCGCATCGACGGCGATCCCGGCGCCTTGTCTGCGCGAGAGGCTTCGGCAGCTTGAACCGCCCGATCCCGCGCCGACCGCCTGACCGCGATCCGGCTTTCCGGCAATGCGTGCGCTCGACCGCTCTCCTATCTTGTTGCCAATACAATGTATCGATTGCAGCCGAATACCGGCCGGACCAATTTGCCCCATCGATCATCGAAGCGTCTCGGCGCTTGCGGAACGCAGACGGCGGAGACACCGGCATGGAATTGACGTTTGCGACGGTCCTCGTCGCCTTTGCCGGCGTATTCCTGATCAGCTTCATGCGTGGTGCCTTTGGCGGCGGCTTTGCCATCGTCGGCATTCCGCTGCTGTCGACCGTGATGGACCCGGTCGTCGCCGGCGGCCTGCTGGCGCCCCTTTTCATCGCGATGGATCTCTATGCCTTGCGCTACTGGAAGCCTTCGACCTGGTCGAAACCGGATCTCGTGCTGCTCGTGCCCGCGCTGGTGATCGGCATCGGGGTGGGCTATCTGGTGTTCCGCGTCCTCGATCACCGGGCCATAGCGATCCTGATGGCCGCGATCACGCTCGCCTTCGTCGGTCTCTGGCTCCTTCGCGGGGCCGAAGTGACGCATCGCCCCCGTTCCACGCCAAAGGCGGTCGCGGCCGGCTTCACCTCCGGCATCACGACCATGGTGGCGCATTCGGGCGGCCCGCCGCTTGCGATGTATCTGCTGCCGCTCGGCCTCGGCAAGGAACTCTATGCAGGAACCACCAGCCTGTTCTTCACCGTCGGCAATGCGACCAAGCTGGTCCCGTGGCTGCTGCTGGCGCAGCCGGCGACCGAGACCTGGAAACTGATGGGGATTTGCCTGTTCGCGATCCCGTTCGGCGTGTGGTCGGGCTGGCGCCTCCATGGCGTGCTGGACCAGCGCCAGGTTTATCGCGCCTGTTACGGGTTGCTGGTCGTGACGGCGCTGAAACTGTTGTGGGACGGTATGTCCGGCTACCTGGTGTGATACTGTCTAAGGTCTGCAACGGCATCCACGGGTAGCCGCCAGCCTGACCGGCGAGGGTCGCGAGCCGGGCTCATGGGCCATGCAGGGCAAACGCCTGCTCGAATTTGCGCATGACGGAGGTGACGAAGGCCTTCACGGCGGGGGAGACCTGCCGGTGACTGGGATAGACGACACACAGGCTCTGATTGCCGCGGCTGTATTGCGGCAGGACGTTTGCCGCCAGCTTTCCCGACGGGCTCGGCGCCGATATCGAAGCGCTGCGGACGTTGATCGCCGGAGAAAATCCCGGCGGCCTAGTCGGGGAAGAAGTCGCGCCCGCGGAGTTCGATATTGTCCTCGGCTCGTCGCACGGCGACAGCATGCATATTCCCGGATGCTGACCCGTGCCGCCCGCTCCTCCTAAGCGTGATAGGATTCGCCGAATTCAAGGGGCGCTCAAGGAATCGAGTTGAAGACACAGCCTGTACACCGGGCAGGAAATCCTGACCCGCGGGCCGCCTGCCTTGCCGAACTTCCGGTTTCGATAGCGCATGAGCTGAACCAGCCGCTTCAGGCGATGGTTGCCAATGCGAATGCGGTCCAGTGCGGGCTGAGAGCGGTTCCGCCGAATTTCGGGCGCGCCAACAGCCGCACGGCGTCGATCATCCGAAACGTCGATGCGGCAGTACAGGTGGTGAGCCGGATCCGGGCGTTGTTTACTCAGGCGGGGTCGCAACGCCAGGTCATCGATCTCATCAGCCGGCCTGGAGCGATGTGTTTGGCGCCGCTGGTGCGAGGTTCGGCACGGTGATCGCGTTCACGATCGACCGCAGCCACCCGACGGCTGCAGGGAGTTGGGGGGTCTTCCGCCGACTAGCTTTTCCGAACGGTCGACGGTCTGCGTTCGCATGGCATCCACGATGCCGACATGGAGCGTCTGGGTGGCCTTATCGCGGCCATCCCATTCGAATATCTGGATGAGGCTGCGTGACGGGTGATCTGTCGGGGCCATTCCATTCCTATCCGCGGGGCTTCAAAATGGATGGAGAGTGCTCATTCTGAAGCCCATATACATGTGACATTGTCGTTTCGACGTGTCTTGGAGACGTGATGGCTGCACGGAGTAACAAGATCCGTAATCAAAGCTAAAAAGCGTCATTCGGGGCTATTCTCTCGAAATTCGAGAGGTTGCCTATCGGTCTCCATGACTGCCGCTGCAGACGATGCCTTCCTAGATTCCTCTGGCATTCGGGCGCCATGAAGCGCCCGGCCCGACCTAGGAGTTAAGGACATGACAGACATCAAAGGAACCGCCGTCATCACCGGCGCATCGAGCGGCATCGGCGCCGTTTATGCCGATCGCCTCGCCGCGCGCGGCTACGATCTCGTCCTCGTCGCCCGCAGCGCCGACAAGCTGGAGCAGGTCGCCGATCGTATCCGCGCCAGGACCGGCCGGCAGGTCGATATCCTTGCCGCCGACCTCGGCAATGCGGTCGACCTGGCAAGCGTCGAGGACTTCCTCAAGACGACGCCGGACGTCACCCTGCTGGTCAACAATGCCGGGCTTGGCGGCGCTTTACCGCTGGTCGAGTCCGACATCGAGCAGATGACCGCGATGATCGCGCTCAATGTGACGGCGCTGACGCGGCTGACCTATGCGGCCGTGCCGGAGTTCATCGCACGCGGCACGGGAACGATCGTCAACATCGCATCGATCGTCGCGATCAATCCGGAGACGCTGAACGGCGTCTACGGCGGCAGTAAGGCGTTCGTGCTCGCCTTCAGCCAGAACCTGAAGCATGAGCTGGAAGGGACCGGCGTACATGTGCAGGTCGTCCTGCCCGGCGCCACGGCGACCGATTTCTGGGCGATTGCCGGCAAGCCCGTCGAATTGCTGCCGAGCGCGATCGTGATGAGCGGGGAAGATCTGGTCGATGCCTCTCTCGTCGGGCTCGATCGCGGCGAGTTCGTCACCATTCCCCCTCTCCAGGACGGCCGTTTGTACGACGCTTACGAGACCGCGCGCCAGGCAATGGCGGGCAAGCTGTCCGGTTCCGTCCCGGCAACCCGCTACCGGGCGGCTTCCTGATCCCTCCTCCCTCCACGAAGACGAAGAAAGGCAACCGAACCATGAGCGCGAAGAAACTCTATACAGCCAATGTCCACACCGTCGGTGGCCGCGAAGGCGCGGCACGCAGCACGGACGGCCAACTCGACATCAGGCTTTCTCCTCCCGGCACGAACCGCCCTGGAACCAATCCCGAGCAGCTTTTCGCCGCCGGCTGGTCGGCCTGCTTCGAGGGCGCCCTCGGGCTCGCGGCAAGGGAGCAGGGCGTGGCACTGCCGGCCGATACCGCCGTCGATGCCAGCGTCGATCTCCATTACGGCACGGCCGAAGGCTATTTCCTCACCGCCCGCCTTGACGTCAGCCTTCCCGGCCTCGGCGACGGCGTCGCCGCCCGCCTGATCGAGCGCGCGCATGAAACCTGCCCCTATTCGAAGATGGCCCGCAGCGGGATCGAGGCCAGCGTCGCGCTGCGCAACGACGCATCTTGATCTCAATCCGCCGGAGAGGGTGTGCCGGCCACTGCCCGGCCCACCCTCTCCGTCCGGTCACCGCCCGTCCTATGCACCCCTCGCCGAAGACGGTATGGTCCTGAGGATACGGGTATGTTCGGGGGCATTATGGACCGTCTCGATGCGATGCAGGTGCTGCTGGCGGTTGTCGATGCCGGCAGCCTTTCGGCGGGAAGCCGCAAGCTCAATGCGCCGCTGCCGAGCGTCAGCCGCAAGGTGGCGGAATTGGAGCGGTTCCTGGGCACGCGCCTGCTCATCCGAACGAGCCGGAATATCGAACTGACCGATGCCGGCCGCGATTATGTCGATGCGATCCGGCAGGTCGTCGCCCAGGTTGAGGAAGCCGAGCTTCGCGCCTCGGGCGAATACAAAGTGCCGCGCGGCACGTTGACGGTAACGATGCCGCTGGCCTTCGGGCGGCTATGCGTGCTGCCGCTGACCTTCGACTTTCTGAGCGAACACCCGGAGATCGATCTGAACGTGCTGGCGCTCGATCGTACGGTCCATCTCATGGAAGAGCATATCGATGTCGGTATCCGGCTCGGCGAATTGACCGATAGCTCGCTCTACGCGATCAAGGTCGGCACCTTCCGCTTCCTGACCTGTGCCAGCCCTGCCTATCTGGCGCGCAAGGGCCGTCCCTCCAGCCCGGAGGAGTTGGCCGGCCACGATGCCGCCGTCTACGGGGCGATCGAGGATGCGGCCTGGACCTACGAGCGCGATGGCCAACGGATCAGGGCAACACCGGATATCCGCTTTCGCATCAACAGCAACCCCGGCGCCGTTGCCGCCGCCCGGCACGGGATCGGCATCGTGCGCGTGCCCAACTACATGGTTGCCGACGAGTTGCGCAGGCGAACTGGTCTCCATCCTTGACGGCCATGACGAGCGGACCTTCCCGGTGCATCTGGTCTATGTCCGCCAGGGCCTGCTGCCGCTGAAGCTGAGGGTGTTTCTGGACTGGATGGCGCCGCGTCTGCGCGAGAGGCTTCGCCAGCTTGAACCGCCAGATCCCGCGCCGCCAGCCTGACCGGCGACGGTCGTGAGCCGGGCTCATGGGCCATGCAGGGCAAACGCCTGCTCGAACTTGCGCATGACGGAGGTGACGAAGGCCTTCACGGCGGGGGAGACCTGTCGGTGACTGGGATAGACGACGCACAGGCTCTGATTGCCGCGGCTGTATTGCGGCAGGATGGGCACCAGCGCACCGCGGGCGATATCGGCCACCGTGACCACGCTCGGCAGCAGTGCGATGCCGAGGCCGGCGAGGGCTGCCTGATGCAGCGCCCGCGTATTGCCAGCCGCGAAGGGGCCGGCGACTTCGACCTGTTCCTCGACGCCGTCCGAACCTTGCAGGCGCCATAGGGCGCGGCTCGACGGGTGCGGCATCGTCAGACAGCGGTGCCGCGCCAATTCCGCCAGCGTCCGGGGTATGCCGTGCTTGCCGACATAGTCGGGGCTTGCGAACAGCGCGATGGGTGGAACCGGCATCCGGTGGGCGATGTAGCCCGTTTCGCTGTCGGCACCACCCCGGAATGCCACATCGATGCGATCGGCGATCAGGTCGGCCATCGCGTCGTCGAGCAGGAATTCCAGCCGGACCTGCGGATACTCCTCAAGGAAGGCCGCGGCGGCCGCAGGCGTGTAGAAGTCGAGAAAGTTCGCGGTCGAGGCGACGCGGACAAGGCCGCTCGGTACCTTTCGCCCGGCAGTCAGGTCCTGGCTGGCCTGCTGCAGGCTGTCCACGGCCTCGGTACAACGATCGTAAAATCCCTGGCCGGCGTCGGTCAGCGTCAGCTTGCGGGTCGAACGCTGCATCAGGCGCGACCCGAGCTGATCCTCGAGCCCCTGAATGCGTCGGCTGACGGTATTGGGCGGCATGCCGAGTCGCCGGCCGGCCTCCGAGAAGCTGCCGTAGCGCACGACCTGCACGAACAGCGCGATATCGTTGAAATCGAACATGGCAGGATATTACTTCACTTTCTGGCTAGATTAAATCCAATCATTCCGTCTAATCGACGGATCGGATCGGCGCTATCTCTTTCTGGCAACCAGCCGAAGGGATTGTGCCATGACCAGTATGTTTCTCCTTCTCGCCACCTTGTCGCTCGGTGCGTTCGCGCTCGTCCAGCCCCTTCCGAAGCGGGCCGGTCCGGTCGTGGCAATCAGATTGCCTGTCTCGAACGACATTTGAGCAGCCCCGCATCGGTGGCCCGGCAACGGGTCGCCTGCATCCACGTCCAAAACAAATTGGAGTTCTCCATGAGCCCGCATTCAACGCCCCGCATCGGCATCATCATCGGCTCCACCCGGGAAGGGCGCTTCGGCGACAAGCCGGCCCGGTGGATCAGCGGCATCGCCGCCAAGCGCACCGACATGCAATTCGAACTGATCGACCTCAGGGACTATCCGCTGCCGTTCTTCGAAGAACAGATGTCTCCCGTGTACGCGCCGCCGCAACACCCGGTCGCGCAGCGCTGGGCCGCCAGGCTGGCGACCCTGGACGGCTTCATCGTGGTGACGCCGGAATACAACCATAGCGCCAGCGCCGTGCTGAAGAACGCACTCGACTATGCCTACAAGGAGTTCAACCGCAAACCGATCGCCTTCGTCGGTTATGGCGGCGTGGGCGCGGCGCGCTCGGTCGAGCACCTGCGGATGGTCGCGGTCGAGCTCCAGATGGCCCCGATCCGTTTCGCCGTCCATATCGGCATGATCGAGTTTCTCGGCGTCTGGCAGCAGGGCAAGAGCTTCGACGACTTCCCGCATCTCGGCCAGGCGGCCACGGCCATGTTCGAGGATATGGCCTGGTGGACGCAGGCGCTGAAGGCAGCGCGGGAAACGCAGGACTGACGTGACCGTTGCGCGGCGCCACTGTTTCGCCGCGCAGCACAGTCGACCTCCCTCATATCCGGAAAGGAAAACACGATGCCTCGCAATCAATCCACCGCCTATGTCGTCCCGGCTCCGGCCGCCCGGAAAATTTTCAGCCGGACCGGCGGCACGCCGCGCGGCCCCATCACCCGCCTGATGAGCCCGTCCGACCTCGGCCAGTATCTCAAGCCGTTCGTCTTCCTCGACATGGTCGACGCGCCGTCCTCGATCACGGCCAGCGACAATCTCCATCCGCATTCCGGTATCGCCACGGTGACGGTGCTGACGGAAGGCAATCTCCGCTTCGACATGGGCAAATGGGGCGCCGGACGGCTCGACCATGGCGGCGTCGAATGGATGCGCGCCGGCAGCGGTATCTGGCATGGCGGTGAATACCGTCCCGACACTGCATCCCACTTCAAGGGCTTCCAGCTCTGGGTGGCTCTGCCCGCCGCACTCGAAGCCAGCGAACCGGAATGGCAGTTCATCGAATCGAAAGACATGCCCGCGGTCGGCCCGGCGCGCCTGATCGTCGGCAGCTATCAGGGCAAGATGAGCCCCGTGCGCGCCTTCGACGGCCTCAACTACCTGCTGGTGACGCTCGCGCCCGGCGAGGCCTGGACCTACGAGACGCCCGCAGGCCACGATGTCGGCTGGCTCAGCCTGTCGCATGGCAGCCTGCTGGGCGACGGCCGCTACGACGCCGGCGAGCTGCTCGCCTTCGACCGAAGCGATGCCGCGATCCCGCTGCTCGCCGGCCCGGAAGGCGCGACCTTCGTGCTCGGTTCGGCCGTGCCGCATCCGCACGACCTCGTCCTCGGCTACTATTCGGTCCATACTTTCGAGGAGGCGCTGAAGGCCGGAGAGGCGCGCATCGCCGAAGTGCGCCATCTCTACATGTAAGCACCGATTGCCATAAAGGGAGACAATCATCATGCCAGCCCCCACGCCCCTCGATATCGTCAACGCCTTCTCCCTGCGCACCGTCACGGCCGCGGATACCGCGGAAATCGCCGAACTGGTCAGCGACGATGTCGACTGGTTCGTCGTCGGCGATCGGGCGGTCGTGCCTTGGGCCGGCCGCTGGACCGGCAAGGCGGGGGTCGCGCAATTCTACGCGACCTTGCGGGCCGAAACCGTTTCCGAGCGTTTTGACGTGACGACGGTGCTCGCCCAGGGAAACCGCGTCGCCGTGATCGGCGAACTGGCGACGCGCGTAAAGCGCACCGGCAAGCGCATCGAATGCGAATTCGTGTTCGATTTCGTCGTGGAGAACGGCCTCATCACCCGTTTCCGCCCCTTCGAAGACAGCCTCGCCGTCGCGCTAGCCTGCCTGTGACACGATGCCGTGACGATGGAAAACAACCCATGACAGCCTTTCGTTTTCGCCATGTGTCGTGGGTTGCATCGTTCCTCACGACCTACCGGCCGCGGCCGCGTCTGCCCTATTCGGCCATGCACGCGGCGCGGCCGAGCATTCTCGATCTGTCGGGACTTCGGTACTTCGCAGACGACCCCGGGGACAGTTTCAGGAAGTTTCAGCCTCCGGTCGCCGTCAACGGCGAGATCGCCTATCTCGCGCTTTCGGGCGGAGGCGCGGATGGCGCCTTCGGTGCCGGCGCGCTTGCCGGCCTGTCCGATGCCGGTGCGCGCCCCACATTCTCGGTCATATCCGGTGTCAGCACCGGGGCGCTGATCGCCCCTTTCGCGTTTCTCGGGTCCCGCTACGATCCGACGCTTGCCGAACTCTATACAAGCGGCATCGCCGCCAGCTTGGTCGACGGGGCCGCCCCGCTCAGCATCCTTGCCACCTCGGGCCCGCTCGCCAACAACCGGTTGCGGGCACTGATCGACCGCTACGTGGACGAGGCGCTGCTCTCGGCCATCGCCGCCGAAAGCGCCGGCGGGCGCATCCTGCTCGTCATCACGACCAATCTCGATACCCAGAGGGCAAGCGTCTGGAATCTCGGCAAGATCGCGGAGATCGGCACGCCGGAGGCGCTCGCCCTGTTTCGGCAGGTTCTCACGGCCTCGGCCAGCGTGCCGATCATATATCCGCCGGTCCTCATCGAGGCAGAGGCGGACGGCCACCGTTTCGAGGAGATGCATGTCGACGGCAGCGTGACGTTTCCGATCCACACCCTGCCCGAGACCTTCCTCTTCAGGGGGCGGAACCTGCCTGGGCCGAAGCTCAATCTCTACGTTCTCATCAACAACAAGCTCCGCCACGACTTCCGCATCGTCCCGGTGGAAGCGCGCAAGATCGCGGCGCGCAGTGCCAGCACGCTGGTCAAGATGCAGACGCGCGCCATGATCTTCGAAACCTACAATTTCACGCGCCGGAACGGCTCGGGCTTCAACCTCGCCTATATGGACGACGACATCTCGACCGAGGGCGCGGACGATTTCGACACGGACTACATGCGGTCTCTCTTCGACCATGGCTATGCGCGGGCACGGTCGGGAGACCTCTGGAATACGGAACTACCGCCGGAAGCGGCGTTCTGAACCGGTGACCTCCTTCATCGTCGAGGAAGGCGCCAGGATGTTCGAGGGCAGCAGAAACGCCGCTGACCGGCTATTCGTCAAGGCGCGTGTACCGGTCGTGCGTTCGCTGTGGAATCGCCGAGGGCTCGATGCCGATATGCGTGGCAAGTCATTGAATTCGCGATGAATGAGGACATGTTACGATCGTGGTACACAGCATCTGGCAGTTTTCCGTCTGGCAGCCTTGGCGTGCGGCAGTTCATGGACCTCCATCATGCGTGATCGAGACGACGCACCGCTCGCAACAACGACATTCACGCTGTCATGGAAGCCCAGTGCTACGCATCGCAACGCGACCGAATTCGTTGATGATCGCTGTCGTCGCAAGGTGGCCTGAGCCCAAGAATTTACAAGTCTCTGCGTCCTCAGGCCCCGCAACCAAATCAAAAGCCCCGTCAGCAGAAATGCTGCGGGGCTTTTTGCGTTGCCCACGCCAGACCCCAGCCGAACACAGCCTCGACATGGGTAGACATGCGTGAGGCCGCCAGCTGAAATGCGCTTTCGTCGTCCCAATTCAGTGGCAACGTCATTATGACGCTATTGATATGAAGCGATCCGGATTGATGATTTGACTGTTATGTGAGTTCCGCGCTTCCCTGTGGATCACAGGGAGGATGGCGATTTGCGCGCGAGCGCGCGTTCCGCATCGCCCGCAGAACAGAAAGCAAGGCACGACAATGACATTCAAACCCTCCCCCTGGCCGCGCAAGCTGCGTTCGCAGGAGTGGTACGGCGGCACCTCGCGCGACAACATCTATCACCG
>Ga0182739_1002088_pt1 | contig 19111 bp, 18 predicted proteins | sample eDN5th30CBELigBY_FD_128873 | JGI IMG/M metagenome (GOLD analysis project Ga0182739, IMG submission 128873) | Enriched backyard soil microbial communities from Emeryville, California, USA - eDNA 5th pass 30_C BE-Lig BY (version 2) (version 2) | ecosystem: Environmental > Terrestrial > Soil >...
CGCCAAGAGCGGCAAGCTGAAGCTCGAGGAGTTCCAGGGCGGTGGCTTCACCATCTCGAATCTCGGCATGTTCGGCATCCGTGACTTCGGCGCCATCATCAATACGCCGCAGGCCATGATCCTCGCCGTCGGCGCGGGTGAGGAGCGAGTGGTCGTGCGCAAGGGCGAGATGGTCGTCCGCAACATCATGAGCTGCACGCTTGCCGTCGATCACCGCGTGGTGGACGGCGCCATGGGCGCGCAGTTCCTGCAGACGCTCAAGGCGTATATCGAGCAACCCGCCGCGATGCTGGCCTAGGAGCACGTCATGGCCGAAACCAGTTTCGATCTCATCGTCGTGGGTGGCGGGCCGGGCGGCTATGTCGCCGCGATTCGCGCCGCGCAACTCGGGCTCAAGACCGCGGTGGTCGAGCGCGAGCATATGGGCGGCATCTGCCTCAACTGGGGCTGCATCCCGACCAAGGCGCTGCTGCGCACCTCGGAAGTCTACGGCCTCATCAAGCATGCCGAGGCCTATGGGCTTTCGGTCAAGGACGTCTCGTTCGATCCGAAGAAGATCGTGGAGCGCTCGCGCAAGGTGGCGAGCCAGCTCAGCAACGGCGTCTCGATGCTGATGAAGAAGAACAAGATCACGGTGTTCGACGGCACGGCGCAGCTCGCCGGCACCGACGGGGCGAAGCGCAAGGTCGCGGTCGCGCTGAAGGACAGGAGCAACGTCACCCTGACGGCGAAGGACGTGATCCTGGCCACCGGCGCCCGCGCGCGCCAGCTTCCCGGCCTCGAGGCCGACGGCAAGCTGGTGTGGAGCTACAAGGAAGCGATGGTGCCGCCGGAGTTCCCGAAGTCGCTGCTGGTCATCGGCTCGGGCGCGATCGGCATCGAGTTCGCGAGCTTCTACCGCACCATGGGCGCCGAGGTGACGGTGGCCGAGGTCATGGACCGCGTGCTGCCGGTCGAGGATGCCGAGGTCTCCGCCTTCGCCAAGAAGGCGTTCGAAAAGCAGGGCATGAAGATCCTGACCAGCGCCACCGTGTCAAACCTGAAGAAGGGGGCCAACAATGTGACGGCCACCATCACGGTCGGCGGCAAGGCGCAGGAGATCACGGTCGACCGCGTCATCAGCGCCGTCGGCATCGTGGGCAACGTCGAGAATATCGGCCTCGAAGGCACCAAGGTGAAGGTCGAGAAGACCCACATCGTGATCGACCAGTGGGGCTTCACCGGCGAGCCCAACGTCTATGCGATCGGCGACGTCGCCGGCCCGCCCTGGCTCGCCCACAAGGCGATGCACGAGGGCGTGCTGGTGGTCGAGAAGATCGCCGGCGTGAAGGGCGTGCACCCGATGAAGACCGAGAACATCCCGGGCTGCACCTACTGTCAGCCGCAGGTCGCCAGCATCGGCCTCACCGAGGCGGCGGCCAAGGCCAAGGGGCTGGAACTCAAGGTCGGCAAATTCCCCTTCATCGGTAACGGCAAGGCGATTGCCCTTGGCGAGCCCGAGGGCTTCATCAAGACGATCTTCGACGCCAAGACCGGCGAGCTTCTGGGCGCCCACATGATCGGGACCGAGGTCACCGAGCTGATCCAGGGCTACAGCATCGCCAAGACTCTGGAGACCACCGAAGCCGAGCTGATGGCCACGGTGTTTCCGCATCCCACCCTGTCGGAGATGATGCACGAGTCGGTACTGGCGGCCTACGGCCGGACGCTCCATATCTAGGTCATCATGGACGGAACCCTCGACAAGCTTTCCCTGAGCCGGCCGGAGCGCCACCCGGAAAAGGCCCATCGCCCCGACAACCCTATCCAGCGCAAGCCGGATTGGATCAGGGTGCGTGCGCCCAATTCGCCGGAATATGCCGAGACCAAGCGCCTGATGCGGGAGCTCAAGCTCACGACGGTGTGCGAGGAGGCCGCCTGTCCGAATATCGGCGAGTGCTGGAAGCAGAAGCACGCGACCTTCATGATCATGGGCGAGACCTGCACGCGGGCCTGCGCCTTCTGCAACGTGGCGACCGGCAAGCCGGGCGCGCTGAACCCGCACGAGCCGGCCAACATTGCCGAAGCCGTCGGCAAGCTCGGCCTCGGCCATGTCGTGGTGACGTCCGTCGACCGCGACGACCTCGCCGATGGCGGGGCAGGGCACTTCGCCGAGGTCATCACCGCGCTCCATAAATCGGCGCCGGCGACCACGGTCGAGATCCTGACGCCCGACTTCATGCGCAAGCCCGGCGCCATCGAGACGGTGGTCGCGTCGCGCCCCGACGTCTTCAACCATAATCTCGAGACCGTGCCGCGCCTCTATCCGACCATCCGTCCGGGCGCGCGTTACTTCACGTCGTTGCGGCTGCTGTCGCGCGTGAAGGAGATCGATCCGGCGATGTTCACCAAGTCCGGCCTGATGGTCGGGCTGGGCGAGACGCGCGAGGAGATTCTGCAGGTGATGGACGATCTGCGGGCCGCCGACGTCGATTTCCTGACGATCGGCCAGTACCTGCAGCCGACGCCCAAGCACGCCGCACTCGACCGTTTCTGGACGCCGGCCGAATTTTCCGAGCTCGCCCAGATGGCGCGGGCCAAGGGGTTCCTGATGGTCTCGTCCTCGCCGCTGACGCGGTCGAGCTATCACGCCGGGGACGACTTCGCGCGCCTGAAGGCCGCGCGTCAGGCGCAGCTCAAAGGCTGACGGCTCCTTGGCTACCCGTCATCAGGAACGGCGAGTCGTTCCGTTCCAACCGCGACAGTTGTTCGACCTCGTCGCCGACGTGCCGCGCTACCCCGAATTCCTGCCCTGGTGCTTCGCCGGCCGCATTCGCCGACGCGAAGGACCGAACGTCGAGATCGCCGAACTGGCGATCGGCTTCGGGCCGTTCCACGAGAAGTTCGTCTCGCGCGTGGAGCTGTCACCCAACGATCCCGAGGGCATGCGTATCGTGACGACCGGCATCGAGGGCCCGTTCCGGCTGCTCAGGAGCCGCTGGCTCTTCAAGCCTCATCCCGACGGCACGCAGATCGACTTCGAACTCGAATTCGATTTCCGCTCGATCCTGCTGCAGAAGACGGTGCAGCTGCTCTTCGCGGAGGCAGTGCGCCGCATGGTCTCGGCCTTCGAGACACGGGCGGCGCAGCTGTACGGTGCGCCCACGAAACCAGCCGGCGCCACACTGCCGTCCTGAGCACAGCGAAGGACCTCACGGAACGATCAACGTACGACTTGGCGGGCGCGAGATCCTTCGCTGCGCTCAGGATGACAAGCGTGCGACTACCGCTCCGCCAGCTTAACCAGCATCGCGAGCGCGGTGATGACCGTAAGGCGGCGGATGCCGTCTCGATCTCCTGGAAAAATGTGGTGTTCGGTCACCGGCTCGAAGCCCGAGCGCGCGGCACCGAAATGGACGAGGCCCACCGGCTTGTCGGCCGAGCCGCCGCCGGGTCCGGCGACGCCGGTAACCGACACCGAGAGCTGCGCCCCCGAACGTTCGAGCGCGCCGGCGGCCATCGCGCGCGCGACGGGCTCGCTGACCGCGCCGTGGCTCACGATCGCGTCCCACGGCACGCCCAGCATCTCGCGCTTGGCCTCGTTGGAATAGGTGACGAAACCGCGATCCACGACGTCGGACGATCCGGCGATGGCGGTGAGGGCCGCGGCGATCAGGCCGCCGGTGCAGGACTCGGCCGTGACCACCTTGAAGCCGCGCTTGCGGCAGGTGAATAGGGCATGCTCCGCGGCTTCGCGCATCTCATGGTCGAACATCGGCCGTTCAGCTCCCTGGCAGTTCTACGGTCGCAATGGCCTGGGCGGCGATGCCTTCGCGCCGGCCGGTGAATCCCAGTCCCTCGGTCGTCGTGGCCTTCACACTGACACGGTGGCCCGCGACGCCCGCGATGGAGGCGATGCTCTTCACCATGGCATCGCGATGAGGCCCCACCTTGGGGGCTTCGCAGACGATGGTGACATCGAGGTGAAGGATGCGGCCGCCGCGCGCTGCCACCAGGTCGACGGCGTGGCGCAGGAACCGGTCGGACGAAGCGCCGCGCCATTGCGGATCGGAGGGCGGGAAGTGCTTGCCGATGTCGCCGGCGCCGATCGTGCCCAGCACCGCGTCGGTCAGCGCGTGCAGCGCCACGTCGGCATCGGAATGCCCCGCCAGCGTCTGGCCATGGGGAATGGGAATACCACACAACATCACCGCATTGCCCGGGGCAAAGCCGTGAACGTCGAAGCCGAGAGCGGTGCGTGTTTCCATGGCAGAGGAGGAGAGGTCGGCCGTCGTGGTGATCTTGCGGTTATCTTCGCTGCCCGCGACCATGACAAGCGTCAGTCCCGCGCGCTCGGCGACGGCGGCATCGTCGGTCAGCGCGGTCGCCTCGTCGGCGCCGAGCGACGCCGCCGCACGATGCGCCGCCAGCAGCGGCGCGAAGCGAAAGACCTGGGGTGTCTGTGCCCGCCACAGGTCGCGCCGCGGCACAGTCTCCGCGATCACCTGGTCCACGCCGACACGCTTCAGCGTATCGGCGAGGGGAATGCCCAGGATGGCGCCGTCGATTCCGTCGGCCGAGGCGGCGGCAAGGCAGGCGTCGATCTCGGCGGGCCGCACGAAGGGGCGCGCGGCATCATGGATGGCGACGAATTCCGGCGCCGTGCCGGCCATTGCCTCGAGGCCGTTGAGCACGGACTGCTGACGGCTGCTGCCGCCCGCTACCGGCGGCGGCAGGCCGAGGTCCAGCGTCGCCGCCTCGTAACGTTCGTCATCTCCCGGACCGATCACCACCAGGATCCGATCGATAGAGGACGTGCCCCGAAAGGCGGCGATGGTCCTGCGCAGGACGGGCTCGCCGTCCAGAAGGGCATATTGCTTGGGCAGCGGGCCACCGAAGCGGGCGCCGCGGCCGGCGGCGACAATGAGGGCTGTACAACGGGTCACACCCCTCAATAACACTGGCTTCAGGGATTGCGCACTTCCGACCCTTGCGCAGTTTGGCGGCACAGGCTATTGCTCGCTCAATTATTGTGCACTGCACAAGATGCCTATAAACTGAACAAAGAATGCAAAACGCACACCGTCTCAAACCCGTCGACATCGGACCCGTCCGCATCGAGGATCCCGTCATCCTGGCCCCACTGTCGGGGGTCAGCGACATGCCCTTTCGCCAGATGGTGAAGCGGCGCGGGGCAGGGCTCGTGGTCTCCGAGATGATCGCTTCCGCAGCGATGGTCCGCGAGAACCGCAAGACTCTGATGATGGCAAAGACGACGCCGGAAGAGTTTCCGATGTCGGTCCAGCTGGCTGGTTGCGAGCCCCAGGTCATGGCCGAAGCCGCCAAGCTCAACGAAGATCGCGGCGCGGCGATCATCGACATCAATTTCGGCTGCCCGGTGAAGAAGGTCGTGAACGGCCATGCGGGTTCTTCGCTGATGCGCGACGAAGTCCATGCCGCGAAGATCCTCGAAGCGACGGTGAAGGCCGTGAAGCTGCCGGTCACGCTCAAGATGCGGACCGGCTGGGACTCGACCAATCGCAACGCCCCGAACCTCGCGCGCATCGCCGAGTCGTGCGGCATCAGGATGCTGACCGTCCACGGCCGCACCCGCTGCGACTTCTACGACGGCCACGCCGACTGGGGCTTCATCCGCACCGTCAAGGAGGCCACCAGTCTGCCGGTGATCGTGAACGGCGACATCAACACGCTCGACGACGTCGACCAGGCACTGGAGCAATCGGGTGCCGACGGCATCATGATCGGTCGCGGCGCCTATGGTCGCCCCTGGTTCCTCAACCAGGCAATCCACTATCTGCGGACCGGCGAGCGGCTGCGCGATCCCTCGATCGCCGAGCAGTACGCGGCGGTGCGCACGCACTTCGAGGCGATGCTCGAACATTACGGGCTCGAAACCGGCGTGCGTATGGCGCGCAAGCATCTCGGCTGGTACTCCAAGGGGCTTCCTGCTTCGGCCGATTTCCGGGCGGCGCTCAACCGTGAAACCGACGCCGACAAGGTGCGGAGCATGCTCGCTTCGTTCTTCCTGCCGGCCGTGGAGCGACAGGCAGCCTGATGTCCCTGCGCCCTCTAAAACGGAACGGCATGAGCGATCAGTTTCCGACGGCTCTCCTCGATTCGCTCTCGGAAGCGATCATCGTCGTCGATGCGAACGGCCTGATGCACTACGCCAACCTTTCGGCCGAGCAGTTCTTCGGCGTCGGCCGGGCCCGCCTGGTCGGCCATCCGCTGAGCGAGTTCGTGCCCGAGGACACCCCGCTCTTTTCGCTGCTGGAGCAGGTCGTGGTGACCGGCGGCGCGGTCGCGGAGAACGGCGTGACGCTCGCCTCGCCGCGTATCGGCACACGCTTTTGCGCGCTCCGCCTCTCGCCCGTCGTCGACAGCGAAGGGCTGGTGGCGATCTCACTCGTCGAGCAGACGATCGCCCGCAGCATCGACCGCCAGCTGTCGCACCGCAGCGCCGCCCGCTCAGTGAGCGCGCTGGCCGCCATGCTCGCGCACGAAGTCAAGAACCCGCTGTCAGGCATCCGCGGCGCCGCCCAGCTCCTCGAACAGTCCGTACCGGATTCCGATCGCGAGCTGACCGAGCTGATCTGCGAGGAGACCGACCGCATCGTGGCGCTGGTCGACCGCATGGAGGCCTTCGCCGACGGCCGGCCCATCGAGCGCGGCCCCATCAACATCCATCAGGTCCTGAACCATGTGCGCCGCCTGTCGCAGAACGGCTTCGGCAAGGGCGTGCGCTTCGTCGAGACCTACGACCCGTCGCTGCCGGACGTGCACGGCGACCGCGACCAGCTGATTCAGGTGTTCCTGAACCTGGTGAAGAATGCCTGCGAGGTGCCGGGCGACGTCGATCGCGAGATCGAACTGTCGACTGCCTACCGTCATGGGCTCCGGCTGGCCGTGCCGGGACAGCAGACGAGGGTGAACCTGCCGCTGGTCGTTTCCGTGCGCGATAACGGCCGCGGCGTGTCGGAGGAGATCCGCAGTCACCTGTTCGACGCATTCGTGACCAACAAGCCCACCGGAACCGGCCTGGGTCTTGCTTTGGTCGCCAAGATCATCAACGACCATGGCGGCGCGATCGAATTCGATAGCGAGCCCGGTCGCACATCATTCAGGGTCATGTTGCCGCTCCAGTTCCCGCAGGCCACGCCATGAGCGAAGGCACCACCATCCTCGTCGCCGACGACGATCGCGCCATTCGGACCGTTCTGCATCAGGCCCTCGGGCGGCAGGGCCATACCGTCCGCAGCACCGGGACCGCCTCGACGCTCTGGCAATGGATCCAGGAAGGCGAGGGGCAGCTCGTCATCACCGACGTGGTGATGCCCGACGAGAACGGTCTCGACCTGGTGCCGCGTATCCGCAAGCTGCGGCCGGACCTGCGCATCATCGTCATGAGCGCGCAGTCGACCCTGCTCACGGCGGTGCGGGCGACGGAGCGCGGCGCGTTCGAGTACCTGCCCAAGCCATTCGACCTCAACGAACTGATTTCGGTGGTGAATCGCGCGCTGTCGGCGCCGGCCGCTTCCATGCCGCGCGCGGTGCAGCCGCCGGAGGAGGGCGAGCGCCTGCCACTGATCGGCCGTTCGCCAGCGATGCAGGAGATCTATCGCGCGCTGGCCCGCCTGATGGCGACCGACCTGACGGTGATGGTCACCGGCGAATCGGGCGCGGGCAAGGAATTGGTGGCGCGCGCGCTGCACGATTACGGCAAGCGCCGGAAAGGGCCTTTCATCGCCCTCAACATGGCGGCGATCCCCCGCGAACTGATCGAGAGCGAATTGTTCGGCCACGAGCGCGGCGCCTTCACCGGCGCGGTGCAGCGGTCGGCCGGCAAGTTCGAGCAGGCGTCCGGTGGCACGCTGTTCCTCGACGAAATCGGCGATATGCCGCCCGAGGCCCAGACCCGCCTGCTGCGCGTGCTGCAGGAGGGCGAGTACATGACGGTCGGCGGGCGCACGCCGATCAAGGCGAACGTCCGTATCGTGGCGGCGACCCATCGCGACCTGCGCCGGCTGATCCAGCAGGGCCTGTTCCGCGAGGACCTGTTCTACCGCCTGAACGTGGTGCCGATCCGCTTGCCGCCGCTGCGCGAGCGCCTCGACGACATTCCCGAACTCGCCAACCACTATCTGCAGGCAGCTACGGCCGACGGGCTGCCGACCAAGGTCCTGTCGCCCGAGGCGATGGCGCGCCTGAAGCAGCATCGCTGGCCGGGCAACGTGCGCGAGCTCGTCAATCTCGTGCGCCGCCTGTCCGCGCTCTATTCCGAGGAAGTAATCGGCGTCGAGACGATCGAGGCCGAGCTGGCCGATGCGGTGTCGGCGATGGAGCCGTCGTCGGACTCGTCGGAGGCGGCCGAGGACGTGTCGCTGGCCGACGCGATCGACCGTCATCTCCAGGCAATGTTCAACGCCCATGGTGACCGGCTGCCGCCGGACGGAATGTACGATCGGATCATTTCGGAGGTGGAGCGGCCCTTGCTCGCGCTGGCTCTGGGCGCTACGCGAGGGAATCAGTTGCGCGCGGCCCGTCTCCTGGGGCTCAATCGCAACACGTTGCGCAAGAAGATAAAGGACCTCGACGTCCCCGTGGTACGCACGCCGCAGGTTCGCCGAGGCGGGTGATTTCGTGACAGCTGCGCTGGGCGTTTCACGCTTGGGCGACAAGATGAGCGCGATGCTCCGCAGCCTCAGCGGGCGTGTCGCCGCCGTCTCGTTGGCCATTCTCGCCATGGCCGCCGGCGCCGCGACCTATGCGTGGCTGGCCGGCTTCGTGCCGGAATCGTTCAGCACGCGCGGTTGGATGACGGGCCTGCTGGTGGCCGACCTCGTCATCGCCATCGCCCTCGTGTCCGTGGTGGCCGTCCGGCTGACCCAGCTCTGGCTCGACCGAAGGCGTGGGGCGTCGGGCTCCCGCCTGCACATGCGGCTGGTGCTGGTCTGCAGCATCTTCACCATCACGCCGACGGTCATCGTCACCATCATCCTGTCGATGCTGGTGATCAGCTTCACCGACTTCGTCGTGAAACCGTCGCAGGCCTCCTACGAGGCCGCGCGCGCCATCGGCGAGCCGGTGCGGCGCGCGCGCGAGCAGGAAATCCTGAACGATATCGAGGCGATCTCCGCGCCGCTGCAGGCCGAGGGGGTCGACGGCGTGCGCGATCCGGCGGCGACCAAGGCGATGCTGGAGCGCCTGATCGAGGGACGGCCGATCATCGAGGCCACCGTGCTCGATGCCGACAAGGGCGTGATCGCCCAGGCCAAGGCGCCGGACGCGAAAGGTATGGCCAATCCCGTGCCGCCCGCCCAGTTCCTCTGGCAGGCGGTAAACCAGGCGCGGCCGGTCCAGATCGAATCGCCGAATGGCGCCTACTTCGTGATGCAGCTGTTCGTCGGCGAACCGCTGTTCCTCGCGACCGGTCACGCCGTCGATCTCCGGGTGGTCGACTACATCAAGAGCATCGAGTTCGCAGGTTCATTCTACTCGCAGATCGAGTCGGCGCTGCGCCGCAGCCAGCTCATCATCTTCGTCGTGTGCGGCGCCATCGCCTTCCTGATGCTGTTGGCCGCCGTCTGGCTCGCCATCCTGTTCGCGACCCGCCTGACCGAGCCGATCGGCGGATTGATGCAGGCGGCCGAGCGGGTGCGCGGCGGCGACCTCAGCGCCCGTGTCGAGGAAGGGCCGCCCAACGACGAGCTGGGCCAGCTCGCGCGCTCGTTCAACCGCATGGCCAGCCAGATCGAGCAGCAGCGCGGCGAACTGGTCCACGCAAACACCGAACTCGACACCAGGCGCCGGCTCACCGACGCGGTCCTCGCGGGCGTGTCCGCCGGCGTGCTGAGCGTCGACGGCGAGGGCATCGTCATGCGTTCCAACCGCTCGGCGCTCGACCTGCTGGCCCTGCCCGAAGACGGCGTGCTGGGGCGGCCGCTGATCGCGGTGATGCCCGAACTGGCCCCGCTGGTCGATCAGGCGGCCGAACGGCCGGACCGGATGACCCAGGGCCAGGTCGAGATCCTGCAGCGCGGCGCCCGGCAGATCCTGCTTGTCCGCATCAGCGCGGCCACGGGCGCGGGCTATGTCGTGACCTTCGACGACGTCACCGACCTCATGTCGGCGCAGCGCATGGCGGCCTGGGGCGACGTCGCCCGCCGCATCGCGCATGAGATCAAGAACCCGTTGACCCCGATCCAGCTCTCGGCCGAGCGACTGAAGCGCCGCTACCTGAAGCAGATCAAGGAGGATCCCGACACCTTCTCGATGTGCACCGACACGATCATCCGCCAGGTCGGCGACATCGGGCGCATGGTGGACGAGTTCTCCTCCTTCGCCCGCATGCCGCGGCCGACCGTGAAGGAGGAGGATGCGAAGGAGTTGTGCCAGCAGGCCCTGTTCCTGCAACGCAACGGCAATCCCGGCATCCGCTACACGGTGAACCTTCCCGGCCATCCGGTGCCCCTGAACTGCGATCGCCGCCAAGTCTCGCAGGTGCTGACCAACATCCTGAAGAACTCGGCCGAGGCCATCGAGGGCAGGGACGAGAAGTCGGACACGCCTTTGCCACAGGGCGAGATCAGCCTGTCGCTGATCGAGGACGAGACCGGCCTGCGCATCGTCGTCGAGGACAATGGCCGCGGATTGCCGAAGGAAGGCCGCGAGCGGCTGACCGAGCCCTACATGACCACCCGAGCCAAAGGCACCGGCCTCGGTCTCGCGATCGTGAAGAAGATCATGGAGGACCATGGCGGGTTCCTGTCGCTGCAGGATCGCGAGGGTGGCGGTGCCCGCATCAGTCTGGTATTCCGGCGAGACGCGAAGGAAATCGCGTCGGCTCGACCGCATGTGACAGCCGCACAATGACCCGCCGGTTCCATGCGGGCTGCTTGAAGTGACATGGCCCACGATATTCTGATCGTCGATGACGAACGCGATATCTGCACACTGATCGCCGGCATCCTCGAGGACGAGGGTCACACCGCGCGCCGTGCCCACAACAGCACCGAAGCGATCGAGGCGGTCCGGCAGCGCCGGCCTGCGCTCGTCATCCTCGATGTCTGGCTGCAGGGCAGCGAACTCGACGGGCTGCAGATCCTTGAAGTCATCCGCCGCGAGGATCCGCCGATCCCCGTCGTGATGATCAGCGGTCACGGCACGATCGATACCGCGGTATCGGCGATCAAGAGCGGCGCCTACGATTTCGTCGAGAAGCCGTTCAAGGCCGATCGCCTGCTGCTCGTCGTCGACCGCGCCATCGAGGCTGACAAGCTGAAGCGCGAGAACGTGGCGCTGCGCCGACGCGCGGGCGGCGAGGTGACCTTCGTGGGATCCTCCAGCGACGCCGCCGGCGTGCGTGCGCAGATCGAGAAGGTGGCGCCGACCGGCAGCCGTGTCCTCATCACCGGCGCCTCCGGCTCGGGCAAGGAGACGGTGGCGCGCCTGATTCACCAGGGATCGAAGCGCGCTGACGGACCCTTCGTCGTCGTGAACTGCTCGACCCTGCCGGCCGAGCGGCTCGAGATCGAACTGTTCGGCACCGACGGCGACACCGAGGCCGAGGCGCTGCGCGTGTCGGGTGCCTTCGAAATGGCGCATGGCGGCACGCTGGTGCTCAAGGAAGTGGCCGACCTGCCGCTGGCGCTGCAGGGCAGGCTGGCGAGGGTGCTGCACGAGCAGTCCTATGCCCGCGACGGCGGCAGGACAAAGGTCGAGATCGACGTGCGTGTGCTGGCGACGACGGCGCGTGACCTGCAGGAGGAGATTGCGGGCGGCCGCTTCCGCGAGGACCTGTTCCATCGCCTGAACGTGGTGGGCCTGCGGGTGCCGCCGCTCAGCGAGCGCCGCGAGGACATTCCCGAGCTGGCGCTCGACCTGCTGAAGCGGGTTGCCGACGCCACCGGTCTCCCGTCGCGCTCGATCGGCGAGGACACGCAGGCGGCGCTGCAGGGCCACGACTGGCCGGGCAACGTGCGCCAGCTGCGCAACGTCATCGAACGCCTGCTGATCCTGGCGCCGCCGGGCGGCGCGCCGATCCGCGCCGACGTGCTGCCCAACGACGTGAGCGAGGACGCGCCGTCGGTCCTGCGCTGGGAGAAGGGCGGGGAGATCATGCAGCTGCCGCTGCGCGACGCGCGCGAGGTCTTCGAGCGCGAATACCTGCTGGCCCAGGTGACGCGCTTTGGCGGCAACATTTCACGGACGGCCACCTTCGTCGGCATGGAGCGCTCGGCCTTGCATCGCAAGCTGAAGTCGCTCGGCCTGCACGGTGGTCTGCCCGAGGGCAACGGCACCGGTGCCGAGCCGTCGGTCTGAAGAGGAGAGGGCGTCATGGCGCGTTATGCCTATGTAAACGGTCGGTACGTCGACCATCGTGAAGCGAGCGTCCATATCGAGGACCGAGGCTACCAGCTGGCCGACGGTGTCTACGAGGTGGTGGGCGTACGCGATGGCAAGCTGATCGACGAGAAGCCGCACATCGACCGGCTCGACCGTTCGCTGAAGGAATTGCGGATCGGCTGGCCTGTGTCGCGCAACACGATGGGCTTCATCCTGCGCGAACTGATGCGGCGCAACCGCCTGCGTGACGGGTTGGTCTACATGCAGGTGACGCGCGGCGTCTCCCGGCGCGACCACGGCTTTCCGACCACGCCGGTGAAGCCCGCACTCGTGATGACCACCAAGGCCACCAAGCACATCGACGCCGATGCCGGTCCGGGCGTCGCCGTGAAGAGCATGCCCGACATTCGCTGGGAGCGTTGCGACATCAAGACGGTGGCGCTGTTGCCGAACGTGCTGGCCAAGCAGGCCGCGCGCGAAGCAGGCGCCTACGAGGCCTGGCTGCTCGATGACAAGGGCTGCGTCACGGAAGGCGCGTCGACCAACGCCTGGATCGTGACCGACGACGGCGAGCTGGTGACCCGCCAAACCGACAACGGCATCCTGTCGGGCATCACGCGCCAGACGCTGAAGTCGATCTGCAATTCGCTGCAGCTCAAGTTCGTCGAGCGGCCCTTCACCTTGGATGAGGCGAAGAAAGCGAAGGAAGCCTTCATCACCAGCGCCACCTCCTTCGTGACGCCGGTCGTGAAGATCGACGGCGACAAGGTCGGCGACGGCAAGGTCGGCGCCACGGCACGGCGCCTGCGCGAGGAATATGTCCGCTTCTCGGAGGCGGGAGAGGCCGTGACGTGAGCCTGCCGGAGGGACTCAGGCCGCCGCGCGCCGTCCTGTTCGACTGGGACAACACGTTGGTCAACACCTGGCCGACCATCGTCGAATGCTACCGCGACACCTTCACGGCGCTCGGCCAGACGCCGTGGACCGCCGCAGAGGTGCAGGATCGCGCCCATGGCTCCCTGCGCGAAGTCTTCCCGACTCTGTTCGGCGACCGGGCGGGGGAGGCGGAGCGGGTCTTCTACGAGACCTTTCTGCGCATCCACCTCGAACGGCTGGAGCCTCTGGACGGAGCCGACACCCTGCTCGCGCACTGCCACGCCAAGGGGCTCTACGTGGCGATCGTCAGCAACAAGGTCGGCGACAATCTGCGGGCCGAGGTCGCGCATCTCGGCTGGGGCAAGTGGATCGCGCGGTCGGTGGGTGCGCGGGACGCCGCCCGCGACAAACCAGCGCCGGATCCGATCTACCTGGCGCTCGACGGCACGGGAATTGCCCCAGACGAGAGCGTGTGGATGGTGGGAGACACCCAGGCCGACCTCAAGAGTGCACACGCGGCCGGGTGTCTGCCCGTTCTCGTGGGGGGCGCAGACGAGTTGTCGGGTTCCCTGCTGGAGCATCCGCCGAGACTGCGAGCGCGCAATTGTCATCAGCTGGTGGCATTGCTTTGAGACCAACCTCCCCTATATACGAGGCGACTCGGTAGCGGGGAGAGACCCCGTACCCCCAATCCGGCCACCCTCTGGCAGCCGGCCGCCCACCAAGAGGCCAAGAATATGAGCGAAAAGGCACAGAACGTTCAGGACGTCTTCCTGAACCACCTTCGGAAGAACAAGACTGCGGTCACGATCTTCCTCGTGAACGGCGTGAAGCTGCAGGGCATCGTCACGTGGTTCGACAATTTCTCGGTGCTGCTGCGCCGCGACGGGCATTCGCAGCTTGTCTACAAGCATGCGATCTCGACCATCATGCCGGTCACGCCGGTGCAGCTGTTCGACGGGGACAAGGCCGACGCGGGCTGAGTTGATCGACGAATTCGAGCAGGACGAACCCGAAAAGCGTGCACGGCAGCCGTTGGAGACCGTGCGTCCGGCGACGGTCGCTGCGGTCGTGTGTCCGTACATGGCGGGACCGCGCGGTCGCGGTAGCGACCGCGACAGCGAGGCCAAGCTGGAGGAGGCGGTGGGCCTTGCCCGGGCGATCGACCTCGACGTCCAACTGGAGCAGATCGCGCCGTTGCGCCAGGTCACGCCGGCGACTCTGCTCGGCAAGGGCGTGGTCGCCCGGATCGCGCAGGCCGTCGAAGAGCTCGGCATTGGCCTGGTCGTCGTCGACGACAGACTGACGCCGGTCCAGCAGCGCAATCTCGAAAAGGCCTGGCAGGCCAAGGTCATCGACCGTACCGGCCTGATCCTGGAGATTTTCGGCGCGCGTGCCCGCACGCATGAAGGACGTCTGCAGGTCGAGCTGGCCGCGCTCGACTACCAACGTGGCCGTCTCGTTCGGTCGTGGACCCATCTCGAGCGCCAGCGGGGCGGCTTCGGCTTCCTGGGCGGCCCCGGCGAATCGCAGATCGAGATCGACCGCCGCCTGATCGGCGAGCGTATCGTGCGCATCAAGCGCGACCTCGAAAGCGTGCGCAAGACGCGCGCCGTCAACCGCGCCGGCCGCAAGAAGGCGCGCCTGCCCACCGTGGCGCTGGTCGGCTACACCAATGCTGGCAAGTCGACACTGTTCAATCGCATGTCGGGCGCCGAAGTCATGGCCAAGGACCTGCTGTTCGCCACGCTCGATCCGACGATGCGCTCGATCAAGCTGCCGAATGGCAAATCCTGCGTCCTTTCCGACACGGTCGGTTTCGTCTCCGATCTGCCGACTCATCTGGTCGCGGCCTTCCGCGCTACCCTGGAAGAGGTGATCGAGGCCGACCTGATCGTGCACGTGCGTGACATCTCCCACCCCGACACCGAGCAGCAGCGCGCCGACGTCGAAGACGTGCTGCACGAGCTCGGAGCGCTGGACGAGGCAGGGGGGCGCCCGTTCATCGAGGCGCTGAACAAGGTCGATGCGCTGCCTGAGGAGGTGCGCCAGACCCTCGAGACCCGAACCGCCACGGGTGCCGAACGGGCACGGCAATATCCAGTTTCAGCGCTGACCGGGGAGGGCGTTGACCGGTTGCTTAACGCCATCGGCGACCTCCTGGGGGCGACCGGCGAGGCGCGCGAAGTCTCGGTGCCACTGGCCGATGGGGCGACCATCGCCTGGCTCTACCGCCACGGCGAGGTGCGCAGCCGCCGGGACGAAGGGGACACTGCCTGGCTCACGGTGGCGCTCGATGCCGCCGCCGCGGCCCAGTTCGAGCGCCGCCAGCAGGCGCGCTGACAGCTCTGCGTTGACACTCCGCGGGCGCCGTTCCTATAAGCGCCCAGCATTCTCAGGACGAAGGAAAACACCATGGGTTTCAAGCCTTTGCACGATCGAATTCTGCTGAAGCCGGTGGCTGCCGAGACCCGCACCAAGGGCGGTCTGATCATTCCCGACACGGCCCAGGAAAAGCCCATGCAGGGCAAGGTCGTCGCGGTCGGCAAGGGCCGCCGCCTCGAGGATGGCCGCCTGCAGGAACTCGGCGTCAAGGTCGGCGACACCGTCCTCTACGGCAAGTGGTCGGGCACCGAGGTGAAGCTCGGCGGCGAAGATCACGTGATCCTGAAGGAAGAGGACCTGTTCGGCGTCGTCGGCTGAGGCCGATGCTCGATACTGGCGGCTCGGAACGGGTCGCTGAACTCATGCGCGAGACGGCGGCAGCGGAGCTGCTGCCCCGGTTCCGCAATCTCTCCAAGGACGACATCCGCCAGAAGCGGCCGGGTGACATCGTCACCGTGGCCGACGTGGCGTCCGAGCAGCGGCTGGCCAGCGGGCTGGCGAAGATCCTGCCGGGCGTGCCGGTGGTGGGCGAGGAGGCGGTCGAGAAGGATCCGGGCCTGCTCGATCTCATCGCCCGTCCGGGCGAGGCCTGCTGGATCGTCGATCCGCTCGACGGCACTGCAAACTTCGCCGCAGGCCGCGACCGTTTTGCGATGATTATCTGTCTGGTTCAGGACACCAGGGCGGTCGCCGGCTGGATCCTCGACGTGCCGAACGACCGGATGGCGGTGACGCATCTGGGCGGTGGCGTGCGCTTCGACGGCAAGTCGATCCAGGGCGTGCCCGGCACCCGGCCACTCAACGGCTTCGTCGGCTACAAGATCGCCCGGTCGTTCGACGAGCAGCTGAGTCCTGGGCAGCGCGCCCGGCTCGGCACCATCACCACCCTGCGCTGCGCCGGCGCCGAGTATCTGGAGATTCTGGCGGGCCGGGCGAATTTCAGCCTCTACCGCACGACCAAGCCTTGGGATCATGCCGCGGGCACGTTGATGATGCGGGAGGCGGGCGGCGACGCCGTGCAGTTCGGCGCGGCCCCCTACAGCCCGGCCCAGCCCCTCAACGCCGGCCTGATCACCGCCTCGACGCAAGAGGCGCTGAACGAGGCGAGGGCGCTCCTCGAAGCCTCGCGCCTGCCACTGCTGACGCCGAGACCGTAAAGACTTCAGCCTCGCGTCTTGGCTTCCTGCCAGAGCGCTTCCATCTCCTCGAGGCTGGCGTCGGACGGCTTGCGGCCGGTTTCGGCCAGGCGGCGCTCAATGTGGCGGAAACGCTTCTCGAACTTGTCGTTGGTGGCCCGCAGCGCGACCTCTGGGTCGACCTTGCAATGACGGGCGAGGTTCGCGACCGCGAACAGGACATCGCCAAGTTCGTCCGCGACCTTGGCCTGCTCAACCTTTCCGGCTTCCAATTCGGCACGCAGTTCACGCAGCTCTTCCTCGATCTTGTCGATGACCGGCCCGATCGTCACCCAGTCAAAACCGACCCGGGCGGCCCGCTTCTGGATCTTCTCGGCCCGCATCAGGGCGGGAAGGGCGCGCGCCACCCCGTCCAGAGCACCCGTCGCGCCTTCCGTGATACCCTTCGCGGCCCGCTCGGCCGCCTTGCGGGCTTCCCAGGACACGGTCTGGGCATCGGCCGTACGGATGTCCATGTCGCCGAAGACGTGCGGATGGCGGTCGACCATCTTGTCGGCGATCGCGGCGGCCACGTCGTCGAAACCGAAGGCCTGGGCCTCGCTGGCGATCTGGCTGTGATAGACGACCTGGAGCAGCAGGTCGCCGAGTTCTTCCTTCAGCGCCGGTATGTCTTCGCGCTCGATGGCGTCGGCGACCTCATAGGCTTCCTCGATCGTGTATGGCGCGATGGTGCGGAAGGTCTGGTCGATGTCCCAGGGGCAGCCATGCTGGCGGTCGCGCAGCCAGGCCATGACGGCCAGCAGCCGCGGGAGTGGTTCCTTGGGCAGGATTTCCGGGGTCGGCTTGCCTGAAGTCATGGCGTCGAACTCATTCCCGATTATCGTATAATATATATTATGACAAATATGAATATGATATCCATATCATATGATTACCAGTTTATTCTCATATTCTGCGCTATAAGCGCCAGGAGTTGCAGCCCGCGCCCGGCTTCGTTGGTCGGCACGCCGAGCGTCACCAGCACGCCGACTTTCGGGTTCCTGGGATCCGGAAGGATGAGGTCGAAGACGGTGCGCGGCCCGGTGCTGTCCGACGGTCCCTTCGGCACGTTCTCGTAGACCACCAGGAAACTGCCGTCCCGTAGCTTGCGTGCCTGGGCCTGGACGCCGGGCCGGCGGGCCTTCATCGAACCGGCCTTGGTGGCGGCGTAGTGCTCGGCGTCCCGGACGCCCTCATAGGCGAAGTCGACCCGCCACACGATCAGCCTGATGCGCTTGTCGAGCGTGTACGCAACGCCCCGCTCCCCATCCTCGGTCGCCTGCCACCCCATGGGCAGCAGCAGCTCGACCTTGACCGAATCGAACCGCAGCCGGACGGCCTGGCTGGCCGGATCGATGCCGAGGACGCGAGTGAAGGTCTGCGTGGTGCCGCCGCCGATGCTCTGCTCGCCGCGGGTGAAGCTCGAACCGTTGTCGGGGACGCCGAAATCCCGAAACGTGAGGCCGCCGGGATCCAGCCGCCCCGTCGTCTGGGCTTCGAGGGACCCGGTCGAGAGCGCAAAAGCGGCGGCCGTCGAGCCGAACAGGAACATCCGGCGTCCGGACTCCTTTCGTTTACGCTCATTTATCAGATTAGGATGATCCGATATCCATCTGGTATATAACAATTATTCACCCTAGAGGTCGATGTTCAGACCGTCGTGGCAAGGCGTGACGTGAGCCGGCGTCGTCCTGTCGACTTCAGCATAGTCCATATCGACATGCAGGTTGGTCAAGAAGGCCCGACGCGGCCGCAGCCGGTCGATCCACTCCAGGGCGCGGTCGAGATGGGCGTGCGTCGGGTGAGGCCGGTAGCGCATCGCGTCCACGATCAGCACCTCCACGCCCTCCAGGGCTTGGAGCGACTCCTCCGGCAGCATGACGACGTCATTGGCATAGCCGACGGCGCCGAAGCGGAAACCCAGCGAGGGAATCGTCCCATGGTCTTGCAGGAAGGGCACCACGGGCAGACCGGCGGCGCGGAAGGGACCGGAGATGACCGAATGATCGTAGATCGGATTGTAGAAGCCGTTACCCTCGGCATGGAAACAGTAGCCGAAGCGCCGGCTCAGAACCCCGTAAGTCCGCTCGTCCGACCAGGATTCGATCTGCCCCTGGCGCAGCGCGAACGGCCTGATGTCGTCGATGCCATGACACTGGTCGGCGTGGTCGTGGGTCCAGATCACCGCGTCGATCCGCTCGACCTCGGCGGCCAGGAGCTGGCTGCGCAGGTCGGGCGAGGTGTCGACCAAGACGGTCTTTCCCTGATCCTGGACCAGGATGGAGCAGCGGGTGCGGCGGTTGCGCGGGTCGGCCGGGTTGGCTGCCCCC
>Ga0182739_1002089_pt1 | contig 19109 bp, 14 predicted proteins | sample eDN5th30CBELigBY_FD_128873 | JGI IMG/M metagenome (GOLD analysis project Ga0182739, IMG submission 128873) | Enriched backyard soil microbial communities from Emeryville, California, USA - eDNA 5th pass 30_C BE-Lig BY (version 2) (version 2) | ecosystem: Environmental > Terrestrial > Soil >...
AGATGCGTCTTCCTCGATCTGTTCGACAGACAGGACGAGAACATCGACAACAGCGGACGCGGCAACCTGGAGACATTCCGGGCGAATCTGGCTCGGTGGGCACCCGGCACGGCACCGGAGATCATCGCGGGCAACAGTCTGAATCTGGAATTCTCGTCAATCGCGGGCCTCGTGCACGGCGTTCGCTTTGCTCACATCGATGGCGGTCACTACAAGGCCGTCGTCCTGAACGACCTCGACAAGACGGAAGCCGTGCTGGGCCCCGGCGGAATCGTCGTCGTCGACGATTTCCTGCATTCCGGGTTTCTCGGCGTCAACGAGGCGTGCAATCACTATCTTCGCGAGGCCGGCGGCAGGCGGTTGTTGCCGATAGCCACCGGGAAGAACAAGCTGATACTCGCAGCCCGCTCACACGCTCAGCGCTATCGCGATGGTCTGCTGGCGGGGTTGAAGCCACAGCGGCAGGTCGCCGAATTCTACGGCGAGACACTGGTGTGTCTCGATCGATTCTAGGGAGAGTCCGATCAGAACACCGATGCCGACATACCTCTAGGCCAGCCCCAGCCCCATGCCGCCATCGACGCGCAGAATCTCGCCGGTGATGAACTGCGCCTCGTCGGAAGCGAGGAACAGCGCGGCGTAGGCGGTGTCGTGGCCGGTGCCCATCTTGCCGCGCAGCGGCACCATGGCGTTGCGCTCGGCGCGGACCTCCTCCGTCGGGCGGCCGGTCGCCTGCGCGATCCCCGTGATCGCCATCGGCGTATCCATGAAGCCCATCATGATGGCGTTGGCGCGGACGCCGTAGCGGGCGTTGGACTGGGCCACATGGGTCGTGAGCCGGTTCACCGCCGCCTTCGAAATCTCGTAGGCCATCTGCGTCGCGCCGCTGGTGGCGGCCAGCGAGGAGATGTTGACGATCGAGCCGGACTTCTGCGCCCGCATCACCGGGATGGCCGCCTTGATCGTGTGCCACATACCCTTCAGATTCACGTCGAGGATGCGGTCCAGCACGCGCTCCTCGATGCGGTGGGCCGGCGCATCGCCGCCGCCGCCGATGCCGACATTGTTGATCAGGATGTCGACTCGGCCGTAGCGCGTCATCGCCAGCTTGACGATGCGGTCGCAATCGTCGGCGACCGTGATGTCGGCTTCCATCGACGAAACGACGGCGCCGGTGGACGAGATGTCCTTGGCCGTCTTCTCGGCGCGCTCGCCGCTGCGGTCGACGCACAGCACCGTCGCACCCTCGCGCGCGAGCAGCCCCGCGATCGCCGTGCCGTTGCCGATCGTCTCGCCCGGCGTCTGCCCCGCGCCGACGACGACGGCGATCTTTCCTTCAACCCGCTTTGTCATGTCTCTTCCCTTGAAAAACCGGTGCCGCCATCGCCGTCTACGTCATCGCGTTCGGAACGGTTGCTCCGTTCATTGTCCCCGGCGCATTACGCCGGTTCGCGATAGGGCATGTCGCCCAGATAGTTTCGCTTGCCGACCGGAACGCCGTTGTGGCGCAGGATCGCGTAGGTCGTCGTGACGTGAAAGTAGAAATTCGGAATGACGTGCTGGACGAGGAATTCCTCGCCCGACAGCGACTTGCCGTTCCAGCGCGGCTGCGTGATGCGCCGCTCGGCAGCGCCGGCGAAGGACTCTGCCGTGAAGCCCTGCAGATAGGCGACGGTGCCTTCGATGCGCGCCTTGATCTCCGCCAGCGTCGCTTCGGTATCGGCGTTGACGGGTGCGTCCTTCTCGGTCCCCGCCAGACGCGCGGCGCCGAGCTTGGCGGTGTCGCAGGCCGTCTGGATCTGCCTGATCAGGTTGAACTGATCGGGCGCCAGGCGCGCCTGCAGCAGCACGGCGACATCGAACTTCTTCTCGCCGGCATACTTCTCGGCTTCGTTCAGGATGACCAGCAGATTGCCCAGCATCTTGCTGAACTGGCGAACGACGAGCGTGTGGATCATGCGAACCTCGGAGTGGATGGGTGGATGTGCGCGCAGGCCCTACGCGATTCCAACGACCGCCGCCAGCACCGGGGCTCGCTAACGCTGTCCCGCCTTCAGCATCTCGACATGTTCCGTGAGATGCCGGTGGAAGTGTCCGATCGCCTGCTCGTAATGGCCGAAGGTGAAATGGGTGTTGGCGCCGGCCGCCAGGCCGGCCTGGATCTCGCGGGCGGCGTGGCGATCTTCCAGAATGCCACTCTCCTGCACGAAGTTCGCGTCCTTGCGTGCCTGCTCGATGTCGAGCGGCTTGCCGTTCTTGATGCGCGGCGCGAGCTGGTAGACGACCCAATGGGTCTCCGACGGCGATACCGGCTCGAGGATGATCAGGATCGCGTGGCTCGACAGCACGCTGACATGGGTGTTGGGGAAGAGCTGGTGGACGTCGGTGATGCGTCCCTGCGTGCTCCATTCCTCGCGTGGCAGGTTGCGCAGCTTCTCGATGCGGCGGAATGGAAAGACGACGCGCGAATTGCGGCCGTGCAGCTCGACCACGTTCAGATTGTCGTAGCCGTAGGGGAAGAACGACTGATTGTGCAGCGCCTTGATGTGGTAACCCTCCATCGAGGTCTCGCCCAGCACCTTCCAGTTCGCCTTGTCGTCGAACTCGATCTTGTTGAACAGCACGTAGTCGTCGGTCAGCACCTCCGGCAGGTCGCCGAGCGGCCCGTCCGACAGCGGCTCGTCCTGCGTCACGAAGACGATGCCGTTCCGCTCCTGCACCGAAGCCACCGGCACCAGCCCGTGCGCTTCCTTGTCGAGGCCGGGGAAGCCGTCCTCGCCCGGCACGTGCCGCAACGAACCGTCGAGACCGTAGGTCCAGGCGTGATAGGGACAGGCGAAGGCGCGCTTGCAGCCCTCGCCCTCCTCCAGCTTCATGCCGCGATGGCGGCAGGCGTTGCGAAAGCCGCGCACCACGCCGTCGGTGCCGCGCACCACCAGCAGCGGCGTACCGACCGTCGTGCGCGCAATGTAGGAGCCCGGCTCGGGCAGCGCTGCCGACGGGCAGAAGGCCATCGGCACGCGCCGCAACACCGCGATCTCGGCCGCAAACCGCTCGGGCGAATGATAGTTCTCGACCGGCTCGCGCCAGACCGCCGTGCCCTTGTCCGTCGTCTTGCCGTCGATATGCGCCAGGATGCGATCGATCAGGTCGGTCTCGTTCAGCAGCGCGGCCATTCTTGTTCGTTCCTCTGCAAGCGGGCGGGCGATATTAGCCGCACGCCGTCGGGTGCAACAAACGCCCGAGCCGCGCTGCGAGACGCGCGGAAGCAGCGGGCGTTACGCTCCACCACCGTGTGGCCACCTCACCTTCCCAGACGATTTCGGTGCATCCTAATCAGACGGAGGACGGGCCAGGGTGCAGCGAACCGGGCCCTCCCCTCATCGTCACATCACTCGGACACCTGCTTGCCCGAGAAGCGGCCGGTATCACGGTCCTTCACCTTGATCTTGTTCTGGACGTCCCTCACGCCCGTCACGCGATCGATCATGTCCTCGGCGTGACGCTTGGCCAGACGATCGGACACGGTGCCGGACAAGGTCACCTCGCCGTTCTTGACCTGGACCTCGATTTCGCCGGCATCGAGCATGGGATCGTCGGTGAGGCAGTCGCACACGTCTTCGCGGATCCTGTCGTCGGAGCGCGTGTAGCCCTTGGGACCCTTGCCGCGATGGTGTTCCTGGCCAGACGCGCCGATGCCGTAGCCGCCACCCATGCCCGCATGTTCACTACCGTACCGGCCGGCGCTGCCGTGGCTGCTGCCGGGGCGACCGCCGAACCAGCCGCTCCTTCCCTGATCCCGATCGTAGCGCCCCATCCCCTGGGAATGGCTGCCGCCCATCTCGCCGCTCATGCCGCCGAGCGAGCCGCCTCGGCCGGTATATCTGTCGCCACCTTGTCCGGGGCCTTGGGCGTAGCCGTAGCCCCGTGCGCCGCCGGCGAGACCGCCCGAGGACATGTCGTCCTGCTCGTAGTTGCCGCGGCCATAGGACGAGCCGCCGCCATCGCCATACTCGCTGCCGCGGCGGCCGGCTGGCGCATAGTGGTAGATGTCGCCGCGTTCGCCTTCGTAGCGGCCGTAACGGCTGCGATCTTCGTTCTCGTCGTCATACGACCGCCGGCCGGCGCGGCCGCCGGAGATGGAGTCGCGAGGGGACCCGCGATCGTCGCGGGAGGCATCGTTGCGGAAGCGATAGTCGTCGTCGTGGCGTGCCATTGAATTCCTCCATGGGGTGAGGCCGTGGGGTGAGGCCGGCCTCTCTCCGCACGGCCGGCACCGGAGGAATGCGCCGGCGCAAAACCAGTTGCCGACAGCGGCAACCGATCGGGCCGCGCGGGCATTGGTGACAGGCGGGAGAGCCACACGTTTCGTTGGCGATGGTCGAACGCTTCGTCCCTGGCATCTCCCGCGGAAAGCCCGCACCCTTCGTCCATCGCAAAATGTGCAAAGGGGGTCGCGGGCTTTCCTTTGCCCTCTCGCCGGCGGGAACATGCAGCCAAAACGCGAGCATACCGTTAGCCGCTGACCGATGGAGAAGGAGGGACAATGGCGAAGTATTCCCGAAGCGCCAGCAAGGATGTCGAAAGCGCGATGGAGCGCCGCAAGAAGGGCACGCTGAAGAGCGGTCCGGGCGGCAAGGGCGGCACGGTCAAGAGCCGCAAGCAGGCCATCGCCATCGGCCTGTCCGAAGCGCGCGCCGAGGGCAAGAAGGTGCCGGCGAAGAAGAAGAAGAGCGCCGCAAGGAAGAAAACCGGCACGAAGCGCAAGACGGCAGCGAAGCGCAAGAGCACGGCGACGCGCAAGAAGAAAGGCTGAGCGCGCGCTCCTACGCAGACTTGAGAAGACGCATCACGCGTGACGGGCGGTCTTCCTGCACGAGTTGATCGAAGGAGCAGTCGCGTGGCGCCTTGTCGGGGCGCCACCGCAGGAAGCCGGTGCCGTGCCGAAAACGGCGACCGGTTACGTGATCGTACTGGACCTCGACGACCAGCTTCGGCTTCAGCGGCACCCACTGCGTGGTTCGCTCTGTCGACCAGCGGCTGGGGCCACCCGGCGCATCGCCGGTGAAGCCGCCGCCCTTCAGCTTCTCGAGCTTCGCCGTCAGCGCCTTGCGGTCGAGACTGCCGAGCGCAGAGGTGAAGCCCACGTGGTCGAGCAGGCCCGCCTCGTTATAGAGGCCGAGCAGCAGCGAGCCGACTTCCTTCCGGCCTTCCTTCCGCGCCGTCGCGTAACGGAAGCCGCCCACGACACAGTCCGCGCTGCGCAGGTTCTTGATCTTGAGCATCGCGCGCTCGCCCGCCTTGTAGGATTCGTCGAGGCGCTTCGCCATGACACCGTCGAGGGCACCGCCGCCGGCGCGGCTCAGCCATCTGCGCGCGTCGGCGAGGCGCGTCGTCTTCGGCGACAATCGAAATGCTTCGGCCGCGCCGAGCGTCGCGAAAAATCGTTCGAGTGCCGCGCGCCGACCGGACAGTGGCTCCGCCTGCAGGTCCCGCCCCTTCTCGTCCTCCAGGAGATCGAAGGCGATCAGCAGCGACGGCGTCTCTTCGGCGAGACGCCGGATGCGACTCGCGGCCGGATGGAGCCGCATCTGAAGCGCCTCGAAGGACAGGCTCTTGCCCACGGGAATGACCAGCTCGCCGTCGAGCACGAACCGCCGGTGCTTGACGCCCGCCAGCGCCGCGACCATTTCGGGAAAGTAACGCGACAGGCTCTTGCCCGAGCGGCCCAGCAGCTCGACCTCGTCGCCGTCCCGCCGGGCGAGGCAGCGGAACCCGTCCCATTTCGGTTCGTACTGCCAGCCTTTGCCGTCGGGCAGGCCATCGACCTGCCGGGCTTCCATCGCCACGGTGCCCGTGCGCGCCACGCTAGAGCTCGATGTCGGCGATCACCGGCAGGTGATCCGAAAGATCGCGGGCGCGGTGGTCGGTGCAGCTGCCGATCAGCGACGAGGCCGGAAAGAGATAGATGCGGTCGAGCTCGAAGAGCGGCAGCTTTGCTGGAAACGTGCGATGGCGGCTGAAGCCTGGCAGAGCGCGCGCGAGGCTGCGGCGGACCGAGCCGGCCCAAAGCCAGTCGTTGAAGTCGCCGAGTGCGACGGTCGGACGGTCGAGCCGGCCCAGCATCTTCAGCAGCGCCATCGCTTGGTTGCGACGCTCGCGCAGGGTGAGGCCGAGATGGGTGGCGATCACGCGCAGCGGGCCGAAGGGGGTCGCGACGTCGGTGCAGATGGCGCGCCGCGGCTCGCGCTCCGGATAGGAGAGATCGTGGATCTGCGTGTTCTCGAGCGGCCACCGGCTGATCAGCGCCTGGCCGTACTCGCCGTCGGCGGTCACCACCGTCTTGGCGCCGATCCCGTGCGACCCCAGCGCCGCCTGCAGCACGTCGAACGGATTTCCGGCCTGGGCCTGCCGGACACGTCGCGAATCGATCTCCTGCAAGGCCACGATGTCGGGCGCATGGCTTTTCACCAGCTCGATCACCCGGACGAGGTCGAAGCGCGGATTGCGACCGAACGCGCCGTGGATGTTCCACGTCATCAGGCGAACGGAGTTCAAGTGGTGCGTTCCCCCAACCGCGACACGATGGCCTGGGCGCCGAAGGACAGGCCGATCCAGCCGGCGACACAAAGCACCAGCACGGCGATCTGCCCGGCGCTGGGATCGGCGAAGACTTTCGCGATACGGTCGCCCATCAGCGCGATGGCGGCGATGCCGGGTCCCATGCCGATCAAGGTTCCCAGCGCGAAATCCACGAAACGGATGGAGCCGGCCCCCGCGGCGAGATTGATTAGCGAGAACGGCGCCACCGGCACGACGCGCAACGCGACCATCGCCAGAAGACCGCGGCGTTGCAGGCGGTCGCGAAGCTTGTCCCAGCGCTTGCCAAGCAGGCGCTTCGGCACTTCCTGGCCGAAACGGGCACCGACCACGAACATCAGCCCCGCGCTCGCCGTGACGCCTGCGCTGGCATAGAGCATGCCCCACCAGGGGCCGAACACCGCGGCCGTTGCCAGGATCAGAATGGTGACGGGAAACGCCACCGCACCCCCCAACAAGAACAGACCGACGACCATGCCCAGAGCCCACGGCTCGCCTTCGGCGCCCTTCAGCAGGTCGCGGATATGGTCGGGCTGCGCCAACTCCTTCAGCCCGGTGAACTGCCAGGCGAGCGTCAGGAGGAGGATCAGACCGATCGCACCCGCTACCAGCATGCCCGCCTTGCCGAGCAGTCCCTCCTCGGCCGAACTCTCGTGACCGCATGCGGGCCCTCGCGCCGCTTCGGCCTCTCTCTTCCTGGCCGCGCGCCGATCCTCGCGCCTGGCCAGACGTCGGCCGACGGTGCGGCTGCCATGGAACAGCAGGCGCGGCAGAAAGCGGCCGGCGAGGCGACCCAGCCGCAGCGGCCGCGCCGGATCGGCGATCCGTTCGGCGAGACGGGCGAAAATGGTGCGGTCGGGCTGGCCATCGTCGATCGCGGTGAGACAGTGGCCGTTGCCGCACAGCCGGTCGGCCGCGCGCACCAGCGAGCGCTCCCGTGACACGGCCGCCGCGACCTCTTCCTCCGAGACGCCGCAATGCTCGCCGAGCAGGCGATTGCGCAGCCTCGTGATGGTGGCGCGCTCCCGATCCGTCGACGCCTCGATCGCGAGGTCGCACTCGGTATCGGCGCCCATGGAGCGGTTGTTGAGGTTGGCCGATCCCACCCGCAGGAGCCAGTCGTCCACGATCATGATCTTGGAATGGATCATCGTGTAGGTGGACTGGCCCTCTTGGTCGATCGACGGATAGACCAGCCGGACACGATCGCCGCCCGCCCCCTTCACGGTGCGCCAGAAGCGGATGCGGCCGTTGCGCATGGTCCGCCGCTCGACGAAGGAATCGTGGCTGCGCGGCGCAATCATCAGGACCTCGAGTTCCGGCCGCTCGCGCAGCCGGCGGGCGAGCGCCGAGGCGACCACGCCGGAGGTCATGAACTGGTTCTCGATGTAGATCGTGCGCCCGGCGCGCGCGATGCTGTCGACGAACAGCGCCTCGGCCTCCCGCACTTCCTGCTCGCGATGATAGCGCGGCTGGGTGCGGGCGATCGCGACCGCGACGTCGGTGAAATCGGGCTCGAAGCTTTCGGGCCAGGGTTCGCCTTCCGGCCGGACCTCGGGCTCGCCGCCATTGGCATGGCACCAGCGCGCCCGTGCCAGCAGTGCCAGGGCGCGCGCCGCCTCGCCGTCGACCATCATCTGGACATCGTGGAACGGCCGGTAGGGCTCGCCCGCCGGATCGACGCGCCGCGCATTGTCGGGCTCGTGGCGGCTGGTGTCCCAGCGCCGGATCGTCAGGTCGAGGCCGCCCGAGAAGGCCAGCGTATCATCCACCACAACCAGCTTCTGGTGCTGCGAGGATCCGAATGGCACCGTCGAATCGAGGCAGAAGGTGACCTGCGGCGGCATCTGCCAGTTGAGAAACAGGCGCGGCAGGGGTTCGCGCTCATGCGCGTAGACGAGGGAATAATCCCAGAGAAGCAGGTGGATTTGCAGCTCCGGCCGCCGCTTGGTCAATTCCGTCAGGAAGGCCGCAAGGTTGGTCGGCAATCCGTCGGTGGGTGACCGGTCGCCCACCAGCTCGGTACGACTGTCGATGTCCCAACCGACGATGAAGATCGTGCGCCGCGCCTGCAGGAAAGCCTCGCGCACCGCTGCGAAGAACGCCGCGCCGTCGACCAGCACCGCCGCCCGGCGCGCCCGCTCGACCTTCCACACCGTGCGTCCAGTCTGAAACAGAGGCGACATGGCGCCTATAACGCCGGTCGGCCTCCAATGATCCGCAGCGCAAAGCCACGAAATAGGGAACGCCCCTGCATCGCGCTCGTTCACGCCTCATGTTGGATTTTCTGGGTGGCCTGTTGTGGCCGGTCGTCATCGTGGTGACGACGGTGTCGATTGCCGTCGGCATCGGCGTGTTCATAGCGACGCGCAAACTCGACTAGGGTATCTCTACCGGACCCTCTGGCCGGATACCCATGAACGCCTCTTCCGAACCCGCAATCCTGACCGCCGAAAACATCAAGCGCTTCGGTCCCGATCCCCTCGCCATGTTCAGCCGCAACCTCGCTTCCGTGGAAGAGCGGATCGTGCGGGCCTGCGCGCGTGCCGGACGGCCGCGCGAGTCGGTGCGCCTGCTGCCGATCACCAAGACGGTGCCGGCCCACGTCCTGCGCTTCGCCTACCAGGCGGGCATCCGCGACTTCGGCGAGAACAAGATCCAGGAAGCCGTGGCCAAGCGCGCCGAGCTTTCGGACCTCGCCATCGACTGGTGCATCGTCGGACATCTGCAGACCAACAAGGTCAAGTACCTGACCCGCTTCGCGCGGGAGTTCCATGCGCTCGACAGCGTGCGGCTGGCCGAGACGCTCGACGCGCGCCTCGACAGGGAGGATCGCCCCCTCGACGTCTACGTGCAGGTGAACACGTCGGCCGAGGAAAGCAAATACGGCCTGCAGCCCGGCGAGCTGCTGCCCTTCCTCGACGAACTCCGGCGCTTTCCGCGACTGAAGCCGCGCGGGCTGATGACGCTCGCGGTGTTCAGCACCGAGCTCGACAAGGTCCGTCCCTGCTTCGAGCGCCTGCGCGACCTGCGCGATACGGCCCTGCGGCACGATCCGGCGATCCGGGAACTGTCGATGGGCATGTCGAACGATTTCGAGGAGGCGATCGTGCAGGGCGCCGACGTCGTGCGCGTCGGCGAGGCGATCTTCGGCAAGCGCTCGACGCCCGACGGCCATTATTGGCCGGTGGCGGAGAAGCCGTAGGCGCCCTCCACGGCCCGGTTCTTGCGACGGCATCTGGCGAGGCTGGCGGTCGTGCGATACGGACCGGCGGCCGACGGTGCCCCAACGAGGAGCCGAGGCCATGATGCATCTCGCCTGCATTCCCAATCTCGTCGGCGGCCATCTCGGCGGCTGGCGCCACAAGGATGCCTTCGACAGACCGGTGATGAATCTCGAAGCCTTCATCGAGATGTCCCAGATCGCCGAACGCGGAAAGTTCGACTGCGTGTTCCTGGCCGACGGCAACGGCGTGCGCGACATGGACCGCCCGGCCCTGTTTGCCGCCAATCATCCCTCGGCGCGACCGTCCTTCTTCGAGCCGACGACCCTGCTCTCGGCCGTGTCGATGGTCACCCGGCATGTCGGTGTCGTCGCCACGGCAACCAGCACCTACGACGAGCCCTGGATGGTGGCGCGCCGCTTCGCCTCGATGGACCATATCAGCAAGGGCCGCGCCGGCTGGAACCTGGTCACGGCGTCGAATGCCGGCGACGCGCTGAACTTCGGCCGCAGCGAACATATGGGCCGCGAGGACCGCTATGCGCGGGCGCAGGAATTCTACGAAGTGGTCGCGGCCCTGTGGGACAGCTGGGCCGACGATGCCTTCCCGCAGGACAAGGCGAGCGGCCAGTATCTCGACCCGACGCGCGTGCAGCCGATCGACCATAGCGGCGCGCATTTCACCGTGAAGGGGCCCTTGAACATCTCGCGCACGCCGCAGGGCCGGCCCATCGTGTTCATGGCCGGCCAGTCCGCTCCCGGCATGGAACTGGCGGCGCGCTATGCCGACGCGCTGTTCGGCGCCGGCACCACCAAGCAGGACTGCATCGACGCCTATGCCGACATCAAGGGCCGCATGGCGCGCTACGGCCGTTTGCCCGACACGCTGAAGATCCTGCCGGGCGTCAGCGTCTTCACCGGCCGCACCGCCGCTGAGGCGGAGGATCTGTACCTGGAACTGCAGTCGTTGATCTCGCCTGCGCTGGGTGTGCACTATCTCTCCAAGATGCTGGTGCACGATCTCGAGACCCTGCCGCTCGACGGCCCGCTGCCGTTCGACGATCTCGCCGAGGAGACGCTGGGCGGCAGCAGCCTGCGCCGCTACATCATCGACATGGCCCGACGCGACAACCTTACGGTCCGCGAGACCTACCAGCGCACGCTGCCAGCGCTGGGCGGCCCGGTGTTCAAGGGCAGCCCGACGCAGGTCGCCGACGAGATGGAGGATTGGTGGCGCAGCAAGGCCGGCGACGGCTTCACCATCATGGCGCCGGTCCAGCCGCGCGGCCTTAGCGACTTCGTCGACCTGGTCGTGCCCGAGTTGCAGCGCCGCGGCATCTTCCGCAGGGAGTACGAGACCACGACCTTGCGCGGCCATCTCGGCCTGCCCGACGCCCCGAGCCGGTGGCATTCGGAGCCGGTAAAAGCGGAGCGCGGCGCGGCATGATGGTGCTGGGCTTCACCGGCGGCGCGCTGGGCGGCCATCTCGGTGGCTGGCGGCATCGCGATTCCTTCCCCACGACCACCATGCAGCTGCAATGCATGGTCGAGATGGCGCAGATCGCCGAACGCGGCGGCCTCGACATGATGTTCCTGGCCGATGGCAACGGCGTGCGCCAGATGGACAAGCCGGCCTTGTTCGCCGCCAACAGCCCGTCCGATCGTCCGGCGGTGTTCGAGCCGGTGACGTTGTTCGCCGCCCTGGCACAGCACACCAGCCGGATCGGTTTGGTCGCCACGGCGACCACCACCTACGAAGAGCCCTTCAGCATCGCCCGCAAGTTCGCCTCGCTCGATCATCTGAGCGGCGGCCGGGCCGGCTGGAACCTTGTCACCACGCAGTATGTCGAGGATGCCAAGAATTTCGGCCGCGACGAGCATATAGGCCGCGTCGAGCGCTACGAGCGGGCGCAGGAAAGCCTCGACGTCGTGCGCGCTCTCTGGAATTCGTGGGCGACCGATGCCTTCCCGCAGGACAAGGCCACTGGACAGTATCTCGACCCGGCGCGGGTTCGCCTGACAAATCACCGCGGTGCGCATTTCGCGGTCAAGGGACCGCTCAATGTCGCCCGCACGCCGCAGGGCCAGCCGGTGGTCTTCATGGCCGGCCAGTCGGAGGCCGGCAAGGAGCTGGCGGCCTATGGCGGCGAGGGCCTGTTCGGCACCGCCAGCAGCAAGGCGCAGGCCCAGAAGGAATATGCCGACATCAAGGGCCGGATGCCGAAATACGGCCGTCCGCCCGATGCGCTGAAGATCCTGCCCGCGCTCAGCGTGTTCGTCGGCCGCACCCGCGCCGAGGCCGACGCGCTCTATGACGAACTGCAGGGCCTGATCGCCCCGTCGCTCGCCGTCAGCTATTTGTCGAAGCTGGTGGGTTTCGACCTGACCGACGCCCCGCTCGACGGGCCGATGCCGGCGAGCCCGGGCGAAAGCGTCGGCGGCACCGCGATCGGCCGCTCGGTGCTGGAGATGGCGGCGCGCGAGGGCTTGAGCGTGCGCGGCACCTACGAGCGCGTCCTGCCGTCGATGGGCGGCAACATGGTGAAGGGCGATCCGGTCGAGGTCGCCGACATGATGGAGGATTGGTACACCGGCAAGGCGTGCGACGGGTTCATGCTCTCCATGCCCGTCCAGCCGCGCAGCCTGCGCGACTTCGTCGAGCTGGTCGTGCCGGAACTCCAGCGCCGCGGCCTGCGCCCGCCCGAGTACCGGGGCGCATCCCTGCGCGAGAACATGGGCCTGCCGATTCCGGCAGACCCTTTCCTGGCGTGAGTTGCGGCTAAGGCGTCTTCTCCGCGTTCCAGAACAGCATCGCCGTCATCGGTGGCATCCAGCCCTTGGTGTTGGTGCGATAGGCGAACTGGCCGTACCACTCGCCCAGCGGATAGTGCGTGCCCAGCGTCACGGCGCGGGTCTGGATCTCGTCGGCGATCGCCTTCTTCTTCGCCGCGTCGCTTTCGAGCGCGAACTGGTCGCGCAGCTCCTCGATCCGCTTGTCGCACGGCCAGCCGGGCGTCGCCTTCTCGCAGGAGGCGTTGAGATTCTGCGACACGATCGGGTCGGACGAATCCAGCGCACCCCAGCTCGTCAGGAAGACGCTCCAGCCGCCTTTGTCCAGCGCGTCCCGCTTGTTGGTGCGGGCCACGGTCGTCTGCCAGTCCATCGACTGCATGTCGACCTTGAAACCGGCGCGCTCGAGCTGCGACTTCGCCACCGGCGCCAGGTTCATAAGCGCCGGCAGGTCGGTCGTGTGCATCACCACCAGCGGCGTGCCGTCGTAGCCCGCCTCCTTCAGGAGCTCGCGCGCCTTGGCGACGTTGCCTTCGAGACGTCCGTCCATCGCCGTGGTGCTGGCCAGCGGCGTGCTGCAGATGAAGTAGGCCTTGCAGAGCTGGAAGAACTTCTCGTTGCCGATCTGGGCCTCGAGATAGGGGCGCTGGTCGATCGCATAGCCGATCGCCTCGCGAATCTTCGGATTGTTGAGTGGCGGGTGCAGCCAGTTCAGGCGGAGCGTGTACTGGCCGGGATACTTGCCGCGCATGAAGGCGATCGACTTGTTCTTCTCGACCATGGGCACGAGGTCGAGCGGCAGGGCCTCGATGGCGTCGATCTCGCCGGTCATCAGCGCGTTGGCCGCGGTCTGGATGTCGGGCATCGCCAGCCATTCGATGCGGTCGAACTTCGCGACCTTGCCGCCGGCCAGGCCCGAGGGCGGCTCGGCGCGCGGCTTGTAGTTGGGATTCTTGACGTAGACGACCTTCTCGCCGGGTTTCCACTCGTCGGCCTTGAAGATCCACGGCCCCGAACCGGTGGCCTCCTTGATCTGCTGCGTGCCCGGCGTGTCGGCGACGCGCTTGGGCATCATGAAGGGCACGGTGCTGCCGGGCTTCGCCAGCGAGGCGATGACGAAGCCGTAGGGATTCTTCAGCGTGAGCTTGAACGTCTTGTCGTCGACGACGTCGAACGACTGCGTGTGCTGCATCAGGCGCTGGCCGACGCCGTCGCGCTCGGCCCAGCGCTTGACCGACTGGATGCAGTCCTCGGCCTTCACCGGCGCGCCGTCGTGCCACGAGAGGCCGTCGCGCAGCTTGAAGGTATAGACCAGCCCGTCCGGGCTCACCGTGTAACTATCGACCATCTGCGGCTGCGGCTTCAGGTCGGCATCGAGCGCGAACAGCGTGTCGTAGACGAGATAGGCATGCGTGCGCCCGATCTGCGCCGACACCCAGATCGGATCGATCACCTTGAGGTCGGAATGCATCACGACCTTCAGGGTGGAGGGCGGCTTCTGCGCCGATGCCGTTACCGGGAGAGCGGCCAGCAGAGCCGCCGCTGCTCCGCCGACCAGATGACCGAGGACCCTGCGCCTTACGTTTGCCAGCATGCCCAAACCCTCCGGCGACCTGCGCCGTCGAGGAGCATGAAGCAAAACACGTGCTAGGTCACAGCTTCAAGATCGCCCTCGCATCGAGGAGCGATCACGCGCCCCAGAAACCCTGCAGCTCGCTTGCGCCGCCGTTGAACAGGTTGCGGTCGCAGTGGCTGACGCCCTGCACGATGTTGGTCTGGCCGTAGGCCGGCTTGCCGATGCTCTCGTCGCCGGCATATTGCCAGAGGCGCCAGCCCGTCTGCTCCCAGGCGATCGGCACTTCGGGCGAGTCGTGATAGTCGGCGATCCACAGACCGCAGCGGGCGACGATCGAGTCCGGCGTTATGCGCGCGCCGAGGCTGAGGTTGGAATTCGGCAGCGGATCGCCGTTGGCCCAGGTCGGATGCACGTAGACGACCGGCAGCCGGCCGGTCGCCGCGGCGACGGCCTGCACGAACTCCTCGGCCTGGTCGAGCCGCATCGAGTTGTTCGGATTGTTCTCGTTGGCTTCGAGATCGAGCGCGAGCAGGGTGCGCGGGCCGGGCCGCGCGACGGAGAGAAAGTACGCGGCCTGCCGCGCGCCCGAGGTCTGGCCCGTGCCGAAATGATAAGCGCCCCACAGCAGCCCCGCCGCCTCCGCCTGCGGTCGCCGGCCGGCATAGGCCGTGTCGAGATAGTCGCCGCCTTCCGTCGCCTTGTGGACGACGCCGAGCATGCCGCTGCGGCGCACCGCCCGAAAATCCGTGACCGTGACGCTGCGGCTGAGATCGATCACCGCATCCACGCCCATCGTCGCCCGGTCCGGTGGCGGCGGCGCGATCGGATAGCGCATGGCGGTCGAAACCGGCTGTTGCGGGGTGCAGGCGGCGGCCGTCGTGGCGGCCACGCCGGAGAGGATCGTTCGGCGGGAGATCATGACGCAAGAGTACGACGTTCCGCGCGCCCGGCAAGCCGCCCCGGCAGTCCCCTGGCGCCCCTATTCCCGGCTGATCGATCTCTCGGCGGGAACTGGCAGCGTGGCCGAGCCCCGATAATTATTCTCGCGCGATTGAAGACGACGAGGCCGAGTTGGGTAATGCCCGGCCTCGTCGCCCTCCCTTCTGTCAGACGACGAGCAGGCCGTCGGAGTTCACGCGGATGCTGAACACGACGTCCTGGAAGTCGTTGTCGCCCGACGTGACCGCCTGGTCCTCGAAGCCGATGAGGAGTTCGCGGCCGTTCGTGGAGATGCCGGACAGCGCCTGGTTCGCGTCGCCCGGGTTGAGCGTCGAGAACGAGTGGAAGATGTGTGCGCCGTTGAGCTGGCCGAGGGTCGCGCTGCGCAGTGCCGGCGGCAGGCCATTGTCGAGATCGGCCACCGTCAACGTCCCCGGATTCACGAAGGACAGGTCGTTCGGCAGGTTACCGTAGGCGTCGAACCCGTCCTGGACCAAAAAGAAGCCGATCTTCTCGTTGGCGTCGGGCTTGCCGAGGTTCACGGTCGCGGAGCCCGCGCCCAGCGTGTTGCTGAACAGGATCCGGACATCGGAGATCGTGCCGTCCGCCGCCACCATGTAGCTGCCGAGGCTGTTCTTGTACTCGGAGGTGGCGGACCGCATGCTCAGGGTGAACTCGACGTTGCCATCACCGGTGAGGAATTCCTCGCTGGCGATGCCGTTGATCAGGGCCGGGTTGACCCCGACGCCCTCCGAGAGCGTCGGCAGATACCGCTCGAAGGTGATGCTGGTGTGGGCGTCGACGCCGACGCCGCGGGTCACCGCGAGGAAATCGCCGGCGGCGAAGTCGCCGACCAGATGGAAGGTCGACCCGCCCGCGCCGAGCGTCACGCCGTCGACCGTCTTGGTGACGATGAGGTTGGAGCGCCCGACGAGCGCACCGTCGATGTCCAGCATATCGCTGAGGCCGAAGCCCGAGATGCGATCGCCGTTCAGGTTGGACAGGCTGTCGCGCATCACGTCGGCCCCGCTGCCGAGGTCGATCAGATCGGCGCCGGCGCCACCGCTCACCGTATCGTGGCCCGCGCCGGCCATGAGGTCGTCGATGGCTTCCGTTCCCGTGACGTGATCGTTGCCGTCGCCACCTGAGCCGGAGGCAGCGAACACGCCGTCGGCCCGGCTGTTCAGGTTCTCGATGCGGATATCCAGCGCCTCGGGCGTGTCGGCCGTGTCGTAGGCCCGGTCGGACGTGCCATGGCGCGCCTGCATGTAGGCCTCGAATGCATCCTGTTCGCCCAGCGCATCGGTCGGCGTGTTGGCCGTGAGGGTGAAGTCGAGCGCCTCATCGACCGGAAGTCCCAGCACGCCGTTGTTCAGCAGGAAGCGGAAGTTGCTGCCATTGGCCTTGATAGGATAGCCATCGCCGCCGTTGGCGGTGAAGGACGTGGTCGACACGGTGATCACGCCCGGCGCATCGTCGGACACCACGCCGTTCTCCAGCACGTGCCGGATCACGACCCCGTTCTGGTCGACGAGGGCGATGTTCATCACCTTCGAGCCGGCCGCATTGTCCGGATCATAGGAGTAGCGCAGGCCGCCAATCTGCGCGAAGCGGCCCTGGTTGGCGCCGGCCGCGACGCTGTGCTCCAGAATGGCCTTCAGGCCGGCCGCATCGGTGTCGAACACCATGGTCTTGTTGTCGAAGCGCAGCGCGTTCTCGACGTCGAGTTGCGAGACCCCGCCGGCCGGCTTGCCGGCATCGGAATTGGCGATCGGTGCGACCTTGTCGCCTTCCTGGTCGACCGAACCGATCTGGGCCCGAATCCCGCCACCGTTGCGCAGCCCGACGATGAACATGTCGTCGGCGGCGTCGCCCAGGGCCTTCTTCGCGGCATAGATGCCGGAGTCGGCGGACAGGTTGCCGAGGTTGGTCTCCTGCGAGCGGATGAACGCCCGTTCGCCCTCGAGATAGACGTCGGTGAAGCCGAACACGGTGCCGTCCTTGGACGCGATCACCGCATCGACCGCCTCGGTGATGTCGCGCACCTGGTCGCCCTTCGTGCCGTCGGCGAAGGCCGTCGTCTCCAGTTCGGCCTCGTCGACACCCCACGCTTCCGCCACGGTCTCCGTGGTCGCAGCGTAGGCGCCGTTTACCGAGACGTTCTCGGTGAGGCTGCCCATGATGATGTCGCCGTTGGCGTCGAAGTCGACGACCAGGCGGCCGAGATAGGTGTACTCGCCATCGGTGTTGACGATCACCGTCGTCTTGCCGTCGAGGCCCTGAGTGACGATGGGATAGGTGTCGTCGAAGCTCGCCTCGTGGCCCGGGAAGGCCACCGCCTCGTCGTCGGCATCGCCCAGCCGGGTGTGCGAGCCGGCCGAGAGGATGATGTCGACGCCCTTGAGCTTGGTCGCAAGCAGCTGCTCGTTGGCGATCTGCTGCAGGTGCGACGTCACGATGATCTTGTTGATGCCTTCGGCGATCATCTCGTCGATGATCGGCTGCAGCTGCGCGGCCAGCAGGGTCATGTCGTCGATCTCGCCGTTGGGACCGGCGCCCCCGGGGAAGCCCTTGACCTCGGTGCCGTTGGGCGAGGAGATCGATTCCAGAACCTGCGTCGTGACGCCGACGATGCCGATCTTCTGGCCGCCCTCGGTGACGACCGCCGCCGGAGCGATGCGGCCCTTCAGCGTGCCAGCCTCGGCGATCGACGTGCCGGTACCGCCGTCGAGCGTGTTGGTGTAGCGCGGCGCGAGGACCGCATCGCCGGAGAAGTCGAGGTTCGACGAGAGGTAGGGGAAGTTGGCGCCGCCCCAGGCGCCGGAGGGCGAGAAGGCGTCGCGGAACGCCGTCGAGCCGAGGTCGAACTCATGATTGCCGATGGTCGAGGTCTCGACTCCGATGGCATTGAGGATCGCGATGTCGGGACGGCCCGCCCCGGTGGTGCCGATGCCGGCCACGGCGCTGAGCGAGGGATCAGTGCCGGCGTTGAGGAACGGGCCTGGCAGGAAATTGTCGCCGCCGGACAGGATCAGCGTGTTGGCGTACTGCCCGTCGAAGGCATCGACCAGGGCCGCCAGGTTGGGCGCGGTGTCGCCCGCCACCAGTCCCGCCTCGGCGTCGGAGAGGTGCAGCAGCTGCAGCGTGAAGGGCGGCGGCGGGTTGACCTCGAAGATCGTGACGGTGTTGCTCACCTCGTTGCTGGAGACCAGCAAGTCCTTGCCGGTGGGCGAATCGGCCGCCGGAATGAACAGCAGGCCCTCGGGGCTCAGGTCTCCGGCGTTGTAGGCAGCGCCGGTATAGGTGACGTTGGCGGGATCGGTGATGTCGAAGGCGAGCGTGATGTTGGAGCGTTCGAGACCGACAAAGACGTAGGTATGGCCGCCCACGGTCCCGATAACGATGCCTTCCGGCTCGGGGCCCTTGTTGTCGCTCCGCGTATCATCGAACAGGGCGGGATAATGCTCCGCGATGATGCGCTCGATCACGTCGGCGCTGTCGAACACGCGGGTGCCCGCCGAGTCGACGATCGAGAACGACCGGCCGCCGTAGGTCAGCATCTGGTCGATGTCGCCATCGCCGTCGGTGTCGCCGCGCAGGCCGGGGCCGTTCGACACGGTGTGGCGGCCGAGCTCGGCCTGGCTCTTCAGCGCCGCCTCGTCGGGATAGAGCGCATTGTCGAGATCGTACGAGCCCGAGCTGACGCGGATGGTCTCGTCGGGCGTCAGGAAATCGTCGCGATCGTCGCCCTCGTTGGCCATGACGTAGAAGGTCTGGCCGCCCACCTGGTAGCCGCTGATGGCATCCGGCATGTACATGCCGAAGAGGTGCGAGTCGGTGATCAGGTTGATGGCTGTCGTACCGTTGGGCCCGTCGCGGTCGCTGACGTCGAGCTTCAGGCCAGTCCAGTCCTTGAGGCCGAGCGGCACGATGTCGGTGAAGGTGCCGGTCGCAACGTCGAGGATCGCCAGCGCGTTGGCT
>Ga0182739_1002090_pt1 | contig 19103 bp, 13 predicted proteins | sample eDN5th30CBELigBY_FD_128873 | JGI IMG/M metagenome (GOLD analysis project Ga0182739, IMG submission 128873) | Enriched backyard soil microbial communities from Emeryville, California, USA - eDNA 5th pass 30_C BE-Lig BY (version 2) (version 2) | ecosystem: Environmental > Terrestrial > Soil >...
AGCGGCATCCTGTATTGCCGCAGGTAACGGCTGATCACCAGACTCAGACGGCCCGGACCGTCGAACCCGAACATCCCTTCCCTCATGATTTTCGCCACCGCGATCCGCCCTTCATGGACGCCCGGCAGCCGGATCTCGAGTTCCGCGTCGTCCACGGCGCTCCGCGGCAGCGCGATCAGGACCCGTTGCGGTTTGAGGCTGGCGGTCAGGCGCTCCAGCTTCTGCCCCTTCAGCACGGCCCCACCCTCAGGCACCAGCCACCGGCCTTCCGCATGCCGCAGGGAGAGGCTTCCCTCCAGCACCGGCGCCTGGGAGCCGGGGGTCTCCGCCTGCCAGTAGAGACTTAAAATCACCTGTTCCGCGTCCTCCCTCCACGGGTCGCCCGCGCCATGCAGGCAGACGGTGTCGTCTTCATCCAGGACTTCCAGATAGGCCAGCGGTTCCTCGCCCCGGTAGCTGGCCGAAACCTTCCGCACGCCGTCGTCCCCCGGCGGGCCGACCTCGAAAGCGACTTCCTCCGGTGTCATCAGATCGCGCAGCGGCTGTTTGACCCATTTGTAGTCCCAGTTCCAGCTTGGCCGCAGCGCCAGATGGTGCCACCCCCGGTCGTACACCGTCCGGCGGTCGTTCTCACGCACTTCCAGCCTTGGCACCAGCGCCACCGCTTCGTTGAAGGTCTCGCTCGGAAGGGTGATGCGGTGTTCCTCCAGCTTTTCGCGCTCAAACGCCAGTTCCTGCGAGCGGTGGAGCACTTTCCCGGTCTCATCCTCCAGCGTGAGCCGCACCGTATAGCTACCCTTGCCCGAGCCGTCGGGCACGTTGAGAAGCTCGACCTCCACTTTTTCCCCCAGCATCAGCGTTTTCCGGTAGCTCATCACCAGATTGGGGAGTTCGACGCGATCCCCGGGAATCGGTCTCAGGTCGATTCCCCGGATTTGGGCGGCATAGTAACGCATGATCCGCTGCGAAGAAGTTCCGTTATGGATCGTCGGCCGCAGGCTGGTGTTTTCGTTTTGTTCATCCCACTCGGGGATGTTCAGGATCTCCGGCTGCGCCGCCAGCGCCGCTTCCATGGAACGGCGGAGGGTGCGCGTCCCGTCGCTGCTGTGGGTATAGCCAAGCCGGGTGACGTTCTCGTGCCCCACCAGCGCCGAGAGCCCGAGGTATTTCTCCTGAAACTCCGGCTCGGCCAGCACGCTTTTGGTCAGCCTTACCAGAAACTCGCGGTAAAAAAGATCGTCGAACTTCCGCTCCCGGGTCTTGATCAGCGCGGCCAGCGGAAAGTGAAGCCCGTCGCCTACTCTCAGCCATTCCCGCAGGCTCCGGCGAATCGTCCCGACATCTTCCCGGGTGACGCTCCCGGCGTGGAATTTCTCCTGCCAGACGAAGATCGGCTCGTTTCCAAAGCGCGTCAGCGAAGGAAGGAAGAGAAACGTGTCGCCGACTTCCGCTTTCAGGCGCGCCAGAATCGCTTTCCACTCCTCCGGCGTCTTCTGGTCCGCGCCGTAGGAAGTCACCACCAGCCGGTTTCCGATGCGGAACGAGGCCGGGGCCTGCAATGCTTTCTGGAGCGCTTCGAGCTTGCTGGTGCCGTAGTTCTCCCCTGTTAATTCGCTCAAAAGCCTGAAAGCTTCGTTGGGATTCCGGGCGGCCTGATCAAAAACGGCCATCCGCCCCGAGGTCTCGGGAAAAAATGCCAGCCCATCGAGCCCGTATGCCAGCACCGTGTCGCGCGTTTTGACAAACGAGGCGGAGGAGAGCCCGTGGAGGGTCGCTCCATCGGCGGCGCGCAACGAAGGGTCGACGCGCAGGGGGCGGTCGATCCAGAAGCTCAGGTAGTCATCGCGCTGAAGCCCGTATTTCCATTGCGAGCGGCTGAAAAGATAGGTCCGGTCGGTTTTCAACGAGCGCTCCACATCCGGCACCAGCTCTTTCATCCGGGCCGTGGGGTCGACTTCATTTCCCGCAGCCAAAGCCACGCACGCCAGCAAACAAAGCAAGCTCTTGATCATCATAAAAAATTAAGGAACCGGGGCCGGAAGGGCGGCATCTCCCTCGATGATAGTGAAGGTCCGGTCCGGCGCTTCCGCATAGATCGCCTGCCGGTCGATCCTGCTGAGATCCCGGAAATAGTCGCCGGGCTTGGCCTCAACGCGACCGTCGGCAAAGAGCGCATTCGCCTTTCCGCCATGGCGGAGATGCACCGCCTGCTCCGATTTCGCCTTGGAGGGGGTGATCCCGTAACCTTGCGAACGCCAGTTTTCAGCGACCCAATAGCTATCCGCCACGAGAAAAAAATCCGACGGCTCCCGGATGGCGCTCAACGGTTTGTGGGCTTCCTGGTTTTCCTTGACGTACTTCTGCCCCGGAACCACCCAGAGGCGCATTCCGTAAGTCTGGGAAGCGTTGCTGTTCGTCGGCTTGTAATGCGCCTCCTCCACGTTTCTGGGAAAGTAGGAGGGGCAGAAAAGGATTCGGGGATCGGTGACGTAACCCATCGAAATCAGGCGGTAAGGCCACCCTTTGGGTTCCGAGGCCGCCACATCGCCGGCGTAACGCGGCAGCAGCTTTCCGCGATGGTCGGCCACATAGGCGAAAAGAGAGTTTCCCACCCCTTTGAGGTTGCTCATGCACCGCACCTCTTCCGAGCGTCGTCTCATCATCCCGAATACCGGGAAAAGGAGCGCCGCCAGCACCGCCACAGCCGTGAGAGTCGCCACCAGTTCCAGGGTCGTGAACCCTTCCGCTTCCGTGATGGATGGTGTGTCCGGAGCCATGCGATCTCCTTCCCTCCGGGGGGTTACGCCGTGAGCCGGCGGCGACGGGCGAGGAAGAGGAGGGCCGCTCCGCTCCCGAGTGCGACCCAGGTTGAAGGTTCGGGGACGGCGGTGACTTTCAGTTCGCCCTCACTCGAAACTCCGGAAACGTCCCACTGCAACGCCACTCCGTTCCATACTTCGGGAAGTTCGTAGGCGGCAAAGGTTCCATTAAAATCCCCGGCGACCTCGAAAAGCCGGAAGGTCAGGCTTTCCTCTGCTTCCAGATCAAACTCTCCGCCGAGTTGAATCCGGAGGGTCCCTCCGAGCAGGAGATCCCCCGCCACATCAAGTCCGCCATAAGTTTCACCGCGTACGGTTCCGTTGAGAAAAATCTCCGTTTCGCTACCCGCTCCCAACGTCAGCGATCGGTTGAATTTCAGCGTGGCCAGCGAGGGAAGCGCGGCTCCGGCATCGTAGTCGCCCGGCTTGAGCCATCCGTCGACCACGGTATCCCCGCCGATATAGCCAATCCCGCCGAGGATTCCCCCCTGGTTGACCGCCACGCCGCCCGTTCCGGTGGAACTGAAGGAAGCGCTTGAGGTCTGGTAGTTGGCCAGCAACCGGGCTCCGGCCTCCACCGTGGTCGTCTCCGTATAGTCATTGCCAGCGGCAAGCACGGTGGTTCCCGCTTTCAGATTGACGATGACCCGCCCGCGAATCCGGACATCATCGCCCCCCGTACTGAGCCGGGTAAACTGGTAGCGGGTCGAGGTATGGTTGAAATTCAGGGTGTTGACGCTATTGGCTCCGGCGGTCTCTCCCGTGACGCTGGTGACATCCGCCCAGCCGGGGGCCTGCGCCGTCGTCTCCCCTCCGATATGAAGGACGGTCTTCTGATTCGCATCATTGGAAAGCCCGATGGTGCCGGCGGAAAGCGTGCCCCCATTTTTGAGGGTCAGCATCGTGTCGCTCCCCGCATAGCGACCGAGATAGACCCTTCCCACGGCGGAGACCGAGCCGCCGTCGATGATCAGCGAAGCATTCAGGCTGCCGGTGCCGTTGCCCAGACTGAGCCTGCCGCTTTCGATCACTGAGAGGCTGCCCGAAGAGGCGACCGTCAGCACGGTTCGTTCCCCGCTTCCGCTGATGCCGAGGTAGAGACGGTTTGCCTGCTCGCCGGAGGTGTTGAGGATCACGCCCGTCGACCGGTTGATATTGGCATCGGCCGATGAGGTCGGCACGCCATTGCTCCAGTTCGCCGGGTTATGCCACCAGGCGTCGGACGGGTTGGCTACCCAGTTGGTCTGGGCCGCGGCGATGCCGGGAAGAAGGCTCGTCGCCATGGCGAGGAGGCACGACCGAAGTTTGAAGGGAACGGCTTTTTTCATAAGGGGATGGAGGCTTCCGGCGTGCGCAGGCCGGTGGTGGATTGGCGGCAGATCAGCTTGCAGGGAAAGACCCGGTGCTGGTACTTTTGAGGTGAGCCCGCGTTTTCAATCAGCTCCACGATCCGCCGGACGCTCCATTCCACCATCTCAAGCGACGGTTGCACGATGGTGGTGAGCGGCACGGCTCCAAACCGGCTGTAGCGGGCATTGTCTCCGCCGGAGATGCGCACTTTTTCCGGCACCGGCACTCCGTGGTGCATGCAGGCCGCCATGGCCCCGGAAGCGAGTTCGTCGTTGGAGCAGATCAGGGCGTCAAATTCCCGTTTTTCCCGGATGAAGCGGTCGGCCTGGGCGTACCCCATTTCAAAGGCATCCCGCACGGGAGGCCGCCTTTCGGAATGGACGATCTGCCCCACCAGATCACGCTTTGCAGTTCGGTTCGAAGGCTTCTTTCCCGGAAAAAAGCGGCTGACCGGGAAATCATCCGCGGTCAGCTTGCCTCCGGCGGCGAGGATCGCGCGGGCAAACCCGTCCACCCGGTCGGTGATGCTGGCGGAAAACGCGCCCGTATAACCGGGGTCCCGGGCGGAAAGCAGCAGCAGCGGGCGGCGCGCTCCCATTTCGAGATGATGTTCGGTCATCCGCAGGTAGGCTTCCGCAATATCGGCATGAACGCGGTCCCCGGCCTCGAAGCCGACGCTGCTCAGGTGGATGAAAGGCATGGCGCGGTCGCGAAGCAGATCAAGCCAGGCGCTGCCTTCCTTGCTGTTGACGTTGCAGAACACCACCCCTTCCGCCGTGGAGTCGAGAAGGTATTGCCGGGCCGCCGCTTCGTCCCGCTTGAACCAGTCGAGATCGATCGCCACCAGTTGATAACCGGCCTGAATCGCGCACTGTGCCAGAAACTGCACCCGTTCCTGCGGAGCTTTAAGGTTGGCCGAGACCATGACGACCGCGATCGTGTGGGAGCGCCCGCTCCGGAGCATCTTTGCGATGCGCCTTGGCTGGTAGCGCATCTCCTCCGCCTTGGCCTGGATCAGCGCCACGGTTTCCGGCGGCAGGCGATCCTGATGCTTGGGATCAAGGGCGAAAGCGACGCTGGTCTGGGAAAGATTCAGCGCCCTGGCAATATCCCGCTGGGTGGGAGGGGTTCGCATCGTTGCCGGTTGAAGCATTCCCTTTAGTAATTCGGATTAACGACGCGCGTCAATGCTTTTTTGGCGATTCTTTGTTCCCATCCCGAATCGATGCCGCAACATCCCGCCGTGGGCTCGGCACTGGAGCATCTAAAAGCTCGTTTTTTCTTTTTTTTCGAATAAACTGGGAAAAAATTTCCCATGTTCGGGAGCGTTTTCGGAAGGGAAGGCAAGAATCCCAAGCGAAAATGCTTCATCCATCCGTTTATTGGTTGAGTCAAATCAGAAACCGTTCCGCTTACTGACATGAAACCCGACGATGCCCAGCGAACCGGCAATCCCCCCTGGCAGTGGGAGGAAGGGCGGCTGGTCCGGCGGCTGGTCGGGCGCTTCCCGCCCGAAGCGCGGCAGGGGTGGTTTGCGGCGGTGGCGTTTGACGGGCGGCCCGGCGGCTCGCTGGTGATCCCGTACGAGCATTGGACCCTCGGCTCGACCCTCTACCTCCCGTTTCACGCCACGGCATTCTGCCGGGTCTATTTCCATGATGAAACCGCCACGCTGGCCGAATATTACTGGGACGGCCACCAATGGGCCGCCCGCCCGCCGACGCTCTTTGGCCTGGGGCCGCTCCTTCCCGTCGGCGGCGAGGGGCGCGGGGCGGCGCTGATCCTGAACCTCCCCCACGGTGCGCAACAGGTCGCCCTGGCCGACTATTCCAAGCTGCTCGCCCCCAACCACGGCTGGGGCCAGCTCGTCGAAAGCGGCGAAACCGTGCCGCCGGGCTGGCGCAACGAAGGGTTTGGCGACCAGGCGCTGACCGGCTACTGGCTTTACCGCCCCGGCGCGGACGGGGGGACCCTGACGCCGCACCATCGCTTTGAAAAGGAACGGTGGCGCATCTATCAGCTTTTCGTCCGCCTCTTCGGCAACACCCGCGAAACGACCCGCCCGGGCGGCACGCTCAAGGAGAACGGGGTCGGCACGTTCAACGACATCACCGACGACGCGCTCGCCTCCCTGCGCGGCCTCGGGTTGACCCATCTCTGGCTGGCCGGGGTGTTGCGCCAGGCGACCGGCACGGCTTACCCGGGCGCTCCGGCGGACGATCCCGACCTGCTCAAAGGGGTTGCCGGAAGCCCGTATGCGGTGAAGGACCCGTGGGATCTCTCTCCCGATTACGCCTCCGCCCCGGAGAAGCGTTGGGCGGAGTTTCGGGCGCTGCTCAAACGGGCGCGGCGGGCGGGGCTCAAGACGCTCATCGACCTCGTACCCAACCATCTCGCCCGGAGCGCGGGGTCGACGCTCTTCCCGCAGTTTGCCTTTGGCTCGAGCAGCCACCACGGGCGGGGCGATCGCAAGGACCGCTTTTTCGACCCGCAAAACCATTTCTTTTATCTCCAGCCCGATGCCAACGGCCCGCCGCTGCGCCTGCCGACCGCCGGAAAGCCGGGGTGCGACGGCCTCTACGAGCCGGAACGAAGCTTTGGCCGGGTCACGGGCAACAATGTCGCCAGTTGGCAGCCGCATTCGGAGGATTGGTACGAGACGGTCAAGCTCAACTACGGGTATGACTTCACCACGGGGCAGACCGCCTTTCCTCACGCGGGGGAGGCAGGAGCGCCGCTGCCGGATACCTGGCTCAAGATGGATCACCTGATCGCCCACTGGCAGCAGCAGGGGGTGGACGGATTTCGCTGCGACATGGCGCACCTCGTCCCGCCGGAGTTCTGGGCGTGGGCGATTCCCCGCGCCCGCTACCGCCAACCGGAGGTGATTTTCGTCGCGGAAGCCTACGATGATGACCCGGCGGCCGTCCCTTCCCGCAACGGCATCCTGCGGACCCTTTGCGGCGGCGGCGGGAGCGCGACGGTCCAGCTTCTCGACGCGGGGTTTGACGCGGTTTACGGCGACGATGTGCGCAAGGTGCTCAAGGCAATCTACGACGGCCCGGCCTGGGCGAACGATCTCGACGCCGTGTTGCTGCGCGATCCGTTGCTCGGCCCCAACGCCCTCCGTTTCGCGGAAAACCACGACGAGGTGCGGCTCGCCGCCGAAGGCGAATGGGGCGGGATCGGGATGGAGGTCGGCCGACCGGTCAGCGCGATCCTCTACGCCCTTTCGTGCGGCCCGGTGCTGGTGTACAACGGGCAGGAAGTCGGGGAAAACGCCGGGGAAGGATCGGCCCGCGGCTTCGGAGGGGACAAGGGGCGGACCAGCATCTTTGATTATGGCGTGATGCCCGAACTCGCCCGCTGGGCGAACGATGGGAAGTTTGACGGCGGGGGTCTGAGCGACGATCAGGCGGCCCTGCGCGCTTTTTACGGGCGGCTTTTGACGTTGATGGACGAACCGGCCTTCCGGCGCGGCGTTTTCCTCCCGCTCAACGGGGCGAATCTCGAAAGCGAGCATTTCGGGCGGCTTCCCGGCGAGGCGGCGGGCGGCCATTGGATGTACGCCTTCATCCGGCATGATGCCCACGAGGGGCAGGCGTTCCTGGTCGTGGCCAATCTCCACCGTTCCCAGGCGTTTCGCGATGTCGACCTCCGCCTTTCGCCCGAAGCGCTCCTGCGGCTTGGCTGGCGCGAGGGGACGCCGGTCCGGCTGACCGACCGGCTCGCCCCTTCGATGCCGCTGCGGCTTGCGCAGAGCGCGGAGCAAATCGTCATCCCGCTGGTTCCCCCGCTCACCGCCTTCTATTTCGAACTTTCACCCGTTGCCGCCTTCCGGTGAACCTGTCCCGACATGAAAAAACGGATTTTTTTCCTACTCCTCCCCCTCGCCGCATGGAAAGGAATGCTGTGCGCGCAGGACCCCCTCAAAGTCAACCCGGAACAGCACCGGCTCCTGCTTGAAAACGACACGGTCCGGGTTTTCGAAACCCGCCTGGCCCCGGGTGAAAAAAGCGGGATGCACTACCACCCCCGGAACTTTGTTTACAGTTTGAGCGACGCCCGGCTCAAGATCCTGCTCGACGACGGGGCGGCCCAGGAGATCAGCATCCCTGCCGGCACGGCGGCGTGGGGCGACCCGGTGCATCATTCCGTGGAAAATATCGGCGACAAGGAAGCCGTTTTGCTTCAAGTTGAGTTGAAGCCACCCGCCGGCTGCGCAGAACCTGCCATCCCGATGCGACACCCTTACCTCAACCGCGACCAGCTCAAATGGTCCCAGGCCCCCGGAGTTCTTCCCAAGGGGGTCGAGATCGCCGTCCTGGAAGGCAACCCTTCCAAAGCGGGCCGGTTCACCGCCCGTTTCCGCATCCCGGCCGGAACCCGGCTCGCCCCCCACTCCCACCCCACCGAGGAACGGGCGACCATTCTCTCCGGGCAGTTGCGGATCGGGATGGGGGTCCGTTTCGACGAAGAGGCCATGGTCACGATCGGCCCCGGCGGCTTTCTGCTCGTCCCGGCGGGCGAGCGTCATTACGCCTTGTTTGACGAGGATACCGAACTGCAACTCACCGGCGACGGCCCGTGGGAACTGGTCTACGTCGATCCCGAGGAGGACCCGCGCAAGAAAAGCCAGCAGGAGTAGATTTCCGGTGGTAGATTATTCCTTAAAAAGATGAGTGAGAAAGCTACGTTTGCAGCGGGATGTTTCTGGGGAGTCGAGGCGGCTTTTCGCAAGCTGCCGGGGGTGGAAATGACCGTCGTCGGCTATGAAGGCGGGACGGTGGAACACCCGACCTACGAAGAGGTCTGTTCCGGTGAGACCGGCCACGCGGAAGCGGTGGAAGTGACCTTTGATCCCGACAGGATCAGCTACCCGGAATTGTTGAACGCCTTCTGGCAGCTCCACGACCCGACCACGCCCAACCGGCAGGGGCCCGACATCGGCACCCAGTACCGGTCGGCGATTTTCACCCGCTCGCCGCAGCAGGAGGAGGCGGCCCGCGCATCGCTCGCCCGGGCGCAGAGCCGTTTCCGGGTGCCGATCGTGACCGAAATCACCCCGGGCACCGGTTTCTGGCGGGCGGAGGAGTACCACCAGTGTTACCTCGAAAAGCGGGGGCTCGGCAGTTGTCATTAGAAAACCGCTGATTCAACGGGAGCCTGCCTTGTCCGGCGGTGCTCCTGATCGCCCGCTCCTGAGCAGCCGCAGGGCGTTGAGGATGACCAGCAAGGTGGCCCCGGTATCGGCCAGGATCGCCATCCAGAGACTGGTGTAGCCGAAGAATGCCAGCACCAGGAACAACGCCTTCACGATCAGGGCGAAGGCGACGTTGAACTGGATCACCCTCAAGGTCCGGCGTCCGGTGGCGATCGCTTCCAGGACCTTTGAAAGGTCATCCTGCATCAGCGCCATGTCCGCCGTTTCGATGGCCGTATCGCTGCCGATCGCTCCCATGGCGATGCCGACGCTGGCAGTCGCAAGAGCCGGGGCGTCGTTGACCCCGTCGCCGATCATGCCGACATACCGGTGCTCCTGAACCAGGGCGCGAATATGCTCCACCTTGTCCTGGGGCAGGAGGTCCCCGATGGCGCGATCGATCCCCGCCTCTCTGGCGATCGCATCGACGGTCCGCTGGTGATCGCCGCTGAGCATCACCACGCTTTGAACGCCGGCGCGATGCAGTGCAGCGATTGTCAGGCGGACTTCCGGCCGAATCCTGTCTCCCATCGCCATGACGCCAAGCACGTTTCCACCCCGACCCCCGCTGGGGGAGCTTCCGACGATGGCGAGCGACAAGCCGCGGGATTCGATTTCCTGAAGACGGCTTTCCAGTTCCGGGGTGCAGGCCCCCAGTTCGTGTGCCATCCGGTGGTTTCCGACAAAGCAGACGCGACCCTCGACGCTCCCTTCCACTCCCCGGCCGGTGCGTGAGACATATTTCTCCGCCGGAGAGAAGGCGATGCCCCGGCGTTTTGCCTCTTCGACAACCGCTTTCGCCATGGGATGCTCCGAATGGGCGTCGATCGACGCGGCGATGGCGAGCACGTCGTCCGCCCGGGAGCCCGGCATGGCGATCACCTCCACCACGGAAGGTTTGCCCTCGGTAATGGTCCCGGTTTTGTCGACGGCGAGGGCACGAAGCCTGCCCACGGTTTCCAGGAAGGTTCCCCCCTTGATCAAGACGCCCCTGCGGGTCAATGCGGTGAGGCCCGACACAATGGAAACGGGCGTCGCAATCACCAGAGCGCATGGACAGGCAATCACGAGAAGCACCAGCGCCCGATAGATCCAGACCTCCCACGGTTGGCCGAGGAGAAGCGGCGCGGTGACGGCCAACAGCAAGGCCGCCGCAAAAACCGCCGGGGTGTAGACCCGGGCGAAACGGTCCACAAAGCGTTGGGTCGGCGCTTTCTGCTCTTCGGCTTTTTCAACGAGCCGGATGATCCGCGCCAGAGTGGAATGGTCCGCCGTTTGGGTCACACGGACGGTCAACGAACCCTCGCCGTTGATGGTGCCCGCGTACACGCCATCGCCGGGAGCTTTTTCAACGGGCACCGATTCCCCGGTGATGGGCGCCTGGTTGACGGAAGAGGTTCCGCGGATGACTTCCCCGTCGAGGGGGACTCTGCTGCCGCTGCGAATGAAGATGGCGTCTCCGACGGAGATCTCCCCCACCGGAAGCTCCTTCATGTCGTCCCCTTCGCGGATCCGGAGCGCTGTCTCGGGGCTCAGTTCCAACAGCGAAGAGATCGCCCGCCGGGCGCGACCGGCGCTCCATGACTCCAGAAGCTCTGAGAGGGCAAAGAGAAACACGACGCTGGCGGCCTCCTCCCCCGCCCCGATGGCCCAGGCCCCAAGCGCTGCAATGCTCATCAGGACATTCATATCCAAACGCCCCTGCCGGAGGGCTTTCCAGGCGGCGGGGAAAACGAGCAGCCCCGCTCCCGCCGTTGCGAGCGCCAGCAGAATCGTCACCCCTGCCGACGGCTGCCATTGAAACCATTGCCAGGCCAGGCCGGCGGCGAGCAGGATACCGGAGGCGGCCACCAGTAAACCCGGTCGCCCGTCGGGAGATGTTTCGTGCCCGCAGCAGCCGCAGGGCCCGGGTTGGGAAGGAGTTGTTTTCATACCGGATGGGTTGGGTCTGAACCTGAAAAAAGCGGGTGGTGCCATGGAGCAGCCGCGAGGCGAGACGGCTGCTCCATCACCGAAACCCCGGGGTTATTTCTTCTCGCCGGAGTGGTCGTGATCGTGGTCGTGACGATCTTCGTCGCTACAGGCGCAGGCATATTCCGCGTTCTTGCAGGCGGGGCATTGGGAGAGGTTGAGGTTGAAGCGTTCCGTTACGGCTTTGGCAGATGGGCCGCCCTTGATCTGAACGATGGTCGGCAGGTTGTTTCCCTCCGGGATGGCCCGGTCGGAGATCAGCTTATCCCCCTCTCTGGAAAAAGCCAGGCGCGTCGGGGCCGCGCGATCGCCCATGATCACGGTGACCACCTGCTCCCCGGGCGCGACCACCTGCTGATGGTCGTCGACAAAGCGGATTTCGATTTTCCGGTCCGCATTGACGAGGAACTCCGCATGCGGTTCGACCCGGGCGATCAGTCGGCCGCCGGTGGGACCGGCTTTTGCGCCGTCGTGGGAATGACCATCGGCTGCGTGGAGGCTGAAGGCGAGACCTGCGGCGAGGAGGAGGGAGGAGATGAAGCGTTTCATAGTCGGATGGTGTTTTGTTTTTTTGTTTTGGGTTTTCAAGATCAATGGGAGGCGGCGGCCCCCTGTTCCAGAGCGCGCCGGGCGGCTTTCCGGCCAAAGAGCCAGAACATGGCGGGGGTCACCGCCATATCCAGGAGTGTCGAGGAAACCAGCCCGCCCACGATGACCACCGCGACCGGGTGCAGGATTTCCTTGCCGGGCTGGTCGGCGGCGAGCACCAGCGGGATGAGCCCGATCCCGGCGGCCAATGCGGTCATCATGACCGGAACGAGGCGTTCCTGCGTTCCGCGGATGATCATCCTGCGGGAAAAGACCTCCCCTTCGTGGGCCATCAGGTGGAGGTAATGGCTGATCATCATGATGCCGTTGCGGGCGGCCACACCGCCGACCGCAATGAAGCCGACCAGCGTGGCGATGCTGATGCTGTTGAGCTTGAGGTAAGTCAGCGCAAGGCCCCCCATCAGCGCCAGTGGGATGTTGACGAGCACCTGAAGCGAGAGCGACGCGCTCTTGAAATAGCCAAAAAGCATCAGGAAGATCGCTACAAAGACCATGGCGGAAAGCACGACGATGCGTTGCGTCGCCTCCTGTTGCGCCTGGAACTCCCCTTCAAAGGTGACGAAGTAACCTTCGGGCAGGGTGAGCTTTTCGTCCACCTCCTTCCGGAGCCGGGTAACGAGGGTGGAAACGTCGCGGACCGACGGCTTGATGGCGAGGGCAAACCGTCGCTGGCTGTTCTCACGGAAAATGACGTTGGGGCCCTTGGCATCGCGAACCTCCGCTACCCTGGAAAGGGGAATGCGCACATTTCCGGCGGCTTCCACCGGGAGATTGGCGATCTTCTGCGGCGAGTCGCGCAGTTCCAGCGGCAGCCGGATGACCAGGCTGAGCGTGCGCTGGCCCTCCCTCAGTTGGGCCACCTCCTTGCCGCCGATCAGGGCGGAGAGTTCCTCGTTGAGTTTGCCCGGAGAGATGCCGTAGGCCTTTGCCCGCTGCCGGTCGGCCTCGATCCGCAGTTGGGGGATGGAGGAGCTTTGGTCGAGCTTGGTCTCCTCAAAACCGGGGATCGCCCTGGCAAGGGTCTGGATGTCGATCCCGATCTCGCGCAGTTTCTCCAGGTCGGGGCCAAAGATTTTGACGGCCACCGGCGCGGCGACCCCGCTCATCATATGGCCGATCCGGTCGGAAAGCGGGCCGCTTAAGACGGCAAACACCCCGGGCACCGACTTGACCCTCCCCCGGAGGTCGTCGAGCACCTCCGCCCGGCTCCGGCCTTCCCGGGCGGTTTTCGCTTCGGGATCGCGGAAATCGACATCGAACTCGACCGTGGAGACCGGCACCACGTGATCGCCGCGTTCGGCGCGCCCCAGGCGGCGGCCCACCTTCTGCACTTCGGGCACGGAGAGGATCTGGTGTTCGAGAACGTCGGAGATCCGGTTCATCTCCTCCAGCGAAGTGCCCGGCGCTGCGGTGGCGGCCACGAGGATCGTCTCTTCCTGGAATTTCGGCAGGAAGTCCTTGTTCATCTTCGGGTAAAGGCTGAAAGCGCCGACCAGGAGCACGCCAGCCGCCGCCAGAACAAGGGCCGGCTGGTCGAGCGCGAATCGCAACAAGGTTTTTTCCAGCAACACCTTCATGCCGCGCACCAGGCGGCCATCCCGGTGTTCGTGCCCCGCCCTCGGGTGCAGCAGAAACGAGCAGAGCACGGGGATCGCCGTCAGCGAAACGAAGAAGGAGGCGGCCATCGAGATCATCGTCGCCATGGCGATCGGCGCGAAGAGCTTGCCTTCCACCCCGGAAAGCCCCAGCAGCGGGAGAAAGACCAGGATGATCAGCACGGTGGCGTACAGGATGGAGTGCCGCACTTCGGCGGAAGCCGCGGCGATGACCCGGAGGCGCGGCAACGGGTGGGCGCGGGCGGCGTTCTCCCGCAGTCGCCGGAAGACATTCTCGACATCGACAATGGCGTCGTCGACCACCATCCCGATCGCCACCGCCAGCCCGCCCAGCGTCATGGAATTGACGCTGATGCCCATCACCTTGAAGACCAGCATGGTGATGCCGAAAGAGAGCGGCATCGCCATCAGCGTGATCACGGTGGTCCGGAGATTGAGCAGGAAGAGAAAGAGGACGATGGTGACCATGATCGCCCCGTCCCGGATGGCCTCGACGAGATTGCCGATCGCGTGGTCGATGAAATCCTTCTGCTGGAAAAGGAGGATCGTTTCGACCCCGCCGGGGAGGGTCGCGTTAAGCCCGTCGAGAGCTTCGCGCACCTGGCCGGTCAGCGTCCGCGTATCGAACCCCGGCGCTTTGGTGATCGACATGATCACCCCGTAGGTGGCCGTCTTCTCGGGCGCATGGCTCACGGCGGCGTCGCCGCGCATCGGCTCGATCCCCCACTCCACGCGGGCCACGTCGCCGATGGCGATCGGCCGGTCGTTCACCTTTTTGATGATCGTGTCGGCGATGTCGCGCAGGTCGACGGTCATCGCCAGATTGCGCACCATGATTTCCGTCGGCCCGGTGTTCAGGAAGCCTCCGGTCGTGGTGTTGGCGACGTTGCGGGCCGCCTCCTCCAGTTCCTCAAAGGCGATGCCGTTGGCCTGCATCTTGAAGGGGTCGGGCTGGATCTCGATCCGCTTGACCCCGCCGCCCATGTTCAGGATTTCGGCGATGCCGGAGATGCTTTGCAGGCGGCGCTTGATCGTCCAGTCCGCAATGGAGCGGATCTCGCGCGGCGGCAGGTAGCCTTCCTCGCCTTCCTTGATCGTGGAACGTACGCCGACCAGGAGGATTTCCCCCATCAGCGAAGCAACCGGCGTCATGAACGGCTGCACCCCTTCGGGCAACGCTTCCCGCGCTCCCTGGAGCCGCTCCTGGATCAGCGTCCGGGCGCGGTAGATGTCGGTATCCCAGTCAAACTCCGCATAGACGAGCGAGAGGGCGACGTCCGAGTTGGAGCGCAGCCGGGTCAACCCCGCCACGCCGGTCAGCACGCTCTCGATCGGCTGGGTCACCCGCACTTCGACCTCCTCGGGAGCCAGGCCGGGGGCTTCGGTCAGGATGACCACGGTCGGTTTGGTCAGGTCGGGGAGCACTTCCACGGAGAGTTGCGTCGCCGTGCGGATGCCCATGACCATCGCAATCAGCGAGAGGCCGAGGATGATCGCCCGGTTGGCCAGCGACCATTTGATCATTCGATCCAGCATCGGTTATTCCTTTCCTTCCTTTGGGGTTGCGGGGATCGACGGCACCGCCTCGTCCTTGAGAGCCTCGTGTTTTCTCCGGAAGAGCGAAGCCATCAGCGCGAGGAAAAGGCCGCCGCTGACGTATTTCCAGAAACGGCCTTCGCGCGCGGTTTCCACGGGGCCGCCTTGCGCCGCTTTGGCGGCTGCCATCGCGGCTTTTTTCTCCGGCGTCAGTTCCGAGCCGTCTTCGGCGTGTTCATGGCCGTGGGCCGCGTCGAGCGCTTCCTTGAGGGAAACCGTGCTGGCTCCGGCAAAGGAGAGGGAGTAGGCCCCTTGGGTCACCACTTCGTCCGCAGGGAAAAGGCCGCCGAGAATCTCCACGAACCGGTCGTTCACTTCGCCGACCTGCACCCTGGTCTTGATAAAGGCGTTGGGGAGGTCGAAGTCCTTCACGTAGACAAAGCGCTCCGCGGCCTCCCCCTGGAGCGCGGCGCGGGGAACGCTCAAAACATTGGCGCGCCGGTTGAGGACGATGGAAAACTCCGCCCGCATTTCCGCGCGAAGCAACCCCTCCGGGTTGACCAGGCGGAACACCGCGTCGAGCGTGCCGCTTTGCCGATCGGCCGAGGTGCCGAAACGGAGAAGCTCGCCATTGAACGTCTTCTCCGGCAGCGCGGTGACGGTGATGTGCGCCATCGTGCCGGGTTTCATTTTTCCCGCTTCGTGTTCCGGCACGCGGGCCACGGCGTAGACTTCCGTGAGGTCGGTGACTTCGAGCAGCGCCCGGTCCGGCTCCACCGGGTCTCCCAGCCGGGTTTCCAGCCGGGTGACCAGCCCGGCGATCGGCGTTTTCAGCGAAATGACGGGTGGCGGATCGCCCGGTTGGCGGCTTTCGACCTTGACCACCTCCTCTTCCGCCCGGACCTGGTCTCCCGGGGTTGCCTTGAGTTCCACCACGCGACCGGAGATCCGGCTGCTGACCGAGGCGACCCTTCCCGGGATCGCCTCGATCCTGCCAAGAGCGAAGACAGTCTCTTCAAAGTCGGTTTCGCTGACCTCGGCGGTCTTGAGGCGAAGGTTTTTGACGCCGATTTCATCGAGCACTACCATCTGGGGGCTTCGCGGATCGCCGGACGCAAGCACGGGCGTTGCCAGGATGAAGAGGAAAAGAGGAATGAGTCGTTTCATGGATGTTGAAAAGGAGTGGTTGGGAGAAGAATCGGCTATTTTTCACGGGCCGCCGGGGCGTGTCGGGCGGTGGCCGCTTCGTAGCGGATGCGGGCGAGGTGAAAGTCGCGGGTGGCTTCCAGGGCTGCGGCTTCGAGTTGAAGTTTCTGGTCCCGCGCCCGCAGCAGGGTGAGCAGATCGCTCTGGCCCGATGCGTACGCTTTTTCAAGCTGGTCGGTCTGCTCCGCGACCAGCGGGAGGAGTTGGGTGCGGGTTTCCGTGGCGAGGCGGGCATGGACCTCCATTTCCGCCCGGGCCGCCGCGACCTGGCCGGCGATGTCCACCGCCAGCGCCCTGGTTTCAAGGGAAGCCCTGACGGCGGCGGCACGCTTTTCGGCGATCTCTCCCTGGTTTTGATTCCAGAGGGGAAGCGGCAGGGAAACGCGCATGCCAAGGAATCCGGTGCGTTCCAGCCCCCGCTCCTCTTCCGAGCGCTCCATCTCCCAAAAGGCCCCTGCGGAGAGATCGTCCCACCGGCCGGCGCGGGCGAGGTCGACCTGCATCACGGCGGCGGCCTCGCGGGTACGGGCCAGTTGGTAATCCGGGCGTTCTTTCCATGAGCCCGCGCCGGGCGGGACCGGAGGGGGGAGGGTGCCTGAAACGGAGAGGCGGGTGGTCGCCGCCACGCCGAGCTTCGGCTTCAGTTCGCCCAGAAGGGTGATCCGTTCAGCGTCGAGTTTGCGCACTTCCAGAAGCAGGCGCTGGCGGTCGACCTCCGCCTGGGCGGCGTCGAGAGGGGAGATTTCGCCCTTCCCGGCGCGGTCGCCGACGAAGCTGGCCAGCTTTCGTGCCAGTTGGACCTGCTGATCCCGCAAGGCCCGCTGTTGATCGAGAGCCAGCAGGCGGACAAAAAGACCCTGGACCTCCGCAATGACCAGCCGTTCCTGCTCCCGTACTTCCAGTTCTGCGGCGGCGACCAACTGGCGCGAAAGCGACTTTTCCAGCCGAAGCCTGGAGGTGACCGGAAACCGCTGGTCGAGCGAAACGCCGAGATTGCCCTCCCGGCCGTACCGGTCACTTCGGAACTCCAGCCCCGCTTCGGGATTGGGGAGGCGGCCCGCTCCCAGGAGACGCCCCCTGGCTTCCGCAATGCGCAGACGCGCGGCGGCGAGGTGGGGGTTGTGCTCCCGGGTGTAGCCGGCCGACCCGGCAAGGGATAGCGTGAGGGTGGAACCCTCCAATACGGCGGGCAGCCAGGCAAAGAAAAGAAGTGCGAAAAAGAGTGGGCGCATGGAATGAGGGCGGGAAGACGAACGAGAGCCGACCAACGGGGGCGCGCGGGCAGGCCGTGCGATTGCGTGGAAAGGCGTGGGGGACGCGCCGCGAACGTCAGCGCGTCAAGCCAGCAAAAACCAGGGGCGCAGAAGCCGCCTGGGGTCGTCCCAATCTCAAACCAACAACACCGTACACCGGGCAATCAGCACCGAGGTGTCGGGATAAAGCCCGGCTTCTGCCGGGTAAGGGGAAGATCCGGCCTCCGGCTCGAGAGCCAACAGGTCCGGCAGCCATTGAAAAGCCGCCACGTCGACGGGCATGGCCGGGATCAACCGGGGGGCCGTCGCGAGATCGGAAAAGGTCGGCGCGCTGGCATCCAGCTCAAGGGTCAACTGGAGGTGGTGACTGATTTCGCCCGAAGGGCAATCCGGGGAAGTCGCCCTGTTTTCACAAGGGATGAAATCACCCGTCGGAGCGCTCAGGTGGCAATGATTGGCAGCCATCTGCTGCGCCCGCCCCCCATCCAGACAGACGAAACCGAGTTGAACCCCGAAAATCTGCACCTGCCCCATGGCCAGGGAGGCCAGAACAAGCAGACAGATTTGAAGAGCCCGGTTCATCGACGGAACTATGACTAGCGCGCACGGCGAAATGTTCAATCAAAAATTTTCGCCTCTTTAGCCTGCATGATTCATGAAGCTCGTGACGAGATGGCGCTCATGAATCATGCAGGTTAGGGACTCAGCTTGAATTCGATGTTGACCTTGTAGCCGGAGGCGTCGCCCAGGCCGGGGGGGATGCGGTCGACCTGCGTCACCCGGCGGGCGGCCATCATCACGGAATCGTCCATGGCGGTGTTGCCGGAGGAACGGGTCATTGACACGCCGGAAATGGCTCCGCTCGGGGCGATCCGGATTTCCACCACGGTCGAGAAGGTCTCGCCGCCCTCCAGGAGCGAAATCGGCTGGTCCCAGCGGGCGTGGAAGCGGTCGTGCAGCATGGAGTGATACCAGCCGAACTCCGATTCGCGGGAGCCGCCCCCTTCGCGCCCCGAACCGGTGCCGCCGCCGATGCCGGTGCCCGAGCCGCCCGCCTTGCCCTGGGCCGAGCCGCCGGATGAACCGCCGGAAGGCTTTCCGGAACTCTTCGCCGCGCTGCCGCCGCTATCTGATGCGCCGCCGCCGCTCTTCTTCTCCGGAGAGGAGGATGCGGCGCTTTTGGTGGAGCCCGAGCCGCTCCTGGAAGTTCCCGACGCCTTGGGAGTGGCCTTCGGAGTCGGCTTCGGAGTCGATTTCGGCTTGGGCGTCGCCTTGGGCGTCGGTTTCGGAGTCGATTTCGGCTTCGGCTTGGGAGTGGGCTTGGGGGTCGGTTTGGGAGTGGGCTTGGGCGTTGGTTTCGGGGTTGGTTTGGGAGTCGGCTTGGGCGTTGGGGTCGGTGTAGGCGTCGGGGTCGGCGTAGGCGTTGGGGTCGGCGTAGGCGTCGGGGTCGGTGTAGGCGTCGGGGTCGGCGTAGGCGTTGGGGTCGGTGTAGGCGTTGGGGTCGGTGTAGGCGTTGGGGTCGGCGTGGGCGTTGGGGTCG
>Ga0182739_1002091_pt1 | contig 19097 bp, 18 predicted proteins | sample eDN5th30CBELigBY_FD_128873 | JGI IMG/M metagenome (GOLD analysis project Ga0182739, IMG submission 128873) | Enriched backyard soil microbial communities from Emeryville, California, USA - eDNA 5th pass 30_C BE-Lig BY (version 2) (version 2) | ecosystem: Environmental > Terrestrial > Soil >...
GGACAGTCCCACACTGGTCCATGTCAGGAGTTCTGAAGTTGGCGCCCATGAGTTGCGCAAAAACTCACACGCTGCGGCCCGTGTCCGATCGTCGGTGAGATTCGCCGCCGCGTTCGGGACGACAGGCTCACCAATCCTTCTCGTCGAAATCCTCGAACGGCTTCATGTCGTCCTCCCCGGTCGCGGGCGAGGGTGTCAGTTCGGCGGCCGATAGGCCGAGGACCTGCAACCGCGTTTGCGGCGTCAGCAACGGGACCAGCTCGAGCAGGTCGTGCCGGGCGAAGGCGATGCAGCCCTGGGTCGGGCCGAGCTCGTCGCGGGCGATGTGCAGGAAGATCGCGCTGCCCCATTCGCCTTCGGGCGGGTCGTCGTTGTAGCCGACCACCACCAGCAGGTCGTACAGCCCGTCGTCGCGCCACATCTTCTCGTGGCTCCATTCGTTCGGCACACGGACCAGGCGGTTGTAGGAGGCCGAACGCGGATCGTCGCACCAGCCGTCGTGCTCGCTGATCGGCCTTGCCGGCAGATGGACCTTGGGAAGGATCAGCCGGTCATTGCGGAAATAGAGGCGGCGCAGCGGAAAAGTGCCGACCGGCGTGGCGGCGTCGCCCTCGACCTTGTCCTCGCGTACCCCGCCCGCGCCGATCGCGCAGCGCCATCGCCGCGCGCCCAGCGTCGCCCAGCCGAGGCTCGAATCGGCGGAGTCCGCCTGGATGGTCAACAGCTCGGGATCGGACATTGAATCAGGCTCCTGCCGCCTTCATAAAGGCGCGCGCGAGAGGGAGAAAGCGATGGGTTATGTCGTCAAGGCGCCGGCGATCGTCGGCGTTCCGGTCCATGGGACTTCCGATCTGTTTCCGGTACGCCGCATCTTCTGTGTCGGTCGCAACTACGCTGCCCACGCCCGCGAGATGGGCCACGATCCGGACCGCGAACCGCCTTTCTTCTTCAGCAAGCCGGCCGACGCCATCGTCATCTGCGCCGACCCCAACAATCCGACCAGCATTCCCTATCCGCCGGCGACCAGGAACCTGCATCACGAGATGGAGCTGGTCGTCGCCATGAAGTCGGGCGGTGCCGACATCCCGGTCGACAAGGCGCTGGAACATGTCTTCGGCTACGGCGTCGGGCTCGACATGACGCGCCGCGACCTGCAGAATCAGGCCAAGGACATGGGCCGCCCGTGGGACATGGGCAAGGGCTTCGACCAGTCCGCGCCGATCGGCGAGATCTTCCCGGTGGCGCAGGTCGGCCACCCGGCCAAGGGCACCATCCAGCTCGACGTGAACGGCAAGACCCGCCAGAAGTCGGACCTCAACGCGCTGATCTGGAGCGTGCCCGAGACCATCTCCTATCTGTCGGGGCTGGTGACGCTCGCCGCCGGCGACCTGATCTACAGCGGCACGCCGGACGGCGTCGCGGCGGTAGTGAAGGGCGACACCCTCTCCGGCTTCGTCGACGGCTGCGGCACGGTGAGCTGCACGTACGTCTGACGCTCAGATCCCGTAGTCGGGCAGCTCCATCCGGTCACGCAGGTCGCGTCCGAGGAAGAGCTCTGCAAGCGGCGGGATGTTCATCAGGCGGGTTACCTGGTTGCGAAACCAGACTCCGACGGCCGTCCTCGGCGCAAAGGCTCCAGCGAACTTGCGCGCGGAGGCCTGCCTGGACGCGATCATCGACCTCAGTCGCTCTTCGTATGCGGCGAAGGCCTGCACATGATCGCCGCGCGCCCGGGCCAGCTCGCCCGCCATGACATAGGCTTCGGTCAGGGCCAGGCCGCACCCTTCTCCGGCCAGCAGGGACACGCAGGCGGCAGCGTCGCCGAGGAGCGCCACCCGGCCCTTCGACCACGCCGGCATCTCGATCTGGCTGACCCGATCGAAATAGATGTCCTCGACATGCTCCATGGCCGCCAGGATGTGCGGGGTTTCCCAGCCCATGCCGCCGAAGACGCCGCGAAGCGTCGCCCGCCGCTCCATCCCGTCGTGGGGCTCGGGACCCGGCATGTGCTCGGCGGCGAACACGAACAGGAACAGGGTGCGTTCGTGGCGCTCGGCGAAGCGCGAGATCTGCCGCCCGGGCTCGGTATGGCTGACATAGACGAGTTCGTCGCGCGGCCGATAGCCGTCCACCTCGAAGGCGGCGACGCGGTAGCCGACGTCGCGCTCGAACCGGCTTTCGGGACCGAAAACCAGCTTGCGTACCGTCGAATGAAGGCCGTCGGCACCCACCACCAGATCGAAGCGGCGAGGGAGGCCATGCCCGAACACGACATCGACGCCATCCCGACATTCGGACAGAGTCGCGATGGACTCGTCGAAGATCGTCTCGACGCGACCCTCGATACTGCGAAAGACCTCCATGGCAAGCCGGCCGCGCGGCAGGCTGATGAAGCGGTTGTTCAGCGCGTCGTGGAACACGTCCGCCGAGAAGCCGCCGGACCGGCGGCCCTTGCCGTCGACGAAGCGCACTTCCCGCACCGAATAGCCCGCCGAGCGCACGGCGGGCAGGATGCCCATGCGTTCGGCAATGGTATAGCCCAGGCCCCAGAAGTCGATCATGTAGCCGCCGCCGCGCGGATGCGGCGCCTTCTCGATCAGGGTCGGTTCGTGACCGGCGCGCAACAGCCAGTAGGCGAGGGCGGCGCCGCCGATCCCGGCGCCGCTGATGGCGATCTTCATGACTCGTCTCCTCACCTTGCGCGGTGGGAGCGACGCGCTGTTACAACTGCTGCGCCCGGAACGTATCGCAGCGCCTCACGTCGCCCGTCTGAAGGCCGGTCCTGAACCAGCGCACCCGCTGGGCGCTGGAGCCGTGGGTGAAGGAATCGGGCACGACCCTGCCCTGTGACTGACGCTGCAGGCGGTCGTCGCCGATCGCCGTGGCGGCCGCCAGCGCCTGATCGACGTCACCCTCGCCGATGGTCGCCGTGCCGCCGCGCGCCCGGTCGGCGTGATAGGCCCACACGCCCGCGAAGCAGTCGGCCTGCAATTCGACGCGGACCGACATGGCGTTGGCGTCGCGCTTGCTCATGCTCTGGCGCATCTGCTCGACCTTGCCGGAGATGCCCAGCAGGTTCTGGACGTGGTGACCGATCTCGTGGGCGATCACATAGGCCTGCGGAAACTGGCCCGGCGCGCGGAAGCGGCTGGCCAGCTCGTCGAAGAAGGAGAGATCGATATACACGCGCTGGTCGGGCGGGCAGTAGAACGGGCCCATCGCCGCCTGGCCCATGCCGCAGGCGGTCTGCGTCGCATTACGGAAGAGCACCAGGCGCGGCTGGCGATACTGCCGGCCCATCTGCTGGAACAGATCGCCCCAGACGTCCTCGGTGCTTTTCAGCACCCGTGCCACGAACTGGGTCTCGGGATCGGCGTTCGCCGATGGGCGCGAGGCCGACCGCGTCTGGCCTGGCGGCGCGACATGGGTCGTGCCGACGTCCATGCCGCCCAGCAGCGACAGCGGGTTGACGCCCAGGATCATGCCGATCACCACGATGGCGACCAGCCCGAAGCCGCCCTTGAACAGGCCGCCGCCCATCGGAACGCCACCAAGCCCACCGCCGAACCCGCCGCCGCCAAAGCCGCCGCCGAATCCACCGCCTTCGCCGCGGCGATCCTCGATGTTGCTGCTCTCGTCGCCATCCATCCGCATGGCAGCGTCTCCGTTCGCTGACTATATTCGACGGCGATGAGTCTGACGGTCGCCACCTGGAACATCAATTCGGTTCGCCTGCGGATCGCAAACGTCGAGCGCTTCCTGAAGTTGCGCCAGCCCGACGTCCTCTGCCTGCAGGAGACCAAATGCCCCGACGAGTTCTTCCCGCACCAGGCTTTCGAGGCGCTGGGCTACACGCATCGCCTGATCCAGGGCATGAAGTCGTACAACGGCGTCGCCATCCTCTCGAAGGTGCCGTTCACGGCGATGAACGTGCACCATCGCTGCGGCAAGGAGGACTGCCGGCACATCGAGGTGGCGCTCGATGTCGGCGGCGATCCGATCCTGCTCGACAACCTCTACATCCCCGCGGGCGGTGACATCCCCGATCCGGAAACCAACGTGAAGTTCGCGCACAAGCTCGATTTCTATCGCGAGATGGCCGGCTGGTACGCCGAGCGCAAGCCCGGTCCGCGCACCAGGAAGGGCTTGCGCCGCATCGCCGTCGGCGACCTCAACGTCGCGCCGCTCGAGCATGACGTGTGGAACCACAAGCAGCTGCTGAAGATCGTCTCGCACACGCCGATCGAGGTCGAGCTGTTCGGCAAGATGATGGCGGCGATGGACTGGATCGACGTGCCGCGCCGTTTCGTGCCGGAGGGCGAGAAGCTCTATTCCTGGTGGAGCTATCGCAACAACGACTGGCGCGCCTCCAACCGCGGCCGGCGGCTCGACCACATCCTGGCCAGCCAGGCGCTGTCGGGCGCGATCCGCAGCCATCACATCGACACCGACCTGCGCGACTGGGAGGTCCCCTCGGACCATGTCCCCGTGCTGGCGACGTTCGAAGTGTAGGGGAGCTACCGCATGACTTTCATCGGCATCCTGTTGATCGGGCTGGTCGTCGGCCTGCTCGCGCGCTTCCTGACGCCCGGCCCGACGCCGCGCGGCATCCTGGTCACCATCGTGATCGGCATCGCCGGCTCGGTGCTCGCGACCTATGGCGGCCAGGCGCTGGGCCTTTACAAGAACGGCGAGGCGGCCGGTTTCATCGGCTCGGTGTTCGGCGCGATCGTGCTGCTCGTGCTGGCGCGACTGCTCAGCGGCCGGTAGCGCACTCCTCCCTGCGCACAGCGCCGGGAGGAAAGAGAGTCAGAGCACCCTGTAGAGGAAATACCGGTCCTTCGGCACGCCGGGCGGCTCGGGCTGGCGCTGCCATCGGGCGGCGTCGAGCGCCTGGTTGGCGAGGATCCAGCCGCCCGGCGCCGCCAGCGCGTCGAGCGCGGGACCGAGCCATTGCCCCATCGCGATGTTCGCGGCGTGATCGCCGGTGCCGAGGTCGGTGTGGATCAGCGCCGCCGTCGGGCCAAGCTGGTCGGCCGCGTGCCGGAGCGACTCGCGCGCCTCGCCGAGGAACAGGCGGTCGGCGGGCGGAATGCAGTCGGGATGGGCTGCCACCTGACGCTCGAAGACATGGATATCGCGGCCGGGAAAAAGAGCGCGCAGATGATCGTAGGTCCGGCCGTTGCCAAGGCCGACCTCGAGGATCGGGCCGGGCAGGGCGTCGACGGCCGGCTTGAGGAAGTTCAGGCAGTCGCGCTGCGCCTGCATGCGCGCGATGAAGCTGTCGAGCCTGCTCATGGATCGCTGACGATCACGCGGCCTTGTTGGCCGTCGCCTCGCGCAGCTTCTTGTTGGTGTCTTCCAGGCGATGCGCCAACTCGCGCATGACCTCGATCGCCATCTGCGGCACTTCGGCGACGAGGCGATAGAACATGTCCTTGGAAATTCTGAGCGTCGTCAGCGACTCGCGGGCCTTGATGGTCGCGGTGCGAGGCACGTCGCACAGGATCGCCATGTCGCCGACGAAGTTGTTCTTCTTCATCTCGGCGACGGCGATCTGGCCGCCCGTGTCGTTGTCGATCAGCACGTCGGCGACGCCGCCCAGGATGACGTACATGGCATCGCCCTGGTCGCCCTGGTGGAACAGCTCCTGGCCCGCGTTGAACGTCATCCGCTCGCCGGTGAAGGCGATCAGCTTGAGCTTGGCCGGCTCGATCTTGGCGAAGATCGGCACGCCTTTGAGAATTTCGACTTCCTCGTTGAGGTTCATCGCACCCTCCTGGGATACCTTACGCTGAAGCCATCAGTTCCGCATAGAGCCCGCCGCGGGCTTCCAGGTCGGCCTTGGCGCCCTGCATGGCGATCCGGCCGCCCTGCATGACGACGATCTGGTCGAACGGCTCGGCCTGGCCTGGCCGGTTGGCGATCCAGACGATGCCGCGACCGTCGGACGACGCCAGGATATGGTCGCGGATGCGGTCCTGGGTGCGGCCATCGAAAACCGCGACCGCCTCGTTGACGACCAGGAACTGCGGCCGCTTGATCAGCGCCCGGGCGATGCCGAGCTTCTGCCGCTGGGTCGCCGGCAGGCGCTTGCCGCCCACGCCGACGTTGTAGTCGAGCCCGACCTCGATCACCGAATCGCGCAGGCCGAGCTCGTCCAGGACCTCCGAGATCAGCGTGCCGACACGGACGTCGGCCTGGGCCTGGCCGTAGATCAGGCGGCCGAAAAGGATATTGTCCTGCAGGGTGGCGGCGCTGTTGTAACGTCCGAAATCGTAGAATTCGACCGAGCCACGCAACGGTGCCGGCAGGTTGGCCGCGAAGGCGCGCCGTGCGGCGAGCAGGCGGTCTTCCATGTCGGCGTCGATCAGGCCGAGGCGATGGCGCGCCTCGATATAGCGCAACGGCAGGGTCATCAGCCGGGCGCGGTCGGCCTCGGGCACGGCGTCGGCGCCCTTGCCGCCCAGCCGTTGCAGCAGCAGGCGGACGTTCGGCAGCTCATCGGCCGAAATGAAGCTGTACTGCTCGAACAGCGGATTGTCGGGCGACAGGCCGGAGAACAGCTCGACCATGGTCTCGGCGATGCTGAGACCCATCCGCAGCAGGTCCTGGTCGAGGCCAAGCTGCTTCAGGACGGTCCGCATGTAAGGGTCGGCGGCAAGGTTGTCGCCGTCGAAGTCCTTGCCGACCGGCGTGCCGAACAGCAGGTTCTCGGCAACCGACAGGTTCTTGTTGTACCTGTCGACGTTGAACGGCTCGACCAGTCCGGCATAGGCCGGATCCTGCAGCCGACCGTGCAGCACGTGCCGCACTTTCAGGATCTTTTCGGCGAGGTCGGGACGATTGCCGGCGTCGATCGCGCCGCGCAGGCCGAGCGAATAGATGTCTTCGTCGAACTCGACGTCTTTCAGCGCCCGCACCATGCAGGGCAGCAGGTCGGCCGGGCCGGTGGCTCCCGCCAGCTCGTAGTCGATCCAGTCGGCGGTCGGATCGAGCGCCGGATTGCCGGCCCGCTCGGCCTCGCGCCAGAACGCCTCGCGGAGCGCCAGCGCGGCCGCGTCGTAGGTCGCCGGCACGACCGGCCGGTGCTTCAGGCCGAACAGCAGGTTGTCGCGCACCGACAGCGGGAACAGGTAGGTCTCCTGGCCGATATAGGCGGTCCGCGCGCCCATGACGTATTCCGGCACCTGGAGGTAGTCCTGGTTGTCGAGCCTGATCGAGCCGCCGGTCGGCTGCACGAGCCGCGCGAGCACCTGGCCCAGCACGTCCTTGCCCGACCCCGCGCCGCCGATAATCGCCACGCGCGCGTCGGTCGGCAACGACAGCGAGACGCTGTCGAGCAGCTTCACCCGTCCGTCCTCGGAAACCGTCACGCCGGTCAGCACCAGCTCATGGCCGAGAGGCGGCGGCGGACCGTCCGGGATGACCTGCAACTCCGGCGCCATCATGTCCTCGGGCTGGAACTGGTCGATCACCTGCTCGTACTTGATCTGCACGTCCTGGCGCTGCTGGTCCCAGTCGATCAGCTCCTTGATCGGCGAGGGCAGGTCCTTGTAGGCGAGCAGCACGCCGACCACCGCGCCGACGTCCATCTGGCCGGTGATCGCGAAATAGCCGCCCACCAGGTAGATCGCGAACGGCGTCGCCTGCGACAGCAGGTTGTTCCAGAACTTGGCGACGAATTTCTTGTTGTAGAGCTCGAAGCGGATCCGGAAGATGTGGCCAAGCCGCTCGGAGATGTCGGCCCGTTCGTAGTTTGCCGCACCGTGAATGTGGATTTCGCTCACGCCGTCGGCGGTTTCGGCGATGCGGCCGGCCAGCAGCCGGGCCGTCAATTGCCGCTGGCGGCCGAGCACCAGCACCGGGCGGCGCAGCCGCGGGATGATCGACATCTGCACGGCGAGCAGGACGATCACGATGATCGACAGCAGCCAGTTCTGCATCATGATGAAGATGATGGCCGTCAGCGCCTGGCCGCCGAGGAACATCGGCTGCACGAAGGCGTCGCCGATGAAGCCGCCCAGCGGCTCGACCTCGTCCTTGATCATGGTCGCCAGCTCGGCCTGCTTGACCTTGCGGAAGTGCGCGGGCGGAAAGCGGAGGATGCGGTCGTAGAGCTCGTAGCGCAGGCGGCGCAGCATGCGCTCGCCCATGCGGCCCTTCTGGGTGTTGATGCTCCTCTTGAACTGACCGTTCACCACCACGGCGGCCAGGAAGACGAAGCTCATGGCCACGAGATAGCTCAGCTGATCGACCGTGAAGCCGTCGAACAGGTGGACGTGAAAGCCGCCGAGGAAGTCCGGGAAGCTGAAATCGATCGCGCCCCACTGGATTATCGCGGAGTCCTTGAAGGCGTTGCCCGAGATGCCGTTGTTGACGATCGACTTCGGTACGCTGAGTGACAGGAAGTAGAACACCTGAGCAAGCACGACGAGCATCAGGATGACGATCTGCTCGGGTCTGCTGTAGCGCCAGATGTAGGAAAACAGATTTCTTTGCATAAGACCCAAATATCGCTCCCCGCACTCATCTATATTCGATCAGGCCTTTGATTACATTCAATTTTTGGCCGAAGCCCGGTGGGTTTCGCGCGGCCCGCGATTCATGCCATAGTCCGCCGGCATGGCCAGGGCATGAGCTCGGCGGCCAGGGGAGAGCCTCTCATGCCGAACGGCATCCGGTCCAAGCGCGTGCTGATCTACAGTCACGATTCCTTCGGTCTCGGCCACGTGAGCCGCTGCCGCACGATCGCCAATGCCATCGTCGAGGCCGACAAGTCGGTATCGGTGCTGATCGTCTCGGGCTCGCCGATCATCGGCTCGTACGAATTCCGCTCCGGCATCGATTTCGTGCGTATTCCGGGCGTGGTGAAGCAGATCGACACCGGCGAATACGACTCGGCCAACCTGCGGGTCGGCGTCGAGCATACGCTCGAGATGCGCACCCGCATCATCCGCGACACCGCCGACATCTACCGGCCCGACCTGTTCATCGTCGACAAGGAGCCGCTCGGCCTGCGCGGCGAGGTGGTTCCGGCGCTCAGGATGCTGAAGGAGCGCGGCACGCCGCTGGTGATGGGCCAGCGCGACGTGATGGACGATCCCGACAAGCTCGCCGCAGAATGGGAGCGCAAGAACGTCGTGCCTGCCCTGCGCGACCTCTACGACGAGATCTGGATCTACGGCCTGCCCCAGATCAACAAGCCGCTGACCGGGATCGTGGCGCCGGCCTCGGTGCGGCACAAGATGGTCTATACGGGCTATCTCCACCGCGACCTGCCGCTGCACACCGACGTGCCGCACGAGGCCCAGGAGATCGAGGGCCCGTTCATCCTGGTGACGCCCGGCGGCGGCGGCGATGGCGTCGAGCTGGTCGACTGGGTGCTCGCGGCCTACGAGGCCGATCCGCACATTCCCTACGGTGCGGTGATCGTGTTCGGCCCGTTCATGGCCTCCGCCGCGCGGGAGGCCTTCAAGGAGCGCGCCGCGAAGTTCCGCAATATCCGCACGCTCACCTTCACCAACAATCTCGGCGCCCTGATGAAGGGGGCCGCAGGCGTGGTGGCGATGGGCGGCTACAACACCTTTTGCGAGATCCTGTCGTTCGACAAGAAGGCGATCGTCGTGCCGCGCACGCGGCCCCGGCTGGAGCAATTCATCCGCACGCGGGCGGCGCGCAATCTCGGCCTGCTCGAGATGCTCGAGGCCGAGCGCGGCTGCGATCCGTACGCCATGGCGACCGCGCTGCGCCAATTGCCGCAGCAGGGCCTGCCGAGCGACGTCGTCGTGCCGGGGCTGCTGGACGGCGTGGGCAACGTGCTGCGCCTGGTGCACAAGCAGCTCGGCCGTCCCCATCGCGGTCCGGCCGCGCTCGATCCGGTCGGGCCAGCGGAGATGGCGGCGGTTTTCGCCGCTGCGCCTCCGCCTGCGCGTTTCAGGAGCTGATCGACCGCTTCATGCCGATGGCGTCTGGTCCGCGGGTGGCAGTCGTGCTCAAGGGCTGGCCACGTCTGTCCGAAACCTTCATCGCGCAGGAGATCGCGGGACTGGAGGCGCGCGGCGTCGCGCTCGAGATCTGGTCGTTGCGCCGGCCGACCGACGAGGCCCGCCATCCGGTGCACGACCGCGTCGCCGGACGCGTCGTCTACCTGCCGGAATACCTCGAGGACGACCCGGACCGCGTGCGACGCGGCTGTCTGGCGGCACGCCGCCTGCCGGGCTATGCCGCCGCCCGCGCGAGTTTCGCCGCCGACCTGCAGCGCGACCCGACCGCCAATCGGGTCAGGCGCTGGGGTCAGGCGATGGTGCTGGCGTCCGAGCTGCCTGAAACGGTCGAGCGCCTGTATGCCCACTTCCTGCACACCCCGGCCTCGGTGACGCGCTACGCTGCCATCATGCGCGGCTTGCCGTGGAGTGTCTCGGCGCATGCCAAGGATATCTGGACCAGCGAACCGTGGGAGATCGCGTCCAAGCTGGCCGATTGCGCGTGGCTCACGACCTGCACCGCTGTCGGCCTGCGGCGGCTGTGCGAGCTGGCGCCGCGACCGGAGCGGCTGCACCTCGCCTACCACGGCCTCGACTTCGCGCATCTGCCGCCGCCGCCTGCCGCCCGGCCGCTGCGCGACGGCCGCGATCCGGCCGACCCGGTCGTGATCCTCTCGATCGGGCGCAAGGTCGAGAAGAAGGGCTATGGCGATCTCCTCGTCGCGCTGGCCAGCCTGCCGCGCGGCCTGCACTGGCGCTTCGAGCATGTCGGCGGCGGCGCGCTGGGCGATGCGCTCGAGGCGCAGGCGCGGTCGCTCGGCATTGCCGGACGCTGCCTCTGGCTCGGCGCGCAGCCGCAGAAGGCGGTGTTCGCGGCCCTTGCGCGGGCCGACCTGTTCGTGCTGGCGAGCAAGAAGGCCGCCGACGGCGATCAGGACGGCTTGCCGAACGTCCTGATGGAGGCTGCCCACCAGGGCCTGCCGATCGTCTCGACGCGTGCCGCCGCGATCGGCGAGTTCATCGATGACGGCACGAACGGGCTGCTGGTCGCGCCCGGCGCCGCCCACGAGCTCGCGGTGGCGCTCGAACGGCTGGTGCGCGATCCCGCCCTGCGCCGCCGCCTCGCCGCTGCCGCCGGCCACACGGTGCGCACCCGCTTCTCCTATGAGGCGGGCGTCGACTGGATCGCCGCCGCGCTCGGCCAGCCTGCCGCCGCCCGTGCCGCGGAGTAGCCTTCATCGGACCGCGCGCTCATACGCACGTATGAACGCGCCTGGTCATGAGGCGCGCAGGATGCGCGCGGTCCAGAAGAGCGGAAGTTGGCCATGCGCGTGCTGCTGCACACGCCGCTGAAGCCACCGGACAGCGAGGTCGCATCGGGCGACCGCGCGATGGGGCGCGGCCTCCTACGGCTGCTGCGGCGGCTCGGCCATGACGTGATCATGCCGCCGCTCAGCCGGGTCGCGCCGGGCGTGCCGCCGTTCGAGCGCCATATCGCGCTCCAGCGCCGCGCCCGCGCCCAGGCAGCGCGGCTGATCGCCCGCTGGCGCGCGCTGCCCGCCCGCCATCCCGAGCGCTTCGACCTCTGGTTCACCTATCATTGCTATTACCGCAAGCCCGACTGGCTGGGCCCGACCGTCAGCCGCGCGCTCGACATCCCCTACGTCATCGCCGAGGCCTCGCACGCCCCGCGCCGCGCCCAGGGCGCGACACGGCTCGGCCATCGCGCCGTCGAACGCGCCTTGGCCGAGGCCGACCTGGTGCTGAGCGTCAATCCGCGCGACATGCCCGGCGTCAAGGCGCTGCTGCGGCCAGGCGCGCATCAGCGCTGGCTGCCGCCGTTCATCGACACCGGGCCGTTTCGCGAGGCAGCTGCCGGACCGCGTGCCGCCAACGCGATTCCAGTGCTGTTGAGCGTCGGCATGATGCGCACGCGCGACAAGCTCGCTTCCTATCGCGTGCTGTCGCAGGCCTTTGCGCTCCTGCGCGACAGGCCGTGGCAGGCGCTGCTGGTCGGCGACGGTCCGGCGCGCGGCGAGATCGAGCGCATGATGGCGCCGTTCGGCGAGAGGGTCCGCTTCATCGGCGCCGTGCCGCATGCCGCGCTGGCGGACGTCTACGCCAGCGCGGACCTCTATCTGTGGCCGGCGATCAACGAGGCCTACGGCATGGCTTTCCTCGAGGCGCAGGCGGCAGGACTGCCCGTCGTCGCCGGGCGGACCGGCGGCGTGCCCGCCGTGGTGACCGACGGCGTCACCGGCATGTTGACGCCGATCGGCGATCCCGTGGCGTTTGCGGGCGCCGTCAGCCGGTTGCTCGAGCGGCCCGAAGAACGCGCGCGGCTGGCTGCCGGCGCTGCGCGCCGCATCGGCACCCATCATGACGAGCGGGCGGCGGCGCGCGCGCTGGCCGCCTCGCTCGCACTGCTGCGATGAACGTACCGTTCGCCATCCTCCGTCACGCCCCCACCGGCTGGAACGCCGCGGGGCGCCTGCAGGGCTCGACCGACATTCCGCTCAGCCCGGCCGGCGAGGCGGCGGCGGCTCGCTGGCGGCTTCCCGCCCCGGCCGATCACTGGCGGCGGGTGTGCAGTCCGCTGCAGCGCGCCCGGCGGACGGCGGAGCTGGTGCGGCCTCCGGCGCCGGTCACGATCGAGTCGCGATTGCGCGAGATGAGCTTCGGAGTGTGGGAAGGCAAGAGTGTCGCCCAGCTTCGCGCGGAAGGCGGCGAGGCCTTCGCCGCGGCCGAACGGCTCGGCCTCGACTTCCACCCGCCGGGCGGCGAGTCGCCGCGGATTGCCATGAGCCGCATCGCCGGCTGGGTGCGGGAGATCGCGGCCAGCGGCGAGCCGCTCGTGGCGGTGTCGCACAAGGCCGCGATCCGCGCCCTCCTGGCGCTGGCGCTCGGCTGGGACATGACCGGCCGCCAGCCGGTCAAGCTCGACTGGAGGTGCCTGCACTTCTTCTTGGCGCATGGCGACGGGAAGGTGACGCTCGACCGGCCGAACGTGGCGCTGTCATGAGCCGGATCTTCTTCCATGTGCAGCACCTGCTGGGCATCGGCCATATCCGCCGCGCCGCGGTCCTTGCACGCACCTTGGCGGCGAGCGGCTTCGACGTGCTGCTCGTCTCGGGCGGTGCGCCGCTGCCGCTCGATCTCGGCGGCGCCCGCTTCCACCAGCTGCCGCCGGTTCGCGCGCGCGACGAGGGGTTGCGCGAGCTGAGCCGACTGGACGGTTCGCCGCTCGACGAGGCGTTCAGGCAGGAGCGCACTCGCCAGCTGCTCGAGCTGTTCGGCGCCGAGACACCCGATGTGCTGATCACCGAACAGTTTCCCTTCGGCCGCACGCAGCTACGGTTCGAGCTGCTGCCGCTGCTCGAGATGGCCCGGACGCGACGGCCGAAGCCGCTGATCGTATCGTCGGTGCGCGATATCGTGCGGCGCTCGATGTCGCCGCAGCGCGTGCAGCAGGCGGTCGAACTCTGCCGGCGCTTCGACCTCGTCCTGATCCATGGCGATCCGCGGCTGATCGGCTTCGACCGGAGCTTTGCCGGCTGGGAGGCGATCCGGACGCGTACCGCCTATACCGGCTACATCGCGGAGCGCAGGGGCGATCCGGGCGAGGCCGGCGCGGATGAAGTTCTCGTCTCGGTGGGCGGCGGCGCGGTCGGGGCGCCGCTGCTGCGGGCGGCCGCGAAGGCGCGCGCCCAGGGGACGCTCGCCAACCGGACATGGCGGCTGCTGGTCGGCGCCAGCCTCGGCGCAGCGGTCGACCCGACGGAGGGCATGATCGTCGAGCCCGCCCGCACGGACTTCCACACCCTGCTGCACAATGCCACGCTGTCGATCTCGCAGGCGGGCTACAACACCGTCGTCGATACCCTGTGCTGCGCCGATCGGGCCGTTCTGGTGCCGTTCGGCACCGAACGGGAAACCGAGCAGATGGATCGTGCCCGCTGGCTCGCCGAACGCGGACTCGTCGTCTATGTGCCCGCGCCGGCGCTGTCGCCTCAAACGCTGTCGGCGGCCATCGACCGGGCGATGCGCGGCCCGTCGATCCGCAGCTTCCCGCCCTGCGACCTCGACGGTGCCGCGGCGACGGCCGCGCTCCTCCATCGCAGGCTGTCATGAGCGCAAGACGATCGCCCGTGGGCTGCCGCGCAGGCAGGAACGACACCGGCTGTTCTCGGAGTTTCCGGATGGGATCGCGCTCGTCATGACCGGTTGGCGCACGATCGACGAGGAGCTCGCGCGCTGGCGCGAGGCCGGCCGCGAGCCCGTGCTGTGGTGGCGCGACGACGACGCGGCGGACGCCACGCCGGCGCTCGATCGGCTTCTCGACCTGCATCGCATGGCGAAAGTGCCGCTGGCGCTGGCGATCGTGCCGGCGAACGCCACGCCGGCGCTGGCCGAATGCCTTGCGCGAGCACCGGATGTCGACCTGTTGCAGCACGGCTACGCCCATACCAATCATGCGCCTGCGGCCGACAAGAAGATGGAGCTCGGCCTGCACCGGCCGTCGATGTTCGTTCTGGGCGAGCTCGGCACGGGCCGGATGGCGCTGGAGCGCCTGTTCGGCGGCCGCGTGCTGCCGGTGCTGGTGCCGCCCTGGAACCGCATCGCCGCGGCGCTCGTGCCCACCTTGCCGGAAGTCGGCTATCGCGGTCTGTCGACGTTCGGTGCTCGCCGTCGTGCCCGTCCGGTTTCCGGACTGACGCAAGTGAACACCCATGTCGACCTGGTCGACTGGACGAGCCGTCGTTTCGTCGGCGAAGAAGCGGCCCTTGCCGCGCTTGAACGGGCGCTTGCGGCGGCGCGCTGCGGTGCGAAGGAGCCGATCGGCATCCTCAGTCATCATCTTGCGATGGACGAGGGGGCTTGGGATTTCCTAAGTTCGTTGTGGGAGAGAATTAGCAGCATGCCGGGCCTGGAAATCGCGCCAGCGCACGATTTGTTCGCGTCATGGGAGCCGCGGGTTTGAGTTCTGCCGATCTGCGCTATCCGCGCCAGACGCTGTGGGCCGACTATCTCCGCGCGGGAGCAGGTGCCGTGCTGTGCGGCCTGCCGCTGGCCGTGATCGAGGTCAATCGCTGGGTTGCGCTCATCCTCTGCGCCGGGTTTGCGCTGTTCGCCATCTTCTTCGTGCGCACCGCATTGCGCCAGATGACGCGCTACAGGCTTGGACCCGACACGCTCTGCGTCGATGGCCCGGTGGGCACGCTGGTCGAATGGAACCGGCTCGATCGCATGAAGCTCAGCTACTTCTCGACCAAGCGCGACCGTTCCGGCGGCTGGATGCAATTGACCGTGGGCTCGGTCGGGGGGCGTCTGGTCAGGGTCGATTCTGCGCTCGAGGGCTTCTACGATATCGTCGAACGGGCCGCGCGCGCGGCCGGGGCGGTGAGCCTGCCGCTCAGCGAGGCGACGCGCGCCAACCTCCGGTCGATGGGCATTTTCGTGGCAGGTCAGGAAGAGGCGGTATGAAGGATCTGCTGCGGGTCGAGAACCTGACGGTCGAGTTCGGCGTGCATGAGGGTGTGCTGCGCGCCGTCGACAATGTCTCCTTTTCCATTCCGCCGGGGGGCACCCTGGCGCTGGTCGGTGAATCGGGCTCCGGCAAATCGGTCTGCAGCCAGGCGATCATGGGCCTGCTGCCGCGCACCGCGAGAATTCCCTCGGGCTCGATCCTCTTCGCCGATCCGCGCGACAAGACGCCGGTGATCGACATCGCCCGGCTCGACCGCATGGGGCCGGAGATGCGCAAGATCCGCGGCGGCGAGATCTCGATCATCTTCCAGGAGCCGATGACCTCGCTGTCGGCGCTCCACACGGTCGGCGACCAGATCGGCGAGGCGGTCGAGCTGCATGGCGGCGGCGGTCATCTCAGCAACATCCATTCCCTCGGCAACCAGATACATGAGGCGGTCGAGCGCTCGCACCAGCGCATGGGCCGGGCGCAGATCGACCAGCTCACCACCGACATGCTGCGCATGGTCGGCTTCCCCGATCCCAGGCGCGCCCTGCGCACCTATCCGTTCGAGCTCTCGGGTGGCCTGCGCCAGCGCGCCATGATCGCCATGGCGCTGGTCTGCCGGCCGGCACTGCTGATCGCCGACGAGCCCACGACCGCCCTCGACGTCACCATCCAGGCCCAGATCCTTCGCCTCATGAAGGACCTGCAGAAAGAGCTCGGCATGGCGCTGCTGATGATCACGCACGATCTCGGCGTGGTCGCCAACGTCGCCGACGACGTGGTCGTGATGTATCGCGGCAAGGTGGTCGAGTCGGGCAGCCTGCACGATATTTTCGACGACCCGCAGCATCCCTATCTCAAGGCGCTGCTCCATGCGGTGCCGCGCTTCGACATGAAGCCGGGTGAGCGGCTGCAGCCGATCCGCGAGATCAAGGCGTCGACCGGCCATCTTCTGAAGCAGAAGGCCGAGGTTGCGCCGACCGAGAGCTTCAACCGGCAGGCGCCGGTGCTGAAGGTCCGCCATCTCACCAAGACCTTCAGGATCCGCAAGGCGGACACCTTGCTCGAGTCGCTGCTGGGGGGCGGCACGACGCGCACGGTGCGGGCCGTCAACGACGTGAGCTTCGACGTCGAGCGCGGCGAATGCCTGGGGCTGGTCGGCGAATCGGGCTGCGGCAAGACCACGCTGTCGAAGATGCTGATGCGCGGCCTGTCGGCCGATCCCAACGAGGGCGCCGGCCGGGTCGTGTTCGACGACTGGGGCCGCAAGATCGATGTCATGATGCTGGAAGGCGAGGAGCTCAACCGCTTCCGGCGCAAGCTGCAGTTCATCTTCCAGGACCCGTTCGGCTCGCTCAACCCGCGCATGACGGTCTACGACATCCTGGTCGAGCCGCTGGTCATCCATGGCGTCGGCGATGGCGCCTATCGCCGCGAGATGGTCGGCGAGCTGATGGAGATGGTCGGCCTCGACCGTCGCCAGCTCAGCCGCTATCCGCACTCCTTCTCCGGCGGCCAGCGCCAGCGCATCGGCATCGCCCGCTCTCTCGCGCTACGGCCCGACATGGTGATCTGCGACGAGCCGGTCTCCGCACTCGACGTGTCGATCCAGGCGCAGATCCTGAACCTGCTCAAGGACCTGCAGAAGCAGCTCGGCCTCACCCTGCTGTTCATCAGCCACAATCTCGCCGTGGTCGACTATATCGCCGATCGCATCGCCGTGATGTGCGCCGGCCGGCTGGTCGAGCTCGCACCGTCCGGCGAGCTGTTCCGCAATCCCATGCATCCCTACACCAGGGCGCTGCTGTCGGCGGTGCCGATGCCCGATCCCAACCAGCGGCTCGACCTGCGGGCGCTGATGGAGGGCAAGGCCTCAGATCCCAAGGCCTGGCCGGCGCCGTTCACCGACGATGGGTCACGGCTCGTACTCTGGACCGAGGCCGCGCCCGGTCACTATGTCCGCATTGCGCGGGAAGGCGTCTGAAATGCTGCACTACGTCGCGCGACGCATCCTGCTGATGATCCCGACACTGTTCGTGATCAGTGCGCTGGTTTACCTGATCATCGACATGCCGCCGGGCGACTGCGTCACCTCGCAGATCGACGAGCTGCTGTCGCGCGGCGACCCTGACGCGCTGCGCCGCGCCGACGAGTTGCGCCATCTCTACGGCCTCGACCAGTCGCTGGTCGCCCGCTACTTCGAATGGGTGGGCGGCATTTTCCGCTGGGACTTCGGGCTGTCGTGCCAGGACACCGTGCCGGTGAAGGACCTGATCGGCGAGCGGCTGGGCCTCACCATGGTGATGGAAACCAGCACCATCGCCTTCATCTGGATCGTGTCCTTCGTCATCGGCGTCTATGCCGCGACGCACCAGTACCAGGTGGGCGACTACATGGCGTCGTTCATAGGCTTCGTCGGCCTCGCGGTGCCGAACTTCCTGCTGGCGATCGTGCTGCTCTATGTCGGCAAGGTCTATTTCGGCCTGTCGATCGGCGGGCTGATGGACCCCGAGTTCATCGAGCAGCCGATGAGCTGGGCCAAGTTCGTGTCGATCGCCCAGCACCTGATCATCCCGGTGATCGTGATCGGCACCTCGGGCACCGCCGGCATGATCCGCCGCCTGCGCGCCAACCTGCTCGACGAGCTGCAGAAGCAGTACGTCACGACCGGCCGCGCCAAGGGCCTGCCGCCGCTGAAGCTGCTGATCAAGTATCCGCTGCGGCACGCCATCAACCCGTTCGTCGCCGATATCGGGCATCTGCTGCCCGAAGTTATCTCCGGGTCGGTGATCGTCTCCGTCGTGCTGTCCCTGCCGACCACGGGGCCGATGCTGCTGGGCGCGCTCAAGACCCAGGACGTGAACCTCGCCGCCACCTTCCTGCTGTTCGTGGCGGTGCTGACGGTGGTCGGCATGCTGGTGTCGGACCTGCTGCTGGCCGCGCTCGATCCGCGCATTCGCTTCGGCACCACCTCAGAGAAGTGACGGCCGGAGAAACGACATGACCGACACGGCTGATCGCCCCGGCGCCCCGTCGCCCACGCCACACTACGTCAATCCGGCGCCGTGGGATCCCTACGTCTCCGAGAAGCTCACGGCCGAGCAGGAAAAGTACTACATGGCCGGGCAGTGGAAGCTGATGTGGTGGCGCTTCCGCCGCCACCGGCCGGCCGTGGTCTCCGCCGTCTTCCTGCTGCTGATGTATTTCTCCTGCCTGATCAGCGAGTGGATCGCGCCGCACGACCTGCATACCCGGCACGTGAAGTACATCTTCGCGCCGCCGCAGGGCATCCACTTCGTCCACGACGGCAAGTTCCTCGGGCCGTTCGTCTACGGCTTCAAGATGGAGCGCGACCTCGACACCCTGCAGCGCGTCTATACGGAGGACCACACCAAGCCGCAGCCGCTGCGCTTCTTCTGCAGCGGCGAGCCCTACGAGTTCTGGGGGCTGGTGAAGGGCTCGTTCCATTTCGTCTGCCCGGCCGATGGCGGCACCCTCTTCCTGCTGGGGACCGACCGGCTGGGGCGCGACATGTTCAGCCGCATCGTCTATGCCGCGCGGATTTCGCTCACCATCGGCGTGATCGGCATCGTGCTGTCCTTCACCCTCGCCCTCGTCCTCGGCGGATTGGCGGGCTA
>Ga0182739_1002092_pt1 | contig 19096 bp, 21 predicted proteins | sample eDN5th30CBELigBY_FD_128873 | JGI IMG/M metagenome (GOLD analysis project Ga0182739, IMG submission 128873) | Enriched backyard soil microbial communities from Emeryville, California, USA - eDNA 5th pass 30_C BE-Lig BY (version 2) (version 2) | ecosystem: Environmental > Terrestrial > Soil >...
CCCGGATCAGCAGCGAAGCGTTCGGTGAAAGCCAGCCGCGCGTTCCCACCGCTGACGGTGTGCGCGAGTTGCAGAACCGCCGCGTCGAAATCACCTACGGCCCGGGTTCGGGCAGGTAATTTCAAAGCACGGCTTCAAGCCTGATAAGAAAAGGGCCGGGAGAGAAATCTCCCGGCCCTTTTTCTATGCGGTTTGCGGCTAGCCCGCCGTGCGGACAGCGCGGGACCCAATCACTCCATCAGCAAGAACAATCCGAACGATAGCGCTGTACCCAGACCGAAGAGCGGCCAGGACCAGAAGAATTGGTGCCCCTCGATTGCCACCGAGTGGACCTGAAGCAGCCCTCCACTCGACCCGCCGGAGCCGATGAACAGCGCCACGACGAACGCCAGAACAGCTCCGAGCACGATGGCCTTGAGAAGTGAGATCATCCGTGTTTGCTCCCCTTGTTCAGCCGTCACGCCACGAGGCGAAGACGCGACGCCCCTCGTTGCGGCGCCAGTGAGACGTTTGTGAGGCCCTCGACCTCTGCCAACCTCTCTGCCAATTCACCGCCCAATTCGAAGTCGCGCCCCAGCCGCAGTTCCGGCCCGACACCCTCATCGATCTTGAGCCGTACGATTACCTCACCACGCCCGGGCTCACCCGGGTGCAAGGCCAATCTCAGCTCTTGCAGTGCGTCGACCGTTGACACCTCCGCCTTCAAGACCATTCGCGCAGCATTTTGCACTTCGGCCAGCGGCCTGGCGCCGCGGACGGTCACGCGCGGTGGCTCTTCCGGGCTAGGCGAGTCCAGCTCGACATTAAGAAGGACACATACGCCGTCAGCGGCCCAGCGCTGGAAGTTGTCCACCAGCGCTTCCTCAAAACAAGCAGCGCTGAACTGGCCCGAACTGTCGGAGAAATCGGCTCGAATAAACTCGCCGCCCTTCCGCGTCCGCCCCTTGCTGACGCTTTCCACCAGCGCTGCCAGAACCGCAGGTTGGCGACCGCCCGACACGCCGGATTCCATCAGGCTCGCATAACTGCGCGCACCGTTGGCAGAGGCAATCGCGCGGTATTGTTCCACCGGGTGGGCGGTAAAGTAGAAGCCGAACACCTCCCGCTCCGCCGCCATCTGTTCGGCGCGGGTCCATGGCTGCACATCCGTGAGGCGCAATGCGGGGGCCGTGTGATCCTCTCCGCCGAAAAGTGCCGCCTGACCGCTTTCTCGTTCGCGCACAGCGGCGTCACTGACGGCCAGAAGGATGTCTGCATTACCCAGAACACGCGCTCTATTGGGCTCAAGGGTGTCAAAGGCGCCCGCTGAAGCAAGCCCTTCCAGCTGCTTGCGGTTCATCGCGCCCGGCGGCATCCGGCGGAACAAGTCCTCCAGCGTTTCGAAGTCGCCATTGGCCTGACGTTCGGCGGCGACCTGCTCCATCGCCTTCTCGCCGACGCCCTTGATGCCGGCCAAGCCATAGCGGACGGCGTGCCCACTCTCGGTCTGCTCTACCGAAAATTCAGCTTCCGACCGGTTCATGTCCGGCCCCAGAAGCGCAACACCGTTACGGCGCAGGTCGTCCACGAACACTGCCAGCTTTTCCGACTGGTGCATGTCGAAGCACATCGACGCGGCGTAGAATTCCTCGCGGTAATGCGTCTTGAGCCAGGCCGTCTGGTAGCTCAGCAAGGCGTAAGCGGCAGCGTGGCTCTTGTTGAAACCGTACCCTGCGAATTTGTCGATCAAGTCGAACAGTTCGTTCGCCTGCTTCGCCGCAATACCGCTGACCTCGGCACAGCCTTCCACGAAACGGGCGCGCTGGGCGTCCATTTCGGCCTGGATCTTCTTACCCATCGCGCGGCGCAAGAGGTCGGCGTCGCCAAGTGAATAGCCAGCGAGTATCTGCGCCGCCTGCATCACCTGTTCCTGATAGACGAAGATGCCGTAAGTTTCGGAGAGGATGCTTTCGAGCTTCGGGTGCGGATATTCGATTTCCGCCTCGCCGTTCTTGCGTTTACCGAACAGCGGGATGTTATCCATCGGACCGGGCCGATAGAGCGAAACCAGCGCGATGATGTCGCCGAAGTTGGTCGGTCTTACCGCCGAAAGGGTGCGGCGCATGCCTTCCGATTCCAGCTGGAACACGCCCACCGTATCACCACGCTTGAGCAGGTTATAAACTTGGGCATCGTCCCACGGCAGCGCGTCCAGATCGACGGTGATCCCCCGCCCGGCCAGCAAATCCACCGCTTTTCGTAAGACCGACAATGTCTTGAGACCGAGGAAGTCGAACTTCACCAGCCCCGCATCCTCGACAAACTTCATGTCGAACTGCGTCACCGGCATGTCAGACCGGGGGTCGCGATAGAGCGGCACGAGTTCGCTCAGCGGCCGATCGCCGATCACCACGCCTGCCGCGTGGGTTGAGGAGTTACGTGGGAAGCCTTCAAGCTGCATGGCGAGATCGACCAGCCGCTTCACTTCATTGTCGTTATCGTATTCGCGCCGGAAATCCGCAGCACCGTTCAGCGCGCGCGGCAATGTCCAGGGGTCAGTCGGATGGTTCGGCACCATCTTGCACAGACGGTCCACCTGACCGTAACTCATCTGCAGAATACGCCCGGTATCGCGAAGCACGGCCCGCGCCTTCAGCTTACCAAACGTGATAATCTGCGCGACCTTGTCCTGCCCATAGCGGTCCTGGACATAGCGGATCACCTCACCGCGCCGCGTTTCACAGAAGTCGATATCGAAGTCGGGCATCGAAACGCGCTCGGGGTTGAGGAAGCGTTCGAAAAGCAGTCCCAGTTTGATCGGATCTAGGTCGGTGATCGTCAGCGACCACGCCACGAGCGAACCCGCGCCCGATCCACGACCGGGCCCGACGGGGATGCCCTGAGCCTTAGCCCATTTGATGAAATCGGCGACGATCAGGAAGTAACCGGGGAAGCCCATTCCGGCGATGATGCCGATCTCGAACTCCAGCCGTTCCTCATAAATGCGGCGGTCTTCGTCCGTCAGTTCCTCGTACCGGGATAGGCGCGCGGCAAGACCCGCCCGCGCATCTTCCGCCAGCATCCGCGCCTCACCCTCCAGATCGCCCGCTAGGCTCGGAAGGATCGGCTTACGCTTCGGCGGCGCGAAAGCGCATCGCTGGGCCACGACAAGGGTGTTTGCGGTCGCCTCTGGCAGATCGGCGAACAGCTCCTCCATGATGGCCGCAGACTTGACGAACGCTTCCGCGCTCGACCGCGGGCGATCGGCGCTGTCGACGTGGGTCGAATTGGCAATGCACAACATCGCGTCATGCGCGGCGTGCATGTGTGGTTCGCCAAAGCTGGCGGGATTGGTGGCGACCAGTGGCAGATCGAGCGCGTAAGCGAGCCCGACAAGATCGTCCTCTGCCGCTTCTTCGACAGGATCCCCGCGACGCGTAATTTCGATGTAGAGCCGCCCCGGGAACAGCCCGGAGAGCCGTTCAAGCATGGCCCTGGCGCGCTCTGGCCGATTGTCGGCAAGCAAGCGGGCTGCTGCCCCCTCCCCACCACCGGTCAGCGCAATCAGTCCATCCGTGCGACCGTCGATATCCGCCAGCGTGACGTGGGGTTCCAGTTCCAGCGGACGATTGAGGTGCGCCCTGCTGACGAGATCGCACAGGTTGTTCCAACCATTCTCATCCTGAGCGAACACCGGAAGAAAATCGATCGGCCCCTCATCGCCGCGCGAAACGCCGAGCAGCACGCCGACGATGGGCTGCACACCCTCAGACCGGCACGCAGCAGCGAAAGCAGGCGCACCGTAGAGTCCGTTGCGGTCGCACATCGCGATGGCCGGGAAGCCGCGTTCCTTGGCCAGCTTGGCAATGGCTTTCGGATCGATCGCCCCTTCGAGCATCGAATAACTCGACAAAACACGAAGCGGAACAAAGGGAGCGAAAGCCATGGCGGCAAGTTAGTCGTAATGTCGGAAAGCGGAAGGCTCAGCCGGTGATTTTGCCCAGTTCCGGGCAGCAGCGCACGTCAGTCCAATACGCCTTCATGGAGACGGACAACCCGGTCCATCCGTGCGGCCAGGCGCTCGTTATGCGTAGCGACAAGAGCTGCGCTCCCGTGCCCGCGTACAAGCTCAAGAAACTGCGCGAGAACCTTGTCCGAAGTTACCTCGTCCAGATTGCCGGTTGGTTCGTCTGCCAGCACCAGCTTGGGCCTATTGGCAAGCGCACGAGCCACTGCAACGCGCTGTTGCTCGCCGCCGGAAAGCTGGCTGGGACGATGCGTAAGCCGGTGTTCCAGACCTAGCGAACTGAGCAGTTCACGAGCCCGCTGCTGCGCTTCCGCTCGCGGAGACCCGGCAACGAGTTGCGGCAGCATCACGTTCTCGTCAGCGGCGAAGTCCGCCAGCAGGTGGTGGAACTGATATACGAAACCGAGATGATTGCGGCGCAGTGCGGTGCGATCGCCGGATGGCAGATCGGTCGCGTCCGTCCCCACGATCTCGATCCGGCCGCCAAAGCCGCCCTCCAGCAGACCTACCGCCTGCAGCAGCGTCGACTTTCCCGTGCCTGAGGGACCGAGCAAAGCCACGATCTCTCCCGGCTGGATCGTCAGGTTCACGCCGCGCAGCACGTCAATGCGCTCCCCACCCTGCTCGAACGAGCGGGTAAGGCCGGTCAGGCGGACGATAGGATTACTCATAGCGCAGCACCTGTACGGGATCGGTGCCGGCGGCCCGGTACGCCGGGTAGAGCGTGGCCAGGAAACTGAGTCCCATAGCCATCCCACAGATCAGCAAAATCTCGAACGGATTGGTCTTCGCGGGCAGCTCTGTCAGAAAGCGGATCTGAGGGTCCCATAGATTTTGGCCGGTAATCAATTCTATGCCGCGCACGATCGGCTGACGGAACTGCAGCACCGTGAAACCGAGCGCCAGCCCAGCGAGGGTACCAATCGCGCCAATGACCGAACCCGTGGTCACGAATATCTTGAGCAAGCTCTTCCGCGTGGCGCCCATTGTCCGCAGGATCGCAATGTCGCGCGTTTTCGACCTCACCAGCATGACCAGCGACGACAGGATGTTGAAGGCAGCCACCAAAACGATGATCGACAGGGCGAAGAACATCGCCACCCGTTCAACCTGCAACGCTTCGAACAGGGTGGAATTGATCGTCTTCCAGTCCGTCAACGTGGCTTGGCCTTGCAACTTGTCGGCCAACGGCGCGAGTATTTGACCGACTTTGTCGGCATCGTTGGTCGTCACCTCGATCATCCAGATCGAATCGCCCGCCAGCAACAGTGTCTGCGCGACCGGGATCGGCATGACCACGAAGGCTTCGTCGTAATCGTAGACGCCAACCTCAAAAATAGCCGCGATGGTATAGCCCACCTGACGCGGCATGGTGCCAAAGGGAGTGGATCGGCCCTGCGGATTGATGATCGTTATCGTATCGCCAAGCCGTGCACCGAGATTAGCCGCCAGGCGAGAGCCGATAGCGACGTTCATCTCCTCAGGTTGTAACGCGGCCAGGTTCCCCGCGAGAACGTTCGGAGCAAGTTTCTGGATATCTTCCTGGGTGTTGCCGCGGATCACAACGGCCTCAACACGCCCGTTGAAGGTGCCGAGAAGGGGCTGATCGATCAGCGGAGATGCGTCCACCACGCCCGGCGTCTTGCGGACGTCGTCAAGAATAGCTTCCCAATTGTCGAGCCGGTTGCCGTAGCCCTGGATGATCGCGTGGCCATTGAGGCCCACGATCTTGTCGAGAAGCTCTGCACGAAAGCCATTCATCACGCTCATCACGATGACCAGCATGGCCACTGAAAGCATGACAACGCCGATGCTGATCGACGCGACGAGCGCGATCACCGCCTCGCCGCGCCCGGGAAGCATGTAGCGCTTGGCGATGGTCCATTCGAATGGAGAGAGGATCAATGTGGCCGTTTCGCGTTGTTTTCGCCGAAGCCGCAGCTTTATGGCGGCGCGGCCAGGGTAGCAACACAATGTTCGGAGCTGCCCGGTGGCAGTCCATCACCATATATCAATGTCAGGATTGAGTTGGTAGCGGAGGACCGATGCGGCCTTGGCGGCCCCATGTCGGCGGTTCCAGTCCCTTAGACCGACCGTCGCACACGTTCCATGCCCTTTTTACCCGCTCATCAGCATAAATCACCAAGCAGATACCGAAAAGCCCCACCGTTGGCGCGGCAGGGCTTTCTGGAGCGCCGAGACGACGCTGACTGACAACAGCATTCTTAAGCCCGGCGCTCCTTCTATGCAATCGAGAAGGAGAATACCGATGTCCAAAGTGATCCCATTCCTCCCCAAGGAAAAAGCTAAGGCCGAGGTAAATAAGGCCCTCTCCAAGGGGAAAACCAAGGCGAAAGACGCCAAGGCTCCGCCCAGCAAGCTAAAGCAGGCCAAGAAGATCAAGGAAGCGGCCAAGCGCGAGTTGAAGATGTCCAGCCCCGGTCATCTGGCGCGTTGCCAAGCTCTCGTAGGGTGCCACTGGCCCGCAGCAGTATTGCTCTACCGGATCGCCTATCTGTGGCGGACCATCAATCCCAAGTGGAAAGGCAATGACGGGCCGTCCCTTGCCATGTTGAAGGCGGATTGGGCCACCTCGGCGGGCTTGGGGCCGGGCGAGATCAACACCGCCCTGAAGCGCCTGCGCGAATATGCGGCGCACATCGTGACGATCAAACCGGAAGGTATCGGCGCAGGCAAGAAACTCTGCGTCTATTTCAACAGCGACGCCTTTGCTGAGGCGATGCAAACCGAAGGCTACGAGATCAAGGTCATGGCGAATGAGGGCATGTCGCTGTTCGCCTGAAACAACCCCAAAATTACGATTAAGTGCCACGGAAGCATGACGTTTATATATGGTAAGAGGTGTATATAGGAGAGAACCCCCTACTCCTACCTTACGGTAGAAGTAGGGCATCCCGCACTCGCTCCGCTCCTTCGGGGCGCCGTGTTGCGATGCTGGCATCTCTCCCGAAAGAGGAACGATACCAACAGTACCCAATCGTCATGCTTCCGTGATTATTGAATGCGCCCCGTCAGGTAGCGGTGATGGAAGCTCGGACATTGCACCCGTGAAAATGCAATTAATTGCAATCAACCATCCGTTAGGATCGAGGCGATATGCTTTGGCGCATTCGAGATGCAGGAGCGCGCCATGCCCCCGGTTCAGGCCAAACCAGATGTCGCCCGTCTCCAGCAGGAGGCGCTGGCCCTCGCGGTCAAGCCAACGAAGAGCTTTCACGCCTTCGCCCGTGCCCTGTCGGCGGCGCACAGCAATGACCCCGCGTTCCTGCATGAAGTGGAGCGGATCGCGGGGATCAAGCGCCGGGCGCTGTTCTACCTGTCGAACGTGGGTGGGTTCCTCGAAGATTACAGCATCACGGAGGAACAGGCCGAGCGGATCGGCTGGACCAAAATCCAGATCATCGCACGCCATATCGCGAACCAGCCGGAGAGGATCAATCAGCGTGCCATGCAGGACAAGTTGGGGATCGCAGCGCGAACGCCCGCACACGCGCTGCCAGCGGCTCTGGAGGCGCAAGACGCACCAACGCAGGGGCCGCTCCGCTCGGTGCTCCTGCGCTTCCCGGCCGATCAATATGCCGATGTTGAGGCCGCGCTGATCGCATGTGGCGCAGAACGGAAGGGCAGAGGGCTGATCGGCAAGGAGGATGCCCTTGTGCGCTTGGCAGTCAGCCACCGAGCGACGACGCGGTAAGACATCGAGCACGCCGGGATGATGCAGCGGGGCGAATGGGCTAGCGACGCAAAGTCAAAATGCATCTAAGATGTTGAAATAACTGTATTTGTGTAGGTCTTTCAATAGGATGATCCTTGTTTTGAAAGGTTCATCGTGAAGGACATCCTATCCCTCGGGCACTCCAACATCGGCTGGGACGAGTTCAGTTACGCCCTCGCACAATTCGACATCGGCTGTATCATCGACGTGCGATCATCGCCCCGGTCGCGCTGGTCGCACTTCTGCAAGCCTGACCTGCGGGTGCGGCTGAACCGGGTTGGTGTGTCATATGTCCACCTGGGCGATACTCTGGGCGGGATGCCGAGGAGCGGCCCAACCGATTATGCAATCCGGCGCGGGACCATCGCCTTCGCCACGGGGATCGAGAGCGTTCTGGCGATTGCCGCCCGGTGCCGTCCCGCGCTGCTATGCGCCGAACGCGACCCGCTGCACTGCCATCGCTTCCTGCTGATCTCTCGGCACATGCATGGCTTGCCGGACGTCCGGGTCTCGCACATTCGCCACAACGGCACGCTGGAAACCCACGACGAGGCCGAGGAACGCCTGCTCATGCTTCACAAGCTGTCCGGCGATCTGCTTGCGGATCGCGGTCAGCGACTGGCCGAAGCCTACGCCCGGCAGGAGCGAAAATTGGGCTGAAAATCGCGGCGCTTAGAACCCCCTTTTTGGGCATAGGCAATTTTCAATATACCATTGAAATCAAAGGATGAATTGTGAAATGCAAAAACAAATAATTGTACAACATGAAAGTGGTGCAAGTTATGCAATTAATTGCAAATCAGGCACTTCCTCGGCTTGGCAACATCAGCCCGTAGAGCCGCTCTCAGAGCCGATCCGTCGCCTCCTAACCCATTCACTATCCGCCAATAGCAAACGTGCTTACGCGGCCGATCTGGCCCATTTTCGGGCATCTGACAGGGACATTCCTTGCTCGCCGGAAGTTGTCGCGGCCTACCTCGCCGAGATCGCTGACGACTTCGCCGTCGCGACGATCCAACGAAGGCTCGCGGCCATCGCCAAAGCGCATCGAGCCTCTGGCCATGACGATCCTTGCCGGGCCGAAATCGTGAAGGCGACGATGCGGGGGATCAGGCGGATCAAAGGCGTGGCGCAGCGCGAAGCCCAAGCCCTGCAACGCGATGACCTGTTCGCGTTGCTCGAACGGATGGGAGACCGCCCAATCGACATCAGGGACAAGGCCCTGCTGCTCACCGGCTTTGCTGCTGCCTTCCGCCGCTCGGAATTGGTCGGGTTGGACTGCGAAGATGTCGAGCATGTCCGGCAAGGGATCGTGCTACACCTCCGCAGGTCGAAGACTGACCAGTTCGGGCAAGGCCGCAAGATCGCCATCCCGCATGGACGCACTCGTTGGTGTCCGGTGCGTCACCTCACTGACTGGATTGCCCATGCCCGGATCGAGCAGGGGCCGATCTTCCGCAGCATCGACCGGCACGGGCATATCTCCCCCGATCGCCTGTCCGGGGAAGCAGTAGCGACGATCACGAAGAAGCGCGTGGCGGCAGCGGGCTTTGATCCCGCCACCTTCTCCGGTCACTCCCTCCGGGCCGGGTTCGCCACAAGCGCCGTCATGGCCGGGGCGTCCACGTTCAAGGTCAGGGCGCAAACGGGCCACAAGAGCGACGCCATGTTGGGCCGCTACGTCCGCGACGGGAGCCTGTTCACCGACAACGCCGCTGGCACGGTCCTTTGATTGTCGGCGCTTCCATCGGCTATTCACGATGCTTATTGACCTCCGCCATTGCATCGGATAATCCCGATGCATGAGAACCGATGATGCTCTCGTCGCCTTGGCGGCTCTGGCGCACCCCACACGCCTCGCGGCATTTCGCCTCCTCGTTCAACATGAGCCGGGCGGCCTATCAACCGGACAACTGGCTGAAGATTTCGGCCTGACCCAAAGCACCTTTTCCACGCATTTGGCGGTGTTGGTGAAAGCGGGTCTCATCATGTCGGAGAAGCGCGGGCGGCAGATGATCCAACGCGCGAACATCAGCGCCCTGCGCGACCTGATGCTCTTTCTGGCCAAAGACTGCTGCCAAGGCCGCGCCGAGCTTTGCGAACCGCTGTTGGCTGAACTGACCTGCTGTTGAAGGATGCTGCGTGACCGACATCGTCATATACCACAACCCGGAGTGCGGCACCTCACGTAACGTGCTGGGCCTGATCCGTAATGCGGGGATTGAGCCGCATGTCATCGAATATCTCAAGACACCGCCAACCCGCGAACTGCTGGTCCAACTCATCGAACGCGCCGGGATCACGCCGCGCGACCTGCTGCGTGAGAAAGGCACGCCCTATGGCGAACTCGGCTTGGGCGATGAAAGCCTGAGCGATGCCGCGTTGCTTGACGCGATGATGGCGCATCCGATCCTTATCAACCGACCGCTAGTCGTCTCGCCGCTCGGCGTTAGGCTGTGCCGCCCTTCGGAAACCGTGCTCGACCTGCTGCCTTCGCCGCAACACGGTGCGTTTGCCAAGGAAGATGGCGAGCGGGTCGTGGACGAACACGGTCAACGGGTCGCCTGAGGCAGCTATGTCAACAGCTCCCCTTGCGGCCTCGGTGCCGCCTCGTCCGGGCATTTCATTCTTCGAGCGGTATCTGAGCCTGTGGGTGGCGCTCTGCATCGTCGTAGGCATCGCGCTCGGCCATGCGCTGCCCGGCCTGTTCGGCGCGATCGCATCAGCCGAGGTCGCCAACGTCAATCTCGTCGTCGCGGCGCTGATCTGGCTGATGATCGTGCCGATGTTGCTCAAGATCGACTTCGGTGCGTTAGCGTCCGTCCGCCAGCACTGGAAGGGCGTCGGCGTCACCCTGTTCATCAACTGGGCGGTCAAACCCTTTTCGATGACGCTGCTTGGCACATTTTTCCTGGGCTATCTGTTCGCGCCGCTGCTGCCCGAGGGACAGGCACCGTCCTATATCGCCGGGCTGATCCTGCTCGCCGCCGCGCCTTGCACGGCGATGGTGTTCGTCTGGTCGAACCTGTGTGACGGCGAACCCAATTTCACGCTGAGCCAGGTGGCGCTCAATGATCTCATCATGGTGTTCGCCTTCGCGCCGTTGGTCGGCCTGCTGCTCGGCGTCGCCTCGATCACCGTGCCTTGGGACACGCTAGCGCTGTCGGTCGGCCTCTATATCGTCGTGCCGGTCATCGTCGCGCAATTCCTCCGGCGAACTGTGCTGGCCTCTGGCGGACAGGCGGCGCTTGACAGTTTGCTGGCCCGGCTTGGTCCGGTGTCTCTCGCCGCGCTGCTGGCCACGCTGGTACTGCTGTTCGGCTTTCAGGGTGAGGCGATCCTTGCACAGCCTCTGGTGATCGCGCTCATCGCGGTGCCGATACTGATACAGGTCTATTTCAACGCCGGGCTGGCCTACTGGCTGAGCCGTAAGTTCGGTGTCGCATGGTGCGTGGCGGCGCCCTCGGCGCTGATCGGCGCGTCCAATTTCTTTGAGTTGGCGGTGGCCGCCGCGATCAGCCTGTTCGGTATCACATCCGGCGCTGCGCTCGCCACCGTGGTTGGGGTGCTGGTCGAGGTGCCGGTCATGCTGTCGGTAGTGGCCATCGTGAAGCGCACGCGCGGCTGGTATGAGAAGGGAATGACTGCTTGACCCGCATCCGAAATCTTCCCGACCTAGACTATCTGCCCTCGCTTGATCCCCGTTATGTGCATGAGCGACCCGCATCGGGGCTTGGTGCGGGCGATCCGCCGCCGCGTATCCTACTGCTCTACGGGTCGTTGCGGGAACGCTCCTTCTCGCGCTTTGCGGTCGAAGAAGCCGCGCGCCTGCTGCAACTATTCGGCGCGGAAACCCGCATCTTCGATCCGTCCGATCTGCCCTTGCCCGATCAGGTGAAGGGGGACGATCATCCCGCAGTCCACGAATTGCGCGAACACGCTTTCTGGTCCGAAGGTATGGTCTGGTGCAGCCCGGAACGACATGGCCAGATTACCGGCATCATGAAGGCACAGATCGACCACCTACCGCTGGAGATGAAAGGGATGCGACCGACGCAAGGCCGCACACTCGCGGTCATGCAGGTGTCGGGCGGCTCGCAATCATTCAACGCGGTCAACACGCTGCGCCTACTCGGCCGCTGGATGCGGATGTTCACGATCCCTAATCAGTCGAGCGTGGCGATGGCTTACAAAGAGTTCGACGAAGCCGGGCGCATGAAGCCCTCCAGCTATTATGACCGCATCGTTGACGTGATGGAGGAGCTGGTGCGGTTCACGGTGCTACTGCGCCCCCATGCCGCGCAGCTTGTGGACCGCTATTCCGAGCGCAAGGCGGCGGGCATGGCGGTCGATCCTGCAACCGATTTGTCAGCGATCGCTATTCGCAAAGCCTAAGCGCGGTTCGCTCTAACCCTTAGGCCGTAGCGCGGCGTCAATAATCCCGTTCAGCCAACGCAATTCACTATCGCTGAGGCTTCCAAGCCGACTGACAATGTCCGTCAACGTCACCCGTTGAAGCTGACCTGAAGGCAGGTTGGGCGTGAATAGTTCGGCGGGATCAACTTCGAGCGCGTCCGCAATTTGCCCTATGACGCCGAAGCGCGCGCCGCTGCTTCCGCCTTCGATCTTGGAAATCATGTCGGTGCTGATGTTGGCGCGCTCGGCCAACGCCTCCTGCGTTAGCCCTATGCGCGTGCGATGCGCCTTCACCAGTCTGCCAAATCTCGTCCGCAAATCGACCATGATGCCTCCCAGTCGATGCGTAACCGGGTGCTGATCTCGCCATGAGGGACGCTACTTCGATTTTCAGATATATCTGTAAGTAAAAGGCAACTTTTCGTAATTAGCTTACAGCCTCAAGCATCAATCGCGTCACATTGAGGGGCAATGATGGTCGGACAGGGATCAGGCATCCGTCAGAGGATCCGAGCACAAAGGGAAGCGGTGGAAGCAACCACAGGCCAACACACCGAGCAGAAATTTCAGAGCAGTCCTACCCAGCCGCAGCAGGCGGTGACACTGGGCAGTGGAATGGGCGCATTTGGCAAAGCCCTGCTTGTCCTGTTCATAGGTGTGCCAATTGGCGCGCTCGTCGCCGGGCCGGTCGGCTTAGTAATTGGCGTGCTCGCCTTCGCATATCTATGTTTGAAGGCGTCGTGGCAGGGGCTCGTTGGAGAGAAGGATGCTGCCCGGTCGGGAAAGTGTCCTCATTGTGATGGTCCCGTGCTTATCAGGAACGTCGAAAATGTGTCGATGAATTGCCCGACCTGTAAGCACCGTCTGACCCTGCGGAGCGGTCATCTTGTGGACGTGACGGGATGAAGGGTGAGCACCTTCTAACCTCCGATAATCCTTACTTATCAGAGCCTACAAACAGAGGGAAAACTGTTACCTTGTGCAATTAATTGCACTAAGGACTGCCCTCTCCTGTCGCGTCCGCATCCACTGGACAACCTCAAGCAACTTGCCGTTCGCTGACGAGTTGCAGAAAGTCTCGCACATCCATGAGCCATTTTTGTTGCGCGGGACGATAAGTCTCGTGGAGCTTTCGAGGAATGACCAGTTGCAGCGATTTGGCCTGCATCTCGCTGGTCTGGTTTTCGGAAAGACCCGGCGACAGAGTGAGAAGGTGCTTCTCCGCGATCCTCTCTGCCTCTGACAATACCTGCCGCCAACGGTCCTTGAGCGTTGATTTGGATCCCAGCATAGTAAGCCGGGCGGCGGGAAAATCAGGCGTATGATACTCGATTTGCCCCGGAAAAAGAAAGTCAGGCTTGTTTTTGTTTTCCGTTTCCGCGCCGCGCGCGTAGCGAACGGCATGGGCTGTAAAGATGGCCTCCAAATGGTTTTCCAATGCCAGTCCGACCCGCGATTTGCGGGTATTCTGGACCGACAGCGAGAACTTCAGGAAACCGTCAACGTCTGCACCGTCAGGGCCCGCGAAACCATTGGAAATCCTATCCGCCACGATGCGCCGCTCCAGCCTGCGGAACATCAACTCTTCCCGCTCCATCCACGCCAGCAGGGCCTGATCAGGATCGTCGTGAGCGTCGATTTCAGGGAGCGAGGATCGTGCAAGATCGGAGAATACGCGGGTCTTGGGGAACTTGAGGCCGAACCGTTCAATCAGGCCGTCCAGCAGATCAGCCTCCGGCTCTGCTGCCTCGATGCCTAGTTCATCCAGAATGTAACGAGCAGCGAAGTCCACTTCGCCGCCGCCGTCACGGGTGATCTCTCTTTGCTCGAAAGCGAGGGTGGGTTGTTCCGAAAGGCCGAAGAGCCAGATAAGCTGGCTTTGAATGTCCGTCCCGTCCGGGGTGACGATAAACAGGATATGGTCATCGGGACGGCGCGCCACGAACAGGCTATCGCCGGGCTGCATCAACTCCGTCACCGGATTGCTCTGGAAATAAAGTCGCCATTCGGCTGATCGCTTAGGGTCATTAGCCCGGCTGTCATACCATGAGAGCCTACCTTCCTCTGACAGAGCTTCCTGTTCGCCTCCCAGCCAAATGTAGGTGGCATGAAAGCGGGTATCAGCCCCCACTCGCGGTGCGCTCCGCGTGACCTCCCCCAAAATCCCGCGCAGAACCTTGGAGCCGGTGACTTCGTGCTGATTGGACTGCGCGGTAATTGTGTCCACGACAGCCAGTCGCTTGGCTGCCACAGCAACGAAATGATCGGAAAGGTAACCCCTGCGCACCGCTATTTCCCCCTGATCTCGAACCAAGCCCCATCACCACGGAGCCAGTCTGCGCACGACCGGATAACATCATCCAGCGGCAACCGGGTCCGTCCTTTCAGGGCACATTCCCAAACGACGCCAACGCGCCAGCCCAGCCCGGTCAGCGCAGTCGTCACCCGCGCATCAACTGATCGGTTGCGCTCGATCTTAGCTCGCCAGAACTCTTGCCTTGTCGAGGGCATCTTGAACAGGTGGCATTCATGACCATGCCAGAAACAGCCGTGGGCGAGCAGGACGGCATTGTAACGCGGAAACACGATGTCAGGCTTGCCGGGCAGCTCCGGCGCATGAAGCCGAAAGCGGAAACCTGACTTGTGGAGGCCGCTTCGCAGGAGAAGCTCCGGCTTCGTATTCCGTCCCCTGATGCCTGACATCATCCGGCTGCGCACGTCAGCCGAAACGATGTCAGCCATTTGCCACCATGCGCTCCCGTGGTGGCGGCGAGATCAGCGGAATATCGCCTGGTGTCCTGACGGGCGCGTCAGCGTTGAGCGCCTTCCGCAGGTGCGGCTCCATTGCCTTGGCGATGAACTCGACCACTGGCACCACAACGGCGTTGCCGAACTGCCGATAGGCTTGCGTATCCGACACTTCGATCCGCCAACGCCGATCACCCCGGTCAAAGCCCATGAGGCGGGCACATTCCAGCGGGGTCAGACGGCGTGGACGCTTGCCCGGCTGATCTATCAGAACTTCTGACCCGTCCTTGTAATACCGAGCTGACAAAGTCCGCGTGACATCATCAGGCCCGAAAAGGCTGTAGCCGAAGCCATTACCCTTGGCCTCATGCTTTGCCCGATAATCCTGCAAATACTGCCATAAGCGCGGGGTCAGGGTATATTTGGGGTCCACATCCTCATGCGCCTCCAGGATGCTTCCTAGCTTCGGGCCGCTCGACTTCGCGGGAAGCTCGATTTTGTCGAGGTCGAAGTCGGTATTATCGCGGAAGCCGACGATAAAAATGCGCTCACGCTTTTGGGGAACCCAAGGTTCGGAGCTAATCACACGAGCCTGGACCTGGCTGTAGCCGAGTTCATTTTTCAGGACGTTCATGATCGTCGCGAAGGTGCGCCCCCTGTCGTGGCTTTCGAGGTTCTTGACGTTCTCCAGCACAAAGGCCGCTGGACGATGATGGGCAATGATCTGCGCTGCGTCGAAGAAAAGGGTGCCCTGCGTGTCGCACAGGAAGCCATGTGGCCTCCCGAGGGCATTTTTCTTCGACACCCCGGCGATCGAGAACGGCTGGCAGGGGAACCCGGCAAGCAGAACGTCAAACTCCGGTATCTTGTCGGGGTCACTGGAAAACTCGCGGATGTCGCCGCCAAGCGGGTGGTTGTCCCTAAAGTTCAGAGCATAGGTCTTGCGGGCGTTCTCATCCCATTCAGAGGTGAAGACGCAATGTCCGCCAATGCTCTCGAAGCCGAGGCGAAGCCCTCCGATCCCGGCAAACAGGTCGATGAACCGGAAGGAGGTCGGAGTGGCGGGCTTGCAGGAGCCGTTGGCTGCTGACCGAAGGACGCTCAACGCCAAAGCACTTGGGCGACTGGCACCGCTGGCATACCGATATGCCGTTCGCTCCGATACTTGCAGCAGCGCGGCGGCCTGCTCCAGTGTCAGCCCGGCCTGATCGCAGAGATGCTGAAAGTCGTTTCGTCTGCCTACGATGCGCATGAATGCCTTGTCCCTGTGTCGATTTTTGACAATATGACGCCCGACTTCCCGCCGATCAAGCATTTGTTTCATGTTTGTTCTATTTTATCCCCTCTCCATCAGAGCATGGCGCAGACAGGCTGCGCGCGTTGCAGCGGCGAACCGCGCCGATGAAGGCGATCGGACCAAGATTGGGCCTGTTGCAGCGCTTCACGACCTTTCGATGCCTTTACCCTGCGCGAGGGTGACAATTTCGCCCCGCTTCAACCCTTGCATCAGTTCAGTGAACCACTCCAATTGATCGGCGGGAATAGCCTCTAGCTTCCTCTCCAGCGCCCGCACCTGTGCGCGTAACGCCTCTAGCTCGCCAGCCTGATCCACGGTCGGGGAGGACTGCCCCCCATCAAAGCCCGCCTCAAAACTCCACTCCAGCCGCATTCTGATTTCAGCGTTCAGGCTTCGCCGGTTGTCGTCCTTCGCTTTTTCCAGGCGAGCCTTCAATTCATCGGGGACACGAATGCGAAGCAGGGGTTCATCTCTAGCCATGAGCACACAATGCCTCACCGTGAGGTTGACTTCAACTCGCTTCTAAATCACATAACCGAAGTGCTCACCGTGAGCATACCGTGTTACAAAGAAGGAAATAACATGCACCTGCAAAATCGCATTCCCGACATACTCGACCAACTCGACACTGACGGCGCGACCGGCGTGGAGATCAATCGCCGTGACAAGCTCGTCACAGTGACCTGTTCAATGCCGCTAACCACGGCTCACAATTGGGAGCTTATCGGCGCAACGCTGCACATCGACATTACCGACGAAATTCTGCCGGAAGATGGCGATGATTTCATTGATGCTGTCATCAACGGCGTTCGCATCATCGAAACCAAAGAAGCCGCCTGATCGCCTTATGGGGCCGTCATCGTGCGGCCCCGTCATCCTTGAGGAATACAGACATGACCACCAGCCAGCTTAGCGTTCGCCTGCCCGCCGATATGAAAACGTGGATTGAGGCCCGGACAATTCTGACCGACCATTCCATGAATGCCGCCATCATCGCCCTGTTGCGTGATTTCATGGACAATGATCCCCTGACCGCCCTTCGCATCCGCGAGTATCGGGGCCGCTATGTCGTCGCCAGCGCCTACACTGGAGAGACATTCGGGGCCTTCGCCACGAAGGACTTGGCCGAACATCAGGCCCGCACCGTCCTGTCCATGATCGGGGCCGACCCTCACAACATCATTGATGAGACAGTGAAGGAGGCCGCGTGATGTCTAAACTCCACCGCGCCGTCATTTACGCGAGATATTCGACGGACCTGCAAACCGAAAAGTCGATTGCAGACCAGCTTTCCCTTTGCCGCGCCTATGCGAAGCGGGAGGGCTATAATGTCGTGGGCGAGTATCATGACGCAGCTAAGTCCGGCGCGTCCATCATGGGCCGTGACGGACTGCAAGACTTGCTGGCCGTCGCCTATTCCGGCCAATGCGATGCCGTCATCGTGGAACATCAGGACCGCCTTTCCCGCGATCAGGAAGATACGGCGCATGTCTATAAGCGCCTGAAACATCATAGAGTTGATCTGCTGGAAGTGCATGGCGGCAAGGCCAACACCATGACCGTTGGCATGAAGGCTATCGTCGCCGAAATGTATCGGGAAGATAATATCCTGAAGGTTCAGCGGGGTATGAAAGGACTGATTGAAGCAGGTAAGACGGCTGGAGGCCGGGCCTACGCCTACACCCCGGACCCCGCCAACCGGGGCGTTCCCATGATCGTACCGGAGCAAGCGGAAATCGTCCGTCGCATCTTCCAAGAATATCATGATGGCAAGTCACCGAAAGCGATTTGCCGGGCGCTCAACGCGGAAGGCATCACTGCACCACGGGGCGAATTGTGGGCACCGGGCGCGCTTTCCGGCTTCGCCAGCCGGGGCACGGGGATGCTTCGTAATTCGATCTACAAGGGCGTGATCGTGTGGAACAAGGTTCGCATGGTCAAAGACCCGGACACCGGCAAGCGCGTCTCGCGGCCCAACCCCAAGAGCGAATGGCTTTCCGCTGATGCTCCCGAACTACAGATCGTGCCTCCCGCCTTGTTCGACGCTGTGCAGGCCCAGCTAGAGGCCCGGTCCAATCCCGGCGCTCCCGTCCGTCAGCGGCGGCCCCAGCGCCTTTTGTCGGGCCTGCTGAAGTGCGAGGCCTGTGGCCACGGCATGTCTGTGGCGGGCGTGGACAAGAGCGGGCGGACCCGCCTTCGCTGTTCGGCTCATACCAACTCGGGAGCCTGCCCGGACCCGCAAACCTTCTACCTTGGCGACGTGGAGGCGCTTGTTATCGACACGCTGGCCCGCGAACTGGCCACCGAACAGCAGATTAACCGCTATGCCAAGGCATGGCTGGAAGGACGGCATAAGGAAGCGGCGAAGGACATCGCCCGCCGCGCCAAAGCGGAAATCCGTCAAAAGGCCATCAACAAAGAACTGGACCGCATCAACAAATTGTTGGCCAAGGGCATTGGCGATGAACAGTCCCTAGATGCCCTGTCCAAGGAATTGCGGGCGGAATACGACCGCCTAGATGCCGAACTGAAGAAGGAGCCTCCCGCGTCCAACATCGTGATCCATCCGACCTCTGTGGCAGCGTTCGCGAAGAGCCTCACCACGTCGCGGGATTATCTGCATTCCGCCAAGGCCAAGCTGGAGATGACCTTGCACATGCTCCACGACAGAGGCGACCTGCATCAGCTTGTCCGGGAAGTCGTGGCGTCCGTCACCCTATCTCGCGACGAGGACAAGCGTATGCTCGCCCGTGTCGTCACATGGCTGGACCCGTTTACCGTGGAAGGGGGGCAATCCCTTGGGGGCTGCCAAAGTGGTAGCGGAGGAGGGACTCGAACCCCCGACACGCGGATTATGATTCCGCTGCTCTAACCGGCTGAGCTACTCCGCCCC
>Ga0182739_1002093_pt1 | contig 19090 bp, 19 predicted proteins | sample eDN5th30CBELigBY_FD_128873 | JGI IMG/M metagenome (GOLD analysis project Ga0182739, IMG submission 128873) | Enriched backyard soil microbial communities from Emeryville, California, USA - eDNA 5th pass 30_C BE-Lig BY (version 2) (version 2) | ecosystem: Environmental > Terrestrial > Soil >...
GCGCCTTCAGCCCATGCTCGCGCAGACGGTCCAGTATGCCGTAGGCGCTGAGCGGCTGGCCCGAGGCTTCCAGCACGGAAAGCACGAGGCTCTGGTTCCTGGTCAGTTTCGGATCGTGGACCTGCGCTGCCTGCAACATCGATCTTCTCCGGTGGGATACGGGAAGGAACCCGGAACCGCCGCCTCGGCTCCGGGTCCCGGCGGCGCCTCAGTGCGAAGCGCCGGAGCCTCCGACGGCGACGATGGCGAAGGGCTGGCCCTCGACCGAGATCGTGCCCGTCTCCTTCAGCGTTTCAGGATCGACGAGGCGCACGAGCGAACGGCGCGGATCGGTGATGGCGACCTTGCCGTCGGCCACTGCCAGCCGCGGACGCGGATCGCGCCAATGGCCGTCCTTGCTGTAGGGCTCGGTCACCGTGCCCTTGCGCGCGATCTCGCCCCTGATGACGTCGAGCACATGCAGGTTGCCGTCCTCGGTGAGAATATAGGCGTTGCGCGGATCGGCCGGGTCGAGCGCGAAGTCCACGCGGCGCGTCGGAAGCTCGATGAGGCGATAGGGCGCGTCGCCGTCGGGGTCGATCAGCACCAGCTTGTCCTCGCCGTAATTGCCGAGGAAGAACTGCATGGCCTTGCCGCCCAATAGCGTGCTGGCATGGCCCCCGGGCAGGCTGTCCGGATAGGCCAGCATCTCCAGCTTCGGGCCGTCCATCCCGCCCGGCCGGGCGATCAGCACGCCCTCCTTGCAGCCGAAGGCGACGAGCCGCGCCGACGTCGCCTCGCCATGAAGGTCGGTGCAGGCGGCGACGTCGCCCACCTGCTCGCCATTCTCGTCGAGGACCCGCAGGCCGACGCGCGGCGGCAGTTCGTCCGGCTTCACCTTCGCCCCGGTATCGGGAACCGACACCAGGACATATCTGCCCATCGTCACGGCGACGCCGTGATGCGGGGCAGTCGTATCGATCGTGCGCACTTCGCGCCTGCCCTCGAGCAGCGCGCTCTCGCTGACGATCTCGGCCTTGCCGCCGCGGTCGTAGAACAGCACCGCCTCGTCGCCGTGCGGCACCACATGGGCGGGCCGCTCGCCCTCGAAGGTTACCGGCAGGAGGCCGGGATCGGAGACCTCGATATCGCGATGCTCGCCGTGGTCGGAAAGGGCGATGCCGGTCCCGATGGCATGGATGACGTTGGCTTCGCCTTGCGCGGCGAAAACGGTGCGGCCGGATGCGCTGGCCGCCAGCGCCGCATAGCCCTTGAGATCGTAGCGGCCGAGTTCCTTGCCGCTCTCAAGGTCGATGGCGCGGACCACCGGCTGCGTGTGGTCGGCGACGAACAGCCGCCAGGCTTCCTTCGTCTCGTGGTCCTCGTCGGCGAGGGCGCCCGATGCGGCGAGCATGAGCGAGGTCGCGGCGGCGGCCATCAGGCGATTGCGGGTGAATGTCAGGCTCATGGAGTTCCTTCCGTTGCTGCTATGGGTCGGGGGATGTGGATGCGCAGGCGGAATGCCTGCCGCATCGCGTTGACATTCTTCCGCGGCGCAGCCGGCACGGCGGGGCCTGCCGCGCCACGGCTTTTCTTCCGATCGATCGAAGCTGAACGGCTGATCCATGTTGGGGCTTGCGCTCTGCGAGATAAACGTTATTACATTACCAAAATTCTTGGTACGTAATAACATTACAAGAGCGGACGATGTCAACCCCGGAGCGGCCATGATCGGCAATTGCCTAAATCTCGAGGATCTGACCCTCGGCTATCACGGCCATCCGGCCGTTCATCACCTGACGGCCGGGATCGCCCCCGGCAGCCTGACGGCCATCGTCGGGGCCAACGGCTCGGGCAAGTCGACGCTGATGAAGGCAATCGCCGGCATCCTCGCGCCGATCGGCGGGCGCTGCTCCGTTCGCTGCAACCGGCTGGCCTACCTGCCGCAGCAGTCGGAACTCGACCGCAGCTTTCCCGCCCGGGTCGTCGATCTCGTGTCGCTCGGCTTCTGGCAGAGGAGGGGGCTTCTCGGCCGGATCACGGGTGCGGACAGGGCAGATCTCGCGAGATGCCTCGCTGCCGTCGGCCTGACGGGCTTCGAGGCGCGGCCGCTGGACAGCCTCTCCGGCGGGCAGATGCAGCGGGCGCTCTTTGCCCGCACGATGTTGCAGGACGCCGATCTCATCCTCCTCGACGAACCCTTCAACGCCGTCGATGGCCGCACCGTCGAGGACCTCCTCCTGCTGGTGAAGCGATGGGTGGCGGAGGGTCGCACGGTGCTCTGCGTGCTGCACGATCACGATCTCGTCCGGCGGCATTTCCCGAGGACCATGCTGCTGGCGCGCGAGCTCGTCGCGTGCGGGCCGACGCAGGACGCGCTGACGGCGGACAACCTGCGGCGGGCGCGTCGCTTCCAGGAAGCCTGGGACGAGGAGGCGGGCTGGTGCATGCCCGATGACGCGCCGGCGCAACAGCCCGCTCCCGCCGAACCCCACGCCGAAAGGACGGGCAGCCTTGTTTGACTATGTCCTCGAGCCGTTCATCCGCTACGGCTTCATGCAGCGCGCCCTGCTGGGTTCGCTGCTTCTGTCGGCAAGCTGCGCCCCGGTCGGCGTCTTCCTGATGCTCCGGCGCATGAGCCTGACGGGCGACGCCATGTCCCATGCGATCCTGCCGGGGGCGGCGGTCGGCTTCCTGCTGTTCGGCCTGGAGATCGTTCCGATGACCATCGGCGGGCTGGTGGTCGGCCTTCTGGTCGCGCTCGGATCGGGCGCGGTCTCGCGCTTCACCGTCCAGAAGGAGGATGCCTCCATGGCGGCCTTCTACCTGATCTCGCTGGCGGTCGGCGTGCTGCTCGTCTCGTGGCGCGGCTCCAGCATCGATCTCATGCATGTCCTCTTCGGATCGGTGCTGGCGCTGAACGACGCGGCGCTCGGCCTCATCGTCGTCATCGCGGCGGCCACCTTTCTCGCACTGGTAATCTTCTGGCGCGCGCTCGTCGCCGAATGCCTCGATCCGCTCTTCCTGCGGTCGGTGAGCCGCATCGGCGCGCCGGTGCATTTCCTGTTCCTGACGCTCGTCGTGCTGAACCTCGTTGGCGGCTTCCAGGCGCTGGGCACCTTGCTGTCGGTCGGCCTGATGATGCTGCCGGCGGCCGCGTCCCGCTTCTGGTCGAACCGGGTCGGGGTGATGTGCCTGATCGCCACCGTGATCGCCATCCTCTCCTCGCTCGGCGGCCTCGTTCTTTCCTATCGCGCATCGATGCCCTCGGGACCCGCCATCATCCTGACGGCCGGGGTCGTCTATGCGCTTTCCGCCCTGGTCGGCAGGAGGGGGATGCTGTCGAGCCTCCTCGTCTCCCGCCGCCACAAGACAGCCTGACAATCAAAAGGAGATTTCCATGTTCAGGACGTTCCGCATCGCAACCGCTGCAAGCCTTCTCACGCTGGGCGGCTTCGTCTCGACGGCCTCGGCCGCCGATCTCGACGTCGTTGCCAGCTTCTCGATCATCGCCGACTTCGCGAGGAATGTCGGCGGCGACCGCGTGAAGGTCGAGACGCTTGTCGGCCCCGACGGCGACGCCCATGTCTACGAGCCGCGCCCGGCCGACGCGGCGGCGCTGGAGAAGGCGAATGTCGTCCTGGTCAACGGCCTGGAGCTGGAAGGCTTCATGAAGCGGCTGATCGAGACCAGCGGCACGAAGGCGCCGGTGGTCGAGCTGACCAAGGGCATCGAGCCGCTGAAGGCGGAAGAGGAGGAGCACCATCATGACGAGAAGGCCGAAGCCGGCCACGACCATGACGGCGACGAGAAGGAGGAGGCCGGCCACGACCATGAGGGCCACCATCACCACGGCGAATTCGACCCCCATGCTTGGCAGTCGATCCCCAATGCCGAAATCTACGTGAAGAACATCGCAGATGCCTTCTGCGAAGCCGACAAGGCCGGTTGCGCGACCTACACGGCCAATGCCGAGGCCTATCTCGCCAAGCTCGCCGCACTCCAGACGGAGGTGAAGGCGGCCATCGAGGCGCTTCCGGCCGACAAGCGCACCATCATCACCTCGCATGACGCCTTCGGCTATTTCGCGCACGAATACGGCCTGAAGTTCATCGCGCCGGAAGGCGTGTCGACCGAGGCGGAGGCCTCCGCTGCAGACGTCGCGAAGCTCGTCGACCAGGTGAAGGAAGACAAGGCCTCGGCGATCTTCGTGGAGAACATCACCAATCCGCGGCTCATCGAGCAGATCGCCGCCGAGACGGGCCTGAAGGTGGGCGGCACGCTCTATTCCGACGCGCTTTCCGGCGAGGACGGCCCGGCCTCGACCTATATCGACATGTTCCACCACAACGTCGAGACGATCAGGGCGGCCGTTCTCGGAAGCTGATGCCATCGCCCCGTCCGGCCGAAGGCCGGGCGGGGTACCCCAACAAACCGACGACGAAGCCCGGAGACGACATGGCGCCTCTCTACGATCCCGTGCCGGTGACGCTGCTCACAGGCTTTCTCGGCTCGGGCAAGACCACGCTGCTCAACGATATTCTCGCCGATCCGCGCATGGCGGGCACCGCCGTCATCGTCAACGAGTTCGGCTCGGTGCCGATCGACCACGATCTGGTGCGCACCGGCACGGAGGGCTATTTCCGCACCACGACCGGCTGCATCTGCTGCACGGCCACGAGCGATATCCGCGTCTCGCTGCATGAGCTGCACGAGGCGCGCCTCGTCGGGGATATCCCGCCCGTCGTCCGCGTGATCATCGAGACCACCGGCCTTGCCGACCCGGCGCCGATCATCAACAGCCTCATTCCCGGCGGGGCGCCGGCCATGGGCCTGCGCGACCATATCATGGCGCGGCAGTTCTATCTCTCCGGCGTCGTCACCGCCTTCGATGCGGTCGCGGGCCACGCGACGCTCGATGCCTTCATGGAAGGCTGGAAACAGCTCGCCTTCGCCGACCATATCGTGCTGACCAAGACCGATCTCGCCAGGGCCGAGCCCCTTGCGTATACGGTGCGCGGCCTCAATCCGGCGGCGGTCATCCATGACCGGCACGGTCCCGGTTTCCGCCTCGAAGACCTGATCGGCAACCGACCCTATTCCACGCAGGACAAGGCGGAGGACGTGCCGGGCTGGCTCGCCATGGAGACCCTCGGCCTGCACGGCGGACACACGCACGATCCGAACCGCCATGGAGATGCAGTAGAGGCGATCGGCCTCGATCACGACATGCCGCTCGATCCGGGCTCCCTGACGGCCTTCCTGCAACTGGTCACGAGCAATGCCGGCTCCGGCCTCCTGCGGCTCAAGGGATTGTTCGCGGTGGCGGACGATCCGGCGCGGCCGGTCGTCGCCCATGCCGTTCAGCACCGGCTTTATCCACTCCAGCGGCTCGACCGCTGGCCGACGGAAGACCGCCGGACCCGCGTCGTGCTGATCGGGCGGAACATGCCCGCCAAGCCGATCCGCGACCTCTTCGCGGCCGTCGCGCCGCGCCCTGCGAAGACGCAGCGGAGGTCGGCATGAGCCGCGCCTTCGTCAACCCGCTGGCGCGCGGGACGGCCGGCGTTGTCGACAGGGCCCGCGCCATCAAGCAATGGACGCGCCATCGGCTGGCGCTGCCCGACGAGGCCGTCGTCTCGGTCAACGAGCTTTCCTGCCATCTTCCCGGCTGCCCGCCGAAGGAAACGGTGGTGCTGGTGATGCAGGGCGGGAAAACCATCCAGGCCTCCATCCACAAGGCGGTGCAGCAGGTCACCGAGGACGACGTCGCCGTCGCGTTTGCGGCGCATGTCCCAGCATCGGGCCGGTACGGCTAGCCGGAGGCCGGCGAATTCGCCTGCGGAAGCGCAAGGCACCTCCACAGGCGAGGCTTGCGAACATCATACTCCCATCGGGAATACCCTGTGCTCCTTGCTCTCCTTGCGCCGGCGCATCTCATCCGGGGCATCGAGCCAGTTTGCCCCGTGATTCCTGAGCAGGAACAGATAGACGAGCAGCGAGGCGGCGATAAGCACGGTCACGTAGACGACGAACAACAGGACATGTCCGCTGCTTTTTGCTGCGGCGTAGAGCACCGGCGCGGTTCCGCCGAAGCACGAATTGGCGACGGCATAGCCGAGACCCACGCCCAGCGCGCGGATATGCGTCGGGAACATGACCGCTTTGACCACCGCGTTGATGGAGGTGTATCCGGTCAGGATGACAAAACCCAGCGTGAGGATGGCAAAGGACAGGAAGCCGTTGGTCACGCCGGGCAGCACGAAGAACAAGATCCAGGTGAACAGCACGCCGCCGATGCCGAAGAAAACCAGCAGGGAGCGGCGGCCCACACGGTCGGACACATAGCCGCCGACGGGTTGCAGCACCATGAGGATGATTAGCGCGATCAGCGAGACCACCGAGCCCGTGATCGGGCTGCTGTCCGAGAAGCTTGCCTTGACGATATTCGGGCCGTTGATGGAATAGGCATAGAAGGCGACCGTGCCGCCCATGGTCACGAGGAAGCAGGCCAGCAGTTCCTTCCAGTAGTTGCGGAACAGTTCGGTCATGGAACCGGAACCAGCCGATTCACCCTTCTTGATCGACTGCAAGTCCTCGTGGCTCATGGATTCATCCATCGTCCGGCGCATCCACAGGACGACGAGGGCGCCGACGCCGCCGATCAGGAACGCCAGCCGCCAGCCCCATTCGCTGATGGCATCGTGCGAGGTTCCCAGCAGCAGCGCCAGGAACAGCGCCTGCGCGAGCACATGCCCGCCCACCAGCGTGACGTAGTGGAACGATGCCAGAAAGCCGCGATGCCGGGGCACGGCGGCTTCGGTCAGGTAGGTGGCCGAGGTGCCGTATTCGCCGCCGGTGGCGAAGCCCTGGATCAGGCGGCACACGATCAGGATGACGGCGGCAAATCCGCCGATGGTAAGCTGCGTCGGGGTGATCGCGATGGCGAAGGAACATATCGACATGATCGTCACCGACAGGGTCAGCGCCGTGCGGCGGCCGTAGCGGTCGGCAAAGCGGCCGAAATACCACGAGCCGACCGGGCGCATGAGGAACGTCAATGCGAAGATGGCCCAGATGTAGATATTGGCATTCGTGTCTTCGGGGCTGAAGAAATGATGCTCGAACGAGGATGCGAACACCGAATAGACGTAAACGTCATACCATTCGACCAGATTGCCGGCCGATCCCTTGATGGTATTGGAAACCGACCGGCGCAGATTGGTCGGCATGCCCCGAGCGTCGAGGGTTGCGCCTATGGATGACATGTAAATCTCCCCGTTGATTTGCATCAATGCTGACGCTTGCTGGCTATGGCCAGCCTATATAGGGCGGCGTGCTCAGACGAGGAGTTTTTTCTCATGATCGCCACATAGCTTTTGCTGCGCAGGCATGGCTCTACCCGCGCGCTAGTGGTCACCGGACACGGGACGAGGTTCCTGCGTGCCCTTTTCGGCGGCGCGCCGGGCGCGGATCGCGGCGGCGATGAAGACGCGGGAGAGGCCGTGGTAGAGCGGTTCGCGGGAAAGGATGCGCGAGGTGAGGTAGCCGAGCATGGAGACGGCCATCAGCGGGATGACAGCGTCGTGGTTGCCGGTCATTTCGAGGATGATGACGAAGGCGGTCATCGGGGCCTGCACGACGCCGGCGAAATAGCCGGCCATGCCGAGGACGGCGGCCAGCGCCACGCTGGTGCCGAGGAGCGAGCCGACCGTGCTGCCGAGGCCCGCGCCGACGGAAAGCGACGGGGCGAAGATGCCGCCGGGTATGCCGGAGAGCATGGACAGGAAGCCGGCTGCGAATTTCTCCAGGAAGAAGAGGAGGGGAAGGGCCTCGCCCTGCACCGCGCCCCTGGCTTCGGTATAGCCCGTGCCGAAGGTGCGGCCGCCGGAAACGACGCCGATGACGGCGATGGCGAGCCCGCAGGCAAGGGCGAAGAGCACCATGCGCTTCACCGGCGCGGGCTGGGCCCAGCGGCGGATGCGCTGGCCGAAATGCAGGGCAAGGCCGCTGAAGGCCGCGCCGAGGGCGCCCCCGCCGATGCCGCAGACGAGGACGAGGCACCAGTCGCGCATGTCGGCGGGGGCGACCGAGGTAGAGCCGAAATAGTGGTAGCTGCCCGAAATGCCGAGCGCGGCAAGGCCGGAGAGGATGACGGCGGCGAGCACGAAACCGTTGGCGCGCGCCTCGTAGGTGCGGCTCATCTCCTCGATGGCGAAGACGATGCCGGCGAGCGGCGTGTTGAAGGCGGCGGCGATGCCGGCGGCCGAGCCGGCGAGGATCAGGCCCCGCGCCTGCGCCATGCCGCCGAAGCGTGCGACGGCCAGCATGATGGAGGCTCCGACCTGCACCGTCGGTCCCTCGCGCCCGATGGACGCGCCCGAAAGGAGGCCGAGCACGGTCAGCATGATCTTGCCGAAGGCGATGCGCAGGGACAGCAGCCTGCCGCGATCCTCGTCGTCCTTCAGGTGCCGCGCGGCGATCGCCTGCGGAATGCCGCTGCCCTGGGAATTGGGGAAGAACCGGGCGGCGAGATAGGCGGACAGCGCAAAGCCCGCCGGCGTCAGGAGGAGCGGCAGCAGGAAGCTCCATTCCGTGGCCGTGGTCAAATGCGTGAAGACATGCTGGGCGAGGTCGGCGAGCTTGGCGAAGCCGACGCTGATCACGCCCGTCGCGAGCGCCCCGCACCAGAAGACGAGGCGCGGGCGCCAGAGCGAGAAGGACCCCCAGAAGACACGGGAGCGCCGCAGCAGTTTCGATTTGCGGTATAAGTCGGCCATGCTGGGCTTCGGCTTGCTCTGGACCAGGCGACAGGCCCCGGCAGGGCCATGCCATCGAGACGCCGTTCTTGCACGAGTCCGGTAGGAGTGACACCCTCTTTTTCGCGGCGGGCGCTCTTTGCCGTTCGTCAGGCGCCGGATCCGCGCCGGTTGCGGACCTGCCGGGCGATAAGGGTGTCGATCGACAGACGCCCCGGTCCCCGCGCCGCGATGAAGAGGAGGCAGACGGCCCAGGTGCCATGCGTCGGCCAGGCGTCCGGATAGACGAAGATCTCGATCACCAGCGTCATCGCCAGCAGCGCCAGCGCGGAGAAACGGCTGGCGAGGCCGATGACCAGAAGGACCGGGAAGAAATGCTCGGCGAAAGCGGCAAGGTGCGCGGCGAGCCAGGGATCGATGAGCGGCAGCCTGTATTCGTTCTCGAAAAGGTAGACCGCGCTGTCGGAAACCGACCAGCCGTCCAGCTTCGTCTCGCCGGAGCGCCAGAAGACGCCGGCGATCGAAAGGCGGGCGATCACGGCTATGAGATCGTTCGGAATGCGCTCGAGCGCCTGTATCGCCTGTTCGAGGAGGCGCTGCGGCGGCGGCGGGGCAAGGTCAGGCATGGTCGCGGTCTTCATCGTCTTGGTCCCTTCCGATGGTGGTGAAGGCTCCGGTGCGGAGCAGGATCGCGAGATTTTTAGAAAGGTCGAAGGCGGCATCGGCTTCCATGGCGGCGCACGCGGCTTCGGCCAGGGTGTAGCCATGCGCCAGATGCCGGAAGAAGGACACGCCCGCAGGGGGAAGCGGCACGACATCGACGATCATGCGGGGGCGGACCACCAGCGCACCTTCCCCGCGCCAGTCCGGAACGGGGGCGACCGGCATCTCGCCGGCATTCATCGCCCAGATGGTCACCGCCGGATGGGGCGAGGAAACGATCGAAAGGGAGGGATGGGAAACGAGGACGAGACCGCCCAGTCGATCGGGCCCGATGCCGGCGAGGGCCTGCGGATCGAGTGGTGCGGCGTCGGCCGCATGATAGGCGCGGGTGCGGGCGGCTTCGAGGCGCATGACATCCGCGAGATAGGCGATCTCCCGCGCCGGTTCGAAGGCTGCCGCGAAATCCGGAAAATCGTCGCCATAGGCCAGAAGCAGCGGCGAATGCGGTGGATGCAGGTGGATGAAGGCCCCGGCCATCGCTCGGAAGAACGCGGCCCCAACGATGCGCTCGGCCGCGGGGAAGCGCGCGGCAAGGGCGCCGGTCAGGCTGGCCGCCACATTGTTGCGGTAGACGCCGTAGCGCCGGGTCGGCGAGGATGAATTCCAGGCCGTGACGCCGGCAGGCGGCGGCGCGGTATCGAGGAGGCCGGCGGCGAAAGCGCTCTGGGTGGCGTGCGACATGGTTCAGGCCGCCGTTTTGCGCGCGGCCGCGTCGAGCATGCGCTGCGCTGCGGCGGCTTCGTCCCGCAGCACCGGCCAGGCCGGCACGTCATTGTCCCATTCGATGAGGCTCGCCACCGGTCCAATCCGGTCGATGACCGCTGCGTAAAGCGCCCAGACGGGATCCCTGACCGGCGTGCCGTGGCTGTCGATGAGAAGCGGCGCGCCGCGCTCGTCCACCGTTTCCGAATGGCCGCTGAGGTGGATTTCCCGCACCGCCTCCAGCGGGAAGCGGGCGATGTAGTCGCTTGGGTTCAGATTGTGGTTCGTCGCGGCGACGAAGACGTTGTTGACGTCGAGCAGCAGGCCGCAGCCGGTGCGCCGCGCGATCTCGGCGAGGAAGGCCGTCTCCTCGATCGTGCTTTCCGCGAAGAGGACGTAGGTGGCGGGGTTTTCCAGCAGCATCTGCCGGCCGAGGGCGTCCTGCACCTCGTCGATATGCCCGGCGACGCGGCGCAGCGTCTCCTGCGTATAGGGCAGCGGCAGGAGATCGTTGAGGAAGACGCTGTCATGCGTCGACCAGGCGAGATGCTCGGAAAAGCTCTCCGGCTGGTAGCGCTCGCAGAGCGTCTTCAGCCGGGCGAGATGGGCGCGGTCGAGCGGCTGCATGGAGCCGATGGAAAGGCCGACCCCGTGGATGGAGAGGGCGAAATCCTCCCGCAGCCGGCCGAGCTGGGCATGCGGCGGGCCGCCGGCGCCCATGTAGTTCTCCGCATGGACCTCGAAGAAACCGATGGGCTGCGGTTCGGCGATGATGGCTGCGAAATGCTCGGGCTTGAAACCGGCGCCGGCGCGGCGGGGCAGGGCGGAGGGGATCATGGCGAAACCTTTCAAAGGGGAAGCGACGGCGCCGCGAAGGCGCCGTCCGGCAGGGCGGGTGCGGGCCTCAGGCCGGCGCCATGCCCTGTTCCAGCATGCCGTGGCCGGCCGGCGTCTTCATCGACAGGCACGTTCCCTTCGGAACGAGCTTGAAGACGTTCTGCTGGTAGTCGATCTTCGAGGTGCCTGCGCAGGTCGTGCCGGCGCCCGCGGCGCAGTCATTCTGGCCCTTGAGGGCGACGCCGTAGCATTTTTCCATGGCGTCATCTGCGGCGGCCGGGGTGGCGACGGCGGCGAGCGCGGAAGCGAGCGAACCGGCAAGGGCGAGAGTGGCGATCGTGGTCTTCATCTTTGTCTCCGTTTGTGGCCAGCCCCATTGGCTGTGCATTGCGGGCTACGGAGAGTGCGGCGCCTTCGTTACAGGTCCCGTGCTGGTTTCTGCCCTGCGGAGCCTTGCCGAAGGATTGGCGATATCGCAAAAGATCTTGCCGATCAGCAACTTGCGTGCGTTACGGAATTCTTTGCTTCCGTGCGGTAACAAAATCGTGTTGCCCGGCGTAGGGTAGGAAACAGTGACACAGTTGGCGCGCGAAGAGGAATGGGCGAACTGGCTGCGCCTTGCCGTCAAGGGCGATGCGCAGGCCTATAGCCGTTTCCTGGTCGCGGTGACGCCGCATCTGCGCGCCATGGCGCGGCGCCGCTGCAGCCTTTACGGCGCGCCGCCGAGCGAGGCCGAGGATGTGGTGCAGGAGGTGCTGCTCGCCATCCACCTGAAGCGCGGTACCTGGGATCCCGCCCGTCCGCTCGGTCCCTGGCTGACGACGCTCGTGCGCAACAAGCTGATCGACAGCCTGCGGCGCCGGGGCCGGCAGACAAGCGTGCCGATCGACGACGTCTCCGATTTCCTGGAGGCGGCAGACGAGACGAACGAGGCGGCCGACCGGATCGATACGGAGACCGTGCTCGCCCGGCTGAAGGAGCCGCAGCGCGACATCGTGCGCTCGATCTCCATCGAGGGAGAGGGAATCCGCGAGACGGCGGCGCGGCTGAAAATGACGGAGGTCGCGGTGCGCGTCGCCCTTCACCGGGCGCTGAAATCGCTGGCCGCCCTCTACCGGAGCGAATGACATGAAGACCGACGACCTGATCACCCTGATGGCGCAAGATGCCCCGGTCGGCCTGCGTTATGGCCGCGCGCTCGCCGTCGCGCTCGGCGCGGGCATTGCCCTTTCCGCCTTGCTGCTCGTCGCCACCGTCGGTCTCAGGCACAATATGGGAAGCGTCTTCGAGACCGCGCGCGTGCTCTTCAAGATCACCGTCACGCTCGTGCTTGCCGTCCTCGCCGCGCGGCTCGCCCTGCGCATCGGCCGGCCGGGGGAGGAAACACGGCTTCCGGCGCTCCTGCTCGCGGTGCCGGCACTGATGGTCGCCGCCGCGGTCACCGCGGAGCTCGTCGCGTTGCCGGCGGACGCCTGGCGGGTGAGCCTCGTCGGCCGGAACGCGCTGTTCTGCCTGTTCTTCGTGCCGGTCCTCTCGCTCGCCCCGCTCGCGGGCCTCTTCTGGGCGCTGAAAAAGGGTGCGCCGGCAAACCCGGCCCGCGCCGGTGCCGCCGCCGGGCTTGCGGCCGGGGCCATCGCCGCGGCGATCTACGCCTGGCATTGCCCGGACGACAGCCCGCTCTTCCTTGCCACCTGGTATACGGTCGCCATCGCCGCCGTCACCGCCGCCGGTGCGTTTCTCGGCCGGCGCCTGCTGCGCTGGTAGAATGCAGCGTTGCTACGACGACATCGCCGGATTGCGATGAATGCATCGAATGTCGTTTGCGGAAGTCACTGTGAGACGATCCTGCCGGATCAGCCCGCCTGACTGGCGAGGAGCGCGACCAGGCCGTCGCGGATATGGTCGATGTGCCGATACATGAGCCGGGCTCCCTCTTCGAAGTCGCCCGTTTCACACAGGCGCAGCAGCTCCGCGTGCTCGGCAACGGCCCGCTCCCGGTCGCCGAGAATGGACGATAGCTGGATGCGCGTATGCCGGTCGCATTCCACCAGCAATGTCTGCACCGTCTGGACGATGCGGGGGCTCCGCGCATGCCGGTAGAGAAACATGTGGAATTCGGTGTTGAGTTCATTCCAGATGTCCATGTCGAGCGTATCGATCGACGTCTCATAGCGCGCCTGTATCTGCTTTAGCGCCTTCAGGTCCTCGCGTGTCAGGAACGGCGCCGAGCGCCTGAAGAGGAAGGGCTCCAGAAGGAGCCGCATGTTGAACAGTTCCTCTATCTCTTCCGCCGTGAGCTGCACGACGATCGCGCCGCGGTGCGGCAGGATCTTGAGCAGTCCCTCGCTCTCCAGCTGGACAAGGGCCTCGCGGATCGGGATGCGGCTCATGCCGAGGTCGGCGGCAAGGCTGTCCTGGCGCAGCTGAAAGCCTGGCGGGTATGCGGCCGACAGAATACGGTGGCGGATTTCCTCCGCGGCGGCGGATGCCATCGTCTTATGCTTGAGGCTCTTCCCGACAGGGGGCATGGCGCGATTCTCGATGTAAACCCATATGCTTATAGCGTGGCCCCGGAATTCTATACAATGACGCTCCAAGGCGGGCTGTTCAGACCGCCGCCAACCCTCCTCTAATTCAACCCGATGCGGGACCGATCCGGTTCGGCAATGGCCGGCTTGATCCTTCGAAAGGCATATTGTATAAAATATACAAAACTAGGAGATCCGAATGAAAATCACAGGCGTCGACGTCTTCAAATACGAAGTGGGCTATGCCCACGGCACCTACGTCATGTCCGGGGATCGCGTGGCCAGCACCGAGGACGGTACGGTCGTTCGCATCAGGACCGATGAAGGGCTGGTCGGCTGGGGCGAGATCACGACGCTTGGTAAAGTCTATCTCCCCACCTTCCCGAACGGCATCCGCACGGCGCTGAGGGATCTCGGCGCGGCACTGATCGGCGCGGACCCGACCAATATCGGAAAGGTGGCGCGCATCATGAACGGCACGCTGATGGGGCAGGAGTTTGCGAAAAGCCCGATCGACATCGCCTGCTGGGATATTCTTGGAAAATCGCTGGACCGACCGGTTTCAGCGCTCATCGGCGGGGTTCTGAACGAGCGCTTTCCGATCTACGAGGCCGTGCCGCTGGATCGCCCGGAGAAAATGGCGGAATTCATCCGCGAGCGCCGCCGGGCCGGGATCAATCGTTTCCAGCTTAAGGTCGGCAACAATCCCTTCGATGACATTGCCCGCACGCGAGCGAGCGTGGAAGCTGGAGATTCCGAGACGGTGATCGTCGCCGATTCCAATGGCGGCTGGTCGCTTGCCGCCGCCAAGCTCGCGCTGCAGGGGCTCGACGGGCTGGCCGTCTATGTAGAGCAGCCCTGCCGCAGCACCGCCGACTGCATTCTCGCTCACCGCGGATCGTCGGTTCCGCTGGTGCTCGACGAATCCATCGTGAACCACGACGAGGTCTACCGGGCGAAATACGAAGCCAACGCCGTCTCGATCAACCTCAAGTTCGGAAAGCTCGGCGGTCTCACCAATGTCGTGAAGGCGCGCGACCTCCTCCAGGAATTGAACATGGCGGTCTCCGTCGAGGACATGTGGGGCGGCGACATCATCACCGCGGCGACCGCGCATGTCGCAGCCACCACGCGGCCGGAATCGCTCCTGATGACGCCGTTCTTCAATGACTGGACGGACGGGCATCTGGCGCACCACACGCCGCGCTCCGCCGGTGGCTTCGGCTCCGCGCCGACGGCGCCCGGCCTCGGCATCGAGGTGGATGAAGCGCGGCTGGGACAGCCGCTTTTCACAATAGGGGCCGGGTGACGCCGAACCGGAGAGGAAAAGGAGCGCCGGCCGCCCGGCGCCCGCGCGCTCCAACCCCAACCGCACCCGCCAGTCGGCATGCCGACAAGACGGCCTAGCTGCTGCGGCGGTGCTGCAATGTGAAGCGGGTGTCGATCGCGCGAGGTCCGTCCAGCTTTTCGCCGCCCAGGTGCTCCTCGATCAGCCTTGCGGCCTCCCGGCCGATCAGGTCGCCGGAGGGGCGGATGGTGGTGAGGGGCGGGTTGCAGGCGGCGCTGAAGGAGAGATCGCCGAAGCCGACCACGGCAAGCCGCTCGGGCACGGCGACTTTCAGCCGCTCGCAGGCGAAGAGCGCGCCGAGCGCGATGTGATCGTTCGAGCAGGCGATGCCGTCGGTCTCGGGGTGGAGCCGCAGGGCTTCGACCAGCAGCATCGATCCGATTTCTGCCGACGCCGTATCCGGGTGTTCCACGACCTGTGCGCTCACACCGGCGGCCTTGGCCGCGCGCAGGAAGCCGTCGCAGCGCTGCTTGGCGCGGCGGTCCTGATGCATGCGCGCGCCGAGGAAGAGCAGGTTGCGGCGACCCTGCTGGATGAGATGTTCCGCCACGGCGACGCCGACCTGATCGTGATGGAAGCCTATGGCGGTATCGATCTGCGGGCCGCCCAGCTCCCAGATCTCGATGACCGGGATCGTGACATTGGCGAGCAGGCGGCGCGTCGCCGCGCTGTGCGACAGGCCGGTCAGGACGATGGCGGCCGGCGCCCAGGACAGCGCCATGCGCACCAGTTCCTCCTCCTCGTGCTCGTCATATTCGGTATGGCCGAGGATGAGCTGCAGGCGCTGCTTCTTCAGCGCCGCCTGCATGGAGGAGACCGTCTCGGCGAAGAAGGCGTTGCGCACCGAGGGAACGAGAATGCTGACCGCGCGGGAGGAAGCGGCCGCGAGCCCTCCGGCCATGAGGTTCGGCACGTAGTTGAGCTTGTCGATCGCCCGGCTGATCGCCTGGCTTGCCGTCGCCGAGACGGCTTCCGGCTTGCGCAGGAAGAGCGAGACGGTGGAGGGCGAGACATTGGCGAGTCCGGCGACGTCGGACATCGTGACGGACTGCATCTTGCGGCGGTTGCGGGGCGGTTTCCGTCTTGCGGCGTCCATGGTAACTCCGTAGCGCTATTATCATATTGATAGCACAGTTCTGTTCTGATCGCAACGGAAATCATACGCCTTGAAATTGATAATATGCTGAAAATAAAGGCATATTAATCGATTCTCGTTTCCCTTTCGTTTGTCTTTGCGGCAAAAAACATTTTTATAAGGCTATCTTGCGTCGCATAAATCGTAGCGCTATTATTGCCGCCATCGAGCCGGAGGAGCCGGTCGCTTTTGGGAGAGAGGAATGGCTTCAGTCAGCCTTCGAAAGTTGGAAAAGAGCTACGGCACGCTGCGTATCGTGAAGGGTGTCGATCTCGAGATCGCCGACGGCGAGTTCGTCGTGTTCGTCGGCCCCTCGGGCTGCGGCAAGTCCACGACGCTGCGCATGGTGGCGGGGCTCGAAAGCATCACCGACGGCGAGATCCGCATCGGCGAGACGCTGGTCAACCGGCTGCCGCCGCGCGAACGCGACATCGCCATGGTCTTCCAGGACTACGCGCTCTATCCGCACAAGACGGTGCGCGAGAACATGGGCTTCAGCCTGAAGGTGCATGGCGTCCCGGCCGCCGAGGCGGAGGGCCGCATCAGCGAGGCTGCCGAGATGCTCGGCATCGGTCACCTGCTGGAGCGCCGCCCCGGCCAGCTTTCCGGCGGCCAGCGCCAGCGCGTCGCCATGGGCCGCGCCATCGTGCGCCGCCCCAAGGTGTTCCTCTTCGACGAGCCGCTGTCCAACCTCGACGCCAAGCTGCGCGGCCAGGTCCGCACCGAGATCAAGCGCCTGCACCAGCAGATCGGCACGACGATCATCTATGTGACGCACGACCAGGTGGAGGCGATGACGCTGGCCGACCGCATCGTCATCCTCAAGGGCGGCGATATCGAGCAGGTCGGCACGCCGGACGAGGTCTACAACCGGCCGCAGAGCGTTTTCGTCGGTGGGTTCGTCGGCTCGCCGGCGATGAACTTCGCCAGGGCCAGGGTCGAGGCGGGCTGTCTCTCCTTCGCCGACGGCAATCGGCTGGCGCTGTCTTCCGTGCGCGCCGGGCGCGAGACGAACCTTGAGGGCCGCGACGTGATCGTCGGCATCCGGCCAGAGCATTTCGGCGCGATCGCCGATCCGGCCGCGGCGATCTCCGCCCGCGTGCAGGTCGTCGAGCCGCTCGGCTCCGACACGTTGGTGCATTTCTCGGTCGGCGGCGACGTGCTGACCGCCCGCATGCCGCCGGAGACCCGGCCGGAGCCGGGCGCGGAAATCCGCATCGGCGTCGACCCTTCGAAAATCCATCTTTTCGATGCCGCAAGCGAACGCGTCATCAACTGATCATCCACGGGAGGATAAAATGAACATCAGGATCACGGCGAGCCTCTTTGCCGCCACGAGCATGCTCGCCTTCGCGGTCCCGGCCTTTGCCGATACGGACCTGAAGGTCTTCGTTTCCAGCCAGCACCAGCCCGAAGTGTGGCGCAAGGTGCTCGACAAGTACGAAGCGGCCAATCCGGGCGTCAAGGTGGCGATCGAGACCGGCGGCAACACCTCGGAAGCGCAGGCGCAGTATCTCAACACCGTCATGTCCGCCAAGGATACGAACCTCGACGTGCTGATGCTCGACGTCATCCGCCCGGCGCAATATGCCGCCGCCGGCTGGACCGCCGACTTCGAAGGCAAGGACATGTCGGTCTACCTGCCGGCCTATGCCGAGGCCAACACGGTGGACGGCAAGGTCGTCGCCCTGCCGGCCTTCGCCGACGCCATGTTCCTCTACTATCGCAAGGACCTGCTCGACAAATACGGCATCGCCCCGCCCAAGACCTGGGACGAGCTGGCGGCAGCCACCAAGACGATCGCCGAGGGCGAGAAGAATCCCGATCTGCAGGGTCTCTCCTTCCAGGGCAAGGCCATCGAGGGCGCGGTCTGCACCTTCCTGCTGCCCTATTGGAGCCAGGGCAAGAACCTCGTCGAGAACGGCAAGCTGACCTTCGACCACGACGCCGCCGTCACGGCGCTGTCGCTGTGGAAGGGCTTCGTCGATACGGGCGTCGCCAAGAAGAACATCGCGGAGGTCGCCACCGACGACACGCGCAAGGAATTCCAGGCCGGCAGTGCCGCCTTCGCGGTCAACTGGTCCTATGCCTGGACGCATTTCCAGGGCCCGGATTCCGCTGTCAACGGCAAGGTCGGCGTCACGCGCCTGCCTGCCCTCGGCAGCGGCGAACAGGCAAGCTGCCTCGGCGGCTGGGAATGGGGCGTCTCGGCCTATTCCACCCATCAGGACGAGGCCAAGAAGCTCGTCGAATATCTCTCCAGCGAGGACGTCTCGGTCTTCATGGCGGCCAACGGCTCGCTGCTGCCGACCTTCGCCAATGCCTACAAGAACGACGAAGTGCTGAAGGCCGTGCCGTGGTTCGCCGATGCGCTGCAGGTGGTCGAGACCGCCAAGGCCCGTCCGGTGACGCCACGCTACAACGAGGTGAGCGAAGTCATCCGCACGACCGTCAACGCCGTGCTCGCGGGCGTCACGACGCCGGAGGACGGCGCAAGCCAGATCGAGGCGCGATTGAAGCGCATCCTGCGCTGATCGTGACTGCCGGAAGGAAATATCCTTCCGGCGCCCACCCTTTGTTTTCACGCCGTTCCCAGCGCAATGGCCGTAATCCTGCGGCCGCGCAGGGATTGCTCTGAACCGTCGGGAGCTGCCCCGTGTCGACCACCTCCACCCTCAATGCCGCAAGCCCCGCCGACCGCGGCCCGCCGGCCTGGACGCGCTGGCTCGATCTCGGAGATCGGGCGCTCGCCGTGGTCCTGCTCGCGCCAGCGGCGATCCTGCTCGCGCTGATCATCGTCTATCCGGTGCTGCGCCTCGGCTATACCAGCTTCTTCAGCCTGTCGCTCACCTCGGGCCTGCCGGCGGAGTTCGTCGGCCTCGAAAACTACAGCCTCATGCTCGACGACCCGGTCTTCTGGGAAACCACCTGGAACACCGTCCTCATCACGCTCATCACCGTGCCCGGCGCCCTCCTGGTCGGGCTGGCACTGGCACTGCTCGCGAACCTCCCCTTCGGTGTGCAGTGGCCGGTGCGCCTCTCCCTGCTGATCCCCTGGGCGCTGCCGCTCTCGTTCGCC
>Ga0182739_1002094_pt1 | contig 19080 bp, 24 predicted proteins | sample eDN5th30CBELigBY_FD_128873 | JGI IMG/M metagenome (GOLD analysis project Ga0182739, IMG submission 128873) | Enriched backyard soil microbial communities from Emeryville, California, USA - eDNA 5th pass 30_C BE-Lig BY (version 2) (version 2) | ecosystem: Environmental > Terrestrial > Soil >...
CCGTTGTACGCAACTTGGTGACGACCAAAAATTTCAAAAGAACATATGACCAGACTTCTAACTGTTTTGCTTCTCTCTGTAATTGTAAGTTCCTGTAACAACGTTCAAAGCGGACACACATTTCAAAACAAGACACAAGAACGCTTTGACAATTTCCTGAAAGGGATGCGAGAAAAAGAATATTCAGCTTCTAACGACATTCAGAAAAAGGAGTATTTCACAAATTTTGACGCAGTCTTAAACCGTTTCCTTGACAGCAATAAGGTTTTTGTAAACTGGAGCGGAACTATCAGCGACATCAAAACAAGAGAAATTGATACGGTGACAATCATTTCTTGTAAAATTTCGTATAAGCCTGAAGAATATCGTGAAGTTTCATTTCATTGTGACCATGCGGTTGCAACCGCTAAGGTTAACAGCGACACCCTTTATCAAAAGCTCAAAAACATTTCTGATTTTAGTACCGTTTATTTTGATGGCTACATCATTAGAGATATAGACAATAAAGTGCTTTATGATTATGGAAGCGACGATTTGAAGGTTGCTTATCCAAACTACAAATTCAATCTGCTGAACATCACTACAGAACCTCATGGTGACACACTTTCAGCAAATTTGCAGCACGTTATTGACGTGGATTTTAAAGTTGTTGACCTATTAAAACAAAAAGTTCAAAAGAAAATAACAGACGCAGAATGGCAAAAGAAAACAAAGGCTTTGGGTTTAGACAATCTTGAGGACAAACTAACACCAACTGAAAAATCTTACTCAACAAGACTAAAGCAGTATTTATTTTCTGACTTCTTGTATCGGTAGGACGTGATGCGTACAACATTGGGTTTGCTACTATGGCGGGGCGACGAATATAACTTCGGCTAAGTGCATCTATGAGCAGCAGTTTCAACAGACGGAACGCAGATGAACAACAGTAGTAATCTTGAAACAACATAACTTTATTCAGCAGCGGTTTGGGGCTGGACGTTCAATGAATACCGCCACAGCAGCAAGCCCTGTTCGTTGTAGGCAATTTTGCCCAACAACACGCCAAGACAAAAATTCTTATGACAGAAAATTTATCTGACTTTGACCATAACGAAATTCTGAATAACAAATCCGCTGACTTATTGTCAAGACTAACAACATTTCTTGAATATTGTAATATAGGATTTGAAAGAAACGAAGCTCTCAGAATGTCAAACGTAACAGAACAAATGATTGCAGACAACCAAGAACTTTTTGATGAAATTACCGACACAATGAAAAACGAAAATATAGATGATATGGCTATCGACACAGGAATTCCTAACGATTTAAACAAAGCCTACGGAAAAATAATGGATAATTATGCTGTTTATCTTGACATTACTAAAAATCACGATGAAGCAGTTAAAAGACTATCAGAAATGTTTGAGATAGGCATAGACAAGCTAAATCCATTCATAAATCAACACAAAGCAAAATTCTTTAAAGAAAATTATCCGCAATTTTTATCACTTCTAAAAGGAAATACAGATACCTCAATCTCATCATCAATTCCAACAATATGGAACGGATACTGTCCTGAAAGTTGGGCGAATGGTAGAACTGTCAGAATGAGATTTAACAAAATGCACTTTTATGAAAGTGAAGAAACGGGACTGCAAATTGCAATTGGATTTCCTGGGGTTCAGGCAGCGATATTAAAACATCGTGGAAACGGAAACTTCATAAGTAAAAGAACCTATGCAGACCAAAGAGATTGTAATGAATGTTTAAGTCCTCAGACATTAGAACAACCACCATTTTGTGAACCAAACATTTTTAAATCTAGTGAAGAAATTAAAGAATACATCAAATCATTTGTGCCTTCTAAAATATCTAAAATTGAATTTGACAAATCACAACTTGAAACAATGTTTGATGAAGTTGAAAAATTACTGTTTGACAAAAGTAAAATTAGAAACATCGTTTATTGCAACAAAGATTGTGTAACTGATTTTGACAAAAACAATCAAAAATTTTTAAATGACATAAACAAAAAATCAGTCGTTTACTGTATTTGGCTCGGAACTAGTACTCGTGATTTACATCCATATTACATAGGACACGTTTTTGAAACCATATCTAAACAACGAATGATTGCCCATTTTTCCCGAAAAAATAAAGCAACAGGTTCTCAATTAGAAAAAATAAAAACTGCTATTGAAGACAATATGGTTTTAGGAGCGACATTTGTTCAGATTGCACCAGCCTATATGCGAACTTCGATTGAAGAATGGTTAATAGAAAAGTACGCTGATAAATTAGCGTGGAACATAAAAGGAAAACGCAAATAAAAAACCGCCTACAACAAGGTATTGCCAAAAGCGGGGCTGAACGGCTTCGATTGAACATTTGTGCAAGGTTCAGCATTCGTTCTTCGATTGAACTTTAGTGCTAAAAATCCCCGCCTTCGGCAATACCCGAAACGTTAGGTGCAACCCTACAAACGACCGTGCTAACATCAACAGACGGACATAAATCAGTCTGAACAAACTTTAATCAATCAATACATTTTAAAAAAAAACACGAAAATTATTTTACAATTAAAATCCTTATCGTAATATTGCAATATTAAATAATTATAAAAATGGGTGCAACAAAAACAGACCACTTTACAGACCAACAAAATCAAATTTCAACGATTGCAAAAGCATTGGGACATCCTGCAAGAGTGGCAATCATAGAACATTTATTAAAAGTAAACGCTTGTATTTGCGGAGACATCGTAAACGAATTGCCGCTTGCTCAACCAACCGTTTCGCAACATCTGAAAGAACTTAAAAACGCAGGACTAATAAAAGGAAACATCGAAGGCAATGCGATTTGCTATTGTATTGATGAAAAAACTTTTGAAGTCCTTAAAAATTATTTTTCAAAAATAATTACAACAGTTACCAAGCAAAACTGCTGTTAATCAATCACTAATTAATAAAATAAATACAATGAACACAGAACAAGAAATCAAAGAAATGGTAAGGCAGAAATACAGTGAAATAGCCTTGCAAGATAAAGAAACCAACGCCTCATCTTGTTGTGGTGCCGGTGGTTGTAGTACCGAAGTGTATAACATAATGAGCGAAGAATACAACAACCTTGAAGGCTACAATCCAGATGCTGATCTGGGGTTGGGTTGCGGTTTGCCCACTCAATTTGCCAAAATCAAAAAAGGTGATACCGTAATTGATTTGGGTAGTGGAGCTGGTAATGATTGCTTTGTTGCAAGAGCAGAAACAGGCGAAACAGGAAAAGTAATTGGCATTGATTTTACAGAAGCAATGATAGACAAAGCCCGAAGCAATGCTGAAAAATTGGGTTTCAATAATGTGGAGTTTAGACAAGGCGATATTGAAAAAATGCCTGTAACTGCAAATGTAGCCGATGTGATTGTTAGTAATTGTGTTTTAAATCTTGTACCGAATAAACAAGCTGTTTTTGCAGAAATGTATAGAGTGTTAAAACCAGGTGGACATTTCAGTATTTCTGACATTGTTTTAACGGGGAAGCTGCCTGAAAAAATAAAATCTGCCGCTGAAATGTATGCAGGTTGCGTAGCAAGTGCCATCGACAAAGACGAATATTTGAATTATGTAAGCAAAGTGGGTTTTGCAAATATGCAAATTCAAAAAGAAAAAGCCATTATTGTTCCTGACGATATTCTGAAAAACTATCTTAATGATGAAGAAATTGCTCAATACAAATTGAATGAAACGGTTATTAGAAGTATAACGGTTTATGCAGAAAAACCTGCTAGTTGTTGCTCACCAAGTTCGGGTTGTTGTTAATCTATTACAATGAAAATTTTAATCCTTTGCACAGGAAACAGTTGCAGAAGTCAAATAGCTGAAGGTTACTTACGATACTTTGCAAACAACAAAGCAGAAATTTATAGTGCAGGCGTTGAAACGCACGGAATAAACCCAAAAGCGATTGCAACAATGCAAGAAGAGGGCATTGACATTTCAAATCACACTTCAAACAATATTGACGAATACCGAAATATTGATTTTGATTTTGTAATTACAGTTTGTGACAATGCAAAAGAGCGTTGTCCCTTCTTCCCGACCAAAGCAAAAAAGTTTCATCACAATTTCCCCGACCCGGCAAAGGCGACAGGAACAGACGAAGAAATTATTACAGAATTTAGAAAAGTCAGACAATTAATCAAGGAGTATTGCAGACAATTTGTACCAGACAATTTATAACCTGAAACATAAGGGTATGCACCTAACAAGGTATTGCCAAAAGTGGGGCTGAACGGCTTCGATTGGGCATTTGTGCAAGGTTCAACAGTAGTAATTCTATTAAACTTTTATGCTAAAATTCCCCGCCTTCGGCAATACCTAAACCGTTACCGCCAATGCTAAAGAGACAGTGAAACACGACAATGACAGAGAAAAAACGAACATATGAAAGAATAATAAACCGAGTGACTGACCAACTTGTTAAATTGACAATTGGACAAGGTAAAGAATATGAAAAAGTTTTAATTTTTGCCGACCCGCATTTTTTGTTTTTAATTCCTGACGCTCATTTGGCACATTGCCTTTTGCCCGCAAACACACAAGCCAAGCGACAAGGCAAAAGTCAAAGAGCCAAATTGCCAACGCTCTTAGACAACAGGTTAACAAGTAAAGTCGTTTTTCACTCGATAAAAGGCAATAATTTGGTTACTTTGTAGCTTATAAAAATGGACTTTCATAAGAAAAGATGATATTGGAAAATACTGAATTAACAAAATATACTTTCTCTGGACACGACTCCTTTCAGTGCCGACAACTTTGGCTGAAAAAGGGGTACGATTATGTTCAAGAAGGCAAGAATTTTAATGACGAAGATGCCGTTGTACAACTTGGAGTTGGGAAAAATATGGTTTCATCCATTCGTTTTTGGCTGAAAGCTTTCAATATTATTGACAATAAAGACATTCCAACTGAATTTGGCAAACGATTATTTGATGATGAAAATGGATACGACCCTTTTTTGGAAGATGAAGCAAGCCTTTGGCTTCTGCATTATAAATTAGTGAAAAATAGTTTTGCTTCTATTTACTCCATCATTTTTAATGAATTCAGAAAAGAGAAACTATTCTTTAACAAAGACACCTTTGTGAATTATGTAAAGAGAATTGGCGAAAGCAATCCTGATTTGAATTTCAATGAAAATACAGTTGCAAAAGACTTTATTGTTTTCGCCAACCTTTATAAAAGCGACCCTGAAAGTAAAGATGTTGAAGATAGCTTTTCGGGAATTCTGTCTGAAATTGAGCTTCTAAAAACAACAGGCAAAGGCAAAGAAGAGCAATTTTTCATTGAAAATTCTGAAAGAGACAATCTTCCAGAAGCAATTGTTTTATATGCAATACTTGACAATCCAAACTACGGAAAATCAATCAGTTTAAATTCTTTGGAGTTTGACAACAATAGCCCTGGTTCAATTTTCGCCTTAAATCGGACTGGTTTAATGAATAAAATTTCTGATATGGTTGATGGTTTCAAAGACATCACTTTTACTGATCAAGCAGGGATTAAGGAATTACAGTTCAAGAACAAAGCAGACGCTTACTCAATTTTAGATACATATTATGGCAAATAATTTCACAACATCGGTAAATATTATCAGGGACACTGATAGGGATTTCAACTACATCCCAACACCCAATGCTAAACAAGTTGTTAGCCAAATAGTTAATGACTTTAAAAAAGGTATTCGTTCATTTAATGTGGTTGGTACTTATGGAACTGGGAAATCCTCTTTCCTTTTAGCATTTGAGCAGAGCATCAAAGGAACAAAACGATATTTTGAACCGAATTTCGCATCAAACCCTAAATACGATTTTGTAAAAATTGTTGGCTCATACGCTTCCATAGTAGAACAGTTTGCTGATGTTTTTGAAGTTCTAACCAACAAGAATCAACAGGAAAATATTCTTTCAGAAATATTCAATCGTTATCATTCGCTTGGAAAGGAAAACAAGGTATTATTTATTCTGATTGATGAGTTTGGTAAGTTTTTGGAATATGCAAGTAAACACAATCCTGAAAAAGAATTATACTTTGTACAGCAACTTGCAGAATTCTGCAATAACCCAAAGCACAATATTGTTTTGATTACTACGGTTCATCAAAGTTTAGAATCTTATGCATATGGACTAAGCAAAACGCAACAACAAGAATGGACCAAAGTAAAAGGGCGTTTCCGTGAAATCACCTTTAACGAGCCTGTTGAACAACTTCTGTTTTTGGCCAACTTAAATTAGTATATGTTCGATAATATAATATTCATAGGTGGTATTCACGGAGTAGGTAAAAGTACAATTTGCCAACACATTTGCCGTGAACTGAATCTTGAATACTTGTCGGCAAGTGAACTTTTAAAATGGGAAGACATAAATGATGATGCCAAAAACAAAAAAGTCAGAGATATTCCTTTTACTCAAAATAGATTAATTGCAGGTTTGTCAAATACCATCCAAGAAGGGCATTATTATTTGCTAGACGGACATTATTGTTTGTTAAATGAAAAAGCTGAGGTCGAAAAGGTTTCAATAGATATTTTTATGCAGATAAACCCTAAAGCGCTAGGTCTCATTTTAGGAGATATTAGAGAAATTAAATCAAGACTTGATTTGAGAGATAATAAAAACTATGATTTTGGACTTTTAGAACAACTACAAAACAGTGAATTGGATTATGCAAAGGAGTTATCGGTAGCGTTAAAAGTTCCATTATATATTGAAGAAAGTAATGATGCTATGAATTTATATAATCACCTAAGTAAAATTCACGAGTAAAATGGATAATTCATTTTTCATATTTACTGACAAGGCAAAACCTATTCTCATAGAAAGGTTCCATATGTGCACTTGGGAATTTAGCAATGATAGTTCTTTAGTTGAGTTCGGTTTTGAAATAAATAAAGAATCAATTGTAGAAGATGAAATGACGATAGAGATGTATATCCCTTGGGTCTCAGAGAAATGTCAGAAAAAAGATTTGTACGGGAAGTTGAGCAATGCAGAAAACAGCAGATTTATTTTTAATGATTCAATAAATGGAACCGAATACTTAAAAAACAACACTAACAACCTTGGTGTAATTCATACTTTTAGTGGAAGAAATGAGCTTTGCGTTTTACCTGCGACAGTGAATATTAGTAATGATAGAATAATTTCAATTTCTTTAAATCTTAAAAACTATAGAGAGAAGTATCAACAAGATGAAAAACCAAACATTTACTTTAGATTTTGGATAAAACCAGAATTACCTTTTATTTCGATGAGAAAAAAAGGCATAAGTAAATCAACAATTATTTATGATATTAAAATAAATGAACGCAGAAATATTCCAGTGGATAAAATTGATTATTTCAGCGACAAGGTTTTTTGTAAAATAAGATATTGCTTCTCGTTTAACATTCTTCCGAACAAGTATGACATAGTTTTTTTTGATAACGGCTCATTAAAAAATGTAAGAACACTAGAGTATGAATCATTTAATAAATATTTAGGCGATAAGCGAGTAAAAAAAGATGAGCTCATTGTGGTTTTTAACAAGAAAGAAGTTGATGAATTTGAGAATAAGAAAGTGGCTGAATCATTCTCATTCTTTTCTATTTATTCAAAAGAACGTATTGGTCCAGGGCAATTCGCTTTAGCAATTTTAATCAACATAGTTTGTGGTGTTTTATTATTTATTCCGGCATACCGTAAAACATTCGTTCCTGAAATCTCCTTACTTAATGTTTGGAAAGTATTACCAAATGAAATTTACATAGCACTTGGTATTGCACTGGCAACACTCATTTATTTTACACTACCCTTAATTAACTCGCAATTAAATAAAGGTTGGCTGTGGTTATTAATTAAAATCGGATACAAAAAATGAGATGTATTTTTTGCAAGAAAGACAGCACCAACTCTAAATCTGTAGAGCATATTATACCTGAAAGTCTGGGTAATAAATCACACATTCTACCAAAAAGGATTGTTTGTGATGGTTGCAATAATTATTTCGCAACTAAAATAGAGAAATTGGTTTTAGATAAACCTTATTTTAAAAATGTAAGATATAGGAATTTAATTAAAACTAAAAAAGATAGACTCGTTCCTGATAGAACTTTGTTTCCACATAAAGATGGTGGTTGGGCAAATGTATGGCTTGATGAAAAGGGAATTATATTTGACTCAAAAGACAACCACTTAATAAATCTAATAAAGGAAGGTAGAATTAATAAACTTATTATTCCGATAGTAAATCAACCTGATGAAAATGACTATGAAATTTCTAGATTCTTAGCCAAAGTGGCTTTAGAAATGCTAACGGATCGAATTAAAAATAGCAAAGATTGGATAGAAGAAATAATATCTAATAAGCAATTAGATCCAATAAGAAACTATGCAAGATATGGAAAAGGAGAGTTTTGGAAGTATCATCAAAGAAGAATTTATAGTGAAGAAACTAGATTCATTGACCCAATTCACCATCCGGAACCATATGAAATACTTCACGAAATGGATATTCTATACACAGAAGACAAAGTAATGTATTTCATACTTGTAGTAATGGGAATTGAGTTTGCAATTAATTTGGCTCATTCAGAAACTGATTATTACTTGGAGTGGCTTAATAAAAACAATAACGCATCACCTGTTAGAAGATTCTCTGAAAGGATGATTATGAAAAACAGCATTTGAACTATGAAAGCACTTTTAGACACAAATATTATCATTCACAGGGAGGCATCAAGAGTAATAAATCAAGATGTAGGTATTTTATATCGCTGGCTTGAAAGGGCTAAATATACAAAATGTGTCCATTCCTTGACTGTAGCTGAAATTGAAAAGTATAAAAACCAGCAAACGGTTGAAACATTCCAAATCAAATTGGATAGTTATGAGCGAATAGATATTCCATCTCCATTACAGCCTGAGTTGAAATCTGTATCAGAAAAAATAGATGTAAACGAAAATGATATAATTGACACTCACCTATTAAACGAGGTATTTGTTGGCAGAGTAGATATACTGATAACGGAGGATAAAAAGATACGAAAGAAGGCTAATGAATTGGGCATATCAGACAAGGTATTTACTATTGATTCATTTCTTGAAAAAACCTTTGCCGAGCATCCAGATTTAGTGAATTACAAAGTTCTTAATGTTCAAAAATTAAAATTTGGCAGGATAAATCTTGAAGATGATTTTTTTACAAGTCTCAAAGAAGATTATATCGGTTTTGACAAATGGTTTATAAAGAAGTATGATGAGGAAGCTTATATTACAGTAAACTCTAATAATGGTTTGCTATTGTCATTTCTTTATCTTAAGGTCGAAGATCAGGATGAAAAGTATTTAGATATAAGTCCTTCTTTTAATCCAAAAAGAAGACTGAAAGTTGGAACATTTAAGGTCATCAACAATGGTTTTCGCTTAGGAGAGCGATTTATGAAAATTATTTTTGATAATGCGCTAAAAAACAATGTTGAAGAAATATATGTAACAATTTATGACAAGAGGGATGAACAAAGAAGATTAATTGACTTATTAGAACAATGGGGCTTTGTTTTGTGGGGTAATAAAAATGAGGAACTTGTTTACGTTAGAGATTTCAGTAAGAAATTTGATAAGAATAATTTGAAACAAACCTATCCTTTTGTCTCTAAAAACGAAGACTGCTTTATTGTTCCAATATACCCTGATTATCATACTGAGTTATTGCCTGATTCAATTCTGAATACAGAATCCCCAAAAGATTTCATTGAGGATTTTCCACATAGAAACGCTATTAATAAAGTTTATGTTTCAAGAGCCTTAACTCCGCATCCGAAAGTAGGTGATAACATTATTTTCTATATGACAGGGGGGTATTATAAAAGTGTTGTTTCAACTATTGGGGTGGTTCAAGAAATTAGATATGATTTTTCAAATGAAGACGAATTTATCTTGTATTGCAGAAAAAGTAGTGTCTTTCCAGAGGAACAATTACGAGCTATTTGGAGATATTCCAAGACCAAACCATTTGTAGTCAGATTTTTATTCGTTTATTCTTTCCCTCATAGAATAAATATGAAAGAATTAATTGACCTACAAGTTTTAAGTGGTGTGAACGATGCCCCAAGAGGTTTTAAACAAATAACAACAGAACAATTTAATAATATTTTAAAAGCAACAAAAAGTGATGAGAGTTTTATTGTCGATTAAACCTGAGTTTGCCTTCAAAATATTTGATGGCGAAAAAAAATATGAGTTTCGAAAAGTTATATTTAAAAATCCAGATATAAGAACTGTAGTTGTTTATGCATCGTCTCCAGTTCAACAAGTTATTGGTGAATTTGAGATAGATGATATACTTAGCTCGTCTCCAGATGAGATCTGGGAATTAACAAAGAAATACTCTGGAATTTCAGAAATGTATTTTCACGAGTATTTTGAAAATAGGTTAGTAGCTCACGCCATAAAAATTAAAAATACAAAGAGATATAAGAAGCCTATGTCTTTAAAAGAGGATTTTAATGTGCTTCCTCCTCAGTCGTATTTATATCTTAATGAAGAAGTAGTTTATTGAAAAGCGAATGAACAACGAAGTCTTTTATAATATCAGCAAAATCATTGAAAGAGATAGCAAAACAACAACTTACAAGTTTGCACTCTTACGTGGTGTAATTGATATTATTCAAGATAATTCACCATATATATCATTTTTAGAAAACCGTGTTCAAATACCGACTGGACTTCTTATTGAAAAATGGTTGATGTACTATTATCCGATTTTGCAATCTCAGACCTCAATCCCGCAAATAAATGGTGAAACTAATCTAGCTTTTAGCAATCAGTTAAGTAAACTAATTTTTGATTATGAAGCTCGTGGTGGGTTTTCTGCATTTTACAACGATTTAAAAAATAAAGGAATACCTGAAGATTTGCAAAGTGATTTTTTTGAACTAGCAAAAAAACTTAGAGATACGATTACTAAAATGCCAATGAAGTATATCGGGCGTTCTATATCTAACGAATTTTACTCCATATTCAATTATGAAAGTCAAACAATCAGAAGAAGTTCAACAATTGACATTGAAACTTTAATCAAAGACTTCGGAACATTCTCTATTCCTTTTGAATACTATGAAGCATTTAAAATATTGGGTAGTTTCATCAATGGGCAACATTCTATTCTGTTTAAATGGGCGGAATTTTCAGTGAATGCGTCTGGAAATAATCTTTCTGTTCATAAAGTCCTTAATGAAGTTTTAAAGAGCCCTATTACTTTGAGAGATATTAAGGAATCGAAAAAGCTTTATAAAGATATTCTTCAAAAAGAAGGTAATGTTTATTGTGTTTGGACAGGCAGAAAAATTGTAAACTACGATATTGACCATTTGATTCCTTTCTCTGTATGGAAAAACAACGACCTTTGGAACTTGCTTCCTTCAGACTCAAGGATTAACAACCAAAAGCGAGATAAAATACCAACACCAGAAATTATTGACAGGCAAAAAAATCTTATTCTTGATTATTGGGAAATCATATTTGAAAGTCAATCTAAACGATTTCAGAAGGAGATTCAAGTTGCACTTTTAGGTAATCATTCATTTGATTCTTGGAAAAATATCGGCATTTCGCAATTACAAAACAGTTGTAATTATTTAATTGAAAATAGAGGTTTTGAGGGATGGAAAATTTAAAATCAAATCCAAATAGCCACTTAACTGCAAAGGAAAGAGATACACTCTCTTTTCCTGCAAAAATATTGCTTAATAAAAATTTAATAGTTGGTGATGTTTTGGACTTTGGTTGCGGTTATGGAAGTGATGTTAAATTGCTAAAAGCACAAGGAATAAATATTGACGGCTACTACAAATTTCATTTTCCAGATTATCCGAGTAAAAAGTTTGACACAATAATTTGCCTTTACGTTTTGAATGTTCTTTTACCTGAAGAACAAGCAACTGTTTTAATGGAATTGTCACAACTCATCAAACCAACTGGAAAAGTATACATAGCAGTAAGAAGAGATTTGCAATTTGAGGGATTTAGAACCCATAAAATTCATCAAAAAAAAACTTATCAATGCAATGTGATTCTAAATTCAACATCATTTTTCAGAAATGAAAATTGTGAGATTTATGAATATCAGCATTACAACCAAACAAAAAGAACTGAAAAGGTAGATTGTCCTTTTTGCAATCCTGATTCAGAACGCGAACTTATTGTTGAATCCGCAACTGCTTATGCTATTTATGATAAATTTCCTGTTAATGATGGTCACGCCTTAGTTATTCCCAAAAAACATTGTTCCGATTATTTCGACTTATCATTCAAAGAACAAGCTGCTTGTATTTTTATGTTGAACAGAGTGAAAGAAATTGTTTCAGAAAAATTCAATCCAGATGGGTTTAACATTGGCATAAATATCGGTGAAAAAGCAGGTCAAACTGTTCATCACGTACATATTCATTTGATTCCAAGATATGATGGAGATGTTAAAGAACCGAGAGGTGGTGTGAGAGGTGTAATTCCTAAAAGGCAAAAATATTAATTATGAAAGATGTTTTCGGAAATACAAAACCAGTTCAAATTGAAGTAAACGAATGGTGGTTTAATGGTAGGATAATCGTTAAACAAGAAGATTTTAGATTACCAAAATGGATTTCTTTTTTGGATTCTGAAAGTTCAGATATTACTAAAGTTCATATGAGCAAGGCAGATGCAGTGAAATTTGCCTTAAAAAATCCTTTTTTCAAACCTGACAATCAACCCATTGATTACATTGGTCTAGTCTTAACTTAAAATATTATGGAAAATACAAACACAATAATAATGTCTTTTGATAAATCAGATTTTAAAGATTTATTGATTTTAGAAATGGTAAATCAAATGAAAGATTATTGGGATGATAATCAAGTAATTGATTTGTTCCTTGATTCGGATTTCAATTTTGTAGCATCAAACAAAACAAAAGCAGAGAGAGTAAAAGAGCTTATTTCCCAACACAAATCAGCATTGAAAAATAATCTTATAAATCATCAATGAAATCAATATTTGATTGATATTGTTTTTCAGAAATCCTTCCTTCCATCAATTCGAGTTTCCACAAAGATTTTTTAAAATCGAACAATTGAGTTCTTCCGTAAAAGAGATTTTTGAATTTCATAAATAGCTTACCGGGACAATTTGAATATAAATATTCTGAATAGTCTTGTGGGTTAGGAATCCCATACTTCCAACCTTCTGGGTATTCCGATAAATCCATTTCTTCCCATTTTCGGACACAGTCAATATAAACTTTCCAAGCCTCTGGAAATCTTTCTGAATTTGTCATATTGTGAATGCATTAGAGTCACAAATTTACAAAATAATTAATGTTCAGAAAACGAACCCTTGCAATTCTATTTGGACGGGTTAGCCAATAGCAATGAGTTTAGTTTATTGTTAGGTTATTTCAGTTCATCCGCTATCAACTTGCTTTCTGTTGGTTTTGCCACTTTTATCAGTAAAGGTGGGAAAATGAAAATGGTTATCAATCATTTGCTTTCGGCTAAGGATAAAGAAGCAATTTCCCGAGTAGAAGATAATCCAAACGAAATAAGAGTATTTGATTTAACGGATATTGTTTCGCTAGGAAGAGTACTTGATGAATATGACACACACTTTTTTGAATGTTTGGCATATTTAATAGCTGAAAAACGCATTGAAATAAAGGTTATCAAACCCAAAAACGGAAAAGGAATAGCACATTACAAATCAGGCGTTTTTAGTGATGGTCAAGATGCAGTAGGCTATCAAGCATCTTGCAACTTTACCTATTATGGTCTTTCTGAAAATATAGAACAACTAGAAGCTTTTTTGAGTTGGGAAAATGGCAGATCAAATAAGCTTATCAGAAAGCAACTTAAACTCATTGATGACTATTTCGCTGAAAAGGATGAAGATGTTGAATATATCCCTGTTAGTGACATTGAAGTCGTTCTAAAAGACAGATTTGGAAAGAAAGACATCAATGAATTACTTGTTCAGGAAGAACAACTTCTAAAAAAGAAACAGAGTTTGATTTTAAACCCTAAGCTCAAAAAAACAATTACCAAGCTTTTTAGTGAAATTGAGATTATTAGACGAACGCCAAAATTCCCCTATTCAGAAGGTCCGAGAGAATATCAGATTAATGCTTATAACAGTTGGGTAGCCAATAATTACAAAGGAATGTTTGCAATGACAACAGGTACAGGTAAAACAATAACTTCCCTAAACTGCCTATTGAATGAATACAAGAAAACAGGAATTTATAGAGCTATTATAACCGTACCAACAACAGCTCTAGTTGAACAATGGAAAAAGGAATGTGCCAAGTTCAATTTTAAAAACATCATTACAGTAAGTTCAAAAGAAAATTGGGATAAAAACCTAGCATTTTTCAATACAGCTTCAAAACTGATTGATACTTCTTATATCGTCATTGTTACTTATGCTTCTTTGCCAAGACCAAAGTTTCAAAGCTACTTTACCCAGCTTCCTAAAGACACGATTTTAATTGCTGATGAAACGCATAATTTAGGTTCTCAAGGACTTTTAAGATTGCTACCAAACATACATCTTGAAAAACGAATTGGATTGTCTGCAACTCCACATAGAAAATTTGACGAAGTAGGAAATCAAGCCATTCAAGAGTTTTTTAATGATGAGCCACCATACATTGTTTCCTATTCAATGGAGGAAGCCTTAAAAATTGGATGGCTTTGTAATTATACTTACTATCCGCATATTGTAAAGCTCACAGACCAAGAGATGGAGAAGTACAAGGTACTTTCTCTTCAACTATTGCGAATGGGATTGTTCGATAAAGAAACAGGTAATTTCAGAAGCACTCCTGAAATAGAGAAAAAACTGCTCGAAAGAAAACGAATCATACACAAAGCAGCCAATAAATTAGAAGCCTTCAAAGCCATTCTTAAAAATGAATTTGTCAAACGTAAAAATTTAAAATACACTTTGGTATATGTGCCAGAAGGCATAGAATCAATTTTTGACGAATCGGATTTTAGCGTTGAAACCGAGGATGAAAACAAGTTGATTAACGAATATACGAAAGCAGTAAGCCAAACAGATGATTCTGTAATGGTCAAACAATTTACTGCAAATTCTACTAACCGAGAGGAAATCTTAAAGAACTTTGAACAAAGTAATATTCACGTTTTAACCTCAATGAAATGTTTGGATGAAGGTGTGGATGTTCCACGTTCTGAACTTGCGATATTTTGTGCAAGTACTGGTAATCCAAGACAATTTATCCAAAGAAGAGGAAGAGTTTTGCGATTGCACAAAGATAAAATTCACGCAACCATTCACGATTTAGTAGTTGTGCCGGAAGTTTCAGATGAAAGCACTTTTGATATGGAAAAAGGGCTTGTAAAAAAAGAATTGGAGCGAGTAGTTGACTTTGCTAATCTGGCAATGAACAAAACGGACACCTACGAAACGCTGAAAAACATTTTGGACTACTACAACATTAACCTTAACAATTTATAAAATTAATCTTATGGCAAGAAAAGACGATATACTTAAAAGTTTTTTAACCCACGAGTTACTTGTAAACAAGTATGAATTAAATAAAGAAGAACTGCCTTCTACTGTCAGAGAAGCACTTAACTCTGACAAACCTATAATTAAAGCAATTGCTTTGATTGTAGAAGGTTTGGACAGCACTTCACCAGTTACAGATTCGGTATTGCGAAACCAAGTCACCCAATTTTTAAATGAGGCTTTATGATAATTAGAAAAATACAAATAGACAATTACCTCTGTTATTACGATATCAATACATTTGAATTATCAGAAGGTTTAAACATTATCCTTGGAGAAAATGGAGAAGGGAAAACCAAATTTTTTGAAGCAGTTGATTGGCTATTCAATGGAGAGAATAGAGAATTAGATATGCTGGTTTCTGCAAAAAAACTAAATGAAACAGAAATCGGTGATAGTTTTCGTGTAAGGGTTTCAATGACCGTAGAACAATATGGAGAGAAAAGTATCATCACAAAATCTTTTCTTGCAAAAAAGGAAAAAGCAAATGAATGTTCGACTTCAAGTTTTATGATTGAAGGCATTTCTGAAAATAGTGCTGGCGAAAGAACTCAAGTGGATGGTCAAGCTCTTTTGGACAGAATATTCCCTTTTCAAATCAGAAAGTATTCAATGTTCAAAGGTGAAGCGGAACTTAATATTTTTGAAAGTGATAGTGCATTAGCAAATCTTATAAATCTATTTTCGGAGGCGAAGCATTACGATAAATATTCTGAAAAGGGAGCTTTTTTACGAGAGAAAGCAGAAAAAGCAGTAGAAGATTCTTCAAAGCTTGATAAAAAGAATGAAGCACTTTATAAAAAGCTTGAAGGGGATATTATTTATTTGGAGAGAGAGAAAGCAAAGTATCTTGTTCATTTGAATTCCACGGAAGAAGAAATCAGAAAAATTGAAGGCAATTTACAATTAGCAGAAAGTCACGTTAGCAACGCAGATGCTTTAGAAACGCTTAACAAGCGAATTAAGGACATTGAAGAAAGAATTTCATATTTAGCAGGCAGAATAGATGAAAACTACACTACTTCCCTATTTGACGAAAATTGGATTTTAGTAAATTTTGAATCATTCCATAAGGAGTTTGCAGAAAAAGTATCCGCACATAGCAAAACTAAAAGAGAACTTCAATCGGCTTTTGACAAACAAAAAGGGATTATAGAGGGAGAGAAAAAAGCCAAAGCAGAATTATTAAATAATGCTATTCCACTTCCTAATAACATTCCTTCAAAAGCAATTATGGAAGAAATGTTGAATGATGAAATTTGTAAAGTGTGCAATCGTGAAGCTAAAAAGGGTTCTGATGCTTACGAGTTTATGATGAAAAGACTGAAAACCTATTTAGAAAGTCAAGTTACAGAAGAAAATGAACCCGATAAAAACGAAACTCTTTTTAAATATGATTATACAAATAGACTTGACAATTTGAGTATTAGTCACGAAGACAACCTGAAAAATCTTAGACTAATAAGAACTAAAATTAAAGAACTTTTTGAATTTAATGATGACCGCAAAAAAGACATTGAAGAGCTGAATGAACAATTAGAAAAAGAAAAAACAGAAAGAGAAAAAATATTAGGCAATTCAAGTATTGGTGCTGAGAAATTAAGTGATGTACTAAAAAATTACAATGCTTGGCAAAGAGACCTTAAAAATCGGAATCAAGACCAAGTGGACTATACAACAAAATTGAAAAGTCTTGAATCTGAATTAAAAGCAAAGAAGGAAGAAAAAGATAAAATTGATACAAGTTCAGCTAACTCTTTCTTGATTAAGACAAGAAACATCTTGCGTGACATTGAAACTATTTTTATAGATACCAAGGAGAGGAAATTTGATGAATTTATTGAGAAGCTTCAAACAAAATCAAACAACTTTTTCAAGACCATCAACATTGATGCTTTCACTGGAACAATTGTTTTTACAAGAAGAAACAAGGTAAATCGTACTATAGTAGAAGTAGAATTGCAAGAAGATGACAGGATTTTCTATAAGCCAAACCAATCATTGTTAACTTCAATGCATATTTCAATCTTATTTGCAATTTCTGAATTAGCATCAGAAATTAAAGAAGAAAATTTTCCAATGATTTTTGATGCTCCGACTTCATCGTTTGGAGAAAACAAAACAGCTCAATTTTTGAACCTGATTTTTGAAACCGAAAATCAAAAAATTCTACTTATCAAAGATTTTCTGCACACAGACAAAGCAACAAAAACGCTTTCCATCAAGAAAGAATTTGAGAATGTTAGAAGAGACAAGGCATTTTGGGTGAAATTAGAAAGACCTTTTGATCCAAACAACTTGAAAACAATTAACTCACAAGTAATTACATTGTAAGATGAAGAATTTATTTGAAAAATGGAAAACTAGAATTCCAAAATACAGTGAGACTCATAAAGACTTATTTACTTCACTTTCTCAAAAGTTTGGTGCAGAAGGTGAGAAGAAAATCAATCTAGGTAAGCATTTCAGTACCAACTATGAATTATACACCTATGCTTTTTTCTTAGGGTTATACAACAATGAATTTATCCCAATCCCTGACGGAGAAAAGAAAACGGATTTCAGCCACCATATTCAGCATTGGGGCAGCAAGACAACAGTATCAACACGTAAGGACTTTACCAACTTACAAGAAAATATGTTTATTGCTCTTTTAGCAAAAACGGACATTGACCTAGTAGCCCTCGAAAAAGGAACTTTGGATGAAGATGATGCGGTAAAATTGTTGATTAAAACAATGGAATCATACACCAACGGAGGACTTATATTGATAAAGGAAAAACTGGAAGAAAACCCAAACTACTTCCTTCAACCGACTTCATTTTTGAATATGATTTTAGAAACGGTAAAAGTATAAATATCAAAAAATGTCTGAAAATTCAATAAAATATTTAACGAGCAAAGAAGTAAAGAAAGAACTCAAAGTTCAAGGTTGTGACTTGGCTCATATCAGAAATTCAGGCAAGTTACAATTTACAAAAAAGGGAAATTCCTATTTGTATTTAAAGGAATCTATTGAGAAGTATAAAACAAAGAATTAATTAAATGGGAAAAGCCTACACACAAAAAAATACACACTTGCAAACCGCACAAATCCACCCCACAAGCCAAAGTTTGCAAGAGAGTATTTTTTATCCTAACCCGACAATAATTAAAAACAAAAACTTCCCTTTCTTCAAAAAAATAGGACTTATAACATTGACAGACAGAGACATGTCGACAACAAAAAAGAAGCACTAGGCGGTAACAGGCGTTTGGCTCAATGGCGGGTTACGTGGTTAATTGGACATTCTACCTCGCATCAACATTTGTGGTTTATTGACAGTTTTGTGCTCCGAAATCCGCCACTGCGCCAAGCGCCAAACCGTTATAGCCAATGGTAGGACAACCCTCCGAACATTGACAGACAGTAATCATTTTAACAATTAAACAGCAAGTAAGCCGACACTCATTGCCTACCTTTCTATATTTTTTATTTTTCCCACCGC
>Ga0182739_1002095_pt1 | contig 19080 bp, 20 predicted proteins | sample eDN5th30CBELigBY_FD_128873 | JGI IMG/M metagenome (GOLD analysis project Ga0182739, IMG submission 128873) | Enriched backyard soil microbial communities from Emeryville, California, USA - eDNA 5th pass 30_C BE-Lig BY (version 2) (version 2) | ecosystem: Environmental > Terrestrial > Soil >...
GATTTTAATGGCCTCGGAGCCCCTATTTTTAGCCTATAACGAAATTCTGACGACCGCCTGTATTCAGGGAATACAGAAGGAAGGAGGAATGCAGTTAGAGGCAAAAAGAGGTGCTCCATGGCCTTTGAAGGACTTTTTTCACAGCCTCTTAGCCGCTCCACCTCCATCCGCACCCAATCTGAACTTCTCTTCTGTCATGAAAGCTATCTTACGAAATCCTTCCTTCCGGGGCTTGAAGAAGCCCGGGGCATGGAGCCTGTTGTGCGCTTTGTTGATCCCTCCATCGGCATTTTCGGAAATCACTCACGAATATCAATCCGACTTCCCCGCTACGGGAAACGTGGACTGGAGCCAGCCTGCCAACTGGAGCGGGGGAGAGCAAGGGGGCGTGCCGCTCACGCAGCAGGATGCGGCGGAGGTCAGCAATACCTTGAAGAACCGGAAACTCTACCTTGATCTGAACGACCTTCACCTGGGCAGCTTTGTCTATGCCGTCACTTCCAATGAACAACTCCAGATCGCCGCCAAGGGCGGAAACCGGACGTTCGCCACCGACAGGCTCGTTCAGAATGGAAGCGGCAATCTACAGTTCCTTGGCGGCAGCGTGACTGACAAGCTCTCGGTCGTCGTCGGCGACCTGGAGATCAATGGCAGCGGACGCATGGAACTCGGCTTCAGCTCCAGCAGCACCCTGGAGAGCTTTACGGTGACCGGGACGACCACGCTCAACGCGGGTTCCCTGATCAATGCCAGCGGGAAGACCGTCCTGCTCGGTGCGGTCGATCTGAAGGCAGACACCGCCCTCAGCGCCACCGGGAGCGGAATATCAGGGGGGCTGGAAGTTGCCTCGCTGGTCGGCAGCGGAACCGTCCAGGGGGCGACCGGCGGCACGCGATATGCCACCGGTCCCGTCGGGACTTTGACCTTCAATCCTACCAACACCACCCCGGCCTCCTTTACAGGCCGCCTGATCGACCATTCCGGCAGCCCCAGCGGCAGCGGCGAACTGCCGAGCCTCAGGATCATCAAAACGGGAACAGGCACCCAGGGGTTGAGCGGCAACAATAGCTATACCGGTTCCACGGAAATTCTGGAAGGGACCCTGCTCCTGAACGGCAGCGGTCATATTAACACCACCAGCGGCATTGAGATCAATGGCGGCACGCTTAAAAGCAATAGTTCGGTTGCCGTCAATGCGCCGATCTACTTTGTTGGCGGGACCATTTCCGGAAGCGGTCGGATTAATCCTGGCCAGACACTGCTCATCGGTGAAAATCATACTCTCTCTCCTGGAGACGGCGTCGGCGCACAAACCTTCGGGGGCGATCAGTCGTGGCAAAAGAATGGCAACCTCAACTGGCAACTTCACGATGCCGGAGGGGGCGCAGGCACCGGCTACGATGGGTTGACGATAACAGGTCAGCTTGACCTCACCACACTTTCGAGTTTGGAACGTTTTAATCTCAATCTCTGGTCGATCGCCGATGTCGCGCTCGAAAGCAGCGGCGACGCGATTCGTTTCCATAGCTCCGGAAATTATGAATTTGTCATCGTCACGGCGGAAGGCGGAGTAGTGATCGCTGATCCCCTGGAGGTGAATCAGCTTTTTGATATTCATCTCGACGCCTTTAATGGAACGGCAGGTTTTACCAACCCGCTTGAAGGTGGGCAATGGAGCGTTTTTATCAACGATAATCAACTCCTCCTCAAGTATCAGGCGATCCCGGAACCAAGTCAAACCGTGCTGACGCTGGTCGGGTTGATGGCTTTCACCCTTTTGTGGCGTAAATCCCGATGCCGCTCTGGCGGTCCAAATTTAGAAGCTGTGAAAAAATGATTTTAATGGCCTCGGAGTGCCTATTTTTAGCCTATAACGAAATTCTGCCGACCGCCTGTATTCAGGGAATACAGAAGGGAGAAGGAATGCAGTCAGAGGCAAAAAGAGGTGCTCCATGGCCGTTGAAGGGCTTTTTTCACAGCCTCTTAAGAAGCTTACACCTTTTTTCGCCTTTCGAGCGCCGATAAATCATCAGGAAAATGCCTCCCGCGAGTAGAAGCGACAGGGTATAAGGTTCCGGGATCGCTTGAGGGACCATCACGATGCCGGTGATGGTTTGTTCATCGCTCAGATTCGCAAAGATGGAGTAGCTGGAAGTGCCGGTGCCGGGGAGGTGGAGGAGGATCTCGTTGTCCCAGTTGCTACGGTTGTTACCGATATAGAGCTTCCCCTCTCCGTCGACGGCAAGGCCGTAGACGTTATAGACCCGTCGATTGAGAACTTCAGAGACCTCTCCTTCCGCCACCTGGTAAACCGCGTCGAAGCTGCCGACGTAAAGCGTTCCATCCGGGCCAAAGGCGACATCCCCGGCGTTCGGTACGGAAGCATAGTCACTCCGCACGCCGGTGGCCGGGTCAAACCGGTACACCATCGCGCCGACGCTATCGCCGGAATAGAGCGCTCCGTCCGGACCGACGACGAGATTCGAAAGCGCACCGAAGCTGACCCAGGTATCCACCAGGTCTCCGTCGGGGTCAAACTTGTAAATCCCGTAATACGGGTTCACCGATCCCACGGCGTAAATATAGCCTTGCGCATCCACCGCGACGCCGTAACCATAAGATTCGCTGGGTTTGACGGCGAAGATGCCACCCTGCCCCGAGGGGGTGATCCTGTAGATGAACTCGCTGTCGTTGACGTAGACATTGCCTGCGGCGTCGCGGGCGATGCCCCGGGGATTGTACAGCTCAATATCGCCCTCCCAGGTGATGTTCCACGGCGCATGGCTGCCGTCGTCGTTCACGATCAGGATTTCATTGTTGCCGCTGATCATGTCATTGGAAACCGCATAGAAAAGCGGCCCCGCCTGTGCGGAAGGGGCGAAGCCGATCGCGCCCATCAGCAACCCCAGAAGAACGATGCGATAAAAGACCATGGCCGCAGATTATGCAAAAACCGCGATGGACGAATATCCCCCTGATCAGAGGGGGCATCGGTTCAGCCCCGGGTCAGTATCCCGTCGATCCGCTCCTCCTCCCGCTGCCGTTCCTGTTCCAGCAGCCTCCGGTAGGCGGCGAGCGCGAGGAGCGGGAAGCCGTTGCGGTAGGTATCGTATTGCAGGTAGAAAACGCACGGAAACCCGGTGCCGGTGATTTCGTCCTCGGTCCAGGTGCCGTCGGCATTCTGGTTTTCGAGCAGCCACTCGACCCCCGCCTTGAGCCACGGATCGTGCGGATCGCCAAAAACGCAAAGCCCCATGACGGCCCAGGCCGTCTGCGACGGGGTGCTCGCTCCCATGCCTTTGAAAACGGGATCGTCGTAAGTGTTGCACCGTTCGCCCCAGCCGCCATTGGGGTGCTGGACCCGACGCAACCAATCACGCCCGCGCACAAGCCAAGGCTCGTTCATGTCGGCCTTGAGCGCTTTCATCCCGCGCAGCACCTGCCAGGTGCCGTAGATGTAGTTGACCCCCCAGCGGCCGTACCACGAACCGTCCTCCATCTGCTGGCGCTTGAGGTATTCCACCGCCACGGCGACCTGCGGGTGGTCGAGCGGGTAGCCTTCATGGCCCAGCAACTCCAGAATCCGCGCGGTGATGTCGGGGCACTCGGGGTCGAGCATCGCGTTATGGTCGGCAAACGGCACGGTTTCGAGGATGCTCTTGGTGCAATCCTTGTCAAAAGCCGCCCAGCCGCCGTCCTTGCACTGAAAGGTCAGCAGCCACGTGATCGCCCGTTTCAGGCAGGCGTCGCGCGCGGCGGCGTCCTCGACTTTCGCCAGGCGCAGGGCGAGGAGGACCATCGCGGTGTCGTCCACGTCGGGGTTCCATTTGTTGTTGAACTCGAAGACCCACCCCGACGGCTCGACCCTGGCGGGATTTTTGTGAACCCAGTCCCCGGCAAACCGGATTTCGCGTTCCATCAGCCATACGGCGGCGCTTTGGATCGCGGGATGGTCCGCCGCAACCCCGGATTCGAGCATCGCCAGCGAAACAATCGCCGTATCCCAGACCGGCGAGAGACACGGCTCCATCCGGACGCTCTCCTTCTCCTCGTGCATGAGCCGGATCAGTTCCCCGTGCGCCCGCGTCACCTCCGGGTGATCGTCGGCGTAACCGAGCGCCTTGAGCGCGATGAGCGAATTGAGGATCGCGGGAAAGATCGCCGCCAGCCCGTCGCTTCCCTCGAACCGTTCGAGCATCCACGCCTCCGCCCGCGCCAGCGCCTTGCGCCGGAACGGGTGAAACCCCTTACGCGCGACCCATTCGGCGAATTTGTTGAGCCGGTCAAGCCAGAGAAACCCGTTGCGCACGGTGAAATCAAAAAAATGGGGCCGCAGCGTTTCGTCGAGCAGCCCCTTGCCGTGGGGGTAGAGTTCGTCGAGCGACACCCCGCAACGGGGCGCGCGGGTCGGCCGGAAATGGTTGATGATCGCGAGGGGAACCAGCATGGCGCGGGTCCAGTTGCTCATCTCCCAGAAATTGACGTGAAACCATTTGCCGATCAGGAGCACTTCGCACGGGATCGTCGGCACGTGCCGCCACTCCACCAGCCCGAGCAGCGCGAGGTAGAGCTTCGAAAAGGTATTCATCCGGGGAACCCCGCCGAGCGAGTACGCCACGGCCCGGGCTTTCAGCATGCGCGGGTCTTCCTCCTCGATCCCCGCCAATTTCAGCGCCAGGTAGGCCTTGATGGTGGCGTTGACCTCCGCCGGGCCGTTCGGGTAGATGTTCCACCCTCCCTCGGGAAGCTGCTTGGAGAAGATATGGTTGACCGCCTTGCGCTCCCATTCGAGATCGACCCGGTCCCACCAATGGTAAAAGGCGACCATGTCGGCAATGAGGGTGACATCGACGAAAAGTTCGCCGATCCAGTAGCTCCCCTCCTTCTGTTCGGAAAAGAAATACTCCTGCGTGCGGCCGATGGTGGCCTGGAGTTCCGCTTCGAGGGAACCGGGCGGCAGGGACTCCGAAAGGCGACCGGGACGAAGCTCAAAGGTGGAAACGGCGCGGGAACGTTCGAGAGGATTCATGATGAAAAACAACCGCCGGAGGGTGCACGTTCCAACGTAACCGGAGTCGCGCGGAGTCCGGAACCGGTTTTGGGTTCAGCGGACGATTGACCGCAATGAACGGTGTCAGGAGCCGATGAGCGGGGCGGGCTGGCTAATCGCCGCGCACCTCTTCGAGGTAACGCCGGGCACATTCGCGCACGGTCGCCCCGACGCTCGCCGTCGGCTTCGCGAACTTAGGCGTAAACCACGGGAACATCCCGATCAAGTCATGGCTGACAAGGACCTGCCCGTCGCACTCCGGCCCGGAGCCGATGCCAACGGTCGGAATGGAAAGTTGCCGGGTGATTTCGGCGGCCACCTCCGGCTTGATCAGCTCCATGATGACCGCCCCCGCCCCGGCGGCTTCGATGGCCAGCGCATCATCGAGCAGCCGCTGCGCATCCTGCGGCGTCTTCCCCTTGAGCCGGTAGCCCCCTTCTTCGCGAACCCGCTGCGGCAACATCCCGATATGAGCGCAGAGCGGGATGCCGCTCCGGGTGATCGCTTCGATCTGCGGGACCACCTCGCGCCCTCCCTCCAGCTTCACGGCGTCGGCCCCGGCTTCCATCAGGCGACGCGCGTTCGCAAGCGCTTCCGACGGGGTCCGGTAGGTCTGGAAAGGGAGATCGGCGATGACCGGCGTCCGCGTCACCGCCCGGGAAACCGCTCCCAGGTGGTGAAGGATCGCCTCGAGGGTGACCAAAGTGGTGTCCGGATAGCCGAGGACGACCATGCCGAGTGAATCGCCGACCAGCACGATGTCGATCCCCGCTTCCTCGAAAAGCCGGGCGGTCGGGTAATCGTAGGCGGTCAGCATGGCGATCTTCCTTCCCCCGGGTTTGAAGGAACGAAAAACCGCCTGCAATGCCTCCGCGCGAAGGGAGTCGTTGCGGTTCATGGTCGTTGAAGATGGTTCTCCGCCCAATGGCCGCCCGCGCCGCCGATGCAGGTGGCGACCGGCGCGGCCGGAAGTTGCGCGAGGAGCGCGGCAATCGTCTCGTGGTAACCGGGCAGGACGAGCCCGGGGCGGATCTCCGCCAGCGGCGCGAGCACGAAACGGCGGGAATGCAGCCGGGGATGCGGGATGACGATCTCCTCGTTCGCCAGCGTCAGGTTCCCTGCGTAGAGGATGTCGAGGTCGATCGTTCTCGGCGCGTTGCGGGGGCGTTTGGAGGGGCGTCCAAAGCCTTGTTCGATCTGCTGAAGGGCATCAAGCAGGACGATCGGCGGCTTTTCGTAACCGATCTCCATGACGGCGTTGAGGTAAGCCGCCGTGCCCGGTTCGCAGTCGACCGGCTCGGTCTCATAAATCGCAGAGACGAGGACCGGCTCCGGCCCGACGTTCAACGCCTCCACGGCAGCCCGGGCCCGCCGAAGATGATCAAGCCGGTCGCCGAGGTTGGAACCGAGGGCAATTCCGCAACGCATCATGATCTAAAAAAAACTGCAACTCAAACGTAACCCGCCCGGCTACCGAAGGCCAAGAACATCCTGCATGTCGTAGAGCCCCGGCCCGGGCGCCTGGTGGGCGGCCCAGAGGGCGGCGCGGATTGCACCGCGCGCAAAGGTCTCGCGGCTGGAAGCCTTGTGGGTGAGTTCGATCCGTTCCCCGTCGGTGGCGTAGATGACGGTATGGTCGCCGACCACATCGCCGCCCCGCAGCGCGTGCATGCCGATTTCCGCCTCCTTGCGTTCCCCGACGATGCCGCGCCGGCCATGGCTGACGTTGTGCTCGTAGGAAAGATTGCGGGCTTCGGCGAGAATCTGCGCAAGCCGTTTGGCGGTGCCGCTCGGCGCGTCCTTCTTGTGCCGGTGGTGCATTTCGACCACTTCGAGGTCAAACCCCGGCCCGAGAATTTCAGCCGCCTTGCGGGTCAGCCAGAAGAGGGTGTTGACGCCGACGCTGAAGTTGGGCGCAAAGACAATGGGGACCGCCTTCGCAGCTTCGCGGACGGCGGCGATCTGGTCGTTCTGCTGGCCGGTGGTTCCGATGATCAGCCGCTTGCCTTCACGGGCGCACGCGGCCGCGATGGTGTCGGTCAGAAAATAGTTGCTGAAGTCGATCACCGCATCGACCCCGCCCAGCGCGGCGTCGAAGTCGTCCCCGGCGTCGACGGTCGCGGCGACCACGACTTCCGGTTCATTGTTGGCGGCGGCGATGACGGCTTCGCCCATCCGGCCCCTGGCGCCGTTGACGAGAAGTTTCAGAGGTTGGCTCATGGAGTATTTTTCCTTATTCGTAGGCGAGAAGCGCCAGCCGGGTGAGCGTCGCGCGAAGCGTTTCGGCATTCTGCGGGGTCAAGCCGGAGAGCGGGAGGCGCACTTCGGGGGAGATGCTCCCCTGCCAGGCGAGCGCGGCCTTGATCGGCCCCGGGTTGGCTTCGATGAAAAGATCGCGGAAGAGCGGGTACCACTGTTCGTGGAGGGTGCGCGCCCTGGCGTAGTCTCCCTCCAGCGCCGTGCGGACCAGTTCGCTGACTTCCCCCGGGATGATGTTGGAGGCGACGCTGATCACCCCGACCGCCCCGACCGACATGAAGGGCAGCGTGAGCGCGTCGTCGCCGCTCAAAATTTCAAACGATTCGGGAAGCGCCTGGCGAAGCTGGCTGACGCGGTCGACGCTCCCCCCCGCTTCCTTGATGGCGACGATGTTCGGGCACGCTTCGGCGAGCCGGGCCACCGTCGGCACGGCGACTTCGATCCCCGCGCGCCCGGGGATGCTGTAGAGGATCAGCGGCAGCTTGGTCGCCTGCGCGATCGCGCGGTAGTGCTGGAAGAGCCCCTCCTGCGTCGGCTTGTTGTAATAGGGAACCACGAGGAGCGCGGCGTCGGCCCCCGCCTTTTCGGCGTCGACGGTGAGCGAGATCGCTTCCGCCGTGGAGTTCGAACCGGTGCCGGCGATCACCTTGCAACGCCCCTTGGCGCTTTGAACGGCGAGTTCAATGACGCGGGCGTGCTCTTCGTGGGTGAGCGTCGGCGATTCGCCGGTCGTCCCCACGGGAACGATGCCGCTGATGTTGTTTTTGACCTGGCTCTCGATGAGCAGCTCAAAAGCCGCCTCATCAAAGCGGTCGTTCCGGAATGGCGTGACAAGTGCCGTATGGGCTCCCTCAAACATGATGCGGGCGATGGTAGCCGAGGTCGCGGCGGATTGTCGCGATAAAATTTCAGGGAAAAAGAGGCGGTTTCCCCTCCCCGGCGGCCGGCCGCGTGCGGCGCTCCAGAAAGAAGCTCCGGAGGAGATTGCGGCATTCTTCGCCCCGGACGCCGTGCGTGATCTCGCACCGGTGGTTGAGCGAAGGGTGCTGGACAATGTTGAAAAGCCCCCCCGCGCCGCCTCCCTTGGGATCGCCGCAACCAAAAATGATCCGCGAAAAGCGGACATGGACAATCGCCCCGGCGCACATCGGGCACGGCTCCTTGGTGACGTAGAGTTCGCATTCGTTGAGCCGCCAGTCGCCCATGACACTCTCCGCCTGCGTGATGGCGAGCATCTCGGCGTGCGCGGTGGCGTCCTTGAGTGTCTCGACCTGGTTGAAGGCGCGGGCGATGATCCGCCCCTTGTGCGTGATGACCGCGCCGACCGGCACCTCCTCTGCGGCGTATGCCCGGAGCGCCTGCCGGAGCGCCTCCCCCATGAAATAGGCGTCGCTATGGAGGTCGATGAGCGGCGGCTCCTCTCCGGCAGGGGGGTGGGAGGGGGTCTTTTCGGGCAGTTCGGCGTCAGACATGGCAAAAAGAAAAAAGGTGGCGAATAAGGTTTGCCTTGTCGCTAAAAAAGGTTAAATAACCGGGCTCTTTTCCATTTGAAGAAGGCCACGACCATGAACATCATCCAGAAGATTGAACAGGAACAATTGAAGAGCGACCTCGCTCCCTTTAAAGTAGGCGACAGTGTCCGGGTGCACACCCGCGTGGTCGAAGGCGATAAGGAGCGTATCCAGATTTTCACCGGCATTGTGATCGGCCGGGGCGGCACCGGCATCAACGCCACCTGCACGGTTCGCCGGATTTCGTACGGCGAAGGGGTGGAACGCGTTTTCCCGATTCATTCGCCGCGCGTGGCCAAGATCGAAGTGGAAAAGGCCGGTGTGGCCCGTCGCGCCAAGCTCAACTACCTGCGCTACCGCAAGGGCAAGCAGGCGATGGCGGTTCGCGAAAAGGCTCACAACTAAGCTGACCTTAAAAAGCCTCCCGCAAAAATGGGCTGTTCCTTTTTGCATGAGCGCCGGTTGCGCGCACAGGCAAGAAAGGCGGCCCGGGCTGCGGAGGCGCTCCCCCCTCTTCAGGCTGGAGAGGGGGATTTCGTCGTTTCGGGATCGCGGGGAAGCCCCACGCGCTCCAAACCGCCGGAACTGGTCATCGCCGGGATCGACGAAGCCGGGCGGGGTCCCCTCGCCGGGCCGGTGGTTGCGGCGGCGGTCATCCTGCCGGTGCGGTTTTCCCACCCGCTTTTGACCGACTCCAAGCAGCTCTCCCCGGCGGTGAGGGAAACGCTTTACGAGGAGTTGACGGCGCTCCCGGGGCTTCACTGGGCGGTCGCCATTGTCGACGCCGAAGAGGTCGACCGCCTGAACATCCTCCGCGCAACGCATGAAGCAATGCGCCGCGCCGTGGCAGGGCTGCCGGTCTGCCCGGGGCATGTCCTGATCGACGGCTGCCCGGTCCACCCGTTCCCGGTCGAACAGACCGCGCTGGTCGGCGGCGACGGGTTGAGCTACTCCATCGCGGCGGCGAGCATCTTCGCCAAGGTGACCCGCGACCGGTTGATGGTCGAGATGGACGCGCTTTACCCCGGCTACCACTTCGCCCGACATAAAGGCTATGGGACGAAGCTTCACCTTGATATGATCGACCGCCATGGGCCTTCTCCGATCCATCGCCGCTCGTTTTCTCCGGTTCGGCAGCTTCGCTTCGATTTCGACTAAAGGCGGCGATCCGCGACACGATCTCGGGCGACGGGGGGAACGGCTGGCCGCGCGGGCGTTGCGCCGGGAAGGGTACAAGGTGCTTTACCGGAACTTCCGCCCGGACGCTTTTTCCATTGAAGGCGGGGAAATCGACCTCGTCTGCCGCGACGGCGAGACGCTGGTCTTCGTGGAGGTCAAGACCCGCCATTCCGTCGACTACGGCACCCCGCTGGAAACCGTCACCGCCCCGCAGCGGCAGCGGATCATCACCGGTGCGTTCGCCTGGCTGCGGATGCTCGGCTACCCCTCCATCCTTTTCCGTTTCGACGTGGTGGAGATCGTCATCAACGGCGAAGCCGTTTCGCTGGGTCTGATCAAGGACGCGTTCACCCTCCCGAAGAATTATCATTACCCGGCAACGCCGCCAACCGATCCGGCCTGAAGCGTTCTGCGGGACTTGACCCGCGCCGGAAATTCACCGAAGGTCAAGCTCCAACAACCTTCTCTCCCTTTGATCCACGACCACCCCCGCCTTCGCCCCCGTTTTTCACGTCGTCATTGGTACATCTGGCTGGCTCTCGCCGCCTGTCCGCTCCTGACCGGCCGGGCGGAGGAAACCGCGTCGCCGACGCCTCCCGCCGCAGAGGCTGAACCGACCGCGACGGTCGACCCCGTTGCCGAACAGCTCAAGCCGCTGCTCACCGAATTCAGCAAACTCTTTGACGCCCGCCGTTTTGAGGAAGCCTCCGAAGTGCTCGACAAGGCGGAGGCGATCGCGCCGGACCATGAAGTCGTTGTAAGCGCCCGGGCCGGGATTTACGCCGAAAGCGGCAAGCTCGACGAAGCGCGCGCCATCTACAAGAAACTCCTCGAAAAATCGCCCGACGCCTTTGTTCCCAAATACAACCTCGCGGAGTTGCTCCTGCTCGACCACCAGTTCGATCAGGGGCGGGAAGCGTATGAAAAACTGCTCAAGGAATTTCCCAACAGCGACCTGATCCGGTACAAGATCCTCCTCACCCACCTCGCCCAGAAGAACCTGAAGGATGCGCTTCCGTGGCTCGACCAGCTCCGGCAACCGACGCCGACCCCGTTCATGCTGTACGGCTCGGCCGCCATCGCCCTCTACAATGCCGACCTCCTGACCGGCCGGCGGATCATCCTCTCCGCCGAGCAGTTGTTCGGGCCGGGCCGCCAGAAACTGCTGCACGACAGCCTGGCCGAAATCGGGCTCGTCATCCGGGGAGACTATCCCCCCGCTCTCCCCTCCACGCCGCCCGCGCCGGATTCCACGCCGGAGGAAACCGACGGGACGACGCAACTGACTCCGTTGAGCACCCCATAAGGCGGAAGGAAAAAGCCCTTTCCCTTCATTTCCCTCGCTCAAACGGTCGAAGTCCGACAGACTGCGCGTCGCCATCGAATGATTTCAGAGACGACGACGCTTCCCGTGACGCCCGCCCTTTCGTGGGAGACCCTTCCCCGCTCCGCCACCATCCTGCCGACCCGCCACGGGCGGGCAGCGGTGTTCCTCTCGATCGGCGACCTGCCGGAACCGCTCCGCTTCCGCCTGCTCGCGGGCCGGTGCCAGGATCATCGCTACCATGCCGTGCTCGAAGCGACGCTGACTGACGGGTTTGACTACCGGTACGCCCTTCTGGAGGAGGCTGAAACCGGGGCGCTCGCCATCCAGCCGTTTTTTCTGGTCGACCAGGACATCACCGCCGGTCTTCCCATGGCGCTGCGGCAACCGGTCGAAAAACTCCGCTCGTTTTTTCCCCGGGCCTTAAAACTCAAGATCCTCATGGTCGGCTGCACGGCGGGCGAAGGCCAGCTCGACTCCGCCGAACCGTGGGCTGTGGAAGCGTTGAGCGAAGTGGTGGAGAAATATGCGCGACAGGTTCGCGCGAAAATGATCCTTTTCAAGGACTTCCCCGCGACCTGCCGCGAAGCGCTCACCCCGCTCCTGACACGCGGTTACTGCCGCGCGCCGAGCATGCCGGGGGCGACGATGGCGCTCGGGTTTGACGATTTCGACGACTACATGGGCCAGCGCCTCAGCCGGATCTACCGCAAGGGGTTGCGCCGCAAGTTCCGCGACAGCGAACGCCACGGGCGGCTGGAGATGGAGGTGATCGTCGACGCCACCCCCTTTGCCGCGGAGATCCACGCCCTCTACCTTCAGACGCACCACCGCTCCCACCTCAAGTTCGAGGAACTCACCCCCGCCTACCTTTCGGAACTCGGGCGGCAGATGCCTGATCGCGTCCGCTTTTTTCTCTGGCGCCTGGACGGGCGCATCGTCGCCTTCGCACTCTGCATGGTACACGACGGGACGCTCTACGACCTCAACCTCGGGCTTGATTACGCGGTCGCCCTCGACCTCCACCTCTACTTCATCACCTGGCGCGACCTGGTTTCGTGGGCCTTCGAACAACGGCTCCAACGTTATGCGACCGGGCCGCTCAACTACGATCCCAAGCTCCACCTGCGGCTCGATCTCGCCCCGCTCGACCTCTGGGCGCGGCATCTCTCCCCGGTCATCAACCCGATCTTTGGCCGGGTGATGCCATACCTTCAGCCGACCCGGCACGACCCGGTGCTGGCACAGTTCGCCAACGCGCACGAATTGTAACCCCGCGGGGAACCGCCCCGCCTCACCCTTCGGCGAGGACAAGCATCCCTTCGGCCACCGGCCTCCCCCCGACCGTCGCGACCGCCGAAAAAAGCCAGAGTGCGCCGCTTTCGCCGCGACGGGTTCCCGTCTGTTCCGCCGCGAGTTCGATCGTCTCCCCGGGCCGCACCGGAGCAAGGAATTTCATGGAACGGATCGCGGCCAGCCGCAGCCCGGGCCGTTGCACCACCAGACCGGCCACCTGCGCCAGCGCTTCGCTCAGGATCACCCCCGGCACCAGCGGGTCCCCCGGAAAGTGCCCCTGAAAGAACGGTTCCTCCGGCGAAAAACATTTCGTCCCGCAAGCCCGCTTCCCCGCTTCCAGCACCGTCACCCGGTCGACAAAGACAAACGGGGGACGGTGCGGCAATCCGCATTCGATCGGATCGGCAGACCAGCCGGTTGACCCCGGCCCGCTCATGGGTCCGCCTGGTCGGGCGGGGCTGACACAAAATAGGCAAACCGCCACGAACCATTGACCATCCGCAACCCGGCGCGGTAGCCGTGGTAGTCGGGATCGGTCGCCACCTGGGGCGGTGCCACCATGAAGTCGCCGCTGAGGACGAAACTCTCGCGCAGGATCAGGTTCAACTCCGGCCAGAGATTGTTCTTGTCCCAATACCGGAAGACGCCCGGTCCCTCCCCGCCCGGCTCCCAACTGTAGCCGAAGTCAGGCGTCATCATGTTCGCCATCATCTCGACATCACGTTTGGAAGCCGCCTTGCGCAACCGGGAGACAAACCCCTGAAAGGAGACATCGCCGCTCTGGTCGCGGAGGGAACCGGTCGGGGCGGCGATCTGGTCCTTCTCCTTTTCCTCCGTCGTTTTGCACGATGTCAGCAGAAGCGGAAGCGCCAGCCCGAGCGTCAGGAGAGAAAGGCGACCCGCCTGCCGCCAGCCTCGCCTGCGGCCGGGTTCAAAGTCGATATTCTCTGCCATAAAGATTTTCTCCGATTAGAGTGCCGCCAGAACCGCGTCGCCCATTTCCGCCGTGCCGACCCGCTGCGTTCCTTCACTGTAGATGTCGCCGGTGCGCAGGCCCTGATCGATCACCGTGCGAACGGCGCGGTCGATGGCGTCCGCAGCTTCGGTTTCGCCAAAGGAGTAACGCAGCATCATCGCGCCTGAAAGGATCTGCGCGATCGGATTGGCGATTCCCTTTCCGGCGATGTCGGGGGCGGTGCCGCCGCTCGGTTCGTAGAGACCGAAGCGACCGTGCGGCGTCTCGCGCACGCCGAGGCTTGCGCTCGGCAGCATCCCGAGCGAACCGGCGATCATCGCCATTTCATCGCTCAGAATATCGCCGAAGAGGTTTTCCGCCAGCACCACATCGAAACCGCGCGGGTTGCGGATCAACTGCATCGCCGCATTGTCGACATAGAGGTGATCGACCTTGACTTCCGGATACTCCTTCGCCATTTCCACCACCGTCTGCCGCCAGAGCACCCCGTTTTCGAGGACGTTGGCCTTGTCGATCGAGGTCAGCCGCTTGCCGCGTCCCATCGCCGACTTGAAAGCGACATGGGCGATCCGCTCAATCTCACTTTTGCGATAAACCATGGTATCGACCGCGACCCACTCGCCGTTTTCCTGGCTGCGGTGCTTGGGCTGGCCGAAATAGAGCCCCCCGGTCAGTTCACGGACGCAAAGCACATCAAAGCCGCCGGCGACGATCGACTCCTTGACCGGCGAAGCGTGGGTCAACGCAGGGAAGCAGAGCGCCGGGCGGAGATTGGCGAAAAGACCGAAGTGCTTGCGCAACGGCAGGAGCGCCGCCCGCTCCGGCTGCTGGTCGGGCGGAAGCGATTCCCACTTGGGACCGCCGACCGAACCGAAGTAGATCGCATCCGCCGCTTCACACGCCGAAATGGTTTCCGGCGGCAGGGCATGCCCGTCGTGGTCGATGGCGATGCCACCCACGCGGCTCTCGGTGAGTTGCGTTTCAAACCCGAACTTCTTTCCGGCGGCGGCGAGAACCCGCAGGCCCTGCGCCATGACTTCCGGCCCAATCCCATCACCTGAGAGAACAGCGATCTTTAATGACTTCATTGAGTGCTTTTTATCGAAGCTCCGCGAAAAACTCCAGTCTTCTGTTAGCGTTCCCGGCCCGGGGCGGAAACCTTGTAATTCCCCGCTTTCGCCGGTTCGGGGGCCATGCCCGGCTTGGGATAATCGGCGGAGACCGGCCGGTTGGAAGTCGGCACGAGCCGGATGGCCCCCCGCGCGTTGTTGCGCCAGCCGTTCGGGTCGGCGTATTCTTCGCCGCTGCTCTTGAGCCCGGAGACCTGATCTTCCAGCCCGGTGCCATACCCCTGCCTGACGATGGTCGGCGTCACGAAGACCAGCAGGTTGCGCTTGGTCCGGGCGTTGGTCCGTTCCTGAAAGGCGTAGCCGAGGATCGGGATATCTCCCAGGAAAGGCACCTTGTTGCGGTTCTTGCTCGTTTCATCCTGAAGAAGACCGCCGATCGCGAGGGTGTCGCCGCTGCGGATCAGGACGGTCGACTCCAGCGCACGGGTGTCGATGATCGGGCTGGCGACCTGCGCCCCGGCGAGTTCAAACCGGGCATCGCCGACCTTGTTGCTGATCTTCGGCTTGACCAGCATGGTGACGTAATCGTCCTTGTTGATGGTCGGGCGGACGACCAGTTCGTTGCCGAAGGTCTTGTCTTCAAACCCGCCGAAAACCGCCGTCGCCGTCTGTTCGTTGAAGTTGAGCTGCGGCACCGGCTGGTTGCGGGTGATCTCGATCCGCGCTTCGAGGTTGTTGGCGGTCACGACACGCGGGTTGGCAAGGAACTCCGCGTCGGCATCCTCGTTCAGGAACCGCAAGGTGGCCGTCATCTGCGGCACTGAAAGAATGGCGAACTGGCCATAAACGGTCTTCCACGCATCCTGCCCGTTCGTTCTGTAGAGAAGATCGCCCAAGGTTGCGGTTGTCCCGCCGTCGAGGCCCGGGATGTCAACGTTGTTCAAGCCGCCGTAGGTGAAGGTCTGCGGAGTGGAGGAATTCCCGACGACGCCGCCCCAGTTGATGCCGTAGCTCTGGCGCGGATTGGCGTTCACCTCGACCAGGCGCGCTTCAATCATCACCTGCTGGGTCGGGCGGTCGATCGATTCCAGGAAAAGCTCGACGTTTTCCAGGTTCGACTTGAAGTCACGGTAATAGATCGTGTTGGTGCGGATGTCGACCTGCGGGGCGACCCCGGACTGGATCTGCGTCGCCAGCAGGGCGCGCACTTCGTCCGCCTTGGCGTAGCTGAAGGTGTAGTGGCCGCTGATGGTCGGCTCCTTCTGCCGTTCAGCGGCGGTCTTGATGTAAAAGACGCTTTCCTGCTGGTCGAGGAGCAGCCCCTTGGCGGTGACCACGACCCGCAGCGCCTCCATCGGCGTCAGGTTTTCGAGCCGCATGGTGATCGTGCCGACCACCTGGTCGCTCACCACCACGTTCACCCCCGCCTGCCGCGCGAGAAGGCGGATCACCGCGCCGACATCCTCGTTCTGGAACTCGTTGACGATCCGGCCCGCAGCCGTGGTGGTGGTTGAAAGGGTGGTGGCAGGGGTGGCCGAAGGGGGAGCCACCGTGCCGGGAATTGCCGGGACCGGTCCGGAAATCGGCTGGTCGACCGTGCCGGAGACCGACTGGGAAAGCTCGTCGACCTGCCTGAAGGTGTCGATCACCGGTTCAATCGGCGAAGGTTGGTCGGCCGGGGCTTCGATGGCGATCGGCGTCGGCGCTGCCTGGGCGGCGTCGGCTGCCGGATCGACAACGGCATCCTGTGCTCCTGCAATGGAAACAACCGAGAGAACAGAACAAAGGTAAACGAACGGATGGCGCATAAACGTGTGGAACGGGTTAGGGGGTCTCTCTTCTCTGGCTTATAGCGTAAAGAACCTGAAAAGGGAGGAATTTTTTTCCGACGAACCGGCTCTCCTCCCCCCACCGGCCGGGAGGCCGGTGGCTGCGGGGTGGAAGAAACGCGGTTGACGAAAAACTTTCACGGTGGAGGTTGTGGTTAAAACCAACTTTGCCGACCGACGGCTCCGCGAACTTCCCCGCCAGCGACCGCGCGACTTAAACCAAAAGTCGCCGGAAACTGCGGGTGGTCCATGAGGCTCCGGTCAGCGATTCCCTTAGATAGCAGGAACCGATCCAACCCGTCGAACGGTTTGTGTTTTAATTCTCCGCGCCCTGTAAAAGGCTTCCTCAGGCCCCCTTGGCGGCGGCGATGAAGGCGCGCATCCGCTCCCGATCCTTGCGGCCCGGCGCGGACTCGACGCCGCTGGCGACATCGACCGCGTAGGGGCGCACCGCCGCCACGGCTTCGGCGACATTCTCCGGTTGCAGCCCGCCGGAAAGAAAAACAAACCTCCCGCGATGGTCGCGGACCACTTCCGCCGCCAGTTCGAGGTTGATCAACTGCCCCGTCCCGCCATAGGCCCCGGGGACAAAGGCGTCGAGCAGCACACAGCGGGTCCGGTAACGCGCGATCTCCTGGCACACCGCCCTGTCCCGCGCGGCAAAGGCGCGAAGGTAGCCCTTTTCTGCGAAACGGTCGCAGAGGTCGGGCGTTTCGTCGCCGTGAAACTGGAGAAGGTCGATCCCCGGCAGGGCGAGCACCGCCTCGGCCTCTTCAAGGGTCGGGTTGACCAGAACCGCCACCCGTGTCACCAGCGGCGGGAGTTGCGCGATCCATTCCGAGGCCCGGTGCAGGTCGATCCATCGCTTCGAACCGCGAAACCCGTTGAAACCGAGTGCGTCCGCCCCGGCTTCGATCGCCGCCACGGCATCCCCGGGGGTGGTGATGCCGCAAATCTTCACCTTGACCGGTGCCTGAAGACGGCCCGGCCCATCGTGTACTGGCTCGCTCATCGTCGGCAACTCCCTATTCGATCACGCGGCCCTGCGCCTTTTTGATGTCGGAGTGGTGGGTGATCACCCTCACCCGCCCGTCGCTTCCGCGGAAAAAGATGCTGATGACCCAGGAAACCAGGCTGATCAGGATCGATCCCAGCAGGGCGGAACCGAAGCTCTCAACACGGAAGCCGGGGACGATCGCCACGGCATAGAGCAGGATGGCATTGATGACGAAGATGAAGAGCCCCATCGTAAAAAGGATCAACGGCAGGCTCAAAAGAAGCAGCAACGGCCGGACAAAGGCGTTGAAAAAGCCGAGGAGCAGACCTGCCAGCAGCAGGGCCCCGAGACCGTCGGCCCCGATCCCGATGCCGGGAATCTGGCTGACAAGCAAGACCGCCAGCGTGGTCACCAACCAACGGGTAAGAAACGGCGTCATCATGCTTTGAAAGTTACCTTAATATCTGTTAAATACCAAGAAGGTATCGCCTTTTTGGCCATGGAATGGTAAAGAAAAAACGAGCTTTGCACCGCGTTTTCGCGAAAGAGAAGGAAAATGACAGAAATCAGATGACCTCGGATGATTTGAGACGAGCAAAGAGCGGATGGCAGACGAACACCCTCCCGGATACGCCTGCCGGTGCTTCACCGGTTTTCTCCTTTTTCAACCACACCCAAGAAGATGCAAAAAAAAGCGACCACCAAAACCAAGAAAAGCGGCCGTTCGACCACCGCCGCCTCCAAACGCAAGGCGACGACGGCAACCCGTGATGCGCAAGCGCCCCTTGCGGGCAACGGCAGCCATGACGCCGCCTCCGGGGGGGCGATCCCCGCTGCCGCGACCGGCGCAGCGGCAGCGACGCCCCGCAAACGCGCCCCGTCGAGAAAACGGACGGCAACACCGCCGGCCAATCACGACGGCCACGCGATCGGGGCGGAGCAGATCGCCCTTCGCGCCTACTACCTTGCCGAACACCGGCAACAAAGAGGGCTGCCCGGCGACGCCAACAGCGACTGGCTGGAGGCCGAAACGCAGCTCCGCGCTGAAGCGGAGGCGATTTCCGCGCGTCCGATTTCTTAAACGTCTTCCGGCGCGACCGGGTCGCCTTCTCCCGGGTCCCGTTGCGATCCCGTTGTTGACGGAACGGTTTGCCTTGTCCAAAAAGGGCGAAACCGCTCCGCAGCCACTCTTTTTTCCCGTGCCGATGACTTCGACTTCATTTTACCAGACCCTCGCCGCAGCGCTTCAGGAGCGCCTCGACATCATCGCCGACCATGCATGGCGCGACCGCGATCCCGCCGCTCACCTCGAAGCGCTCAAGAGGGTCTCCCTCGAGCTGGCCGAGATGCGCACCCAAATCCCGCCCGGTGCGCCGCCCAAGCTCAACCATTACCTGCTCCAGTGTTCCTACGCCAAGGCGCTCGCCGTGGTGGAGGCGCACCAGGCCGGTTAGTTGGGAGTTGGGACTAGTGTCGTGTTAGGTTAGTTCCTTGAAAAAGTTCGAGGTGATTTTTCGTATTCTCCAAGGCGCGAGTAAGGGCGGTATCCTAAGATACCGACCGCAACGAGCAACGCCGGAGAATCGGAA
>Ga0182739_1002096_pt1 | contig 19074 bp, 13 predicted proteins | sample eDN5th30CBELigBY_FD_128873 | JGI IMG/M metagenome (GOLD analysis project Ga0182739, IMG submission 128873) | Enriched backyard soil microbial communities from Emeryville, California, USA - eDNA 5th pass 30_C BE-Lig BY (version 2) (version 2) | ecosystem: Environmental > Terrestrial > Soil >...
GCGCGTCCCTTTTCGAAGAACTCGGGCCGTATCAGCGGGATGAGATCGTGGATCAAGACCGAAAAGCGGACGCCGGTCTCGGTCTTGCAACGCTCCACGCGCTCCTTGTACAGCGGGTCGTGCCAAGGCGCGCCGAGAGCGCACAGCATGTCGCCGGGCCGCGCGAACTGCTTGAGGGTTGGCGGCAAAGAGACCGTCCGAAATTCGCCCGACGGAGGTTTTGCGGAGCGAAGACCCAAGGCAATCGCCAGTCGATCCAGCCAGGACGGCCGGTCCTCGTAAGTCGTCGTCTCGCGTACGGCTGTGGCAGGAGGTTCGCTGTCGCCGACCAGCTTCTCGTAGGTCTGTGCCACTTCCGCCCAGCTTACGATGGCGAAACCGCCTTCGCTGTCATGCCGAACGAAGCCAATGGCGTCGCCGGCAAGTGAGTTGAGCGCCGTATAGACTTCTCCGGTTAGCCTCTGAATGCCGGTAGGTCGCGCGCTGCGTTCGGCAAAATAGAAGAGGTCGTCAACGTCCAGCCACAACTTCATGCCCTCCGTTTGCGATACCCAACGGAGGGGGACAACAAAGTGTAGCGAAAAATGCTTCGCCCTCTTTTGCCCGAATTGTCTGGCTACGTATGAAGTCCGGAAGCCATGTCTATGACGCCGATGAGCTTCAGCACAACGCCATCGGAAACATCGATCTGCGACTGCGGCGTCAGCGAGGTTGCGGGCAAATAACGAGCCGCGAACTCCTGAGAGACCATCACGAGGCCGTCCGTGAACTTGAACGCCTCAGCCTGGAGATCGGGGAGGTCGATAATCAGCACTCGGTCCGCCTGCGGCAGGAAAGCATTGGATTTCAGGCCGCGCGAGAATGACAGCCAATCCACCATGGATGGCGACAATTCGTTCGAGTGATCGAACGCGAAGGTGAGTATGTCGTCGACGAGCTTGTAACCGCCGTCGTTCTGCGTTGCATGGCTTTGGTCCGACGATGCCACGGCATCACCAACGCCGCCGACCTGTCCGTTCAAGTGACCTGCGGCCAGGGCATTGGCGGCCATCGACAGGTCTTGTACCACCGGCAGGGTGACGCCCATTCTCTGGCCGAGCAGATAACTCAGGAACTCGTGAGCCTCCGTGAGAAGCTCGTGGCTGGAGGACAATTGCGATGCCGCTGGAGAGCCGACGTGGACGGAATCTCCGGATTGTCCGCCGGCAGAGTAGGCGGGGGCAGACCCGTCACCGGCGGGCTTGATGATTGCCGGAGCGTCAACTCCACTCGGTTGCAGCGGATTGCCTGGGATCGGATGAGCCGACTCTGGGTCCGCTTCGCCCTGCCGCAGAAGGTCGACGGGCCCCATCGCATTGTGCGCCATCGAAAGTGAATCGCGCTGGGATGACAGGGAAGCAATGGCCAAGTCGGCGGCATCCGCCACGTCGATCGTGCCTTGTGACGACTGGCTCAACGCTGCGAGCGGATCTCCCTCATCTGCCAGAAGGAACGGCGGGAGCCCGAGCCCGCCTGCCGTGCTCGCCTGCGACTCCGGCGCGGCTGCTTCCGACAACTGCGTTGTCAGGTCTTGCCACGGTGCGTTGGGCAACACCTTTGTCACGAGGTCTGCGGCCAACGCGACGGCCGCGATGCTGGCAGCGAGTGCCCAGCGACCGGAGATGGCGTTGATGGCCTCCGCCGTCGAGCTCGCTTCGGACTTGGAGGCGATCGCATCGGCAAGAATCGATCGGTGCGGACCGCCGCGCGCTACACTCAAAACCGGATCAAGCTGCCCATGTTTGTCGATACTCCAGGCGTATTGCTTGAGCCCGGCTTCTTCGCTGCAGGACCACGAAAAAGCGGTGGCAATGAAGGCCGTGATGACGGCACTGGGATGGAGAAACAGGGTTCCGGATGATTGAGCCGTCGGCAGGACGAGTGGCTGACTCTTCAGGATGCGGTCTATCACCACCCGAAAGCTCGCGCCGGAAACGATATCCGGGCTGGCCGCACTCGCCGCTATGACCTGTCCTTCAATCCGGCAGATATGAACGACGACATCGCCCGTATCCTCCCGGAGGAAAACGGTCCACGGGTCACCTTCGTCGGAAAGGCCGCCTTCCGTGACGATTGGCAGGCCGGCGTTGCGGAGAATGCTCACCGCACGCAAGAACTCGGACTGTTCCGATTGAGACCAGCACTTCTGGGCTGGCTTCGAGAACGGGATGATCATCGCCATGGAGCGACCCGGATGTTCGACTTTTAGTGCGTAGGCGAAGGAGCGGGCGCCTCGAACAGATGGCGATAGGTGATTGGATCGTAGTAGCGCAGCAGCTCGCGGACGAATTCCTGGGAGTCAATGCCGAGCGCTTCGGCCCAGGCCTGATATCGATCGGGCGGAATGCGTCCCCGTCCCGACTCCAATTGCGAGATGAAGGTATAGAAGTGCAGCCCGACCATGGATGCGAGCTCGCGCTGCGTCAGGCCGCGCGCTTCCCGAAGCTGTTTCAGCCATCGCCCCGCATTCTGCCGGAGCTGCTTCACGTCATATGAGGCGCTGTGCTGGGGGTGGGTGTACATGGGCTGGGCTCCTGCAAGCGACCCCATCGGCAATGGCAGTGAGCCGCGCCGGTGGCGTATCGACTATAGCAACTATAATACTGACCGCCCCCGGGACCGTCGTCGATCCGGTATGCCGAAAGACATTTGCGGCTTAATCTCGGTGCGAACGACAAAGAAGCCTTAAAAGACGGCTATAGGAGTAGGGTCTAGGCTGCGACGCGCGGCGTCCGAGCCCTTCCTGTGGAAAACCAAAAGGTCATGGCCGTCAAGACCGCTCGATCCGAAAAATCAGAACTCTGGGCGGGCTTTCATGCTTACCGGAGTGTGTTCATCGGTGTCGCACTGGTGACTGTGTTCATCAATCTTCTGATGCTCGTGTCTCCGATATACATGATGCAGGTGTATGATCGCGTGCTGTCGAGCCGGAGCGAGACGACGCTTTGGATGATCACGGCAGCCGCGGTGATGCTGTATGTCGTGTACGCTTCGCTGGAAGCCATGCGCTCGCGAACGATGGTGCGAGTGGGGGTTCTGCTCGACGACCGGCTGGGACCGCGGGTGTTCGACGCCGTCTTCCGGGTGTCGCTGAGCTTGCCGAAAGGCAGCCTCCATTCGATGCAGCTGAATTCGGCGCAGCCCCTGCGGGACCTCGACACCGTCCGCCAGTTTGCGACAGGCAGCGGGTTCCTTACGCTCATTGATGTGCCGTGGACCCCGATCTTCCTGTTCGCGCTCTTTCTGCTTCATCCCTGGTACGCAATTTACGCCTCCACCGCCGCCGTGATCCTGTTTGCGTTGGCCACCCTCCAGGAATTCGGCACCCGCAAGGACATCGCTGCGGCAACGACCCACAGCATCGATGCGCATCATTTCGTCGACGCCAATCTTCGCAACAACGAAGCCGTCGAGGCGATGGGCATGCGCAAGGAAATGCTCAAGCGCTGGGAGCAGAAGCACGCTCGCGCCCTTTCGCTGCAAGCAGAGGCAAGCGACTGGGCGGGTGGCGTGGTGGCGTCAACCAAGTTTCTGCAGGGTGCCGCCCAGCTCGGCGTGCTCGGGCTCGGCGCTTATCTGGTCATCGAGGGAAGCGTAACCGGCGGCGCGATCTTTGCGGCCAACATCTTGATGGGGCGGGCGCTCGCGCCGGTCGCACAGTCTGTCTCGGTCTGGCAGGGGTTCGTGAACGCCCGGTCGGCCTGGGGACGACTCGACCAGCTGCTGAAGGCTGCGCCGGTAGAGATGGAGCGGATGTCGCTTCCAACGCCGATGGGACGCGTGAGCGTTTCCAACGTCGCCGTGGCGCCGCCGGGCGTTACCAGGGATGTCGTCCGGGGCATGACGTTCGAACTCGCGCCCGGGGAATCTCTGGCGATTGTCGGTCCGAGTGCGTCTGGAAAGTCCACGCTGGTTCGCGCCTTGATCGGGGTCTGGCCGCTCCTCCGGGGCATCGTCCGGCTCGATGGCGCCGACATTTCCCAATATGACCGTGTCGAACTGGGCAAACATCTCGGATATCTGCCGCAGGATGTGGAGCTGTTCGACGGGACGATCGCTGAGAACATCGCGCGTATGAACGTCGTGGATTCGGCGGCGGTCGTGAGGGCGGCGCGCCTGGCGGGGGTCCATGATCTCGTCCTGCAGCTCCCGGACGGCTACGATACCCGCATCGGTCAGGGAGGCCAGAGCCTGTCCGGTGGCCAGCGCCAGCGCATCGGCCTGGCGCGGGCGGTGTATGGCGACCCGCGCCTGGTCGTCCTGGATGAGCCGAACTCCAATCTCGATCATGCCGGTGAAGCGGCGCTTGCCGAGGCCATGACGGCCCTGCGCAAGACCGGCGCGACGATCGTGGTCGTGACGCATCGTCCGAGCATCCTGACCGGAATGGACAAGATCCTGGTCCTGAACAACGGCGCCATGGAGCGCTTCGGTCCGCGGGAAGAAGTAATGGCCGCGATTCTGCGGCCGGTCGCGGCGACCGCGCAACGCCCGGCCGTACCGGCGCCTTCGACGGCCATTCGCTAGGGACAGAATTTGACCGCAAAAGCATCCGAATCCGAGAAGCAGGCTCCACGCAATCCCCTGCGCCCTCTGGCGACGGCGGCAGTCATCGTCATCGTCGTATTCGGCGGGGTGGGGGCATGGTCGGCCACCGCTCCGATCGACAGCGCCGTGGTCGCGCCGGGCGTCATCGCGGTCGAGAGCGAGCGCAGGACGATTCAGCATCTCGAAGGTGGAATCGTTGCCGAGATAGCCGTGCGAGACGGCATGCCGGTCAAGCAGGGGCAGCCGCTCATCCGGCTCGATGACACGCGCGTGAAGGCGCAGGACGAAGTCATCCGCGCCGAGCGTTACGCGCAGCTGGCCATAGAGGCCCGATTGCTGGCGGAGCGCGAGGACCGCTCGACGATCGAGTTTCCGGATGTTCTCCAGGAGCGGCGCTCGGACAGGAAGCTGCAGGAAATCATGGCGCTGCAGCAGTCTCAGTTCGAGGCGCGCCGGGCAGCCATCGAGGGGCAGCGCCAGATACTGCAGCAACGGGTGCAACAGCTCGAAGAGCAGATCGTCGGTCTGGAAGCGTTGCAGAAGTCGAAGCTGCGGCAGTCCGGCTATATCGTCGACGAGCTGAAGATGATCGAAGGCCTCGTCAAGGCGGGCCACGTCACGCGGCAGCGCCTGCTTGCCCTGCAGCGCGAACAGGCGCGGTTGGATGGCGAGGCGGCCGACCATGTTTCTGCAATTGCCAAGGCGCGGCAGCAGATCGGAGAAACGCGGCTTCAGATCATGCAGCTGGTCAACGACCGGCAGCAGGAGATCACGAAGGAGCTGCGCGAGGTCCAGGGCAAGCTCTTCGAATCCGCCGAGAAGCTGCATATGACGGAGGACCAGACCCGCCGTCTCGAGATCCTGGCGCCCGTCGATGGCGTGGTCATGAACCTGGCTTATGTAACGGTCGGAGGCGTCGTTGGGCCGGGGGCGACGGTCGCCACGATCGTGCCCACGGACGACAGGCTGGTGGTCCAGGCACAGATCTCGCCGGCGGACGTCGACTCCGTTCACCCCGGCCAGCAGGTGCATATTCGTTTCACGACGGCCGCCGCCAAGCAGGTCCCCGTCGTCGTGGGCACTCTCGAATATGTCTCGCCGGATCGTCTTGTCACGGAGCAGAAGCCGGGCGTGACGAGTTCGAGTGCGCCGGCCCTGTCACCCAACGCCTACTATTCCGGGCGGATTGTCGTGGCGCCCGACGAGCTGAACAAGCTCGACAAGATCAAGCTGCATGCCGGCATGCCCGTCGAGGTGTTGATCACACGCGGCGAGCGCACCGTCCTTCAATATGTAATGGCGCCTCTGTCCAACAACTTCGCCCGCGCCTTCAAGGAGCGATAGCGTCGGCGAGAGCGATCAACGATCCTCGTCGATCCCGTGGCGGCGTTCGAAGATGACCTCCAGCAAGATCATCGCAATGCCGGGTATGAGGCTCGCACAGAATATCGCGAAGAACTCGATAGTGAGCCATTGTCGTAGTTGCGCGGCCCCGCCCGAGAGCCATTCGATGAACAGAGGGCGGATCCAAGGACGACGACGCTGGCCAACCAAGCGTAGCCACACCAGCGTATAGCGCGAATCATTGGGAATCCTCGGGTCCGGTCGGGGCCTCAGACATCATCGTCCGTCTCGGCGTTCGTGATCATACGCCTGCCCACTTCGCTTCGCTCAAGCGAAGAGGGTGAACAAGCGGAAGCTTGTTGCGCTATCGCATTCCCGTCTGAACCCGACAGGGCGCCCCGGTCGCGTGCCACCAGATCATGGACCGGCGGTGCCCGCAGCATGTCCCAGAAACGACGCGACGCGGCCGGCCACGCATGCTCCGCAAGCCAACGGGCCTGTCGATCGGCATGGCGGCCGAGGCGATCGCCATCGTTCAGCAGCGATTCGATTCCCCGCTCGATGTCATCGGCGGAGGTTCCCGGCAGCCGGTGCACGACCGACGCAACGTCGTCGAATATGGGGAGAGGCGTACAGGCGACGGGCTTGAGGGAGGCGAGGCCGAACCGGACCGCCCCGCTCGAGGACTCCTGGGTCGTCTGATAGGGAAAGACCAGCAGATCCGCCGCCTGGAGCATCGCATGGGCCTGCGCCTCCTGCAGGTGCGACGTCATCATCGTCACGGACCCGCCATGCGGATGCCCTGCAATCTGGGCGCGGCACCGGTCCGCTTCCGTCTCCGAGACGGGATCGGGATAGAGAGAGGTAACGAGAAGCAGATGGAGGTCCGGGTGGCGCTGACGCAGGCGAAAGAAGGCGTCCAGAAGCACGCCGAAGCCTTTGTCCGGAAGAAGATACCCGAAGCAGGCGAGCACCCGCTTGCCGGTGATCCCGAGACTCCGCCGGACGTTGGCGCGCTCGTCGATGCCGAAGCTGGGCGTGCCGTGAGGAATGATCGTCGCCGCCGTGTCGAGCTGCAGGCTCTTGAGCCGATTCAGGTCGGCGACACCGTGGACGAGCAGCCGGGCCGCCCGGGCGAGCGACGGCTGGATCTGGCGAAGCGAAATCCGACGCTCAGGCTTGGCCACGTCCATCGTCGAATGGAGGACCACATGATAGGGGATGCCGTCCGCCGCCAGGCCGTCGAGCAACCGTCCGAACGCCTCGATGTCGAAGAACCCGAAATTGAACTGCACGACGACCAGGTCCGGCCTGGCGCGATGGATGGCATCCTGCAGCTCCGCGAGATCGTCGTTCCATCCCTGCCGCCAGCAGCGCTGCACGAAAGGCTCGTCCGGCTGGAGGGGGGCGTCGGCATGGCTCGCCATGACCTGAAGACTGCCGCGAGGAAGGACGGATGTCTGATGTCTCGCGTAGGAGGCGATGCCGCACCGCACGTTCCATGTGCTGACGAGAACGACGCGGGGGCGTTTGCCTATGGCCGGCAGTTGGTCGAGCCTGTCGACCGCCTCGCGGGTGCGCGCCGCGACCCTGGCCCAGGTGAAGGGGCCTTCCATGAGGCGCCTCGCCCGCTCGGACTTGGCCGCACGAACGGCCGTTCCGCTCGCATGAACCTCCTTCAGCGCCCGCACGAGGTCGGTTTCGTCAGGCTCCGCCCAGGCTGAATTGAAAAGGCCGAGATGGCTCTCGGCATAGGCGTAGTGGAAGTCGATCAGCCACGCCGTGTCGTCGCAGCAGAAGTCGAGAGCCCCGCCGTGGCGCGTCGTGATGACGGGGAGGCCATGGCGCATGGCTTCGGCGAGCGGCAGGCCGAAGCCCTCGCCGCGGGAAGGGGCGACCAGGGCATCGCTGCCTCGGTAGAGCGCCTCGATCGCATCGTCGCCGACGTCGTCATTGATGAACTCGACGGCCGCATGTCCGGGAAAGCGGTCCGCGAGCTCCTGCAGCCATCGCTCCGTCTCGTTGTGGGGATTGGGGAAGGTCTTGATGACCAGGCATACCGGGTCTTCGGTGCGGAACGCCCGCCCCCAGGCCCGCAGCAGGACATCGATGCCCTTTCGGGGAAAGCCGGACGAGATGTGCAGGAACCGGAACGGCTCCGCGCCGCGCTCGCGAGGATCTTCCTGGCGCGGTGTGAGGGCACCGGTATCGGCGCCGTTGCCGACGACGGCGATCGGCACGCGAACCCCATTGCCGCGGAGCACGTCCGCAACGTAGCGGGAGACGGTCGTAATGAGGTTCAGCTCGCGATTGAATTCGTTGACCCAGTCGGCCCGCAAGCCCGACTCTTCCCAACCCCAGCTCGCCAGCACGCGCGTCGCCGAGGACATTCCCGCGACGCGCGGCGGATAGAGGTTTCGAAGGCCGATGGACGGACGGGCCATTCCTTCCCCGTGGCGCCACAGGGTCGCGATGTCGGGGGCACGTTCCAGGAAGGCCGGGGCGGGCGGAAAATCGCCGGGCCCTTCCGTCGAGAGGAGCCCGATGTCGACGCCCTGGTGGTCCAGCGCCCGCGCCAGCGCGCGATTGACGGCCGCCAGGCTGTAGGAACTGTCGAACGGACCTTCGAGTCGCCAGGAGCGCGGCGCTTCTGCCGGCGGCGACGAGATCGGCACCGTCACGTCGATGCCGCCCTCGTCCCGCAGGAAGCGGGCCAGAGCCTCCAGGGTGAGATCGCGCCGGAAGCGCGCGATGTTCTCTCGACCCGCCAGGATGAGACGGCGGCGAAGTTCGGGTTCGTCCGCAATCGTCCTGACGACACCCGCGACCGTCGCCGGATCGTCGTTCTCGAGCAGCAGTCCTCCGCAGCCCACCGTCTCTGAAACGGCCGAACTCGCCAGCGCAACGACGGGCAGGTCGGACGCCATGGCTTCGATCAGGGGGACACAGAAGCCCTCATGTTCGCTCAGCGAAAGGAAAACGTCGCATCCCCGATAGAGGGCGCGGAGTTCCGCATCGGAGACCTTGCCGAGAAAGCTGACGCAGTCGGCAATGCCCAGGTCGCGGGCGCGCGCGGCGAGTTCGTCGCCAAAGGGGTCGCCCGCGCCGACGCCGCCGGCGAGAAAGAGATGAGGCGCGCGCGGATGACCGTCCCGCTTCAGGTGCCGAACGACTTCCAGCAGCTGGTCCTGCCTCTTGTTGGTGACGATGCGGCCGACGAACAGAATCTTGACGGCGTCGTCCGCATGAAGTGCCTTCTCGGTCACCTCGTCGACGGCGCCGCGGGCGAGCGTGTCGGGATCGATCAGAAGCGGCAGCGCCGTGGGGCGTTCGTAGCCGAGCCGCCCGAGCTGGGCGGCGCTGTACCGGGAATTCGCCAGGCTCGCGATCATCCGGGGGCGGAGGGTGGCGAGCTGCTGCCACGAAACGTCTGCGAGGTGGGCCAGCTCGCCGCCCTCAGAGAAGTATTCCCCAGGCGTTATGTTGTGAAAGATCAGGATCTTCCGGCATCGCAGGCCGTCCAGCCAGTCGAAGAACCGGATCGCCCAGGAGAAATGCACCAGCAGCAGGATACCGGGATCGTCCTGAAACGTGGGCGCGGACCGGATCGTGCCAGCCAGTTCCGGGGCCACGTCCTGGCAGAAAATCTCCGACGGAAAGCCCAGCTCCAGGACGAGCTGCCGGGTGTAGAGCAGGCCGTTGGTAATGGCATCGCCCTGGGCCGAGCCGCCATGGAACTGATGAATGGCCGTCGGCTTGAACTTCATCACTGCTTCCGGGCAATCACGGCGTAGTCCTGTGGCCCGAACATCAGTTCGTTCAGCTTGGACGCCGTCTCGGACTGCTCGGTGACCAGCGAAGAGGCGGGATAGGGATTCAGTCGCAGAATCTCGATATCCACGAAGCCGGCCTGTTCGGCGAAGAAGTCGGCCAGCTGCGGCGGGATGGGACGCAGGTGCGTCGGATCGTAGTGGAACGTGGTGGCACCCACCTTGATGCTCTCCGGATTGGGAGATTCGAGCATCAGGATGCCGCCCGGGACCAGCGTGCGCCGCGCTTCCTCCAGGAAGGCGCGCAACGCCTCGAGAGGCAGATGCTCGATCACATGGAAGGCCGATATGGCGCCCAAAGCGCCTTCGGGCAGTGTGCCGAGATGCGTGAGGACGTCGGCGCGGCGCGCCTGCAGTCCCCGTTCCGCGCAGAACGCCACGGCATGCTCGTTGGTATCCACGCCGTACGCCTCGAGACCGGCTTCCGCCAGCAGCTCGAGCCATTCTCCGCGGCCGCAACCGACATCGAGCAGCGGGCGACCCGGAACCGCCGGCAGATGCGTGCGGACCCTGTCGAGGTAGGGACGCAGCCGGCCCTTGATGTCTTCGATCGAGCCCCGGAAGCGGTCCTCGAACGCCAGGTAGATGTCCTCGCCGGGACGCGGCCGGCTGGCCGGCGAGTCTGGCGGGAGGGGGAGGTTCTCGTCGCGGTCGAAGCGGTTCAGGCGCCGGCGTTGAAACTGAAGATCCCCGCGCAGCCGGACGATCACCCTGTCGCGCTTCGCCAGGTCCTCGTTCAGGGCCGCGATGGTCGCATCCCGGGCCCGGCTTTCCTCGACATACCGGTACCCCATCATCCGGACATCCCCGGCGAGGCCTTCCAGCCGTTCCCAGAGCAAGGCCTTCTCCGCCTCCCACATCTTCTTTCCGCGCCAGGGATCGAGGTGATTCAGGAGGCGCCGCAGGAGGCCCGGCGGGGCGGCGTCCGGAAGCGGCCGCGCGGCGATCGCGTCGGTGGCGGGGATGCCGTCGGGTGCCCGCGGAGAAGGATTTGCCAGCGGAGCCGTCGCCACGAAGCTCGAAGAGCGCTCGGCAAGTGCTTCCATGTCCACGTCTTTGATCTTGTTCGTAAACATGCCCTCGTCCTTGCTGACGTCAAACGGCGCGCTTCGCGAACCGGGGGTGGTCCCAGCTTGTTTGTCGCGACGACGGTCGGTTGGCACGCGATCCCGAAACATCTTTACGCTGTTGAGTAAAGCGACTCGCATACCGTGCTGGTATAAAAGACTGCCTCTACCTTCTTAAAGGTCCAAAGGTCCTCTTGGGGATGGTGGGTGCCGCGGCAGCGGGCGAATCCTGATGCCGTGATACCTCGAGACCGCTTGCCAGGGGCCCGGAACTGCTCGGCTCGACCAGAAATCCAGCGCTTACTTAAACGAGGAGATACGCAAAATGGCTGCTACCAAGGCGCAAATCGCCGCCCTTTACGTTGGGTATTTCAACCGGGGTGCCGACCCGGAGGGCCTGAACTACTGGCTCAGCCAGACCCAGATGTCCGTCGTCGAGATCGCCAATAGCTTCGCGGTCCAGCCGGAAGCCAAGGCGACCTACGCGTTCCTCGCCACCCCGAACCTGCAGTCGGTCCCCGCGATCGACCAGTTCATCACCGAAGTCTATCAGAACGTCTTCGAGCGCGCGCCCGACCAGGCCGGCCTCGAGTTCTGGCGCAACGAGATCCTGAACGGCAAGGCGCCGGGCCGGGTCGTCGTCGACATCGAGAGCGGCGCCCAGGGCGACGACAAGATCATCCTCGACCGCAAGACCGAGGTTTCCGCCTACTACGCCGACAAGTTCGCGCTGAGCGGCGATACGCCCTGGACCGTCGAGAAGGATCTGGGCAATGCGGCCGATGCCCTCGACGGCGATCGCGCTTTCTGGCTGTCGGCCAATGCCGTGACCGACGCCAAGGCGCATGTCGACGTGCTGGTGGCTGAGTCCTTCGACACGGTGTTCGAGCTGACGACCGGTGTCGACAACTACACCGGTGGCCCGGGCATCAACGTCTTCAACGCGGCCCTCGCGGTCGGCATCGATGGTCTCGTGGCCGTCCAGACGCTTCAGGGCGCGGACACGCTGACCGGCGGCGGTCTCGAGGACACGCTGAACGCCGAGCTCAACAACACGGGCACGACGCATAACCCGACGATCACCGGCATCGAGGTCTACAATCTGACCTCCTTCGCGGGCCCGATCTTCGGCAGCGGCAACCTCGATCTCGACCGCGCGTCGGGCTACGAGCAGCTGTGGAACCGCGACTCGCGCGCCGACCTGACCCTGTTCAACGTGCGGGGCGTCGACGCCAACGGCAACGCGCCGATCCTCGGCATGGATAACGTTCGCGACTCGACCTACAACATCGACTACGACACGCTCGAGATCGAGACCCAGGTGGTCGTCGCCAACCGTGTCGGCACCGAGTTCTCGCAGGTCGAGCTCGACATCGACGGCGTCGTTGGCAACATCGGCACGCTCGAGCTGAACGTCTCCAACGGCGTGTACCTCTTCCTCGACGACGAGGCGGCGGACATCGAGCACCTGATCATCTCGGGTTCGGGCATTCTCGAGCTCGAGGGTGAAGACGACTTCGTCAACCTCCTGACGCTGAATGCGGCCGACTACACCGGCGACCTCAACCTCGACCTCGGCGGCAGCACCGTCCTGACGAGCGTGATCACGGGCATCGGTAACGATCGCATCGAAGTCAACCACGCGGCGGTCGACAGCGACTTCTCGGCCGACCTCGGCGGTGGCGTCAACATCCTGGCCATCGACTCCGGTAACTGGGCGCCCATCACCGGCAGCGACATCAACGGCCTCGACTTCACGGGCGGTATCGCCAACGTCCAGACCCTGGCCTTCGATGACGATGTCAACCTCAACGTCAACGCGACGCTCGACCTGTCGGGCTTCGACGCGGACCTGACGACCATCGCCTTCGACCAGGACCTCAATGGCAACGGTCACACGCTGACGCTGGCCGATGCGCCGGTCGATCTGACGATGCATGCGGAAGGCAGCATCGACTGGCTCGACCTCAACACCGGCAACGTCGTCAATCTCGACGTCATCGTCGACGGTGCGGAACTGGACCTGGACGCGCTCATTGGTCCGGTCGGCCCGGCCGTGCTGAAGACGCTGGATCTGGTCCAGACTCAGGCAGGCGGTGACATCTACCTCGACGTCTTTGGCACCGACAATGTCGGCGCACTTGAAGTGCTGACTGCGACAGGCGCCGGCGATGTCGATGTCGACCTCGACGATAGCGTCACCGGGACGGGGATGGACAAGCTTGCGAATATCTCGGTCGTCGCGGCCGCGAATGCCGAGCTCGTTCTGAACGGCGCTGCCGGTACCGTTGAAGTGCTGGGAGTCCATCAGGTCGATCAGCTGACGGTGGACGTCAGTGCCGGAGCGCAGGTTCTCGGCTTCAGAACGGCGGCTGGAGACGCTGTGTTCTCGAGCGGTGACCTCGATGCCGGTGTCGTCGCGACATCGTACTCGACGACCGGCTTCCTCGTGGGTGCTACCAACCCGTTGTTCGACATCGGGACGGCAGCCGATATCGCCAACGCTCTCAATGGCTTGTCGGAGCTGGACGCCTCGAGCCCGTTCCTGGGCAACACCGTTACCGTTGTGTGGGACGACTTCGGTCCGATGTCTCCGCTCGCACAGGCTCCCGGCACCGGTGCCACTGACGGCTCGATCCTCAACGCCCCGTGGAACTTCACGACCATCACTGCTGGCGTGGAGCCGGTGGCGATGGTACCGGGCGAGGGCTTCGACTCTCTCCAGACTATCACCGTCGAGGCCGGTACCGGCGATGCGGACGTCGAACTGACGGACGTGTATGGCTTCTTCAACCTCGAAATCACCGCGGGCGACGATGCCTGGGTCGATCTCAGCAACACGAACGCCGTCACCGTCTCGGTGTCTGCGGTCGACCGTGTCGACCTCGACATTGGTAACGAAGCCACGGGGACCATCGGCAACTGGAGCCTTGCGACGGCGACGGTTTCGGGTCTGCACGCCGTGGTCACCATGGAAGACAACCTCGCGAGCTTCAAGACTCTCGATGCTTCGGGAGTTGACGGTGTCGGCTCGACCCTGGTTCTCGATGTCAGCGAAGCCGACTACCATCAGGCCGCCGGCCAGTTCGTCACCTACAAGATCGGCGATGCCGATACGGTGACGTCGGATGCCAACGTCGCTCGCGAAGTCTTCGACTTTGTCGGGCCGGATCTCGGCGCCGTGACGATCGGTGGGTTCAATGCAGGTGCGGATCCGACGGCGGGCGACCGTCTCGACCTGTCGTCGTTCGGCATCACGGGTGCGGGTCAGCTGATCTTCACCGATGTCGGCGCCGATCTCGTGATCAGCGACCTGGGTGCCGATGACTTCACCGGCTCGATCACGCTGACGGGCCTCGCCGGTCAGACCAACAACGTGGCGACCTTCAACATCGTCTACGCCTAATCGGGCTGGACGTTGAATTCGGCGGGGGGGCTCCGGCTCTCCCGCCTTTTTCATGGGTGAACGATGTTCGAGCGATTCGAGTTTCTGCAGCCGGGCAAGCACAAGGACCTCCGCTTCACCGAGAGCGCAGGGTACTCCTACGCCGCGACCGAGGCGTTGATCCCGCTGGTGCTGCACGAGATTCCGGAAGCGGCGCGCGAGTTCCCGATCATCTTCCCGAACAATGGGCAGGACATGCCCTGCGCCCTCGTCGGCCTTGAGCCAGGGCAGAATGCCTATGTGGGCGAGGATGGACGATGGCTTGGAACCTATGTGCCGGCGCACCTGCGGCGGTATCCGTTCCGGTTCGGAAGCGTCGCGGGCCGAGGCGATCTGATGCTGGCCTTCGATCCCGACGCGCCTCATTTCAGCGGCGACGAGGGCCAACCTGTGTTCTCCGTCGACGGAAAGGTGTCGCCGGCCGTGGAACGCCGGGTGAATCTCCTGAAGCGGGTTCAGGCGGAAGCGGCTACGACGCGGCAGCTGGTGCAGCAGCTTCGCGCCGCCGGCGTGCTTGCTGACAGGACCATCACGATCCGGCGACAGGGTGAATTAGAGCGACGGATTTCCGGCCTCCAGGGAGTCGACGAGCAGAAGCTCGCGGCCCTTTCCGACGACGATTTCACGAACCTTCGCCGCGGCGCACTGCCGCTGGCCTATGCGCAACTCCTGTCATGGCCGAATCTGTGGCGGGGTCCCCTGGTGAAGATGTATCCGGATCTCGGCAGGGAGACGGAACGATCCCAGTCCCTCTCGCTTGAGCAGTCGACCATTGACTTCTCGTTCCTGAGCTAGAAATTCCACCCCCGGGGCTTCCGATCGGTCGGTGTCTCGCCAGGAATGAACCGTGAGGAGTGCCAGCAGCATGTCGACCCCCGCCCCGCGTCCGTCCCTGGCCTGCGGCTATAGTCCCCAGGAAGATCGCCTCGTTCTCACCGTGAGCGACAAGGAGGCGAGCCGATCGATTCATTTCACGCGGCGGCTCACATCGAAGTTGGTCAATGCCCTGGCGCACATACTGGAGCGGTCGAACGAGGTGGTCGGCAGGGTCCCGGCCGCCCTGCGCGACGACGTGATCCTGCTGGAGCATATTCAGGCGCTGGGGCGCGCTTCAAAGGCACAGAAGCCGGTTGCCCCCCAGACGGATGCCGCCCGGGCCGCCGGCGCTCCGGCGCGCACCAGGAGCGCGCATCTGGCGGTGAAGGTGACGATCGCGCCGAGCCCGCCGGGCTTTCATCTGATCCTCTTTGGCCGGTCGGGGCCGTTGCTCCAGGCCCGCATGAATCGCGAGGAACTGCATCGCTTTCTCGAACTGTTCCGGGGACATGCGGAAACAGCCAGCTGGAACCTCGTCATGGAGTCCGCGTGGTTGCAGTCCGAACAGAGCGACATCGTCATTAATTGACGCGAAAGCGTAAAATGATTGTTCCTTCTTTCCCCGGGTTCGGCGAATTGCGGCATACAGGCCCGTGAGGCTGAAGGTCCAGCCAACGAATGGAGAGGGTGACATATGAGTGATCTGCCGAAGACGATTTCGATCGATGGTAAGAATCATGCCGTCGAAAGCCTGTCGGACGCTGCCAAGACGCAGATCGCGAATATCCGGGTCGTCGACCAGGAACTCGCCCGCCTGGAGACGTTGACCGCGATCGCCAAGACGGCGAAGGCCGCATACTCCCAGGCGCTTCGCGGCGAACTGCAGAAGGTCGAAGTCCAGTAACTCGCTGCGCAACTCGAGGCCTGCGACGGCTGCAAACCAGCAATAACGATCGAAGCCGTGCAGGGGCCCGACACAGGCCTGCTGATTGCTCCGCGTGAGCGGCCGAGGGAGCGGGGGTGAGGGATCGAAGGTGACCGGCTGGCGGCATCTCAAGTGGGTTTGCGGCGTATCGATTGCTTGCGCGGCGATCGTCCTGGTCCCCGCGATTGCGATCTGGGGCAAAGACGCAAACACGCGCGGTCCCATTGAAGTCACGGGACCGCTCATCTCACGCGGCTATACGGATGTGAGGGCGGAGTCCGCGCTCGTGGCGGGGGATCCCGCGGGCGGCGAGCTGATCGCCGAGCTGAAAGTGCGGGCGGGCGATGACGTGCGCAAGGGCCAGGTCCTTGCGCTGCTCAGCAACGCGGCAGCGGCGGAGCTGGACGTCGTGACGGCCAAGGCCAATCTCGAACGGGCGCGCTCGCAGGAGCAGTCGATGCAGTCGGGCTTTCGCCGGAGCGAGGTCGAAATGCAGGAGGCTTCGGTTCGACTGGCCGAAACCAACTATCGGCTGAAGGAGCTCGAGCTGTCGCGAACGACGCTCGCGCCGGATGAGCGCGAGCTGCGCATGGGTCTCCTGCTGCAGAAGGTCGATGAAGAGAAAGCCAAGCTGGCCGTCAAACGGCAGCGGCTGGACTACGATCTCGCCGGCCTGCAGACGGAACTGGCTATCCTCAAAGACCGTCTCGCGGAGGCGGAACTTGCCAGGGAGCAGACGCTGGTGCGTGCGCCACTCGATGGTGTGGTCACCGATGTCTTTGCTCATACCGGCGAGTTCGTCTTTCCACGTGGAATCCTGCGCATCGTCGATCTCGGGCGAATGCGCATCTATGCCGACGTGGACGAAGTACACCTTGGCAAGTTGAAGAAGCACGGCAAGGTCGAATTCACCGTGCGCGGAGACACGAACGTCTATGCCGGCCGTATCGCGAGACTGCCGAGCACCGTGAAGCGCACCAAGATGAGCGATGCCGATTTCGGTGAATCGACGGCCAGACTTGCCGAAGTGGAGATCGAGCCGGTTGGTGATGCCGCGATGGCCAGATTGATTGGCCGCGAGACGAGGATCACCTTTCACTAGGGTCTTTCCGATCGAGATCGGATCACCGTCACCCCCAGCCTCATGCTGAGGACCCCCCTCGAGTACCTCGGGGTAAACTCCGGGCCGTCTCGAAGCATGGGCACGAGCACCACCTTTGTCGCCCATCCTTCGAGACGCCGCGCAGGCGCGGTTCCTCAGGATGAGGTGGGTGTGTGGGTGAACTTGAAGCGGAGAGACTCTAGGAAGGAATGGATCCGCAGCCTTGGCGTGTGGGCTCCGGATTCACGCCCGCATCACTTGCAGGGCGCAGAGCGCCGCCTGACCGCCGGTTTGACGGATCGACCGGCGGCAGCCAGGTCGATCAAGGCGTCTGGCCGGTTGCTGACGGCAGGTGCGTCCGCCGATGTGGAGGGCTGCGCGGCGCCCTTCGCTTTTGCCCGAAACAGGGTGAGTTCCGGAAACTCCCGCGCCAGATCCTCGAGGCAAAGGTGAACGCCGGAATACTGCGCCACGATCTGACAGAGCCCCAGAATGGGAAGGGACACCTGAGACGTCCACTGCATGCGTACCATGCCGCTCTCGAGCGCCGACTCACTGGCTTGATAGTGTTGCCATTCCTCGGGCGGAATCGCCGAGACGCCCGTGTCGGAGTAGGTCGTCGTCCGATAGGTATGTCTAGACGACGTGCATATTGATCGTACAGTACCACCCGTCAGGTGATCCAGGAGCGCGCCGTGAAGGCCGCTGGACTCACCGGCGGATGGCAAGCCGTCGATGACGGAGCCGATCGGCATCCAGTCCGACAACAGGATATCCATCTTCTGGGCCAATATCGCTCCTCCAGTGAAAGCACTGTAGGGGCGGCGGGCAGAATGTGGACGGGATCGCAATACCGATTTTCTGCAATACTTCCGCGCCTCGACGGAGTCAGAACATCATCTGACCCGTCGCGGGCTTCCGCTGCTCACGATGAACACTGGTTGGAACAGTGGTTCCCAAAAATCATTACGGCATCGCCAGCCGGAGGCAGCGCTTGCTGCACTGCAGGTTGCACCCGCAGAGGAAAGCCAGTCACGCTGGCAGCAGCGAAAATCAGCTGCCTTGGGTGTCGGAGTTCGAAGGGGGCAACGACGTCGAGGGTCTCGTCGCGGCTTCCGCTCTGGCGAGCTCTGCCACCTCCTGGAAACGTCGGCGATACTCGGCAACGGTGAGCTCGAGCTTTGGTGTTGCGCGGGCGAATCGGCTCCTCATGTCGCTTCCGTTCGAGACGATCGACGCGAAGCCCAACGTGGCAAACTCTTTCAGACAGTTGCGGATCGTCGGCTCGGAGAAGCGGCTCGAACGGTAGAGGTCCTTCAGGGGGCGTGGCTTGCTCTTGGATTTCAGGAGCCACACGAGAACCTCATTGCCGACGGCCGTATCGGCCCCCGGCAAATTCTCACGCTCCCAGAGATGCAATTGTTCCAACGCGCGCCAAAACATCCCCGTCTCCACACCACCCGTACTGAGTCATCGCAATCAGAAAATGCATAGTTGGACGCCAGCAACAAATCACAGAAGTTAACTACGCAATTCGGTTCAGCCTATCACGGGCTTCCCGAAGGGTAGAAGGAAAAACCAGTATTCGACTGAAAATTGCCCGCATCCGTCGGTTGAAAAATCACAGATAGTGCGCGCGCCAGGTGGACGGAATGAGGAATGACGCGAAGTTTGCATTCGCAAATGCAACCACGTCGAGATCCGTCGCACGACCGCGGATGCGAAATACCAAACGCTCTTCTACTGCTGCGCGGCTCAGTCGTTCGGCAAATGACGCAGGCCCAGATACGGTACGCCCGGTGTCGCGTGGCGGACGTGGGACAGAGATCCGGACAAACGGGCAGAGAAACATGCGTTCCTCGGAGAAGAGGCACCGCATTCGAAAGATGACTCAAACGCTAGGATGATGGGACGGGACGCCACACCGCCTTGAATCAAGAACGCGTGATCAACGATCC
>Ga0182739_1002097_pt1 | contig 19072 bp, 19 predicted proteins | sample eDN5th30CBELigBY_FD_128873 | JGI IMG/M metagenome (GOLD analysis project Ga0182739, IMG submission 128873) | Enriched backyard soil microbial communities from Emeryville, California, USA - eDNA 5th pass 30_C BE-Lig BY (version 2) (version 2) | ecosystem: Environmental > Terrestrial > Soil >...
AGTTCGAGGGCGATGCGCTGGCGCGCTGGCTGGCGGACGGCGCCGCGCAGGAGCAGATCCGCCTGCGGCGCCTGCCGCTGGCGTTCCCTGGCATGGCACCGCGCTTCGCCGATGCCTTGCTCGGCGCACTGGAAGCGGGCGGCTGGCTGCTGGAGGCCCATCCGGTCGATGAGTTCCCCGGCGAGGACCCGGTGGCCGCGCTGCCGTCGGCGCTGTCGGCGGCGCTCAAGGGGCTGGCGCATGAGTTGCGCAACCCCCTGGCCGGGCTGAAGGGCGCGGCGCAGCTGCTGTCGCGGCGGGTCGAGGATGCGTCGTCGCGCGAGCTGACCGGCCTGATCGAATCCGAAGTCGAGCGTCTGGCGCAGCTGCTCGACCGGCTGCTGTCGCCGACGCCACCGCAGCCGCACGCAGCGCTGAACATCCACGCGGTGCTTGAAAGGGTGCTGCGCCTGGCCGAATCCGATGCCGGCTGGGCGGTGAAGCTGGCGCGCGACTACGACCCGAGCCTGCCCAACCTGGCCGGCGACGCGGATCGCCTGGTGCAGGCCACCTGGAACCTCGTACGCAACGCGATCGAGGCCGGCGCCGCCAACGTCACCCTGCGCACCCGGGTCGAGCACGCGGTGCGCATCGCCGATGAGGTGCATCCGCTTGCGCTGCGGCTGGAGATCGTCGACGACGGCCGCGGCGTGCCCGAGGCGCTGGCCGAACAGGTGTTCCTGCCGCTGGTATCCGGACGCGCGGAAGGCAGCGGCCTGGGCCTGGCGCTGGCGCAGCAGGTGGCGCGCGAGCATCGGGGCTCGCTGGCCTTTCGCTCGCGGCCGGGGCACACGGTGTTCACGCTGCTGCTGCCGATGGTGGGTGAGGCAAGTGGGGATGGAGGTAGCCGTGCTGGTGCCTAGTCGCGCGTGCTGTTCTTGCAGGAGCTAAGGTCATGACCGCCACCATCTGGATCGTCGACGACGACCGCAGCGTGCGCTTCGTGCTGGCCACCGCGCTGCGCGAGGCCGGCTTCGACGTGGTCGGTTTCGATTCGGCCGGCGCGGTGCTCGACGCGCTGGGCACGCGTCCACCGCCGCAACTGCTGTTCACCGACGTGCGCATGCCCGGCGATGACGGCCTGGTGCTGCTCGACCGGCTCAAGCACGCGCACCCGCGGCTGCCGGTGGTGGTGATGTCGGCCTACACCGACGTGGCCAGCACCGCCGGGGCGTTCCGCGGCGGCGCGCACGAATTCCTGTCCAAGCCCTTCGACCTTGACGACGCGGTGGCGCTGGCCGAACGCGTGCTGGCGCAGCGCGGTGAGGGCGCTGGTGATGGCGATGTCGCGCCTGCACCACCCGCAGCGGCACCCATCGACGCGCTGGTTGGCGATACCCCGGCCATGCGCCAGCTGTTCCGCGCGATCGGCCGGCTCGCGCAGGCGCCGCTGTCGGTGCTGGTCACCGGCGAGACCGGCACCGGCAAGGAGCTGGTGGCGCGCGCGCTGCACCGCGAATCGCCGCGCGCGCGCGCGCCGTTCGTCGCCCTCAACACCGCCGCGATCCCGGCCGAGCTGCTGGAAAGCGAACTGTTCGGCCACGAGGCCGGTGCGTTCACCGGCGCGAGCAAGCGCCACGTCGGCCGCTTCGAACAGGCCGACGGCGGCACCCTGTTCCTCGACGAGATCGGCGACATGCCGCTGTCGCTGCAGACGCGGCTGCTGCGGGTGCTGGCCGAAGGCGAGTTCTTCCGCGTCGGCGGGCGTGAGCTGATCCGGGTCGACGTGCGCGTGGTCGCCGCGACCCACCAGGACCTCGAGGCGCTGGTGGCCGAAGGCCGCTTCCGCGCCGACCTGCTGCATCGCCTCGACGTGGTGCGGCTGCACCTGCCGCCGCTGCGCGAGCGCCGCGAGGACGTGCCGAAGCTGGCCGAACGCTTCCTGCAGGCGGCGGCGGAAAAATTCGACGCGCCGCCGAAGCGCTTCGGCAAGGCCGCGCTCGAACGCCTGCTCGGGCACGACTGGCCGGGCAACGTGCGCGAACTGGAGAACCTGTGCTGGCGGCTGGCCGCGCTCGCGCCGGGCGACACGATCACGCCGGCCGACCTCGACGGCATGCTGGCCGCCTCGCGGCGTGCGCCCGCGCGCGAGTGGGACGACGCGCTCGCGGCGTGGGCGCGCGAGCGCCTGGCCAGCGGCGACAGCGGCATCCATGCCGAAGCGCTGGAACGTTTCGACCGTGCGCTGCTCGAAGCCGCGCTCGCGCACACCGGAGGCCGCCGTGCCGAGGCCGCGCAGCGCCTGGGGCTTGGCCGCAATACACTCACCCGCAAGCTCGGGACCGGGCGCAAGCGCCGCTGACGCGGCGCGCGGACCGGCCCTCGTCCATCGCGCCTTTCGTCGGCGTGCGTTCGAACATCCTGTTCTCAGCCCGCCCGCGTTCGACCCGCGTGCTTTCATCCACCGTGAACCCCGCGCGCGCTAGCGTGCGCGGACTTTCAGCAAGGAGATCACCATGCCCAACCGCCATCGCCACCACCTGCTCGCCGTCGCCGCCGCCTGCGCGCTGGCGGCCTGTTCGACCACGGGCGAGAAGGCGCCGCCGCCGATGTCGTCGCCGACCCCGGCCACGCCGGTCACCAGCGCGGCGGAATCGGCCACCGTCAACCTTGCCTCGGCATCGGGCAGCCTGGTCAGCGGCAAGCTGTCGATCGTGCCGATGGGCGACGGCGTGCACATCACCGGCGAGATCGGCGGCCTCGGCGGCGGCAAGTCCCACGCCATCCACGTGCACGAGAAGGGCGACTGCAGCGCCGCCGATGCCAGCAGCGCCGGTGGCCACTTCAATCCGACCGGCAGCGCCCACGGCCGCGCCGGCACGGCGACGCATCACGCCGGCGACATGGACAACATCCTTGCCAACGCCCAGGGCGTGGCGGCCATCGACATCCACCTGGCCGGCGTCACCCTTGGCGGCGGCGCGGCCAACGACATTGCCGGCCGCGCGGTGATCGTGCACGCCGCACCCGACGACTACCAGTCGCAGCCGGCCGGCAACGCCGGCGCGCGCGTGGCCTGCGGGGTGATCAAGGCCCAGTAATCGTCCTGCTGGACTCTCCGCCACATGACCAGGCACTCGATCCGGGAAGCCGCTGCCGCCGACTGTGACTGGCTTGCCGACTGCGCCATCGCGATGGCGTGGGAAACCGAGCGCAAGCACCTCGATCCCGGCACCGTGCGCGCCGGCATCGACGCGGGCATCGCCGATCCGGCGAAGGCGCGCTACTTCGTTGCCGTCGACGACGGTGGCGAGCCCGCCGGCACCCTGATGCTCACCCGCGAATGGAGCGACTGGCGCAACGGCCACTGGTGGTGGATCCAGAGCGTGTACGTGGTCCCGGCGCAGCGGCGGCAGGGCGTGTTCGCGGCGCTGTATCGGCACGTGGAGGCGCTGGCGCGCGCGACGCCTGGGGTGGTCGGCCTGCGCCTGTACGTCGAGCGCGGCAACGATGCGGCGCGCGGCACCTACGCGGCGCTCGGCATGGCCGACGCCGGTTACGACATCCTCGAAGCCGGGATGCCGTAGGTCGGGACTACGCCCGCGGCGCCCCTCGATGATCGGGATCCACCGCGTCGGGGACGTCGCCCCGACCTACAGCTCGGCCGCCGGATCGCCCTGGCAATGCGCAAACGTCACCGCCACGCCGTGCGCGCGCAGCACCGCGGCGAACTGGCGCTGCCGCGCCTCGTAATGGGCGAAACCGCGCTGCAGGCGTTCGTCATCCATGTCCTTGCCGTCGCCGTTTGCCGCCGCGTTGCGCGCGCGCCACGCGGCCGGGGTCAGCAGGGCGATGCGCGCCTCCTGCCCTGCGTAGCGCAGCAGCGGTTCGGGCGGGGCGTCCAGCCAGGCTTCGCGCTCGGGCGAGAGCAGCGCGGTTTCGAGCACCGGCCACAGCGGTGCCAGGCCGGCGTGCTCGTACTGCATCGCCATCAGCGCGCACAGGTCGTGCATGGTCAGGTAGCGGGCGTGCTCGACCTGCAGGCCGAACGCTTCCTGCGCCAGCAGCGCGGTGTCGGCGCCGGCCATGCCGCGTTCCATCAGGTCGCGTTCGCAGGCCTCGCCGACCTCGCTTGCGACATCGCCCGCACCGGCCAGCGACCAGGGCACCAGCCGCAGCGGGCCGCCGGCGTAGTCCGGTGATGGCGACAGCGCGCCGGGCAGGCGCCCGTCGTGGCTGCCGAAGGCGATGATGCGGCCGCCGCCACTGCCGCCGCCGGGCGCGCGCGCGCCGAGCTGGTCGAGCTCGCGATGCACCGGCCAGCCCGGACGCAGCAGTTCGACCGGGTCGTAGTGTGCGCCGGTGGTGGTCAGGTCCAGCGTTGCGGCCTGCGGCGTGAAGCGGGCCAGGTCGCGCGCCATCGCCGCGCCCAGTTCGCCGGCCTCGCGCTGCGGCAGCGCATCGCGCGCGGCGCTGCTGCCGGGGGTCAGTTCCAGTGCCAGTGCACCGAGGACGTGCAGAATCGGTTCGCTCATCGCCTGCTCATGATTGGCCGTACACCGTCACGGCGCTAGACTCCAATCCATTATGGCCCGCCACGCTGGCAGGCCCGCAACGAGGCAAACCCGATGCTCCATGGCCGTCCCGTCGCCGTCCTCGGCGGCGTCCGCATCCCCTTCTGCCGCCAGAACACGGCCTACGCCGACGTCGGCAACCTCGGCATGTCGGTGCGCACGCTGGGCGCGCTGGTCGAGAAGTTCGGGCTGCACGGGCAGCAGCTGGGCGAGGTGGCGCTGGGATCGGTGATCAAGCATCCCAGCGACTGGAACCTCGGCCGCGAGGCGACGCTGTCGTCGGGCCTGTCGCCGCTGACCCCGGGCATCACCCTGCAGCGCGCCTGCGGTACCTCGCTCGACGCGCTGATCACCATCGGCAACAAGATCGCGGCCGGCCAGATCGAGGCCGGCATCGGCGGCGGCTCGGACACCACCTCCGACGTGCCGATCGTCTACGGCCAGAAGCTGCGCCGGCGCCTGCTCGAAGCGGCGCGCGGCAAGACCACGCGCGACAGGATTGCCGCGTTCAAGGGCTTCCACTTCCGCGAACTCAAGCCCGAGTTCCCCGGCGTGGCCGAGCCGCGCACCGGCAAGAGCATGGGCGACCACTGCGAGGACATGGCCAAGGAATGGAACATCTCGCGCGATTCGCAGGACGAACTGGCCGTCGCCTCGCACCACAAGCTCGCCGCAGCCTATGACCGCGGCTTCTTCGACGACCTGGTGGTCAGTTTCCGCGGCGTCTCGCGCGACAACATCCTGCGTGCCGACACCTCGCTGGAGAAACTGGCGACGCTCAAGCCCGCATTCGACAAGGTCTCCGGCCGCGGCACGCTCACCGCCGGCAATTCCACGCCGCTCACCGACGGCGCGGCCGCCTGCCTGCTGTCGAGCGACGAATGGGCCGCGGCGCACGGCCACGAGGTGCTGTGCCACATCCGCGACGCGCAGGTGGCGGCGGTCGACTTCGTGCACGGCGAAGGCCTGCTGATGGCGCCGACCATCGCGGTGCCGGAGATGCTGGCGCGCAACGGCCTCACCCTGCAGGACTTCGACCTGTACGAGATCCACGAGGCCTTCGCCGCGCAGGTGCTGTGCACGCTGCGGGCGTGGGAGAGCGAGGACTACTGCAAGACCCGGCTCGGCCTCGATGCGCCGCTGGGCAAGATCGACCTGGCGAAGCTCAACATCAACGGCTCGTCGCTGGCCACCGGCCACCCGTTCGCGGCGACCGGCGCGCGCATCGTCGCGACCGCGGCCAAGGAGCTGCAGCAGCGCGGCGGAGGCCGCTGCCTGGTGTCGATCTGCACCGCCGGCGGCATGGGCGTGGTGGCGATCCTGGAGCGCTGAGCGCGAAGGACACCTCTGAACAGTTGCCGTCATTCCCGCCCTCGCAGGGATGACGGGCAGAAGCCGGGCCACCAGGCCTTCCCTAGACGATCCGCACCGGCGCCACGCGCTGCTGTTCGATCGCCACGTCGTCGACGGCCTGCTGCTGCCGCGCCGGCATCGGTTGCATGGCGTCGCGCAGCGCATCGAGCTGGCGAAACGACTCGGCAGCCGGCGTTTCCACCGCGACTTGCGTCTTCATGTGCGCGCGCAGATGCGCAGGATCATCAAGCCGGCCCTGCACGACGAACACGTTCTCGCCCTGGCGGACGTTCTCGTTGTGTTCGCTCAACACGACGTGGTCGACGCGGTCGAGTCCGCGACGACGGGCGAGGCAGGCCAGGCTGGCGGCCATGCATTCGCTGCTCTGGTCCGGCGTGCGGCCGAGGGCGGCATCGAGTCGACGCACGGCTTCGCGGCTGCTCAGGTACAAGGGGTCGTCGGGGTGGTCTGGATCGTGCATGGCGAGCTGGTTCGTGGTTGCGGGAACATCGGCCCGGGCGAGCGTGAAAGGGCTGCGTGCGATCTCGCGGTGCGGGTCGAGCGGATGGAATTGCGCCGCCTTCTGCTGCCGCTCCAGGCGCACGGCTCGGGCGCCGTCGAGCTCGGCGATGCGCGCCGGATCGGTGACGCGACGTATTATCGGTCCGCCCATCCCGCCGCCGGCGATGCTCGACCATTCGCATGCGTTGCGGTCGTACAGGTAGTAGAAGCCGGCCGCACCGATCACGTCCGGATCGGTGTCCGGCCGATCCTGCGAGGCCATCGCGCTGGCGCCGGCCAACGCGCCGGTGTAGCGCATGGCCGGCAGGTGTTCGTCGTTGTAGCGCACGATGTCGCCGACGGTGATGCCGGCGCGGCCGATCCCCAGGCCGAGGCCAAGCGCGTTGTTGTCGAGCATCGCGTGCCAGACGCCTTCGGCGGCTTGTTCGCCACCCTGCCGGCGCGCGGCCTCGAGCAGCTGGCGCGGGGTCCAGGCGTTGGGATCGATGTCGTGATCCTGGAAGGATTTGTCATGCGCGGACTGGATTTCCTTGACCGGCAGGTTGAGTGCAAGATCCGGTCGATGTCTGTTCATCCAGTACTGCCGTCGTTCGAGGTCGCGCACGAGCAAGTCCTGACCGAATTGCTCCCATTCACGCTCAGTGAGCACGCGATCGTCATGGCTGCGAGCATGGTTCTGTGCGAAGTTGTTGGCCACGGCACCCGGCATGCTGTCGTTGCGCACCACGCCCAGCGCGAGCAGGCCGTAGCCGTCGCTGCCTTCGTGCTGGGCCAGGTAGTTCCAGTACAGTTCGCGGTTTCCCTTCTGCGCGTAAAAGCTCAGGACATCCATGTCTCGTTGATCGAGTCTTGCCACGATGCACTTCCTTGCAGAATGAAGCAGGTCAATCCTTGCGATATTGCGTCAGCAACGCGCGGGCACGATCCTCGATCCGCTTCCAGTCCCGGAGGAACACCCGCGGATAGAAGGCCGAGAACGAGATCTTCTCGTCCGGCATCAGGAAGTAGTGGATGCAGCCGGCCGAGCGATGGCCTTCGCGGATCAGGCGCTCGCCGTGGATGATGAATCCGTCGGGTTGCAGGTGGGAGTCGCACTTGATTACGGTGGAAACCGCACCCCCAGTATCGCGGGCAACGTACCAGTCCCAGGTATCCTCCAGCTTGGCGGTGGACGGAAAGCCGAAAACCTGTTCCTGCTGTTTCTCGTAGGCAACAAGCCGATCATGGTTGACATGGTAGGGAATGAGGCCGAACACGGGTGCTTGTGCATCACGCAAGTCGAGCCGTTCGCGTGGATTTTGGTAAGCGAGTGAATCTTTCGCAGAATGTGATTGGATCGACTTCTCCAGCAGCCCTTCCATCGGTACCCGATCCACGTAATCGGGCGAGATCGTGACCTGCTTCGCGAACGTCTCCATGTCCTGCTTCGAGCGCTCGCCCGGCGGCAGCGGTTGCAGGTCCGGCCACTGCACCAGCAGGCTGAAGTTGCCCTGGAAGTCCGGGCCGATCTGGTCGCGGAAGTAATTGGCCGGAATCAGGTAGCGGTGCGGCCCGAGGCGGGCTTCGACCGGGCGGTCGTTGTAGCCGTACTTCTGGTAAGCCGCGGTGGCGGGGTCCAATCCCATGTCTTTCTCCTGCGCGTCCGTGCGGGTGGTACAGGCGGCCAGCAGGCAGCCGAGCAGCAGGCACAGACAGCGCGCGAATCCCTGCGTCATCCCGATCTCCTTGTCGAAGGAAAAGCATACCTTCACTCCATTGGGAAGGATTGCGACGCGTGTCACGCGGAGATTCCGGCGGTCGCTCATGCATGTGGCCGCGCGCGGTGCTAAGCGCGAGTGCCAGTCTCGCGTTACAGGCTGCGGCGAATCGCCGCCTCGGCGGCGCGCCGGATCGCCGGCCAGTTGCGGGTGCCATCGGCGCGACGGACGCGCCGGCGCGGCATGCGGGCGCGAACCAGGCGCGCGTGTCGCCATGATCGTGCCGGCGATGGCACGAACACCGCGACCACCTCGCCGTTGAGGCCGGCGCTGCGGTCCACGCGACCGTGCGCGTCGAGTTTTCCGTACAGCGGCTTGGCGGCGTAGTAGCCGAGCAGGCTTGCGTGCGCGTCATCGCCGGCGCGCAGTGGATGGAAGTCGTGTGCGTGCAGCGGGTAGCGGAACCAGTGCGCGAATCCGGGGACTTCCTCGCGCAGATTCTCGGGATCCAGGGAACGGGGCAGGGGCATCGTGCGGGGTCCGTAGGAGCGGCGGGAGCCGCGAGCTTTTGAGGAATGGCTCGGGGTCTTCAGGAAAACGCTCGCGGCTCCCGCGACGGACGTGGAAAGCTGCGTTGGTTACTCGCGCAACCTCGGCAGGCCGTGTTCGTCGCGTTCCTCGGTCACAGCGCGGTCGTAGATTGTCTGCCGGAGGTCGCGCTGGGCGGGCAGCCGCTCGATCGTTTCGCCGCGCGCCGCGCGCAGGGCGTTGACGTAGGCGATGCGGGCGCTGGCGTCGTCACCGGCGGCGGCGAAGCCGTGGCCGAACTCTTCCCAGGCTTCGCTGCCGGCGCCCTGCGCCAGGGCGCGGTGCAGGTAGTCCTGAGCCGCTGGCCACTGGCCCTGCGCGCGGGCCAGCCGCGCCAGGGTCAGCAGCAATGCGGGGCTGGCCGGGTGCGCCTGCAGCCAGCGCTGCGCGTTGTCGCGGCGCTGTTCCAGGCGGGCGATCGGCAGGGTGCCGTAGCGCGCGGCAAGGCGCTCGTCCCAGCGCGCGTCGAGCGCCTGCTCGATACTCTTGGCCGCCGCGTCCTCCCAGCGCAGGTCGGCGGCGCGGTCGGCGTAGGCGATCACCACCCGCGGCTCGGATTTCAGCGGCTTGGGCAGGGCCTCCCAGCGATCCGCCAGCACGTTGGCGTCGCCGGCTTCGTGCAGCGACGCCTCGGCCCAGCGCGATTCGAGCTCCGACAGGCGCGCCTCAGGCAGTGCCTGCTGCTGGCGCATCGGGCCGAGCAGGCCGTACGCCTGCGCGCCCTGGCCGGACACCGCGAGCGCCTCGGCGCGCAGCGCAAGCCCGCGCGGAGGCAACGGCTGCGCGGCCGGTGCGTCGAGCGCGACCAGCGCGTCGGTGGGGCGGCCATCGGCGAGCGCGAGCTCGGCGGCGGCGATCGCGCGCGAAGCGGCGTGGCGTTCGCCCATCGCCTCGACTTGCGCACTCGCGCCGGCGACATCGCCGCGCGCCAGCGCGGCCTGCGCCGCGGCGCTGCGGGCGACGCCGGCAACCGCGTCGTCGTCGCCCGCGGCCTGTTCCAGCAGCTTCTGCGCGCGCGCGTAGTGGCCGTGGTGCAGCGCCTCCAGGCCGCCGCCCAGCCGCGCGCGCGACTGCCGGTCGCGATGCCCGCGCCAGGCGCGCAGCGGCAGGGTCAGCAGCTTCCACAGCAGCCACAGCGCGAACAGCGCGCCGGCCAGGATCAACAGACCGGCCGCCACCGTGGTGGTGTAGTCCATGCCGCGGTAGCGCACCAGCACGTAGCCCGGATCGGCCAGCAGCAGCTGCGCGAGCAGTGCGCCCACCAGCGCCAGCACGATCCAGAACAGCAAGTTGCGGAACAGGTTCATCGCACGCTCTCCGTGTGTGTCGGTACCGTGTCGACCCGGGCCGCATCCGTGCACGAACGCGTCGAACCGACTTTCCCGGCGCCTCGCCCGCGATGCGGAAGGGCGGCAGGAAGGCACTCGAACAATTCGAGTACCCCTTCTATAACGCGCGCCGCGTGAACCCGGCATCGGGCCGCTGAACGCTTTCGAACCGGCGCGGCGCGTCAGGGCGACGCCGCGCGCATCGCACGCAGCTGCTGGAGGGTGGTGCCCAGCGTCGGCAGGTCGATCGCCAGCGGCAGTTCGCGCAGCTCGCGCAGGCCCGCGCGGCGCTCGCGCAGCTGCGGCGTGTCCGGCCACAGGCGCGTGGTCCAGCCGTCGGCGCGCGCAAGCGCATTGCGGTAGCCGTCGCGGTCGCGACGTTCCGCGGCGGCCTGGGCAAGGGTGAGTTCGAGTTGCAGCGCGGCCAGCCCGGCGGCGCGGTCGCCCGGTTCGATCGCCACCGCGGTGTCGGCGTGGCGCACGTCGATGACGCGAGCAAACGCACGTTGCCACCACGGCAGCGTCGCGTCGTCGCGCGTGGCGACGGTGATCGGCAATGCCGGCAGCGCCGCGGCGAACGCCTGCAGCCGACCGGCTGCGACCGCGCGCGGGTCGGCGCCCAGCGCGTCGACCGCGCTGCGCTCCTGCGCCAGGGTCTGGCGCAGGCTCAGCCAGGCGGGATCATGGATGCCGTCGAGCAGGTTTGCCGCGAGCGCATAGCCGCGGCGCGCGCCGTCGAGGTCGCCGGCCAGCTGCAGGCGCTGCTGGACCAGGCCGAGCACCAGTTCGAGCTCGTCCAGGCGCAGCGCCTGCGCGCCGCTGTGCGCGGGGTCGGCGAGCGCGGAGACGCTGTCCTCGAGCAGCGCCGCGCGCTGGCCGATGCCGAGCAGTTCGTCGCGCAGCACGCGGTTGGTGGCGGTGGCCTGCTGCAGCCGCTGCGCCTGCGCGCGCTGGTCGGCGTGCAGGGCGTCGATGCGCTGTTCGAGCGCGCCGAGGCGCTGGTCGGCCTGCGCTTCGACGTCGCGTGCATGCTGCGTGCGCGCCTGCCACCCGTGCCAGCCGAACCAGCCGCCCGCGGCGAGGACCAGCAGCGCCAGCAGCCAGGCCAGCGCGGAACCGCCGCGGCGGCGCGTGGCGGGAGGTGGAACGGGAGTGCTCAAGGCGTGCGGCCGGTGGCGACTGTGTCGGGGGATGGCGCAAATGCTATCGGATCAGCGCTGCTTCCGGGATCCGGCGGCGGTGGACGCGGCGGCATCAAGCAGGTCGCGCGGGCGCGCGCTGGCCGCGGTGACGATCCCGCTGAAGCCGTTCTCGCCCGCCAGCTGCGCGAGCCGTTCGCTGGCCGCGGCCACGCGCGCGCGGCGCAGCGCGGCGAGGGCGTCGCCGGGCAGGACATCGAGCAGGTGCGCCAATGCCTCGCCGCTGCTCAGCAGCAGCCAGGCGGGCGCGGCCAGCGCGCGCAGCGCCGCGACCGCGCGCGGCGACGGTGCGATCGGCACGCGTTCGTAGACGTTGGCGCGCAGCACGCGCGCGCCGCGGCGCTGCAGCGCCGGCACGATGCGGCCGCGGCCGCCCGGCGCGGTGACCAGGCCGGCGCTGCTGCCGCGCAGGCCGTGCAGCCCCGGCAGCGCGAGCAGGCCTTCGCTGTCCATCCGCGTGGGCGCGGCGACCTCGTCGATGCCGGCCCGCCGCAGCGCCGCGGCCGTGCCCGCGCCGACCGCGAACCACTGCTGCCCGCGCCGCCGATGCAGCGGCTGCAGCGCCCGCGCCGCGCCGACCGCGGCCGGGCTGGTCACCAGCACCCGGTCCGCGGCCAGCGCGGCGCGCAGGCTGGCGCGGGCCGTGCGGTCGTCGTGCAGGACCAGCTTCCATGGCGACAGCGCCAGCACGCGTGCGCCGTGGGCCGCCGCGGCGCGCCGGATCGCGGCATGCGCGCCCACCGGGCGCAGCGAGATGACGTAGCATCCGGCCAGTGCGGTGGGAGGCGGTGGTCGAGTGCGCATGCGGCCAGCTTGGGCGGTCGCCGGGATGCTCGCAAGCCTCGCCGCATCCGCTTCCACGCAAGACGATCCCTTCCAGCGAGGACCCTGCCGTTGCAAGACCAACCCGCCCTGCGCGCGCTGGACGCCCACTACCAGGCGATGCCGCCGGTGGCGGCGATGCAGCTGCGGATCGCCGGCCATGACGGCGACACGCTGACCCTGGAAGCGCCGCTGGCGCTGCACGTCAACGACAAGGGCTGCGCGTTCGGCGGCAGCCTGGTGTCGCTGATGACGCTGGCGTCTTGGGGACTGGTGACGCTGCACGTGCAACAGGCCGGGCTGGACGCGGACGTGTTCGTTGCCGACAGCGAGGTGCGCTACCTGGCGCCGCTGTTCGCCGACCTGCGCGCGCAGGCGCGGATCGCCGAGGACAGCGCGTGGGGCGACTTCATCGCCACGCTGCGCGAACGCGGCCGCGCCCGGACCACCCTGGTCGCGACCGTGCCGCTGCCCGACGGCGGCGTTGCCACGACCTTGCGCGCGCGCTACGTGGCGATCGCGCGCAAACCGGGGTGAGCCTTACTCACCGCGCCGGGGTGGCGCGGCCGTTCTGCGATCGCACGCAAGCGCAGGCGCGCCCCGGATTGCTACCCTTGCCGCCACGCCGGGCCCGGGGAGGAGAAACGCAATGCGGATGTTGAAGCACTGGTGGCTGCTGCTGGCCGTTGCGCTGCTGGCTGCGGGCTGCGCCAGCACGGGCGGCAAGGGCGACAAGCTGCACGAAGCGCAGTACGCCTGGTCGGCGGCGATCCGCTGGGGCGACTTCGAGGGCGCCTGGAACCTGGTCGACGCCAAATATCGCGAAGCGCATCCGATGACGGCAGTGGAATTCGAGCGCTACAACCACGTCGGCATTTCCCGCTACCACGACCTGGGCGCACAGACCTTGCCCGACGGCGACGTGGTGCGCGAGATCGACCTGGGCGTGATCAACAAGCACACCATGACCGAGCGCGGCATGCGCTACACCGAGCGCTGGCACTACGACCCTGAGGCCAAGGCCTGGTGGCAGATGAACGGCCTGCCCGACCTGTGGGAAGGCGAATAGGCGCGGGCTCGTCGCCGGCGTCCCGCGCGGGCGCCTGTGCGACAATCGCGGCCCGCCAGTTCCCGGCTTGCCCCGCCAGACCCCGTGAATCCTGAAGAACTGCTGGCCTTCGCCGGCCGCCACGAATTGCTGTCGATCGCGCTGGTCGGCTTGACCCTCGCGATCATCGGCAACGAAATCGCGCAGCTGTTCCGCGGCTACAAGGTGCTGCGGCCGGCCGCCCTGACCGCGCTGATCAACCGCGACAACGCGCTGGTCGTCGACCTGCGTCCGATGGCCGATTTCGAGAAGGGCCACGTGCCGGGCTCGAAGAACGTGCAGATGAGCCAGTTCGATCCCGAAAGCAAGCAGCTCGCGCCGGCCAAGTCGCTGCCGGTGGTGCTGGTGTGCAAGACCGGCCAGACCGCCGCCGGTGCCGCCAGGCGCCTGAAAAAGGCCGGTTTCGAGCACGTGCACGTGCTCGACGGCGGCATCGGCGGCTGGCAGCAGGCCGACCTGCCGCTGGTCAAGGGCCGCGCCAGGGGCTGAGCCCGCGAGGCCGGCGCGAGCCGGGCGTCCCGTGGCGCCATGCCATAATCGGCCTCTTTTCCCGTCTTTTCCTTTCAGCCGGAGTTCCCAGATGTCCGACCAACCCGTCAGCAACGGCGCCGCCGCGCCGGCCTCCAACGGCCCGCAGTTCAGCGTCGAGAAGATCTACGTCAAGGACGTGTCGTTCGAGGCACCGGGCGCGCCGGGCGTGTTCAACGAGCAGGGCCAGCCGCAGCTGCAGATGAACCTCAACCAGCGCGTGCAGCGCCTGAACGACAGCGCGTTCGAAGTCGTGCTCGGCGTCACCCTGACCTGCACGTTTGCCGAAGACAGGACCGCCTACCTGGCCGAAGTGCAGCAGGCCGGCGTGTTCGGCCTGGCCGGGTTCGACGATGCCGCGCTCGACGCCATCCTCGGCACCCACTGCCCGAACATCCTGTATCCGTACGTGCGCCAGACCATCGGCGACCTGATCCAGGCCGGCGGTTTCCCGCCGTTCCTGCTGCAGCCGATCAACTTCGAAGCCCTCTACGCCGAAAGCCTGCGCCAGCGCGCCGAGCAGCAGGCCAAGGGCGGCGACGGCAACCTGGCCGCCAGCGAACCGGCCGGCAACGCCTGATCCGCCATGGCGGAAGCGACATCGTCGGTGGTGGTGCTGGGAGCCGGCTCCTGGGGCACCGCGCTGGCTGCACTGATTGCCAGGCACGGTCACCCGACCGTGCTCTGGGGGCGCGACGCCGCGGTGGCCGAGGCGATCGACCGGCGCCACGAAAACCCGCGCTACCTGCCGGGCATCGCGCTGCCTGAAAGCCTGCGCGCCACCACCGACCTGGCCGCCGCGATGCGCGGTGCGGACCTGGTGCTGGTGGTGGTGCCGTCGCACGCGTTCACCGAAACCCTGCGCGCGCTGGCGCCGCTGCGCCCGGCGCACGCCGGCGTGGCGTGGGCGGCCAAGGGCTTCGAACCCGGCTCCGGGCGCTTCCTGCACGAAGTGGCGGGCGAACTGCTCGGCCCGGACGTGCCGCTGGCGGTGGTCACCGGGCCGTCGTTCGCGAAGGAAGTCGCGCTCGGCCTGCCGACCGCGCTGACCGTGCAGGGCGAGGACACCGCGTTCGTGCAGCAGGTCGCCGACGTGCTGCACGGCCCGGAATTCCGCGCCTACACCGGCAGCGACATGCGCGGCGCCGAACTCGGCGGGGCGATGAAGAACGTGCTGGCCGTGGCCACCGGCGCCGCCGACGGCATGGAACTGGGCCTCAACGCCCGCACCGGCCTGATCACCCGCGGCCTCAACGAAATGCTGCGGCTCAACGCCGCGATCGGCGGCCGCGCCGAAACCCTGATGGGCCTGGCGGGCCTCGGCGACCTGGTGCTGACCTGCACCGGCGACCTGTCGCGCAACCGCCGCCTCGGCCTCGCGCTCGGCCGCGGCCAGACGCTCGAGGATGCGGTGCGCGAGATCGGCCAGGTGGTCGAGTCGGTGCAGACCGCCAACGAAGTCATGCGCCTGGCGGAGCGCCACGGCGTGGAGCTGCCGATCTCGGAGAACGTGCGCGCCGTGCTGCACGGCGACATCACCCCGGCCGAAGCGCTGCAGCGCCTGCTGTCGCGCGAGCAGAAGGCCGAATACCCGGCCGGGTAGCTCGGCCCTCGGGGCGAGAGCCTGCAGTCTCCTGCTTCCTGCTCCCCGCTCTTCTGGAAATCACTCATGCCGCTTATGCCGGCAGACCCGGAGGGCGCTGCATATCCATGCGCGCCGCCCTCCGGGTTTGCCATCGACACAGGTGGTTTGGATCCGTTGAAGCAGAGCCCGTCGGGGCACTTTGTAGGAGCGGCTTCAGCCGCGAGCTCTTGGGGGCCGGGCCGAGGATTGGCGACTCGCGAAAAGCTCGCGGCTGAAACCACTCCTGCGAAAACTCGAAGGCCGAGACATTAAAAAGCCCGGCCATTGCTGGCCGGGCTGGTCGCGATGCGGGGAGAGAGATCGATCGCGGGTAAAACCTTGTCGCTTGATGGTGACGCTGCGGTTACCAGGTCAGGCGCGGACCGACGAACCACTGCGTGTCGCCGTCGGAGAACTTGACGTCGCCGCTCACGCCCCAGTTCTGGTTGAACTTCCACTGCGCGCCGAGGCGGCCGTAGAAGTTGCTGTCATCGGCGAGCAGGCCGTTGCTGTCGTAGTTCTCGTAGCCGGCCAGCGCGTAGCCTTCCAGGTTGTTGGTCAGCGCCGCGCGAGCGCCGGCCTCGACGCTGTAGCCGTCGAAGTCCAGGTTGCTGCCGGCGTCGAACTTCTCGTAGGCGATGCGGGTGAGCAGGTCGACCCGCGGCGAGATCTCGTGGTTGTAGCCCACGCCGGCGCGCCACTGGTCGATGTCGATGTTGGTGTTGTCGATTTCCTGCTGGTTGAAGGCACCGAACAGGTGGAAATTGGGATGCACGGCCACCGAGCCATCGATCGCCCAGCCGTCGGCGTCGACGTTGCCGTCGCCGTTGGTGGCAGCGTAGCCGCCCTGGACGTAGTTGTAGGACACGCCATCGGCCGCCGAAGCGCCGGTAGCCAGGGCAAGCGCGGGCACCGCCAGCAGTGCGGCGGCAATCAGGGAGTTCTTCATTCTGGGGGACCCTTCTGGAATCGTTGTTTTTGTAAGGGCCGGCCAGGCGTCAGGGGAGGGAGAGAGACCGTCGGGGAAACGGCGACGCCTGGACCGGTGGCGCGCATTGTCCGCGCGCGGTGCCAACGCACGCTGAATAGTAAACTTGACAGTACAGGAACTTTTCGGTCGCGACCGGGTCAGGCGCCGCCGCGGAACTCCAGCTGTCGCCAGGCTTCGAACACCACCACCGCCACCGCGTTGGACAGGTTGATGCTGCGGTTGTCCGGGCGCATCGGCAGGCGCAGGCGCTGCCCGTCCGGGATCGCGGCCAGCACCTCGTCGGGCAGGCCGGCGGTTTCGCTGCCGAACACGAAGGCGTCGCCCTCGACGAAGCGCGGGGTGTCGAAGCGCACCGCATTGCGCGTGCTCAGCGCGAACAGCCGCGGCGGGGCGATCGCGGCCAGCGCCGCTGCCAGAGAATCGTGCACCTGCACGCGGGCGTACTCGTGGTAGTCGAGGCCGGCACGGCGCAGCTGGCGGTCGTCCATGTCGAAGCCCAGCGGGCGCACCAGGTGCAAGCGCGCACCGGTGTTGGCGCACAGCCGGATCGCGTTGCCGGTATTGGGCGGGATTTCCGGCCGATGGAGGATGACGTCGAACAACTGTTATTCCGGCGCTCTGCGCGCCGGAATAACTGTCGGCGTTGATACGGCCTATCGGCCGCATAACGCCGACAACGGCGCGGGATGGGGAGGATAGCGCGGGGTGGGCGCAACCCCGTAGGAGCGGCGGGAGCCGCGAGCTTCTGATTGCGTCCGTGCAGCGCCGAAAGCTCGCGGCTCCCGCCGCCCCTACGGTCACCAGGGCAGCGTCTCGCTCCGCCAGTCGCGGAAGCTCCCGCTGTCTTCCGGCGCCAGCCCGTCGATCACCGCCAGCAGGCCGCGCACCGAATCGGCCGCCGGCACCGTCGCGTTCGGGCCGCCCATGTCGGTCCGGACCCAGCCCGGATGCAGCGCGACCACGACGATCCCGCGCTCTCGCAACGCGTGGGCGAGCAGCACGCTGGCCATGTTCTGAGCAGCCTTGCTGATGCAGTAGCTGGGCGTGCCGAAGCGGCCGGCGTTGGTGATCGAGCCCAGTTCGGAGGACACGTTGGCCACCCGTGCGCCGTCGGCCAGCAGCGGCGCCAGCGCCTGGGTCAGCAGCAGAGGCCCGGCGGCGTTGGTGCGGAAGCTGTCGTCGAGGATCGCGGCGGTGACCTTGCCGAAGCGTTCGCCCGAATGCAGGACGCCGGCGCCGTTGACCAGCAGGTCGAGCCGGCCGCCGTCGCCCAGCACCAGCGGCAGTTCGGCGGCCAGCGTGGCGTGCGATCGCGGATCGGCGACGTCCAGCGGCAGCACGTGCAGGCGGCCGGGGTGGCCGCCGGCCAGCGCGTTGAGGGCACTGGCGCGGCCGGGCTGGCGGCAGGTGGCGACCACGCGGTCGCCGCGCGCCAGCAGCTGGCGGACGAATTCCAGGCCGAGGCCGCGATTGGCGCCGGTGACGAGACAGTGGCGGATGGTCATGGCGCCGAGTCTGTCAGCAATCGCGTTCATGGGCCGTGTGGGCGCGGAGGCGCTCGCAGGAGCGACCGGCCATAAGCGGGGACGAAGCCATCGCAATCGGGCGCCAATCGCGGCCGATGAAGGCATTCCGGACTTGCACCGGCCATGGCGTCCGCGCACGGAATCGGTCGCCAGCCGGCCTGCCACGACTTGTGGCCTAGTGTTCAGCTGCCGGACAGCCGTTACGATGGTGGAACAATCCCGTCATTCATGCCCCCGCAGGAGCGCCCATGTCGCTTGCCAACCTCCGCCGTCCCCGAGCCGCCGTGCTCGGCCTCGCCCTGGCCACCGTCCTGGGAGGCAGCTTCGCGCCAAGCCTGGCGTTTGCCGATACCGGCCGCGCCGCCGCGGTCGATATCGCCTACGAGCAGTTCACCCTGCCCAACGGCCTGCGCGTGGTGGTTCACACCGACCGCAAGGCGCCGATCGTGGCGGTGAACATCTGGTACCACGTCGGCAGCAAGGACGAACCGGCCGGCCGCACCGGGTTCGCGCACCTGTTCGAGCACCTGATGTTCAACGGCTCGGAAAACCATCCGGGCGAATTCTTCGACCCGTTCGAGCTGGCCGGCGCCACCGACATGAACGGCACCACCAACTCCGACCGCACCAACTACTTCGAGAACGTGCCGACCACCGCGCTGGACATGGCGCTGTGGATGGAATCCGACCGCATGGGCCACCTGCTCGGCGCGATCGACCAGAAGACCCTCGACGAGCAGCGCGGCGTGGTCCAGAACGAGAAGCGCCAGGGCGAGAACCAGCCCTACGGCCAGGTCTGGGAGAAGCTCGGCCGCGCGCTGTACCCGGTCGGCCACCCGTACCACCACAGCACGATCGGCTCGATGAACGACTTGAACGCAGCCTCGCTGGCCGACGTCAAAAACTGGTTCCGCACCTGGTACGGCCCCAACAACGCGGTGCTGGTGCTGGCCGGCGACATCGACGTCGCCACCGCGAAGGAAAAAGTCGCGAAGTACTTCGGCGACATCCCGGCCACGCCGACCATGGCGCAGCCGCCGGTCGACGTGGCGCAGCGCCCGGCCGACACCCGCGAAGTGATGCAGGACAAGGTGCCGCAGGCGCGCATCTACCGGGTCTGGAACGTGGCCGAGGTCGGCACCGTCGACATCGACCGGCTGCAGCTGTTCTCGCAGCTGCTGGGCGGCAGCAAGTCCTCGCGCCTGGACAAGCGCCTGCTGCACGAGGACAAGC
>Ga0182739_1002099_pt1 | contig 19068 bp, 18 predicted proteins | sample eDN5th30CBELigBY_FD_128873 | JGI IMG/M metagenome (GOLD analysis project Ga0182739, IMG submission 128873) | Enriched backyard soil microbial communities from Emeryville, California, USA - eDNA 5th pass 30_C BE-Lig BY (version 2) (version 2) | ecosystem: Environmental > Terrestrial > Soil >...
CTCGGTATCCGGAGCGTTTGGTCTGCTTGTATTTGCTGCTCTCGCTGCTCCGTCGGCGCAGGCAGGTCGATTCACCCAGCAGGGAGCCAAGTTGGTTGGCACTGGCGCAGTCGGCAAGGCCACTCAAGGTAGCTCTGTTGCACTGTCAGCCGACGGCTCCACCGCTATCCTCGGCGGAACTAACGATAATCGCTACAAAGGCGCCGCATGGGTTTTCAGCCGCGACAGCAATGGCGCATGGGTGCAGCAAGGCGAAAAGCTGGTCGGCCGCGGTGCGGTCAATCCCCCTTGGGGTGCCCTTCAGGGCACCTCTGTCGCGCTGTCGGCGGATGGCAACACAGCTATAGTAGGCGGGGCTGGCGACGACAGTGAGATTGGAGCGGTGTGGGTTTTCACCCGCGACCGCAAAGGTGTCTGGGCACAGCAGGGCGAAAAGCTGATCGGCCGTGGCGCGATCAATTCCCCTTGGACTGCCGTGCAAGGCATCTCCGTCGCGCTGTCGGCAGATGGAAACACCGCCATAGTAGGTGGACCTGCCGACGACGGAGCCACCGGGGCTGCGTGGATATTCATTCGCAACGGCAATGGGGTGTGGACGCAGCAGGGCCGTAAGCTAGTAGGCAGCGGTGCGACCGGGAGGGCGGCGCAAGGTGAGTCCGTTGCTCTTTCCGCGGACGGCGACACGGCTATCGTCGGCGGGCCCTCAGATGGCGGATATCCCTATGCCGGAGCGGCGTGGGTATTCAAGCGGAACAAAAACGGTAGGTGGGTGCAGCAGGGCAGTAAACTGGTCGGCAGTGGCGGAAGTGCTGCCAAGCAAGGCCGGTCTGTCGCGCTCTCGAGCGACGGCAACACGGCCGTCGTCGGCGGGTCAGGCGACAACAGCAATGCGGGGGCTGCGTGGGTATTTATTCGTAACGGCAATGGGGTGTGGACGCAGCAGGGCAGTAAGCTGGTAGGTACTGATGCGATTGGGGATGCTTACCAAGGCATATCTGTCGCGCTTTCAGGCGACGGCAACACGGCGATCGTCGGCGGCTCAGGCGACAACAGCCACTCCGGCGCGGCGTGGGCGTTCGGCCGCAGCCGCGTGGGCTCGTGGAAGCAACTAAAGAAGCTGGTCGGGAGGGGAGCCGCCGGAGCTGGAAATCAAGGCAACGGTGTTGCGCTTTCTTCGGATGGGAACACAGCCCTAGTCGGCGGCTTTGGCGATCGAGGCGGTGTGGGGGCGGCATGGGTATTCGTCCGGCCGGCTGTCCTCAGCGCCATTCCGGAGTCCGGCAGCGTTGTCGGCGGCGAAGAGGTGCTGATCCTCGGAACCAATTTTTTCAATGTGACCAGCGTCACCTTCGGTGGGGTAGCGGCCACCAGCGTGACGCGGATAGATGCCAAGACGGTGGTCGCTACTACGCCGCGGAATGTGGCGGGCAAGGTGGACATCATCCTGACCACGCAGAACTCGGGTAGCAGCCGACTGATACGTGGCTACACCTACGAGCCGCGCGAAACGATCACCTCGGTTTCCAGTTCGGCCAATCCCAGCAAAGTTGGGCAGAGCGTCACGTTCACCGCAATGGTCTCCGCAGACGGGCTCCCTGCAACCGGCCAAGTGAACTTCAAGGACGGTACGCAGCTCCTAGGCACCGTCACCCTGGCCGACGGAAGAGCGACCTTCACGACGGTCGCGCTGGCCGCGGGGAGGCACGGCATCAAAGCGCACTTCGTCAGCAATGGCACGTTCGCTACCTCGCGGGCGGCGCTGCGACAAGTGGTCAAGAACTTTGGATCCGCCGATGTCAACGCAACAGGTGGGCTTGTATCGCAGGAGCCGCTGCTCGATCGTTTGCCGCCGTAGACCGCGACCTCAGTTGTCTCGGTAGCCCGCGGAGCGGTGCCCGCGGCACGGTACGCGGCAATGCCGTCGCGCATATGGTTTTCGGCCCGAGGCTATTGGCTGCCTGACAGGGAGGATCGCTGTGGACATAAATGATCCGCGTCTCGAAGAGGCGCGCAAAGCATTGAAGGAGCGCATCGAGAATTGGGATGAGCGCATCTTGGCAGTTTTGAAGGGACATCTCAGTGCCGAGCAAGCTTTGAATGATTTACTCAAAGCAAGCAAAAGAAGATGGAAACGACGCACCTTCGCAGGCAAGATCAACGTCGCTCAGACGCTGTTTTTGCCTGATCTCAGTTAAGCACTGTGGGAAGTGTTGAAGAAGGGCAACGATCTCCGGAACGCGGTTGCGCACGGTCACAAGGAGGGACAATTACTCAGAGGTTGGCGAAATTGAAGAAAGCGCCAATGGCGTGGTCGTGCCCTGAGCAGAGACCGGGTATTGAAGCGATGACCGAAACCCAGATGCTCAACACCGCATTTCACTCAACAGTCAGTTTCCTCGTCGTTGCGGCGCTCAAAATTGAGGGGAAATACTCGGGAGCGAGCAAGTTTCGTAATTCGGTGTCGTCCTAATGGTGACTCCAAATGTGTGGTTCCGACGATCGAAGTCACCCAAACGCCACACCATCACACCAAACGAACAAGGCTGCGGTGCGATGATGCGGTCGATGCTATGTTCATGTCACCTTATCGTTTTGCCCGTCCTGTGATTCAGACGGGTCCCTGACGAGTAGCCCGGCATGGTGGGAGGGGCCTCTCCATTTGGGGGTCTGGGTGCCTTTAGCGTCTCACGCTAGGCCGACCCGCGAAAAGCTCGCTAGCCGCCGGGCAAAAATGCCGAGCCGGATGCAATATGGTTGCACTGACTAGTGAAGTGAAAAAGCTTATCCTGCAAAAAACAAAGAAAACCGTTGTAAACCAACAGCTTAGATGGTGCCCAGGGGCGGAATCGAACCACCGACACCGTGATTTTCAGTCACGTGCTCTACCAACTGAGCTACCTGGGCGCCGCGCGTCGTCGCGAGGACGAGCATAGAAGCGGGGCGCGTTATAGGGGCTGCGTTGGCCCCTGTCCAGCGCTGTCCGTCATCATCGGCAGACACGGACAGACAACGCCTGACAGGACCGTCCGTTAGCACGGGAACCGTGCGGCCCCTGCGCCGCCCGAATCTACCAGCCGTAGGGGCCGACATAGGCATAGGGCTGGTAGGCATAATACGGCGCGTAGCCGTAGCTGTAGGCGTAATAGGGCACGCTGGCGCGCGGGTAGGCGTAATAGGGCGAGCCGTAGCGATATCGGTAATAGGGTCGGGCATAGCCGTGGCGGTGACGGTGACGGTAGCGCGCGGCCGCACGCCGCCTTTGGGCGCTGAGTTCGCTGGTTTGGGTCTGGCTTGCGCCGGTCGCCTTGCGCGGCGAGGCGTCCGCCGCCGGCGGGCTCGCGAAGGTGAGCGCCAGACCGCCCACGGCCGCCACCATCAACAATTTCATCATGAGAAACTCCGTCACATCCATGCCTGCATCAACGCCAATCAGGCGCGGGAGTTTCGGCGCAATTGCGGCCGCGGCAGCCGCCGAGGCCCGCAACCAGCGCGCTCATATGACGTTCGCCTCCCGGACCGGCCTTCCCTCGGCGATCCGCGCATAGCCGAACACGGAAAGGTCCAGCGTCGTGTAGCGGCCGTGCACGATCAGTTCTGCGATCGCGCGCCCCGCGGCCGGCGCGTGCTGCAGGCCGTGGCCGGAGAAGCCGTTGACGAACAGAAAATTCCGCACCTTGGGGTGCGGACCGATCACGGCGTTCTGGTCGAGGGTGTTGAAATCGTAGTGCCCCGCCCAGCCGCGCTCGAGCCTGAGCGCCTCCATCGCGGGGATGCGATGCGCCAGCGCCGGCCAGACCGTCTCCTCGAACAGCGCATGGTCGAGCGCGAAGTCGTCATCGTCCGCGCGCGGATCGGCCTCCGCCGGCGGCGACACGCCGCAGATGAACACGCCGCCCTCCGGCCTCACCCACACGCCGCTGGTGTCGACGATCAGCGGCATGCCCGGCAGCGGCGTGCGGCACGCCACCACGAAGACGCTGCGCTTGCGCGGCTCGACCGGCAACGCGATGCCCGCGAGCGCCGCGACAGCGCCCGCTTGCGGGCCCGCGGCATTGACCGCAAGGCCGCAGGTTATGCGCCTTCCGTCGGCAAGCGTCACCGCGGCGATCCGGTCGCTGTCGCGCGCGATCGCAACGACTTCGCCCTGCAGGTAGACGGCGCCGGCCGCACGCGCGCCACGGCGCAGCAGCGAAAGCAACGCATGCGCGTCGAACCAGCCTTCGCCCGAAAGCCCCAACGTGCCCGCGACGAGATCATCGCTATTGAGCCAGGGAAAGCGGGCCGCCAGCGCCGCCGGCTCCAGCCAGGCGATGTCCGCGCCCTCCGCGGTCTGCACCGCATGATTGGCGGCGAGGACGCCGCGCCCCTCCGTGCTTGCCAGCAGCAGGTATCCGTTTTCGCGGAATCCGATATCGGCCTCGGGGCCGAAGCGCTCTGTGAGTTCGCCGAAGAAGGCGCGGCCGAACCGGCTCATCCGCACGTTTTCCGGCGTGGAGAACTGCTGGCGTATCGAAGCCGCCGACAGCGTCGTGGCAGCATGCGCATAGTTCGGGTCGCGCTCGATCACCGCCACACGGCCGGCAAAGCCGAGATCGCCCTTGAGGAAACAGGCCACCGCCGAGCCGATCGCCGCGCCGCCGATGATGACAACATCGAACGCCTCGTCCGCCACGACGCACTCCTGTTCCCGGCGCCCGGCGGCAGATTCGCATGGGAATTGCGTCAGGGCTATGGGCGCCATGCGCGTTTCCGGTTTCGATTTGAAGTTCCGACCGGGGGCGGCTACGGCTACGGGAAAGCGCTTCGTCGCGCCGCCAGATCGGGAGATTCATTCGATGGCCGTCCGCCCCCGCCGCAGCGTGCTGTTCATGCCCGGAAGCAATGCGCGCGCGATCGAAAAGGCGCGCACGCTTGCCGCCGACGGCATCGTTCTCGATCTCGAGGACGCCGTGGCGCCGGACGCCAAGGAGGCCGCGCGGCAACAGGTGGTCGATGCGGTGAAGGCCGGCGGCTTCGGGCACCGCGAGGTGTTCGTGCGCGTCAACGGCGCCGAAACGTCGTGGGGCGCGGAAGATCTTGCAGCCCTCGCGGGCACCGGCGTTGACGGCATCGTGCTGCCGAAGGTGGCCGACCCGGAAATCCTCGAACTGGTCGGCAAGCGCCTGCTGGATCTCCGGTTCGAACGCAATACCCGCCTGTGGGCGATGATCGAAACCCCGATCGCCGTTCTGCGCGTGCATGAGATCGCCGCCATGGCGCGCGACTCGGAGGTGCGGCTGGCTGGCTTCATGCTGGGCACGAACGACCTCGTGAAGGAATCGTTCGGGCGCATCGTTCCGGGGCGCTGGCCGCTGGTGCCGTGGCTGATGCAGACGATCGCGGCCGCGCGCGCCTACAACCTTCAGGTTCTCGATGGCGTCTACAACGCGTTCCGCGACCTCGAAGGGTTCAAGGCGGAGTGCGAGCAGGGCCGCGACATGGGCTTCGACGGCAAGACGCTGATTCACCCGGGCCAGATCGAGATCTGCAACGCCGCCTATTCGCCGTCGGAGGCCGAGGTGGCGGAAGCGCGCAGAATCATCGCCGTCTTCAACGAAGCGGAAAATGCCGAGAAGGGCGTCGTGCAGATCGATGGCCGCATGGTGGAGCGCATGCATGCCGACATCGCGCGCCGCGTGGTCGATGTCGCCGACGCCATCGCTGCACGGACGCTGGCATAGGCGGTCCGGCCTGCTTCAGGTCCAGACCAGCCAGAGCAGCAGCAGCGCAGCCAGCGCGAGCACGGTGCTGATGCCGACAACATAGAGCACCGGGCGGTCACGATAGCCCTGACGGGCCTCGCGGGCGGTCTCCACGATCTCGCCGGACGGGCCGCGATGTGCGGTTTGCTGGAATTCTCCCTGCATGATCGGCTCCTGTTCTTTCAGGGGGCCAACCCGCCGACACCGCACGGGGTTCCGCCTTGGCCGGCGGTCGCCGACAGGTTGCGGAATCCATGCCCGTCACGTGACGGCGTTGCTGGGACAAGTTCCCGGCACGAGTCGATGCGCTGATCTTCGTCCCGGAAAATCCGAGATTGCGCGCGCTTTCGATCCTGATCGGGATTGCTGATGGGGACTGCCCTGATCGGGCATCCGGCCTGGCCGGGGATCGGGCCTCCGGTCTTCGCGCCGGGGTGGAGGGAAACAGTCCCGGCGGCCTGCTTATCGACGCTAACTATCTGATCTTGTTTGGTGGAGCCAGGGGGAGTCGAACCCCCGACCTCTTGAATGCCATTCAAGCGCTCTCCCAACTGAGCTATGGCCCCTCCAGGGAAACAGAAGTCAGATACGAACTGGCGCGGCGATCAGTACCGCGCCGGACACTCACTACTGACTACCGGTTTCCGGATCAAGTCTCCTCTTCATTCTCGATGTCGTTGCCGATGATATCGCTGACGTCGGCATTCTCATCCTCGTCCTCTTCGAGGAACGTGTCGTCACCGTCCTCTTCGAGGTCGACATCGTCCTCGTCGTCCGCGCCGCCCTTCTTGCCGCTGCCCGACGCTTCGGCGTCCGCATCCTCGAGCGAGACGAATTCGGCGTCCGCCGTCTCCGTCGGCTCGACTTCCTGCGTCTCCTTCTCGCGCGCAGCAGTATCCGGACGGCCGCGGCCGGTCGGCATCATCACCTCGACCACCGAATCGCACTTCGGACAGACGATCGGGTCCTTGTCGAGATCGTAGAATTTCGCGCCACAGTGCGGGCACAGCCGTTTTGTTCCGAGGCCGGGTTTCGCCACTAGGCTATCCTTGAACGATTGAAAGGCGGGGCACTCCCTTGGCGGCTCAAACGGGCGCTGTCAATAGCATAAACCGCGCTATCCGCGCGCCTGCGCCGGCTCACCTTCGGTGCCTGCCTGCGCGCAGGTAGGTGGCCGGCCGGCTTTCGGCAAGTCCTTGCCGGCAATCCGCCGGCAAGTCCCGGCTACTGCCAAGGGCTTAGGCGTGACGGCGCGCCCGCCGGCATGTTACAGGGCGGCCGAATTAACCGGACGCCTGACCCGTGACCCATACCGCCGCCGCCACCCCCCTCACCGCCCGCCGTTCGGGCCCGCTCCGCGGGTCTCTGCGCGTGCCCGGCGACAAGTCCATTTCTCACCGGGCGCTCATTCTGGGCGCCCTGGCGGTCGGCGAAACCACCGTCACGGGGCTGCTCGAGGGCGAGGACGTGCTGCGCACCGCCGATGCCATGCGGGCGCTGGGCGCGCGGGTCGAGCGGCTGGGCGTCGGGGAGTGGCGCGTTCATGGCGTCGGCATCGGCGCCTTCGCCGACCCGCCCGCGCCGCTGGATTTCGGCAATGCAGGCACCGGCGTCCGGCTGACCATGGGGGCGGTCGCGGGCAGTCCGGTCACCGCCGTGTTCGATGGCGACGCCTCGCTGCGCAAGCGCCCGATGGGACGCATCCTCGATCCGCTGCTGCTGATGGGGGCGAAAGTGCGCGACATGGCGGAGGGCAACCGCCTGCCGCTCACGCTGCAGGGCGCGCGCGACCCGGCCCCGATCGAATACCGCACCCCGGTCGCCTCGGCGCAGATCAAGTCCGCCGTGCTGCTTGCCGGCCTCGCGGCCCCGGGCGAGACCACGGTGATCGAGAGCGAGGCCAGCCGCGACCACACCGAGCGCATGCTCCGTCACTTCGGCGCCGAAGTGACGGTAACGCCGGAAGGCACGCATGGCCGCCGCATCGTCCTCAAGGGGCAGCCGGAACTCGAGCCCGCGCCGCTTGCGGTACCGGCCGATCCGTCCTCCGCGGCGTTTCCGCTGGTGGCGGCGCTGCTCGTCCCCGGCTCGGAGGTGATCCTTCAGGGCGTGATGCTCAATCCGCTGCGGACGGGACTTCTGACCACGCTCGCCGAGATGGGCGCGGCGATCGAGACGCTCGACCGGCGCGAGGAGGGCGGCGAAGAGGTGGCCGATCTGCGCGTGCGGGCGGGGGCGCTGAAGGGCGTCGACGTGCCGGCCGAGCGCGCACCCTCGATGATCGACGAATATCCGATCCTCGCGGTCGCCGCCGCTTTCGCCGAGGGCGAAACGCGGATGCGCGGCCTCAAGGAATTGCGGGTCAAGGAATCCGACCGGCTGGCCGCGGTCGCGGCGGGTCTCGCCGCCAACGGCGTCACCTGTGAGATCGAAGGCGACGACCTGATCGTGCAGGGAGGCGTGCGGGCGCCGGGCGGCGGCGTGGTCGAGACCCATATGGACCACCGCATCGCAATGTCGTTCCTGGTCCTGGGGCTCGCAAGCGAGAAGCCGGTGACGATCGACGATTCCGCCTTCATCGCCACCAGCTTCCCGGACTTCACCGGCCTGATGCGCGGGCTGGGGGCGGAACTGACGTGAGGAACGGCCGCGATGGCCAATCAGTCAGCGAGCGCTTATCAGGCATGGATCTTCGACAATTCAGGCGCCAAACCCCGATTGATCGGCACCAAGGCCGAGGGCGTGATAGCGCTGGACCCGGATGCGCTACCTGAAGTAATCGCGGCGGTGACTTCACTGACGAGCGAGAATTCCGGGCAATCAGCATGATCATCGCCATCGACGGGCCGGCGGCCTCCGGCAAGGGTACGCTCGGCAAGCGCATCGCCGCGCATTACGGGCTGGCGCATCTCGATACCGGGCTGCTCTACCGGGCGGTCGCCAAGGCGCTGCTCGATACCCGCGCCGCCCTGACCGACGCCGCGCGCGCGACAGACGCTGCGCGGACCCTCGACGTGCGCGGATTCGATGAGGCGAGCCTGAAATCCCAGGCGGTCGGCGAGGCGGCCTCGGTCGTATCGGCGATCCCGGAAGTGCGGGCGGCGCTGCTCGATCTGCAGCGCTCCTTCGCCGCGCAGGCCAAAGGTGCGGTGCTCGACGGGCGCGACATCGGCACCGTCATCTGCCCGCATGCGGACGTGAAAATCTTCGTCACGGCGTCACCCGAGGCGCGCGCCCGCCGGCGTACGCTCGAAATTGCCGGGCGCGGCGAGCCGGCCGACGAGGCCGTGGTGCTGGCCGACATCCTCAAGCGCGACGAGCGCGACCGCAGCCGCGCGGCGGCGCCGCTGGTGCAGGCGGCCGACGCTCACTTGCTCGACACGACACATTTGGATATAGACGCGGGCGTCCGGGCTGCCGTCGACATTATCGAGACCGTCCGAGCGGGCCGAAAGTGCGGATGACCGCGCTTTCGTCGTAGGAGGACCGCCCGCTCCGCCGCCGCCTCTTCGCGACATGCCGGACACCGCGCGATCCCCGGAAAGCGGAACCCGCTGCCGGACCAGGGTCGCGCGACAAGCCCACCATCGTTCCGAACGCTCGGTCACTGTGCCGGCCTGCCGTCCATGACGGCAGTCGCCGAAGGTCAGCGGGACCATCGGCCCGTGCGTCGCGAACGCCCTGTTTCCAACCGCCGGCGCACCGCATCAGGAGATTTCATGGCTATCGCTACCGCCTCTGCCGCGCCCTCGCGTGAGGATTTCGCCGCGCTGCTGGAAGAATCGTTCGGCTCGACCGAGATGCATGAAGGTTCCGTCGTCGAAGGAACCGTGGTCGGCATCGAGAAGGATCTCGCCATCATCGACGTCGGCCTGAAGACCGAGGGCCGCGTGCCCTTGCGCGAATTCGCTGCGCCCGGCCGCGCCTCCGAACTCAAGATCGGCGACAAGGTGGAGGTCTACCTCGAGCGCGTGGAGAACGCGCTCGGTGAGGCCGTGCTGTCGCGCGACAAGGCACGCCGCGAGGAAAGCTGGGGCAAGCTCGAAAAGGCGTTCCAGAACAACGAGAAGGTTCAGGGCGTCATCTTCAACCAGGTCAAGGGCGGCTTCACCGTCGACCTCGACGGCGCCGTGGCGTTCCTGCCGCGCAGCCAGGTCGACATCCGGCCGATCCGCGACGTCTCGCCGCTGATGAACAACCCGCAGCCGTTCCAGATCCTCAAGATGGATCGCCGCCGCGGCAACATCGTCGTGTCGCGCCGGACGGTGCTGGAAGAGACTCGCGCCGAACAGCGCCAGGAACTGGTGCAGAACCTCGAAGAGGGCCAGGTCATCGACGGCGTGGTCAAGAACATCACCGATTACGGTGCGTTCGTGGACCTCGGCGGCATCGACGGCCTGCTGCACGTCACCGACATCGCCTGGCGGCGCGTCAACCATCCGTCGGAAGTGCTCAATATCGGGCAGCAGGTGAAGGTCAAGATCATCAAGATCAACCACGAGACCCACCGCATCTCGCTCGGCATGAAGCAGCTGCTCGACGACCCGTGGCAGGGCATCGAGGCCAAGTATCCGGTCAACGCCCGCTTCAAGGGCCGCGTGACCAACATCACCGACTACGGCGCGTTCGTCGAACTCGAGCCCGGCATCGAAGGCCTGATCCACGTCTCCGAGATGTCGTGGACGAAGAAGAACGTGCACCCCGGCAAGATCGTCTCCACCTCGCAGGAAGTCGAGGTGCAGGTGCTCGAAGTCGATCCGGTCAAGCGCCGCATCTCGCTCGGCCTCAAGCAGACCATCCGCAACCCGTGGGAGGTCTTCGTCGAGAGCCATCCGATCGGCTCGACCGTCGAAGGCGAGGTCAAGAACAAGACCGAGTTCGGCCTGTTCCTCGGCCTCGAGGGCGATGTCGACGGCATGGTCCACCTCTCCGACCTCGACTGGAAGCGTCCGGGCGAGCAGGTGATCGACGAGTACAAGAAGGGCGACATCGTTCACGCCCAGGTGCTCGACGTCGATGTCGAAAAGGAGCGCATCTCGCTCGGCATCAAGCAGGTCGACGGCGATCCGTTCGCGGACGCGAGCGCCGGCGAAGTGCGCAAGGGCGCGGTCATCACCTGCGAGGTGATCGACGTGAAGGAAGGCGGCATCGACGTGCGGATCGTCGGCACCGACCTCGAAACCTTCATCAAGCGGGCCGAGCTTGCCCGGGACCGTTCCGAGCAGCGCGCGGAGCGCTTCGCGGTCGGCCAGAAGGTCGATGCGCGCGTCACCCAGTTCGACCGCAAGACCCACAAGGTCGCAGTGTCGATCAAGGCGCTCGAAGTTGCCGAGGAGAAGGAAGCGATCGCGCAATACGGCTCGTCCGATAGCGGCGCATCGCTTGGTGACATTCTCGGCGCCGCGCTCAAGCAGCGTGCCGAGAAGGGCGACGAGTAACCGGCCGGCCCATTCCGTTATCGTTCCGGACCGCCGGGTAGGCCGTCCGGAACGAACTCAAAAGAAACGCCGTGGCCTCATCGCCACGGCGTTTTTGTTTGAAGGGGTGCAGTCTGCAATCGCCGATGCGCCGAGAAATCTATTCCGCGCTCGCCTCTATCGCCTCCATGTCCGCATCGGACAGGCCGAAGTGATGGCCGATCTCGTGGATCAGCACGTGCGAGACGAGCGCGCCGAGCGTTTCGTCGTGGCCGGCCCAGTAGTCGATGATCGGCACGCGGTAGAGCCAGATCATATTGGGCATGGTGCCGCTCTGCTGCACCGACTGGAACGGCAGCCCGATGCCTTCGAACAGGCCGAGCAGATCGAGCGGGTCCTCAATGCCCATCTTGAACAGGACCTCGTCGGTCGCGAAATCCTCGACCCGGATGATGAGATCGCCGCACAGGCTCCGGAACGTGTCCGGCAGACGGTCGAACTCCTCGCGCGCCAGCGCTTCGAAGTCCTCGATGGTCGGAGACTTCAGGTCGCGCCAGCGCGACGGATCGGGCGGAGGGACGGGACTGTTCATGGCTGCGACAAGATCCTCACCGGACGTAGGTGAGGTAGAGATAGACCGCGAGGCCGATAAAAACGATGAGGCTAAGGGCGCGGCCGATGCGCCGGCCCCAGAGTTCGATCGGGTCGACGGCGCCGGGGCTGTCGTCCGGGTTCTGTCCGGCGAAGTGGCGGGCCGCGCGGCGGCCGGCGGCGGCCAGCGATGAGCCGAGGAAGGTCGGCTCGTCGCGGAGCGATTCGAGCCGCTTCATCGCGTCTTGCTGGTCGTGCTGCCTGTCCGTCGGTCGATCCGAACCCTTCATGTCCGGCAACATAGGGCGGCGGCGCGGCAAGGCCAATGTGACCCGTTGCCGTGACGTGCTGCAATTACACGAAGACCGCTTTCTCCTGCCGCCGACCTGGAATAGCATCGGCGCCGTGAAGTAGATCGTGGGGTGCGGGGCGGATGCGGGGTCTATCGTTTCTGGCAGCGGCGGCGGCATTGGCGTTGGGGAGCCTCTCTCCGGCTTTCGCCGAGCCTGCCGGTGCGTCCGGTGCGGAGGCTGGGCTTTCCGCCTTCTCGGCGCAGGAGCGACGGTCGGCGCGGCGGACGCCCGCGCGCCCCCGGATCACGGTGCGGCCGGTGCGGCCCGGGCTGCCGCCGGATCGCGATCTGAGCCGCTACCGTCGGCTGTGCGAACCGGTGTTCGAGGAGCGCTGGATACCCCAGTGGGGCGGCAATGTGCTCTATGCCGGCGAGCGCTGCCGGTGGGTGCGGCTGTAATCAGGCCGGCGGTTACGGAGCCGGCAGCAGCCGCGCGCGGCGGCCGAGCCACAGCGTTACCGCGATGGCCGCGAACACCGAAGCGCCGAACACCCAGCCGGACACAGCGCCGGCCATGATGCCCGACATCAGCGTGCCGACGGTGCAGCCGAGCCCGGTCATCGCGCCCCAGCCGAGCAGGACACCGCCAAGGAGGCCGCGCACGACCTGATCGGCGGATGGCCACACGGGACGGAACTGCCCGGCGACGAGCGCGGCGGCGAAGGCGGCGAGGATCATCGCCCCGACGAAGCAGCCGTTCGGCGACAGCAGGACGTCCTGCGCCACCGCGATGCAGCCGCGGAGCGTGTCGAGCCCTTCGAGGCGTGTCGGCAGCAGGCCGAGCGTGTCGCCCGCCGCGCGGGCGCGGGCGGCGATCTCCGCGGTCACGCCCAGCGGCTGGACCCGCAGATAGGCGGCCATGCCGAGCGCGCCGACGGCGAGGCCGCCGGCCCAGGCCGGCCAGCGGTTGATGAACACGGCCTGCCAAGGGCTTGCAGCCGGCTCCTGGCGCACAGTCTTCCAGCCGCGCGCGATGACCCAGGCAAGAATGCCGAGCGCCGCGAGGCTCGCCGCCATCGCGCCGGCATAGCCGCGCCAGGCCGGCAGCCAGAGCATCGGCGCTGCGGAGACCGTGGAGAGGTAAAGCGGGTTCCAGGTCGCGAAGCCGGCGATGAAGCCGATCAGCGTGCCGGCCAGCGCGAAGGGCGCGGTCGGCGAGCCTTCGCCGAGGCGGTAGAGGTGCGCGCTGACGCAGGAGCCGGAGATCGCCATGCCGGCGCCGAAGGCGAGGCCCGCCAGCACCAGCACGCCGCTGATCGGACCGATGAAGGCGTCGGGCGGCAGCCGGCCGCTTGCCGGGTCGGGCAGCCACGCGCCGAACACCAGCGTATAGCCGGCGATGCCGACGGCGAGCGCCACCAGAAGCCCGAGCAGCCCGCGCGGATCGCCTTCGTCGAACCAGTCGCGGAACATGCAGAAGAAGCAGAAGCGCGAGCGCTGCAGGACGAATCCGAACACCGCGCCGAAGATCAGCGACAGCGAGAGCGCCTGGCCCGGTCCCGGCTCGCGCGCGAGCGCAAAGGCGGCAGCGGCGAGAGCGGCGATGATCAGGCAAGCGATGGCGATACGGAAAAGCATGTTCTGATTATAGACGAGAGCGCTGGCGATCGGTCTCGCGCCTGTGTTCTTGAGCCAGTCAAGCGTCGTGAGGGAGGCGAGGCGGCCGGACTCCCTCCCCCCTTGTGGGGGAGGGTTGGGGTGGGGGAAAGCCACTGGCTCAGTGCCTATGCAAAACCCCCTCCCTGTCCCTCCCCCACAAGGGGGGAGGGAACGACGACGGCAGCGATCTTACCCCTTGGCTGCAGCCAGCGGCATCCGTCCGCTGGACGGCGATGCGCATGCCGCAGCGGCAGACTTACTTCCCGCCCCAGACGGTGCCGGCGACATTCACGATCGGATTGCCGACCGAGTTGCCGTATTCGGTCCACGAGCCGTCGTAGTTGCGCACGTCATAGCCGAGGATCTTCGAGAGCACGAACCAGGTGTGGCTCGAGCGCTCGCCGATGCGGCAATAGACGATGATCGGCTTGGAGCCGTCGATGCCGGCATCCGCATAGAGCTTCTTGAGCTGGTCGACCGGCAGGATGGTGCCGTCCTGCGGGTTGACGGCGCGGCTCCAGGTGACGTTGGCGGCGCCCGGAATATGGCCAGCGCGAACCGCCAGTTCCTGCGAGCCGGGCGGCGAGAAGATCTTGCCGCTGTATTCATCGGCCGAGCGGATGTCGACGAGCGCGTTGTCGGTGCGCTTATGCACCACATCGAGCACATCGGCGATGCGCGCGCGCAGCTTGGTGTTCGGCTCGCCGAGCGTGATCTGGCTCGGCTTGACCGAGGCGAGGCGGTTGGAGAGCGGGCGCTTGTCGAGTTCCCACTTCTTGCGGCCGCCATCGAGCAGCTTCACGTTGTCGAGGCCGTAGATCGAGAACACCCAGGCGCCCCAGGCGGCGAACCAGTTGTTGTTGTCGCCGTAGAGGACGACGGTGGTGTCCTTGTCGATGCCGAGCTTGCGCACCAGCGCCTGGAACTTCTCCTGCGAGGCGATGTCGCGCTTTACCGTATCCACGAGATCGGTGTGCCAGACGATGTTCTGCGCGCCCGGAACGTGGCCGCGCTCGAACAGGCCCGGCTCAACGCTGACTTCGACGACGCGGACATTCGGATTGTTGAGGTTCTTCTCAACCCACTCGGCGGTGACGAGCGGGCCCTGCTGGGCCTCGGCGACCGAAGCGAAGGTGGCCAAGGCGAGCGCCGCCGCGGCGGCGAAAGACAGTAACTTCATTGGTGTTTCTCCGTGATGGATGCAAGGAATGACGCCCGCCCCGCAAATGATGCGGCGGAAAACAGGCGGCTTCGTTCCGGGACACGCGGGAGGACGCGCCATCCGCTTTGGCGCTCACGCTCAAAGCCTCCGGCCGCAACGACCGGGAGCGATGAACACCTGAAGCCGGGGCGGAATACGCACGTCATCGTCACGTCTCCTTTCGACAGGAGCCCACGAAGACGCTTCGTGGCGCTTTAGCGTTTGGTGACGCGGCGCAAGCTGCTCCATCAAAACCCGCGGCGCCGAAGCGCGTCCGGAATATCGAACGATGCGTCCTCTATGTCAATCGCCGCACCCCGAGACAGGATGCCGCAAGCAAGGCATGCAAAGGCGGACGTTGAGGCGGGCATGAAGGCGTGGGACTGTGCCCGCAAATCAGGCAGCGCCGATGGCGGTCTTGCCGCCCCAATTGCCGTTGCGCCCGGTCATCATGCATTCGCCACTGCCGCTATCCGAGAGAGAGCCGCTGACGCATGCCGAGCGCCGGCGCATCGTGCTCGGCATCCTGCTGCCGCTGTTCCTCGGCTCGCTCGACCAGACGATCCTCGCGAATGCGCTGCCCGCGGTGGGCCGCGACATCGGGCATGTGCCCGACCTGCCCTGGCTGATCACCGCCTACCTGCTCACCGCGACCGCGGCGACGCCGCTGCTCGGCAAGCTCAGCGACATCCACGGACGCCGCGCCACGCTGGTCGGCGCGATCCTGCTCTACATCGCCGGCTCCGCGCTGTGCGCGCTTGCCCCGAACTTCTACCTGCTGGCGCTCGGGCGCGCGGTGCAGGGCATCGGCGGCGGCGGGCTGGTGTCACTGGCGATGGTGGTGCTGGGCGACATGGCCTCGCCGAAGGAGCGCGGGAAATACTACGTCTATTTTTCGATCGCCTTCTCCTCCGCCGGCGCGCTCGGCCCGCTGCTCGGCGGCCTGATCTCCGAACACCTGCATTGGCGGGTGTTGTTCTGGATGAACATCCCGCTCGGTCTTCTGGCACTCACGGTCGTCTGGATCGTGTTGGAGAAACTGCCCCGCAATGAGCGTCCGCATGCGCTCGATCTCCTGGGCGCGGCGCTGATCGTCATCGCCAGCGTTTCGTTCATGCTCGCGCTCAATGTCGGCGGGGTGCGCCAGCCGTGGCTTTCCGCGCCGGTGATGGCGCTGGTCGGCATCGCCGCCGTCACGGGCTTTGCATTCGTGTGGAGGCTGCTGACGGCGACCGAACCGCTGATCCCGCTGTCGATGCTCAAGGAGCACGATGCGCGCTGCGCGATCGCCTCCAACGGGTTCGGATGGGGCGCGATCACGGCGCTCAACATCTATCTGCCGCTGTACCTGCAGACCGTCATGGGGCTGACCGCGACCTATGCGGGCCTCAGCCTCATGGTGCTGATGGTGACGGTGAATGTCGGCGCCGGCATCACCGGCCAGATCATCGGCCGGGTCGAGCGTTACAAGATCCTGCCGATGATCGGGCTCGCGATCGCGATCACCGGAACGCTCGTGCTCGCATGGCGCGCGGCGACGCTGACGCCGCTCGAATTCCAGATCATCCTCGGGACCATCGGCATCGGTTTCGGCGGCATCGCGCCGCTCAGCACCGTGGTGCTGCAGAACTCGGTCGCCACGCACCAGTTCGGCACAGCAGTCGGCACGATGAACTTCTCCCGCAGCCTGTACGGCACCATCCTGGTCGCGATCTTCGGCGCGATCGTGCTGGGCCGTCTGTCGCCGGCTGGACTGGAGGCGGCGCCGACGGCGTCTTCGGCCGCCGGCGCGGCGCGCGGGTTCAGCATCATCTTCGTCGCCGCTGCGCTGAGCTTTGCGGCCGCGCTTCTCGCCGTCGTGCTGATGAAGCAGCGGCCGCTGCAGGCCGACGAGCACTGAGCGCGCTGCGTTCCGACTGCCAGCAGGCGTCCGCAGAATTTGATCTGCGTCAAAGCGGGCTGCCCACGCCCTCTCAGAATGCCGTTGTTTCGCTGTGGCCCAATCCCCCCGCGCGCTGCATGAGGGTCGCCATGCTGGAGACCGCACCCAATCTGTCCATCTCGCAGGACAAGCTGTGCTTCATCATCGCCAAGGCGCGCGAGTTCGACGTCAAGGACGTGTTCACCGATCCCGGCAGTTCCTCGAACCCGGTCGATGATGCGATGCTCTCGGTTCTCGAAGATACTCCCGACGATCCGGTGCTGCAGGAACTGCGGGGCTTCATCAACGCCCTGACCGAAGACGAGCAGGTGGACCTCGTCGCGCTCACCTGGCTGGGGCGCGGCGACGGAACGCTCGACGACTGGCAGGACATCCGCGACGAAGCCGCCCGTGCGCATAACCGGCGCACGGCCACCTACCTGCTGGGCAAGCCGCTGCTCTCGAACCACCTCGAGGACGCGCTCGCGCTGTTCGGGATTTCCTGCGACGAATAGAACGTCGACGCGCTCAAGGGCGCTGCAACGATGCCAGCAGCGCTTCGACGTGCCTCATCTCGTCATCGTTGATGGTGTGGCCTATGCCGGGATAGATGCGTTCGGTCACGCGCGCGCCCAGCCCGGCCATCACTTTGGTCGACTCGTGGACGCGCCAGAGCGGGATATGCCCATCGACATCGCTGCAGCCAAGAAATACAGGCGTGCCTTCGAGCGAGCCGGCATAGTCGCGCGGCGTACCCTCCGGACCGATCAGCCCTCCGCTCAGTCCAACGACCGCGCCGTAGCGCTGCGCATTGCGCGCCGCATATTCCAGCGCGAGACATCCGCCCTGCGAGAAGCCGAGCAGAACGATGCGTTCGCGCGGAATGCCTGCGCGCACCGCTTCGCCAACCATGGCATCAACGATCTCGAGCGCGCGCGAAAGGTCCGGCTCGTTCTGCGCCAGCGGCGCGAGGAAGGAGTACGGATACCATGTGTTTCCCGGCGCCTGCGGTGCGATATATGCGATGTCGGGCTGCGAAAGCACCTCCGCGATGGAGAGCATGCTGTGCGCCGTCGCGCCGCGCCCGTGCAGCAGGATCATCGCGGCGCGCGCACCTGCGAGCGGAACGCCCGCAGCCGCGACTTCGATCGGGGGTCTGGTCGGCACGTTCCTCTCCGGTGAAGGAAGCTGCGTTAGGTGGTCGGCTCAAGCTTTTCCGGCTTCGACGGAATCAAAGCCGGAGCTCTAATTGTTTGTAGTGACGCGTTTTCTTCACGCGAACCGGGAGCCACTTCGCTCGAAAACGCTATAATGCGCGGCTCAATCGCCCGGCAGGGGGATGAATTCGGTTTCGCCGGGCACCGGCTGGAAGCGGCCGGAGCGCCAGTCTTCCTTGGCCTCTTCGATCCGCTCCTTGCGCGACGACACGAAATTCCACCAGACATAGCGCGGCCCACCCATCGCAGCGCCGCCGAGGAACATCATCCGCGCCGGACGCGAGGCGGTGACCGTGATGCGGTCGCCGGCGATCTCGATCTCGCCGTCCACCAGATAGATCGCCCGCTCCTCGTGATCGGCGTCGAGCGGCGCGCTCGCACCGGCATCCAGCAGCACTTCGGCATAGAACCATTCGGACAGCCGGCCGACCGGCGAGGTCTGCCCGAAAGCCGAACCCGCGATCACCCGTGCGGTCATGCCGCGATCGGCAATCGCCGGCAGCGTCCCGGCGCTGAAGTGCTGGAACGACGGGTCGCTCTCTTCATGCGATTCGGGAAGCGCGATCCAGCTCTGGATGCCGAACATGGCGCCGCCCTGTTCGCGCACACCGGCGGGCGTGCGCTCGGAATGAGCGATGCCGCGTCCGGCGGTCATCAGGTTCATCTCGCCTGGCACGATCTCCAGCGCATTGCCCTCGCTGTCGCGGTGCATGATGCGGCCGTCGAAAAGATAGGTCACCGTCGCGAGCCCGATATGGGGGTGCGGGCGCACGTCCATGCCCTGACCGGCCATGAGCTGCACCGGCCCCATCTGGTCGAAGAAGATGAACGGGCCGACCATCTGCCGCTTGCCATGCGGAAGGGCGCGGCGGACCTCGAAACTGCCGATGTCGCGCGCACGCGGGACGATCACGAGATCGAGCGCGTCGCAGGAGCGCTTGTCGCCCAACACGGGATCGACATTCGGTAGCCAGCTCATCGTGGATCTCCTTCAGGCAGCGGCTTCAGGCATCGGCGCCAGCCGGAAAA